>SDBT01001933.1_pt1 | contig 37225 bp, 39 predicted proteins | sample 2277101 | NCBI WGS metagenome assembly SDBT01 (sample SAMN10404973, study PRJNA504765) | marine sediment metagenome | isolation source: marine sediment core GS10_PC15, 103 cmbsf | place: Arctic Ocean: Southern Knipovich Ridge | collected 2010 | reverse complement strand
GAATGAAGAACTAATTGAAATTATTGATTTGGAGAATCATTTTTATGAATTATTTACTTTAGACAATAATGGGAAAGTTATGGCAACAACAAATCCTAAAGAAGAGATAAGGGAGGATTTTTCAGATGAATTTATTTTTATTGAGGGGAGAAAAACCACTTATGTTAAAGATTTTAGTTATGATGATGAATTTGATATGTTTGGTATGGTTATTTCTACTCCTCATGCTGGAGGGGTATTGGTTGCTAGAGTGGATATGGAAGAATTAGATAAAATAACAACAGATAGAACTGGTTTAGGAGAGAGTGGAGAGGCTTATATTGTAAACAAGGAAGATTATATGATAACTCTATCTAGATTTAAACAAGAAGAGGTTATTTTGGAACAAAAAATTGATTCTATAAATTCAAGAAATTGTTTGAGCATGAAAGGGCATCCAAAAGAGCATATCGAGCATAAACCAGTTGAAGTATTTTTAGATTATAGGGGAGAAAGAGTTTTAGGAACTCATGTTTATCTTCCTGAAATGCAATGGTGTTTATTAGTTGAAATTGATGAAGCAGAAATTTTAGAAAGAATTAAGGACTATTATTTTAATGAACTTTTAATTACTGTAATAAGTATAACTCTCTCTGTTATTTTAATCAGATTTTTTATTGGAAATTATTTTGATAAGAAAGATAAGGAAAAAAAGATTAAGAGATTCCCTTGTGGAATTAGGAGGAAATTTCAACCTTGGTATTGCAAATTAATGAGAGGAAAATGTGCGACTTATCCAAAGGGAAGATGTGGCATGGTTATAAAAACAAGAAACCTTTTCATTAACTTAAAGTTAAGCCACTCAATTCTAATTGCTTTAATTTTTGCTATTGGATATTTCTTTTTGATAAAATTGATTTTTAACAGAATGATTTATTCTCTTATTATCTTTGGGTTATTGTCTTTTATCATCGGTTTTCTCATATTTTCTTATGGATTTAAATTAAAATATTCAAAATCAAGAAAATATTTATTTTTAGGTTCTGGGGCAATTGTAGTATATCCTTTAGTTCATATTCCAATGGAGCAATATTTTAATCTTGTGAAACCGTTTAATGTTCTTTATTGGACTCCCACAATAATTTTGTATGTTCTTGGTTTTATACTTTTACTAAATTTTCTAGAGGATAGTGCAAAATGATAAATCCGAATATTTTTGTTTACTTGGTTATGAGTATAATAATTATTTGGAAATCAGCTATTGCCATGATTGAGAAAAAGAGGGTTGGTTTATTTTTACCTTTTTATATTGTGGGCATCCTGTTTTGTTTTAATTCAGCTTTTTTATTTTATGAGCTTCAACCAAAATATTTTTTTGCAGCTTCAAAATTCTTATTTTCACTTATCTTAGTTTGGATTTTAATAATCATCAGGAGGGAAAATGGAAGTTGAATTAGTTAAAACTTTGGTACTTAGTAGTGCTTTAGTACATTATGTCTTAGCAGTAGTTTTAGGGGGCATTTTGATTTCAGAATATTTCAAAAGGAAGAAAGAGTTTAGAAAAGGAATCTTAGTTTATTTTGTTTTTACTGTTACAATACTTGTTTTTTTTATACTTGACTTTTATAGAAATTTAATATTACCTTCTGTATTAATTAATTGGATTGGTTTGTTTTTAGCTATTCTTGCAAATATATCATTCATCGGGGTTTCTTTGAAATATTTTAAATATATAAATAAAGGATTGTTCTTTTCTATTCCTTTATTCGCCATAAGTATAATTATAATTGAAGTATTAAGGATAGTATATGTTGGTCAGTCGTTTGAGGTTTATACTGCAATTTCTACTTTATCAGCAACTCTTCTTGGATACTTATTAATTATTGATTTTTTAATTAACACTTCGGTAAATAAAAAATGAGAAAAACATCTTTAGCTATACTGGGAATGATTTTACTTAGTTTTATCAACATAACTTCTGTTTCGGCTTTAAGCATTGTTGTGCATGTTCCTGAGAAGTATACAGATGTTGTGGCTGGAGAGAGGTTTTATTTTGAAATAGAAGTTAAATATCCTGAAAATCCTTCGAGAAAGGATTTGAGATTGAGTTATGAAATTTTGACTCAAGATGGAGAGACTATTGCTCAATCTAAGGTTTTAAAAGCTATTGAAACCCAGGCTTCGTTTATGGATTTTATTGTAATTCCTGAGAGTGCTGATTCAGGTATGCATCTTATTAAAGTTAAAATTTCAGATTATGAAAGTTTAAGTGAGGAAGTTGAGGCGAGCTTTCATGTTGTGAGTAGTGGTAGTGGACAGGTTAAGACTTATTTCTTTATTCTTTTAGGGGTTGTTATTCTTGTTGGAATTTTGGTTGTTGTGAATATTGTTATTAGTAAGGGGAGATAATTATAAGGGTCTGCACCCATAAAGTAATAAGATGGCTTTAAAGCCCTAATCAAATCCATTCATTTTATATCTGTACTTAGTTGTTATTTGAATTGTTTTTAGATTTCCTCCAACCGATGTAGAATAATGCTTGTACATTTTAGCCTCCAAAAGATTTATTTAGAAAGAAAGCTCTAGCTATATTATGACTTTCAAAGAGGTTAGTATCTAACCTAACCTCTATAATATTCTAAGAACTAAAAATATAACGCAATTCATCTGTCAGCTAAAGCAAACAGATTTCTTGCTAAACTTTAATATACGAACAGTTGTGAGTAGCAAATGTTGTATTAAAGGATTAAGGGATTTAATTAACAGGTTAGTGATTTGTTGTAAGATTTAGAGGAGTAAGATTTATAAGTGATTAATGTATTTTTTCATCATGAAATCAAAAGATAATAATGAAATTCCTGAAATGGATCTTAATAAAAAGTATTCTAACAAAAAACCAGTAATTCTTGAAAATTCTGATAAAATACAAAAAGATATGAAAAAAACAAAAAAAGAACTTGAAAAATTAAAGTCTTTTATTATTAAAAAATATCCTTATACTCAAGCAGTAAGTGTTTTACCCCCTCAAATTATTAATAGATTTATTGAAGAGGAGGAAGTTCCAAAAGAAACTGAAAAACATATTCAGCTTTATATGATTATTCCTGAAGAAAAGATTAAGGAAATTCCAAAAATAACACAAGAAGTAGTAAAACAAATTGATTTACTAAAACAGAAAATTTGGCTTCAAGTTAAAGCTACTGTGGATATTTGGGAGAATTGTTTGGATAGTAAATTTGAATTAACTAGTGCTATAGCAATGTCTTTCCCACTTTATGATAAGGGAATTTTAGGAGCATTAAGAGTAGCTGAAATTCATAAATCCTTGGTTTTACAGAAATTTGAAAAATATGTTGTAAGTTATGTTATTGGAGGAAGTTTAGTTAGAGGAGAGGCAGTTAAAACTTCTGATATTGATGTTTTTGTAATTATTAATGATACAGATGTTAAACATATGCCAAGACTTGAATTAAAGGAAAGACTTAGAGGAATAATTTATCAGTATGTTGCTGAAGCTTCTGCTCTTGCTGGAGTAAAGAATAAACTCTCACCACAAATTTATCTTTTGACTGATTTTTGGGAATCTGTTAAAGATGCTCATCCTGTAATTTTTACTTTTATTAGAGATGGGATTCCACTTTATGATCGAGGAACATTTATGCCCTGGAAGGCTCTTCTTAAAATGGGAAAATTAAAACCTTCCCCAGAAGCTATTGATATGTTTATGTCTATGGGTGATAGAACAGTAAAAAGGGCAAAACATGCTTTACTTGATATAGTTATTCAAGATATTTTTTATGGTGTTAGTACACCAAGTCAGGCCTTATTAATGCTTTATGGCTTGCCCCCGCCAAATGTTAAAGAAACTGTTAAAGAAATGAGGCGAGTTTTTGTAGATAAAGAGAAGATGTTGGAGAAAAAATATATAGATATTTTAGAGGAGATTATGATTAAATATTATAAGGGATATGAGCATGAAAAAATTAAGGAAGTTTCTGGGAAAGATGTAGATAGACTTTTGAAAAATACTGAAGCATATATAAAAAGACTAAAGGAATTAAGAGAACAAATTGAAAAAAGAGCTCAAGAAAAAACAATTGAGCAGATTCATAAAGATGTTTTTGAGTTGTTGAAAGCAATGCTTGGGAAAAAATCACCGGAAAAAATTGTTCAAGACTTTGAAAACGAATTTGTTAAGAAAGGGAAATTCACTTCACAACATTTAAGGATTTTAAAAGATATTGTAAATGCAAGAAAAGAATTTAAAAAAGGTAAATTAAATTCTCACAAAGTAGATAATGTTAGAAAAAATACTTCAATCTTAATTAATGATTTAATTGAATATAATCAAAGATGTGAATTAATGAATAATAAAAAGGAGAAATAAAAAAGAAGAGTTTCTAAAGTTATTTTGTAATACAATAATTCTTTTAAAAGATTAAATTAATAATTAAAGATGGTTAAAGAAATAAATAATCCAGTATTTATCTGTGAATGGCCAGGTTGTGGAAGGGAATATAAAAGCAAAGAAGAGGCAATTGATTGTGAAGAGCAGGGATTTATTGGACCAAATTTAAAATCTGGATTAATATCAAAAATATCAAATTATTATAATCTTTTAATAGGGGAATGCGACCCTATCGGACACCAAAGACAATATAGTTTTATAAGTTTTAGAAAAATAAATTCTAAAGTTCCGAAATGGGATAAATGGAAAATTAATAAAGAAATTTTTAAAACAAAAGAACTTAAAGACAGAATTAAATACAACCAGTTTAAAACTCTAGATAAAAAAGAATTTGAGGATATAAAAGCGAAAATTGAAAAAGGAAATGAATTAGAGCAAATTAAAGAAATATTAATAAAACATCATGTGAAAAATCTTTATAGATCAAGTTCTTATTTCCGTTGTGAGTTATTTTGAGTAATTGTTTGTAAATATTTAGACTTAGAGGTTTAATTTATATTTGCAGAAACTTTAAAAACTAATTTTCTTGATATTAAATATGGTAAGAGTGAATCCTAAAGGATTCCTACTCATTCGTTTATAGGAGTAATCAAATGAAAGCAAAAATAATTCAATTTAGGCGCGGAAGAAAAACAATTCATAAGAGACATTTTTTAATAGAGATAAATGGTGTTTCAAGTCGGCAAGATGCTAAGAAATTTATTGGCAAAAGTGTGGAATGGAAATCTCCAGCAGGAAAAATAATAAAAGGTAGGATTTCATTTGCTCATGGAAATAAAGGGGTTGTAAGAGCTATTTTTGAAAAAGGTCTTCCAGGTCAAGCTATTACAACAGAGGTGAGCATTTTAACAAATCAAATTAAAACAAATAAATCTATGAGTCAGGGTGCGAATTAAGATAAAATGAGTAAAAAACAATCTATAAGAATAATAAATTCTATAAATTCTATGAGGGTTGAAGAATATTTAATAAAAAATAAAGGGGCTCCTATTGCATATGCTGGAGGGCCAAGAATGATATCAAGAATATATGATGAAGGAATAGAACTTAAATCAAGTAAAAATAATCCTTGGGAGAATGAATTTAATAAAGAAGAAGTAATTATTCCAAAATATGTAAGTAAAGATATAACAAATAAATTAATTAAATTAGCACGAGTATTATAAAATGGCATCATTAAGAAAAGCAGCAGCATATTCAAAAAAGAAAGTAACTCCTTTTACACGAATTAGTAAAAAAAGACAAAAATCTTATATAAAGACTGTTCCTCCTCAAAAAATTGTTAAATTTACAATGGGGAAAGAATTTTTTTATCATCAAGGAAAACTCCCACATCAATTAACTGTTGTTTCAAGAGAAAAAGTTCAAATTAGACATAATGCACTTGAAGCATGTAGGCAGTATATAAATAAAAAATTAAATACTGAACTTTCAGGCCAATATTTATTCAAAGTTATACCTTTCCCACACCACATTCAAAGAGAGAATAAAATGCTTACAGCAGCAGGTGCAGATAGAATGCAAACAGGTATGCAATTGTCTTATGGAAAACCTGTTGGAAAAGCAGCAATTCTGAAACCAAATAGCAGGATTTTTTTTATTGCTGTTTCAAATGCAAAAGCAGTAAATTTTGCAAGAAAAATAATTAAACAAGTTAAATCAAAACTCCCTGGTAAAATAAAAACTCTTTATCAGGATGAATCTAAGAAATAATCTTATTTATTTTTTTAAAGGTATAGAGTGGTTTTTGGAATATATCTATAACTTTGGTTATAAAAGTCTTTTCTTAATCCTATTGCTGTATTTTCATCAATCCCTTCTACAGAATTTTTTTCTAAACGAGAAACACAGGCTCTATATTCCAGTTCATTTTTTATCCTTTTTTCATAGGGTTTTTTAAGGATATTTCTAATATTTTCTATATCTTCTGCATTTAAATTTGTGTTGTTTGTTAAATTTAAGTTTGTCATGTTTAATATAAGGAATATGTATTTATAAAGTTAACTATTCAGTGGTAACAATAGAAAGATTTATAAAGTTTGAATAGTTAAAATAATCATGAGTTTAGAAAATTTAACAAGATATCAAGGAGGAGAATTAGCTAGACGTTTCTATCAATCTGAGCAAGATAGACCTCACACAAAAGGAGCATTGTATCAATTAGCTTCTGATTTAGGAATTGAAGAAAAAGCAAAAGGTTTTATCGAAGGTACTATGACTGATGAAAAGGGAATAGCAACAGCTGCAGAAACTTATGCTAAAAAATATCAAGATGTTCTAGATCCTTTGACAACTGATGAATTCTTAACTAATTATAGTGAAATTTTAACTGATTATTTAAACGACAAAGAAATTAAAAAAGTAAGGGCTGAATTTGAAAAATTCTCAGGAGAAACTTTTAAAGATATTAATGATAAATTCACGACCTCTTTATATATTCTTCAAGGTAAAGATATTTATGATTTTCCAAAGGATGTGAAAAAAGATGCTGAAAATAATCTTCAAAAATACCAAGGAATATTAGGTGTTATGAAGGGGTTAGAAAATATTAAATTTGAGAATTTAAGACCCAATGCTGTAAAGAGAACTCAAAAAGAAGATCTTAAAAATCGTGTAAATAAATTAGGAATTCCTTTAAACAATAATCTCATTAACTAATTTAGCCATTACTCTTAAGAATTCTTCTGTTTTGTTTTGCCAATCATCTATTTCAATACCCTTTAAATCTTTGATTTCACCATGAGATATTTTTTTATGAAGTACAAGTAAATCCCTATACCATATAACATATTTCATTTTTAATTTCCCATTATTAACAAAAATTTGTTTTAATTCTCTTGGGATATGTTCTGGAGAGGGGGGGATAATTTCTGCAGCAATTAAGGCTGCATGAGCAGAATCAACCATAGCCCAATATAATCCTTCAATAGCGTTTAATTCAGCAGTTTTACTTCTCAGAATATGTCTTGGTGCTCTCTGAAGACAATTATAAATTGCTTCTGGAGAGGGTTTTATTTTTCCTTTTATTAACAAAAATTTTAAAGGTTCAAAAAATCCTGCCATATCTATCATAGCCTCACCATATCTTAGAATATTTATGATAACAGGGTCTCCTCTCATCAAATCCTGCCACCAGGTACTTAATTTTATTGTGTTGATATGCAAACTTTTTTTATAAGGATTTACTCTTAAAATTTTATCAAGTTCTTCTCTGTACCAAGCAATTAATTTTTGACTCCATTCTAATGAAACATCGTCAATAATAATTATAATATCAATATCAGAACCTGTCACTGAAGTTTGTTTTGTAGTTGAACCAAAAAGAATAATAGATTTAATTGTTTTGCCAAATTTTTTATAAACTTTTGTTGCAAAATCCATTGCAATTTGTGATTCAGTTTTTAACTTTAATGTGGGAATATTTTTTTCATTAATTTCCTTTTTTGGCTTTTTTTTAGAAACCTTTTTCTTTTTAGAAGTTATTTTTTTATGCACCATCTTTTAATATTTATAAGGTTTAATTAGTTTTTAAATATTTTTAATTTGTTTATTTACTTATACCTAAACTTATTATCAATAGCATTAATTCTTTTCAATATGGGGTTTGTTAATATTAATATTTTATCTATGGGGGTATTTTATTTTAGTGTTGAATAATTTATTAATTGTAAATTTTTAATTTATTTTTTTTCATTACATCCACTGTAAGGAATCACTGTTGACCTCAAAATTTAATTCTATTAACTCATAATACTCTGAATAATATTGAGCAACTCCTTGCTGGTTTTTTGTTATTAACAACATTTTATTTTTGTTAATAGTTTTATTTTGAATGTGTTAGCATGAGCAAATTTTACTCCATTGGTTTTCCACTCATTCTGTCTCCTGCTCCTCCTGGTTTTTGTCCACCTAATTCTGTTGGAAGTTGGGCAAAACCTGCTCCAAAAGTTTCGTAATTTCCTGATGGGAGCATTGGACCAAATCCTGAATTATATCCTTGTTGTAATCCTAAAACTTGATTCCAATAAGGACCTTGTTCTGTGTAAATTGGAGAGCCAAAAGCTTGTAAAGTTTCCTGGACAGGAGGCGTTTTAAAATGCTGCCACCAACTTGCAGCTTCTATAATTTTTTTTGCTTCAAACCCTTCTTTTCCTAGTTTCTCCATAATTTCTTTGGTAGGAACATTTCCCATTCCCATTGGAAGCTCTGTATGTTCAAATCCAAAATTGTCTGATAGATGAATATGCTTAACAAATTTCGCCACCTTTTCTGTTTCTTTAACAATATCTTTTGATTCATAACCATATTTTCTGAGCATATTTATATGCCCTAAATCCCATGTAACACCAATTAGTTTATCTGCTTGTTCTTTTGCTAGTGATTCAGAGATGCCTTCTTTTACAGCTTTTTCTACAAATTTTTCTCTTGATTTTTCTACAATTTCTTTGAGTTCTTCTCCTGTGCTAAAAGCCCCCCCTACTGGAGGATTTTCAATACTTATAATTGGAGCTTGCTTCCAGTCTCCTTTTTTCACTTTTTTATAAGCATTCCAAGCAACATTTGAAAAGGTTTCTGTTGTTTTTTCTTTAGCAAATTCATTTAATTCTTGATATATTTGTGGAGGGGTTTTAATATTATTAAAAGCTTCAACACCTTTTTCTATAATCTCCTGCATTAAATGAACATTTTCCTGACTTTTTGGATTTTCTTGAATTTTTATGGCATCTGCTTCAATAGTTTTACTAAACTGGTTTAATATTTTTTGATCTTCAGGTCTTCCATATTTATTGGCTGTCTCAAATAATTCTCTTAATTGTCTATATGAATCATTTAAAAAAGTGGCTCCTGTGTTAAAAGAAGATATTGCTTGTTTTTCAGCATCTACTAAAGGTTTTCCTGCTGCTTTTTCTGCTTCAGCTGTTTTGGAAATAAATCCTGCTTCTTTAATTGATCTTTCTCCTATATCTGCATAATAAGACAGACTTCTAATGCCTTCACTCCATTGGCTTTCATTTATTTTTGCTAATTCTTTTTTTATGTTTGGCTCTTTTTCTTCTCCAGGAAATTCTCTTTTTTTTAATGGAAGTTTGTGTGTAGAACCAGTTTCAGAATTAATAATAAATGTTTCCTCAGGTTTTTTTCCTTTTGTGGTTATTGCTTGAGGAATAATTGCTGAAGAGTGAAATGTTACTGGAACATTTCCTTTGGGATCTATTTCATGACTTCTTTCAACTGCAAAAGTCATTTGTCTTTCAATAGCTTCTCTGTTTGATTCAGTAAATCCTTCACGTGTTATTCCTGAAGGTTCTACAACTGGAGCATGAACAGAAACATCTATTCCTATAAGTTTGCTAAGCCTATTTATTTCTTTGAATTGATCTTTAGGTATTGACTCAAGAATTTCTGGAGAAACTGCAGATAATTCTATTTGTTTTAATCCTGTTGAGAGTTTTGAGGAAACTTCTTGTAAGACATTTGCTGTTCTTGGATCTGTGGTTAATCCTAAACTTCCTGCAGCAACTCTATACCCTGTAAAAATATCTCCATAAGAAGGGCTTAAAGAAGAATACCCCCCCTGATAAATATCATTAATCGCATAACCTCTTTTTTCCATGTTTATATTAACAAAAGATTATTTATAAATATTTCAATTTTGTTAAGTTCATTTTATAACATAAAATTAGATTTGTTCATAGACTAACTCGCCCATCTACGAACTGTTATAAGTATCAAATTTTTTAAAAAATTATTAATCTAATACAAATTAAATTTCTTTGTATTTTTTATCTTCTTTTTCAAAAGGTAATCTTGTTTTTTGATTTATGATGCTTGTGTCAATTATCTCTGGGAAAAAATTATCTTGTATATCAATTCTCATTTCTTTTAAAGGGTCTAAAAATTCTTGTCTTGGTAAATCTTCTGAAGTTCTAATAGAAGTTAATATAGAAGGTCTAATTGGCTGATAATCTATTGAAGGAATATCTCTTGAGGGATTATAAATTATTTCATTTGAAGTTGTTGGATAATCTATATCTTTTCTTTCATCTTCATTAGATGTAAAAGTTGAAATAGAAGCCATGTTATCTTCTAAAGATTCTTGTTGAGGAGTTTCAACTCTTTCTAATACTGGAGAAAATGTTTCAGTAGGAGGTTTAAGAAATTCATGAAATTGGCTATCCTCAGTTATTTCTTCTGCTTCTTCAATTTTTTCTTCTAATTCTGATTCTTCATTCTCTTCCTTTTTAGTTTTTTCTTTATATTCTTTTTTATTTTCTTTTGTTTCTTTTTTTGGCATGGTTTATAAAAGAGAAAGAAATATATAAGGGTTTTGGATTTGTGCTAGAATAATTGATTTATAAATCCTACTTTGATTGGACTTTAATTAATAACATTAAGCGAATCTCACGAGCTTGTGAGTGCTAATAAAATCTAAGTATAACTTGGCATTGAAAACCACCTGCGGGTTTTTGATCCTGCAACCAGCCTGTATTACACTATGTATAACTTGGCATTCCATGGGCTTTTTTGTAAATGTCAAATAATTTGAAAGCATTTTTTGTTGCTTCATCTGAGACTAAAGGCCTTAAATGTGTTGATTCTATCCAATTATCTTTTCTCAATGTTTTTTCTTCTATTTTTTTTGATTCTTCTTTTTTCTCTGATTTTTCTGATTTGTTGTAATAACCAACTAAAGCTAAAAAAGGATTTGAACCATCAGTAGATTTTGTATCTGCTTTTTCTTCTTTAGATTCTTCTTTCAAAAAGAAATCAATTTCATCTTGTAATTGTTCTAAACTATCTGTTGTAGCACCTTCAATTAATTTTAAACTATCTTCAAGATCTGATTCATCAAGTTCTTTGTCTATTTTTTTAAGCTCGTCATTGTTTAATGCATAAGCTCTAAATGTTATCTCTGCTCTACCTCCAAAGAGATAATGTGATTGTTGAGGCATTTTCTGAGGGATTCCTCTGAATTCAAAATTAACTAAAATACAACTATTATAATCTCTTTTTGTTTTTAATTTTTGAAAATCTGCCGGCAATTTTCCTTCAAGTGCAGCATCTCTTATATTTAGTGTTAATTTTCCCAACAAAGTTAATTCAAGCATAATTGTATTAAATGTTTTTACCAATGCTGGTTCTCTCCCACCTTCTTTCATCTCAAGTTGCTGTGCTACTTTTAAATATGGTTTAGCCCATCTTGAATAAATTTTTAGACTATTAACCTGACTTTTTAAGTATGTCCTTTCAATTTCATATCTTTTTCTTAATTCTTTTTCAGATTGCTCAACCCAGTGATTAAATTCCATAATTCTGGGCCTTAAAATTCGTTTTACTCTATCGTTTAAATCAAGCTTATCTACGTCTTTTTCATTTTTCACAGCTAAAAAAGCATCAATTAGGGTGTTATAACCTGCTTGTCCTAAAGCCATAGCTTTGATACTTGATTGTTGTTTTGTTATATCTACTTTATCCATCCAAAGTTGTTTTAATGAAAGCAAAGCAGCATCTTTTTTGCTGGTTTCTTTTAATATTAAGTCATCATAACTTTGTAACCTTATTCTAAATTCTTTTAAATCATAAATAATATTTAAAATACTCCTTAAAACAGTATTAACATTTGCTAAAATATTCATTCCTTGTTGTTGCATAGCAGTTGCTTTTCCCCGAAGTTCTGAAAAATGACCTGAACCAGGAGAGGAAACAAAATTATCAATGAGTTTTTCTGGAGCAAGACCAAAGTCATTCATTAAATCCAGAATAAAAAAATAAGCAGGTTCTAAAGTTTCTGATGTAGAGTCATAAACCAAAACATGTTCTGCAAGTGCTTTGGGTTTAACTTCTTCTGCAGGAATTTTGTCAATAGAGCCATATTTTTTTAATAATTCTTTTCCATTTTCTGCATAAAGCTCAGGGTTTATTTTACCAATAATTTGTTGAATTGTAGCTACCATCTTTATAAAAGAAAGGAAATTTGTCTTTAAAAAATATTTGTTCATCTTATTCCCAATAACAAATTATAAAAACAATTACTTCTTCCAAGAAATATGAAGTTATTTAAAAAATTTGGTAGAAAAAAGGGTTTTCTTGATTTAACTAAGCAGTATAAAAAGCAGCAAGAGGAAACTATTGAGGTCAAACCAAATAATCAAGAAAATTATGAGAGCCCCCAATCTTCATCATCTGGTTTTGGTTTTTTGGGAAATTTAGCTTCAAGTTCTAATTCAGAAACACAATCTAATGATTATGCAACTACTTCTGATGAAGGAACAGAAAAAAGAAAAAAACTCGCAAAAAGACTTATAGATATGACCACTAAAATAGAAGATTTATCAAATCAAATTTATCATTTACAGCAAAGAGTTGAAGTACTAGAAAGAAAAAGTGGAGTAGGCAGTTATTGAATAACTTTATATATTTCATCTTTTATGTAAATAAGAAAGGAGGATAAATGATATTTACATTTTCACACCCAAGGTATCTTTTTTTATTATTAATAATCCCTCTTATTTTTATTATTCATTTTTATTCTTTGGGCAATAGAAAAAGAGTTGCATTAAAGTTTGCAAATTTTGATGCAATTGCAAGAATAAAAGGAATTGATTTTTTTTCTAAAAACATTACAATTCTTTTTTTGAGTTTGTTTATTATTTTATTAATTACTTTTGCAATTTCAGGATTTACAGTTCATATGTTTAAAGAAGCAAGCTCTTTTTCTTTTGTTATTGCTATAGATTCTTCACAAAGTATGGGGGCTGATGATATGTTTCCAAGTAGATTGGAGGTTTCTAAACAAACAGCAATTGATTTTATTGATACAGCTCCTATTGGAGGAAAAATTGGAATTGTATCTTTTGCTGGGGGATCATATATAGATCAAGATTTATCTATTGATAAAGAAAGAATAAAGGCTTCTATAGATGGTATAATACTAAGTACTTTTGGAGGGACTGATTTATATGAGGCAATTATTACTTCTAGTAATTTATTACAAAATGAAAAAAACAAGGCAATTATTTTGTTAAGTGATGGTCAAATAAATGTTGGGACTGTTGAAGATGCTGTTGATTATGCAAATAAAAACAATATTATTGTGCATACTATTGCAATAGGAACAAAAGAAGGAGGAATTACTGGGTATGGTATTTCTAAACTTGATGAAGATTCATTAAAAGCTCTTTCATATAATACTGGAGGAGAACATTTTAATGCTAATGACAAAAAAACACTTTCCCAATCTTTTTTAGATGTATTAAAATTAACAAGAAAAAGTGTTTCTATAGATCTTACTAATTATTTACTTATTTTTGCTCTTGCTATTTTTATTTTTAAATTCTTCTTGATTAATACCAGGTATCTTAATATTCTTTAGATAATAAATTATTCCTTTTGATTTTCTTAATTCTTTTTTTCTTAATTCTTCTTTTTCTTCTCTAGTTGGAATATGGTTATTTTGTATAATTTTAATTAAAGATTCTATTAATTTTTGATTATCTCTTTTATTAGCTTTTTTTCCTGAATATAATACATTAGTCATATTGTCACAAAATTTTGCGATTTCTATATTATTTTTTTTAACGAAAAAATTCTTTAATTTAGAATACTCTATAGATGCTTTAATCCCAAAAGTATCTATTAAAAAATTTCTTGTAATTTTATTAATACTTTTTAAAGTTTTTTTGGAATCAGATTTATTTATTTTTTCAACTTCTTTAATATAAAAAAGGTTTTTATTTTCTTCGTGTCTTTTTATTTTATGGCGAAGTTTTGTTTCTATTATATGTAAGATAATCAAGATAATAGCAATTAAAGAAAGAAATGCAATTATAATATCTTCCCAAATTCCTATGAATACCATCTTTTGATGATTTGAATTGAATAAAGTATAAAAACCTTGCTATTCACTTTTTTCTCGACGATAAAACAATTTTTTGGTAGAAAGATTTATAAAGGATTTCTGTCTATTTTTAGATATAGTTTAAGAAAATCTGGACAGGATTTCTGTTCTTTTTAATTAATTAAATTTTTTTCAAAGGTTATCAAATTTATAATGACTGATAAATATGGAGCATCTCAAATAAAAGTTTTAGAGGGATTAGAAGGAGTTAGAAAAAGGCCTGCAATGTATGTGGGGTCTACTGGCAAGGAGGGTTTGCACCATCTTATTTATGAGATTGTGGATAATTCTGTTGATGAAGCACTTGTTGGTTTTTGTACGATTATTAAGGTTATAATTAATAAGGACGGTTCTGCCACAATTGAGGATAATGGAAGAGGAATTCCTGTAGAACTTCATCCAATTTATAAAATTCCTGCAGTACAAGTAGCTTTAACAAAATTACATGCAGGAGGAAAGTTTGATAAAAAATCATATGTAATTTCAGGAGGATTACATGGCATAGGTATGTCTTGTGTGAATGCACTATCAAAAAAAATGATAGTTGAAATAAAGAGAGAAGGGAAGATTTATAATCAAGAATATTCCAGAGGAAATGCCAAAACAAAATTAAAGATTATTGGAAAATGTAATATTAAAGATACTGGGACAAAAATTACCTTTTGGCCTGATGAAAAAATTTTTTCTGTAGTTAATTTTGATTGTAAAGTATTAGAAACAAGATTTAGAGAGGTATCTTTCTTAAATGCTGGTTTAAAAATTATTTTAGATGATCAAATAAAAAATAAAAAAGAGGAGTTTTTTGCTGTAGGAGGATTAATGGAATTTGTAAAATGGGTTAATAAGTCTAAGGAAATTATACACAAGCCAATTTATTTTAAGAGAGAAGTTAATCATACAATTATAGAAGTTGCTATTCAATATAACAAAGGTTATAGAGAAAATATTTTTGGTTTTGTCAATACTATAAATACTGTTGAGGGGGGGACTCATGTTTCTGGTTTTAAAACAGCTTTAACAAGAGTTATTAATGATTATGTAAGGAAGAAAGGAAATGGAAAAAATGCTTCTCTTTCAGGAGACGATGTTCGTGAAGGAATTACTGCAATTATTAGTATTAAAATAGAAGACCCTCAATTTGAAGGGCAAACAAAAACAAAGTTGGGTAATTCTGAAGTAAAAGGATTTGTGGATTCAATTGTTTCCTCTGCCTTGTCAGAATTTTTTGAAGAAAATCCTTCTGTTGCTAAGAGAATAACAACTAAGGCCTTGGATTCTGCAAGAGCAAGACTGGCTGCTAAAAAAGCTAAAGATTTAGTAAGGAGAAAAAATGCATTTTCATTAGGGGGTTTACCTGGGAAACTTGCTGATTGCTCAAATAAAAAATCAGAGAATACTGAGCTTTATATTGTTGAAGGAGAGAGTGCAGCTGGTTCAAGCAAAATGGCACGGAATAAAGAAAATCAGGCAATACTTCCCTTGAAAGGTAAAATCCTTAATGTTGAAAAATCAAGTCCTGCAAAGGCTCTTTCAAATGAAGAAATAACAAATATAATAACCGCTATTGGGACTGGTGTTGGAGAACAGTTTAATATAGAAAAATTGAGATATAATAAAATAATAATTATGACTGATGCTGATGTGGATGGTGAACATATTAAGACATTGCTCTTAACTTTTATTTTTAGATTTATGCCTGAATTAATTAAAAATGGAAACATATATGTTGCTCTTCCTCCTTTATATAGAGTTAGAAAAAGAAAAGATTATTATGTTTATTCTGATAAAGAACTTAAGAGAATTACTGAAAAACTTGGCACAACTAATATCACACGTTTTAAGGGTTTGGGGGAAATGAATCCAATTCAATTATGGGATACAACAATGAATCCAAAATCTAGAAAAATCAAGAAAATTTTTATTAAAGATGCTGTTGAAGCTGACCAAGTTTTTTCTATGCTCATGGGAGGAGATGTTCAGGCAAGAAAAGAATTTATTTCAGAGAATGCAAAGGAGGCTCAATTAGATGTTTAAAAATGGCAATAAATAAAATACTTGTTACAGGAGGAGCAGGATTTATAGGTTCTAACTTAGCACTAGAATTAGAAAGACAAAATCATAAAGTAACAATATTAGATAATTTTAGTTTTGGGAATAAAAAAAATCTTATAAATTTTAAAGGAAAAATAATAAAGACTGGTTTTTCAAAAAATCTTTTTATAGAAGGAGATTTTGATACAATATTTCATCAAGCCGCAATAACTGATCCAAGATTTGATGATGATAATGAAATGTTTAAAGTTAATTTTGAAGGGTTTGAAAATATTTTGAAATTAGCAGTAAAAAATAATGCCAAACTTATTTATGCATCTACAGCAGGATTATATGGAAATGGTAAAGTTCCTATGAAAGAAAATCAAAAAATGAAAGTTTTAAGTGCTTATGGAAATTCTAAACTTTCTATAGAAAAATTAGCTTCTACTTATTCTGAAGATATGCATATTGTTGGATTGAGGTATTTTAATGTATTTGGTCCTGGAGAATCTTATAAAGGAAGGCCAGCTTCTATGATTTATCATTTAGCAAAACAAATGCTTAAAGGAGAGAAACCAAAAATTTTTAAAAATGGAGAACAAAAAAGAGACCATATTTATGTTAAAGATGTGGTTGGTGCAACAATAAAAGCAATAGATGCAAAAAAAAGTGGAGTCTATAATGTAGGTACTGGAATTGCAACAAGTTTTAATGAGTTAGTGGAAATTTTAAATGAAACAATAGGAACTAATTTAGAACCTGTTTATTTTGATATGCCTTATAATCCTGAAACCTATCAACATTATACTCAAGCAGATACAACAAAAGCAGAAAAAGAATTAGGTTTTAAAGCTAAATATTCTCTTAAAAAAGGAATAAAAGAATATTTGGAGGTTTTGAAATAAGATGAATCTCGAAAACTCACTTAATAAAATAAAAGAATATCTTTTAGATAAATATAAAGATAATCTAGCAGGAGCTTTAGTTTTAGGTTCTGCAAATACAAAACATTATCTTGAAGGAGAATCAGATATTAATACGATGGTTTTTGTTAAAGAAAAAGGGGATTTAGATTTTAAAGATGAGATAGAAAAACTAACAAAAGAATTAAAAGATTATAAATTTCAATCTCAGTATTTTCATAGCGTAGATAGTATAAAAGAATATCTTCAAAAAAGAAAAAGTTTTGCTAGTTATCTTGTAATAACTGCAGATGATGGTTCGATTGTATTGTATGATACTCCTGAGTTTAAAGAAATGAAAAAATGGCTGAGAGAAAATCCTTTTAGTAATGAGGAGATTAAAGAACATGTTCTTGAAAAGGATGAATTTGAAATAAGAGGGTACATGAAAGAAAAATCTGAAGAGCAATTTAGAGGAAGAAATTATCGTCAGACACAAAATTTATTATTTCATCTAAGGAGGAAAGTTCAGATAATGAATTACATTGATACAAAAAAATTAATTTTTGATTTAAGTGATTGTTTAGATAATATCTTATTGCCTTTAGAAAATAAATTAGGGATTTATAAATTATATGAGAAATATAGAAAAAGAGAAATTTTAACAAAAGAACAGATACAAGATTATTTTAATCTTGCAAAAGAACTTACAAATAAAATTGAAAATATGTAAAAAATGGCAAAAAAAGAAAAACTAAAAACACCTGAATGGATAATCCAAGGATATGATTCTCCTGAAGAATATAATAAAGCAAAAGGAATTGCATCTGAAAAGAAAGAGCGCAGTTCTGCGTACCCCAAAGCACAGAATTCTGGGGTAAAAACTTTCAAGATTCGAATATGTCCAAAGTGTGAGGATAAAGAAGTAGGGGTTGTTGTAGGAGAAGAAACAAAAGGAAAATGGAAATGTAAAAAATGTGGTTGGATAGGAGCAAATATTAATGAAAAAGAATTAACAGAAGATGAATTTATGAAATATTTAGATGAGAAGGGAGAGGAGGTAAGTTAAAATGAGAAATGAAAAATTGGAAGACTTTGAAATAATTGTTTCTGCTTGTAATGGAGAAGTTACTTCAAATGGATATAACTCTACTAATAAAGGAATGATTCATTTTAATTATGGATATTCTTCTATGAGTTTAAGAGGGGATTCTAAGTTCTTAGCTAAAGATGTTGCTTCAGATTTAGAAAATAGTTTGAGAAAGAATTCAGGAGTGAAAATAATCAAATTTAATTTTCTAAAGATTAGGACAAATGTTCCAATAATTATGGATGGATATTTTGGAAGACCAGTTGTACATGTTGGTGCAACTTTTTTAAAACCTTTACCAAATAAAAAGAAAATCACTCTTGCAAGAGAAATAAATAAAATTTCTAAAATAACAGATAAATGGGGGAATGAAATCAAACTAATAGTCTAAGATGAAAAGTGAAGATTGCATGAAAATTAAATTAGGAGATTATAAACACTTTAAAGGAAAAAAGTATGAAGTAATAGGTGTAGCTAGAGATTGTGAAGATATTAATAAAGAATATGTTGTATATAGGGCTTTATATAATTCAGAAAAATTTGAGACTAATCAATTATATATAAGAGAAATTAATGATTTTTTAGGAACTAAGAAAGTAAATAGGCAAATGGTAAAAAGATTTGAGTATTTAGGAAAATAAAAAATGACACCAAAAAAATCTGATGAAGCAGAATTAGAAGATATGGAAAAAGGAATAATAAATACAGAAGTTTCAGGAGAAATGAAAAAAGCATATTTGGATTATGCTATGTCTGTTATTGTTTCAAGAGCTATCCCTACAATTGAAGATGGTTTAAAACCTGTGCAGAGAAGGATTTTGTATTCTATGAATGCAATGGGTCTAAAACCAAATACTCAAACGAAAAAATCTGCAAGAGTAGTAGGGGATGTTTTGGGTAAATTTCATCCTCATGGTGATACTGCTGTTTATGATGCCATGGTTAGAATGGCTCAGGATTTTTCTTTAAGATATCCTTTGATTTTTGGTCAGGGAAATTGGGGGTCAATTGATGGAGATAGTCAAGCAGCAATGAGATATACTGAATGTAAACTTATGCCAATTTCTTCAGAACTTCTCCAGGATATTGATAAAGATACAGTAAAATTTATTCCTAATTTTGATAATTCATTAAAAGAACCTACATTACTCCCTGGAAAACTTCCTACTTTAATGTTAAATGGTGCAACTGGAATTGCAGTGGGTATGGCTACAAATATCCCCCCTCATAATTTAACAGAAGTTTGTAATGCTATTGTGGCTTACATAAAAAAACCAAATATTACTATTGAGAAACTTTGTGAAATTATTAAGGGTCCTGATTTTCCCACAGGAGGAATGGTTTTTGGAGACATGGTTGAACTATATAAAACTGGAAGAGGAAGATTAATAATGAGAGGGAAGATGGGGGTTGAAACTATAAAAAAGAGGGATGCAATTATTATTACAGAGATTCCTTATTTGATTAACAAATCAGATTTGGTTTCACAAATAGCTAACTTAATTCAAAATAAAAAAATTAGAGGAGTTTCTGATTTAAGAGATGAATCCTCAAGAGGAAAAATAAGAATTGTCCTTGAATTAAAAAAAGAAGTAAATTCTAAATTTGTGATTAATTCATTATACAAATATACCAGACTTCAAAACTCGTTTAATGTTAATGTTCTTGCATTAGTTAATGAACAACCTAGAATTTTAAATTTAAAGAATATGATTGAAGAATATGTTAAATATAGAAAGATAATAATCGCTAATAAAACAAAATATGAATTAAAAAAAGCTAAAGATAGGCTAGAGATTGTTGAAGGCCTTTTAATAGCTCTGAAAAATATAGACCAAATTATTTCCACAATTAAAAAATCAAAAAATACTTCAGAAGCTCTGGAGTCTTTGATTAAAAAATTTAAATTAAGCAGAAAGCAATCCCAGGCTATTTTAGAGACAAAACTTCAACAATTAACTTCTCTGGAACAAGACAAATTAAAAAAAGAGTATAAAAATTTAAAGGAAAAAATTGCTGAGTTTGAGAAAATTTTAGGGAATATTAAAGAAATTTTAAAGATAATTGTTAAAGAAGTTAATGAATTGAAAAATAAATATGGAGATAATAGAAAAACTTATGTTTTAAAGAGGATTAGTGAAATTTCTGAGAAAGATTTGGTTGAAAAAAAAGATGTTGTTGTAACTATAACTGAAAAAGGGTATTGCAAAAGAATTGATGTTAAAACATACAGGGAGCAAAAAAGAGGTGGAAAAGGAGTTATTGGAAGTAATTTAGCAACAGGAGATTTTGTTAAACAATTAATCACTTGTTTAACTCATGACTACTTAATGTTTTTCACAACAAGAGGAAGGGTTTTATGGTTAAAGGCATATGACATCCCAAAAGCAGAGAGATACAGTAAAGGAAAAGCAATTATTAATCTGCTTAATTTAAAAAACGAAAAAATTACTAGTGTTATTTCTGTAAAAAATTTTGAGGATTATCTTTTTATGGCGACAAAAAAAGGACAAGTTAAGAAAATTTCATTAAGTAATTTTTCAAAACCAAGAATCTCAGGCATTAAAGCAATTAATCTTCCTGTAGATAATTCAGATGTTTTGATTGGAGTTGAATTGGTAAAGAAGAATCAGGATATATCCCTTGCAACAAAAAAAGGAAAAGTGATTAGATTTAATAGTGATAATGTTAGAAAAATGGGAAGAGCAAGCTATGGGGTTAGAGGAATAAAAATGGGGAAGGATGATGAAGTTGTTAGTTTGAAAATTTTAGATACACAAGCGATTTTAACAATAACAAAAAAAGGTTATGGAAAAAGAACTGCAGTTAAGGATTATAGAAGAACAGCAAGAGCAGGGAAAGGAGTTATTAATTTAAAAATTTCAGAAAAAACAGGAAATGTTGTTAAAACTATTGCAGTTGATGAATCAGATGGTATAATAATAACAACTGCAAAAGGCATGGTTATTAGAACTTCTTTAAAAAATATAAGAGTGATAGGACGAGCTACTCAAGGTGTTAGAATTGTTAGGCTTCAACAAGGGGATTCTGTGACAGATTTGATTAAGGTTCAAGATGATAACAACGAGTGAAATTGGTTTTTTTTTATTGGCATATAACTCTTCCATGGCAAATGCTCCCTGGAGTTGGGCAATCTAAAAATCCACAATCAACAATATTACCTATTGGTGAACATGAATTCCCAATCATAGCTTGGCAATAAGGAGCCCCCCCTGGTGTTGTTTGACTAATTCCCAATAATGCCCAATTTCCGCAAACCCCACAAGTATTTCCACAACCATCATTATCACAAGGACCTTTTCCAGCACAATCTGGTGTACAAGAATCTATACATCTACATTGAGTTGCACAAATTGATATCCAACCTTCTTGAACAATAGAGCAATCTGTATAACTTCCTCCATAAGGACCTAAAGAAGTGCCACTCCAACAAGTACTACATCCTCGTAAAGAACTTCCATAAGTTCCATAAACTTGAGCAGTGTTACAATATCTACTTAAACAAAAATCAGTGCAAGTTCCTGACCATGTATCAAAATTACCGCTTTGGCAACAGGATTGTGTATTACAACTTTGCGTTTCTGTTCCTGAACCAACGCAATTTGCTCCTGCACAATATGGAGAAGGATTTGTACATGTTCTTGTTCTTGTCTGATTTCCACCCCCACACAAAACAGGGCAAGTACTCCAATTAGACCATGGACTCCAACCACCATTTACTGAGACTAATTGCCCAGAATCAATTGCATCTTGTAAACTCATCACAAAACCGCTCACTGAAACTTCAATTTCACTTGCAAGATGACCCAGATTTATACTATTAGAATATGAACTAGTAGGAGAATTTCCGCAAAGGCCTATTGTAGATATAGATTCTTGTAATGTCATTTCAGAACCACCTATAGAAACCCAAATTCTATCTGAGCCATGACCCTGGTCTGGAATTGACTGAATATAAGGCTGACTAATTTTAGGCAAGCCGATGAACATATTATTATCTATTGCATTTTGTAAAGTCATCTCAGAACCGTCTATTGAAATTAAAATATCATTCGCAGAATGCCATGCTGTTGTTTTATCCACAATGGCATTAATAAAAATAATTACAAAAATAAATGTTAATACAAATATAATTCCAATTATGATATGCCTCTTTTTTGTATTAAATTTTACCATCTTTTTATTAGTTAATATAATCTTTTATCATTTATAAATTTAATTAAATTATTAAGTCCAGTTTCTAACTAAACATTAAACTCACTCGCCTATCTAACTATTAATAAAAAAACTTAAGGGTTGACTATTAATTATGTTTTTAATTTACGAACAATTATATTAATGGATTTACTTTATATGTTAAGTATTAAAAATAAAAATCAATAAAAAAATTTAGAACATTATTCTATTATAAAATCTTTAGTGCTAAGAGAACACCCATAAGAATTATTATTCCTGCACCAATTTTTTCTGGGTGAGGGAATTTTTTTAATTTGCTAGATAAAAAGTAAGCTATTGTTAAAGATACAAATGTAGCAATTAATACCCCTATACAAATTGGTAACCAGGCTTCTTTAGCCATTATTAAGTTAGAATAAGCAATTATGTCGTCAATTCCTGTAGCAAAAAATAGTATGAATCCCAATCCAACGAATTTTATATTTTGATGGCCTGGGGTTTTGGGCTGTTTTATTTTTTCCTCTAATCTTGAGAAGTGTTTCTTTTTATGGTGAATTGGCCATTTTCCCCGAAAAAACATGATTAATCCAAGAGTAATTAATACTGCTCCTCCTATTAAGTGTTTAGAAGGAAGAGATTCCATTAATGAACCTGCAAAGATTGCTATACCAAGTGCAATAAAAGTTCCAAGTATTACTCCAAGCGATATAAACTTCCTGTGATTTTTTCGTCCCTTTTTTAGATATGAACCAGCATATGCTACAGTATCATCTATACCTGTTGCAAAGAAAGCCACGAACCCAATTGCTAAAAGGATAAGTGTGTCAATCATCCCCATTTTAAATTTAAAGACTATATTCTTTTTAAAAGTTATGGATTACTTGCTTTTTGATACTTTACATAACTCATATCAGTTCGTAGATATCAGACGAGTCTAAGATTAGGTTATAAACTGGACTTAACAAATTAACAACAAGTTTTTTAAATCAATTTCTTATAAAATATATATCCAAATAAAACAAAATTTTCAAAATGTCAAAAGCAAGAATTAAACTCAATAGCACTGATATAGAAATGCTTAATAAAGTCTGTGATTCAATTAAAGAAGCTGCTAAAAAATCAGGAATAGTTATTCGTGGACCTGTTCCTTTACCGACAAAAAAGCTTAAAATAACCACTAGAAAATCTCCTTGTGGGGATGGAACAGCAACATTTGACAGATTTGAAATGAGAATTCATAAAAGACTTATTGATTTACCAGCAAATGAAAAAGTCCTTCACTATATTATGAGAATGCAGATACCAAAGAATATTAATATTAAAATAGAAATGAAGGATTGATTTTAAAGTATATTTTTCAGAATAGATTTGTTTATAAATTAATAAAGATATTTTTAGTTTATGGGAAAAGGATTATTGATACATAGAATAAATGCGAGAGACCTTCCTGATTTATGGTTTCAGGCAGTTAATGATGTTCTTGATATTGGAAGAAAATTTAAAATAGATAAAGGTTCTAATGCAGGACAAACTAGACTTGAATATGATTATTTTATGGGGCATGTTAAATATCCTGGCACCCAGCCACTTTTACCAGATATTCCTCCTGCAGTAGGAATCCCAAATCCAGTGGATGAGGCTTATATTTATGGTGGGGAAGGATATGATAGATCATATATTGAATATCTTATGACTGGGCATAAAGAGCCAGGAGAATCATATACCTATGGTGAACGATTAACAATGGCACCTCTTATAGGGGATAAATTAACTTGGTGGAAAGAAGGCAATACTGAAATCATTGATAAAAGAATGGTTGATGGAAAAACTATTTTTAAAGAAAATGGTAAACTCTCCTTAAATCAAATTGAATGGGTTATTGATACTTATAAAAAATTCGGTTCTAGAAATAATCAAATGGTTCTTCAAGTAGCAGACCCAACAGATTTAACTCTAAAAGATCCTCCTTGTTTAAGAAGTATTGATACAAGAATTCAAGATAATACACTTCATTTTATGATTTATTTTAGGTCATGGGATTTGTGGGGGGGATTGCCTGCAAATTTGGCAGCTATACAAAATTTAAAAGAATACATGGCTGGGGAAATTGGAGTTAGTGACGGAGAGATGATTGTTGAAAGTAAAGGTTTGCATCTTTATGGATATGCTGAAGATTTAGCTAAATTAAGAACTATGAAACAATAATAATATTTGCCACCTCCGCTGTCAATGTTAATTCTTAAATTTAATACTTATTGTATATTTACATTAATAATCATCATCTTACTAAACAAACCTAAATCCAAAATTAAATCTGATTTTATATTAATAAATTAACCTTTAACATAAACACAATCTTTAAATTCTTAAGAAAATACCTTAAATCAGCCCAGATCGCATAATGGTATTGCAAGGGACTGGAAATCCCTGCTCTTTTGGGCATCCAGGTTCGATTCCTGGTCTGGGCGTTGAGAGCTATTGTTCTCATTTTTGTAGACTTATAAATCTCTTTTTATGAACAGCTAAATATCTTTTTAAAAACCCTTATAATTATAATGGAACTCCACAATATTTAAAAACTGCAAAGGATAATAATTAATATGGAAAAAGATATTGGAAAGATAAAGAAAAACGATACAACAGAGGTCCTTATAAGAATTGATGATTTTGGGGGTAGAACTGGATTAACAATAAGGGAATTTGTAACAAGTGAGAGATATACTGGATTTACTAAATCTGGGGTGAGAATTTTATCAGATGATTTTCAAAAATTCAAAGAAATGATTAATTCAATTTCTGATGAAGACATGAAAGAACAAACCGCTAGTGAAGAAGAAAAACTGCCTGAAGGTCAAGAAACATTAACAGAACCTGAAACTAATGAGAAAGTTGAAGTTGAAAAACCAGGGGAATCTAAAGAAGAACTTCCTGATTATTAAATTAACCCTTTTAAGTTTTTTTATTAATAGTTATATGGGCGAGTGAATTATGAGTAAGTCTAATTTTATACAAAACCTTTAAAAAAACAATTCTATTTTTAATTCAATGAAAAAGAAATATATAACAATTTTAATTATTTTAGGAATAATAATTTTTTCAATCATCATAATCTTCAGTGAGCCAAATACAGAAACTCCTGAAGATATTGTAAAATGTATTGGTCAAAATTCAAAATTATATGTTCAATTGGGATGTCATGCTTGTGAAACTCAAGAAAAGATATTTGGTGAAAATTATAAGTATTTAGATGTTGTAGATTGTTTTTATGAAAGAGATAAATGTTCAGAAATAAAATATACTCCTACATGGATTATCAAAGGTGAAGAATATGTTGGGCTTCAAAGCATTGAAAAATTAAAAGAACTTGTAGGGTGTGAATAGATTACACTTGACTTCGCCTCGTAATATTAAAACCATCAAGAAAATCTTTAAAAAGATTTATGATTAATAAAATTTAAATCCTGAGCGCTTTAGCGCGAAGCAAACAAACTCTAAGAAATGATAGATTTTTCAAATTGTTGCAAAATAACAGCACTTGCATTAGCTGATTCTATTAATCCATGTGCTATTGCAGTTTTAACTATGATTCTTATGACTATTTTAATTCAATATCCAGAAAAAAGAAAAAAAGTGCTTTATGCAGGGTTGGCATTTGTTGCATCTATTTATATTGGATATTTATTTTATGGAGTAATAATTATTCAATTTTTTAGAACTTTTGCAGAATTATTAAGAGAAAGTTCTAATTATATTTATGATGGCTTGGCGATTTTTGCCATGATTATTGGAGCATTGAATATAAAAGATTTTTTTATGTATAAACCTGGAGGAATTGTAACAGAAATGCCAATATTTATGAGACCAAAAGTAAAAAAAATCATCAAAAAAATAACTTCTTCTAAGGGGGCATTTATAACAGGATTTATAGTTACTATATTTTTATTGCCCTGCACTATTGGTCCTTACATTATTGTTTCAGGATTATTAGCTGACTTAGGTCTTTTAGGAGCACTTCCATGGCTTTTGTATTATAATGCAGTGTTTGTTTTACCTATGTTAATTATTGTTGGAATAGTTTATTATGGTTTTGCAAAGGTTGATGAAGTTTCAGGATGGAAACAGGCAAATATTAAAGTGCTTCATTTAATCGCAGGAATTTTATTATTTTTAGTGGGATTTGCTCTTTTAATGGGTTGGTTTTAGCATAACTTAATCAAATCCCCAATCAGTATTTTTTTCTCGCTTAATTTCTCCAATTTCCTGGAGAATTTTTATTTCATTTTGAGAAAGTAAATCTTTATTTTTTTTAAAATTTTTAAATTGTGACTCTGAAATATCAGAGTAAAGAAAATTCATGCTTTTTATCTGTCTTTCAAAATTAGTTCCTGGAATAGATATTGCAACTTCCATGGATTCTGTAGATTCTTCAACTGATTTGTTTTCAGATTGGATGTTTTTTATCCTTCCAATTTTTTCTCCTTTATTATCTATTATTTTCAACCCTGAAACTAGCTTTCCTCCTTCAACTTTAACCCCAAAAATTGCAGGTTTGGTATTTCTAAAAACATATTGATGAAGAATTTTTAACTTGCACAAAGTCGTCAGTCCCATAAGTCTTTTCTTTTCTATTTCTTTTCTTTTCTCGGTTCTAAAATCAATTAGTTCTTCAATTAATTTGTAGATAACTTCCTCAGTTAAAACTTTAATATTTTTTTTACTATCTTTTGCATCTTCATTTATTAGAACATTAAACCCAACAATTACTGCATCAAGTTCATTTATTTCTAAATTTGCTTTTGCAGAGATTATATCTGTCTTGTTTATATTTCCTATACTTGCTTTTACAACAGGTATATTATTTTGTTTTAATAATATAAGAAGGGCTTCTAAACTTCCTAATGAATCTGCCTTAGCAATAATTCCTTGTTTTTCTGTTTTGATATTTTTAGAAATTTCTTTTTTGAATATTTCTTTAATTTCCTCTTTGTTTTTCTGATAAATTACAAAAGGCATGCCTGGAAGAATCTCTTCTTTTGAAACAAGTTGCATTCTTAATCCAGTAGAAGCTTGGACTTTTTGTACAGGTTTGAATTTTGTACATAATGGTTCAATTTCCTCAAGAATTCTTATTTTAGTGATTATTGGTTCTTCAAAACTCGCAATTGCAATCTCATTAGTTTTTGAAAGCTTACCATCATATAAAATTGCTTCAATATAATTAATTGATTTTTCTTTTTTTATTTCAAGCATAACTCCTTTTGCCTTAGGTCCTAGTGTGAGTTTATCTACTAAATATTTTTGGCTTAAACCACAGAGCATCATTATTAATTCTGAAATCCCTTCTTTTGTTTTTGCAGAACATGGAACCAAGGCTATTTTTTTCGTAAAATCCTTAATATTATAAAATAAATCCGCATCAAATCCATGATTGTTTAAAGAACCTATCAAAGTATAATATCTCTCATTAAAAATTTGTTTTATGTTTTGAGGTTGTGATTCAACACTTTTTTGCAAATTATCATCAAGCTTTCTCCAACCAGATATATTATCTATTTTGTTTAATGCTATTACAAAAGGTGTTTTGTTTAATTTTAATATTTTGATTACTTCTGCTGTTTGAGGTTTTATTCCTTCGTTTATATCTATTACAAGAACTGCTAAATCTGCCAAACTTCCTCCACGTTTTCTTAAATTAGTAAAAGCTGCATGTCCAGGAGTATCAATAAATAAAAATCCAGGGATATTTAGATTTATTCCTGAATTTTCTATTAAAGGACAAGCTAGTTTTAATTTATTCATTGGATATGATGTAAATGAAATTTTCTGAGTTATTCCTCCTGCTTCACCTTCTTGAACACAGCTACTTCTTAAACTATCTAGTATGCTTGTTTTTCCATGGTCTACATGACCACAAACTGTCACTATGGGTTGTCTTATTTTCTTTGCCATAATATATTTGAAAATAAGTTTATTTTTAAAGGTTGGGAAGTTGGATATTTTATGATAGATAATTGGGTACAATGTTACATTAAATAATTAAGTAAATTTAACAAAATAACTTAAACATAAAAAAAGTCTAAGAATAAAGGCGTCCGAAGTCAGTCAAAGTAAAATCCGAAGATCAAACTTAAACTAATTCTCCCGCCTTATCCTTAATTATTAAATAATAAATTTTTATGTATTTAAGGTTTTCTTACTACCCAAAAATTATAAAAACAGATCAAATTTACCTAAATTATGGAAAATAAAACTATTGAAGAAATTAAACAAAATTATGATTTAGAATTAAACAAAATTATTTTTGAAATAAAAAATAAAAAAGCTAAACTAGTTCTTTTACAATTTCCTGACGGTCTTAAACTTTATGCAACTATTATTGTAGATTATTTAGAGAAAAAAACAAATGCCAAATTTTTAATTTGGTTGGGAAGCTGTTTTGGAGCTTGTGATATTCCTGTTGGTTTAGAATCAATTAAACCAAAAATAGATTTACTTATTCAATTTGGGCACAATGAAATTCTTCCTTCATATTAATTATAAAATGCAAAATATTCTTAAAAAAGGTTTGGCACTTTTTGGAAGTGCTTTTTTTGCTTCATATATAGCTCTTTCCAAACCAGTTTATGCTGAAGAACAAAACTTAATGCAAGAAAAACAAAATATCCCCGAAAAAGTTCAAAATAACAATTTCAAGAATATATAGAAAAAATTTGCTAAAAATAAACATTCATTTCAAATTATAACTGGATATTTCTCTTCTTCAGCTTGCAATATTGGTCCAAAATCTCCTGAAATGAATTATACTCAAACAGATTTGCGTATTGGATTAATGCTTGATGAACCAACTAAAAAACAATTTTTCCCAAGAGGTAATTTAGAAGCATTAATTGAACTTTCTGGTTTAGATATTTATGAAGGATTTGGTAATTATTTTATTGGTGCTACACTTTTGCTTCGTTATAATGTTGTACAACCTAACTGGAAAATTATTCCTATGGTCAAATTGGATTAGGTCTTATTTATACAGATGCATATAAGGATAATTCTCAAGATACCATAGGAAATGATATAAATTTTACCCCTCAAGCAAGTCTAGGTCTTCGTTATCTAATCAATAAGAGATTGTCTATTGATGCTGAAGCCATGTTTTATCATGCTTCTTGTGGGAATATTATTTTCAATAATAATAGCAGAAATGATGGGTTTAGTGCTATTGGAGGGTTTATTGGAGTTACTTATATTTTTTAATGCAGAAAAAACAAAGGTTGGCTCGCCTCACAATTTTAAGTTAAATTTAAATATTTCATCCACATAATATAATCATGAATATTATAAATGTTGTATTTTTAACTATAGGATTTTTAGTATTAGTAGAAGGGCTCATAATATCATTATTTCCTAAATTGGTAAAAAAATTTGGACAAAATATACTTAAGAACACAAAAAAATTAAGGAGTATGGGGGTTATTGAAATTATAATTGCAATTATCTTTATTGTAATTGGCTTATTATTATGATAAACATTAAATTCACTCATAAACTTGCTCATTCATAACTATTAACTAAAAAACTCAAGGATGATTAATTGTGTTAATCTACTAATTGTTGTGAGTAACAAATATTAAAGTTGTGTTATTTTATGAAGTAATCTCACTTAACAAATACTTTTAAAAACCAATCTTCTTATCAATAATCATGTCATTCAAATTGAACATATCAGAAAAAAATGGTAAGACTTATCACTTGGAATCGGAAAGCGAGTTGTTAGTGGAAAAAGAACTCCATGGCAAAGTAAAAGGAGAGGACATTTCTCCAGATTTAGAAGGATATGAATTAGAAATTACAGGGGCAAGTGATAAATCTGGATTTACTGCAATGGAAAATGTAGAGGGGATTGGGCTAAAAAGAGTTTTATTAACTTATGGGAAAGCTATGAAAAAAAAGCCAAGAAAAGAAGGAAAAAAGAAATTATCAAAAAAAAGACCAAAAGGGTTGAGATTAAGAAAAACAGTAAGGGGTAAAATTATTTCTAAAGAAATTTCTCAAATAAATCTTAAGGTTTTAAAAGAAGGAAACAAAAAACTTAAAGAAATTTTTCCTGAGCAATGCAAAGCCAAAGAAGAGCCCAAGATTGAAGAAACAAAAAGTGAAGAAGTTAAAAAACCTGTTGAAGAAAAAGAAACTCAAAAACAAAAAGTTAAGGAAGAAAAATAATTAGCACTCATTCTACTCGCAAGATTAATATAGAAACAATTAACAAGAAATGTACTATTACCTTTAATAATATTTGTTACTCACAATAATTCATAAATATGAAAACATAATTAACAATCAGTTATATAGGCGAGTGAATTTATGAGCGAGTCTAATATTAATTTATGAATTTTTCTTCTTTCTGAGCAACATTTAAAAGGTTACCTTACCTCTTTTTTCAAAGAAAAAAGGTGTTGTTATACTGAATGGTTTATAAGAAATATATTAAAAGAGGTGGGAAAATTTATGGGCCCTATAAATATCATTCTCGTAAAATAAATGGTAGGGTAATCACAGAATATCATGGAAAATATAATGAGGGAAAAACAAGCAATAAATTAATTTTTTTGATTATTGGATTGTTTGTTTTTTGCTCTTTAGTGATTATTTTAAATTATTCTAATCCTATAAAAAACATAACAAGTTCTGTAGTTTCTGAAGAAAATAAAGAAGAATCAGAAAGTGGTTTTGCATTTATAAGATTTGTAATTGAAATAATTAAAGCAGAGCATCTGGATTTAAATAGAAATTTTATTTTAGATATTTATGATGAAGTAAAAGCCTTGGATGATGTTTGGAGCGAAACTATTTCTTCAGGAGATTATGTTAGAGTAACTTTTGAGAAAAATTTAACATCAGAAAATGACATAACAATTTATCCAAGAATTATTAGTGGGAAACCAAAAATTGAAGTGTATGAAGCTGATAAAACAGAAATTATAGCTGAATTCAATAATATTATTTCAAATGAATATAATAAAGTTTTCTTGACAAACTTGTCCCCAAGGGATGACTCTGGTGAGCCTCAAAGAACTCAGAATGTTTTTGATTTATTGGTTTTAGGGGGGAGTTTGCAGTTTGATTATATTTTGGATCCAGCAACAGAATTATTTTTTGAAGATTGTAGTAGTGGCGCAAGTATAGCTGACCAGTGGACAGTAACAGGTTCTGGAGATTCTGTTTGGGAATATCGTGGAGATGGTACATGTTGGTCAGAAAATGCTAATTCAGAAATGTTCACCACAACATCTAGAGATTTAACAGGTTATGATTATGCCAATTTAAGTTTTACTTGGAGTTGTTCTGGAACTGAAGCTGATGATGGTATTGCTGTTTATGTTAATAGTAGTTCTGAAACTGGTGCTGGGATTAATGTTTTACCTATTAATTTTGGAGCAGGAGGAACAGAAACCTATAATTTATCTGCTGAAGGTTTATCAATGACAACTGGTGTTCATATTAGAGTTACTATTGCTTCTGATAAAAATAATGAATTTTGTACTATTGATGGTGTGAATATAACTGGTTTTACACCAGACATAACAGACAATGATTGGCCCCAATTCTCAAATCCTCAAGAAACTCCTTCAGATCCTCCAACTTATTCGTCAGGAGCAAGTTATGAATTTAATATCACAATAACTTCAACAAATGGTACAGCTGGTTTGGATTTTAATGACGGAAATAATACTGTAACAAATTTATCTGATGTTTTTACAGTTACTATTAATGATTTAGCAGTAGGAAATTACACATATTATTGGTGGGCTTATGGAAATGGAACACTAAATAATTACAATACAACAATAGGTCTTGGTTATTATTCTTATAATATTACAAAGGCAACAGGCCAGGTTAATCTTTCACTTAATGGAGCTGAAGATAATTTAACTATTACTTATCCTCAGGAATCTAATATAACAGCATCAACACCTTATGGAACAGTTACAATTTACAGGGATGGAACAGTTATAACAGGTGAAAATGGTTTAAATGTCACTAGAGGAGGAGGTTATTATAATATAACAGCAATTTCAAGTGGAAATCAAAATTATTCTTCTGTTAGTAAAACTTTTTGGCTGAATATTACAAGAGCAAATAATCCTGTGAGTTTATTATTAAATGGACAACCTGATAATCTAAGTATTGTTTACCCTCAACAATTAAATGCTACTGCGAGTTCAGATGGAGGAACTGTAAAAATTTTTAGAGAGGGAGAAGATGTTACAGATGATAACGGATTAAATGTAACTTTGGGTGTTGGGTATTATACATATTTTGCTAATGCAACAGGAAATCAAAACTATTCTGATAATTCAACTGGAGTGACTTTTTATGCGAACATAACACAAGCCACTTCATCAATTAACCTAACATTAAATAATACACAGGGAAATATAACAATTTATCAAGGAAGCACTATTGATTTAAATTGTTCTAATATCACAGGAGATTCAGGAGCAACCTTAAAACTTTATAAGAATGGTAGTTTAATCAACCAAGGAATTTCTCCTCTTGGAAACACTACAACATTTAATGTAATTCAGGTGGAGAACATTACTTGTATTTATAGTGAATCTCAAAATTATACATCTACATATGAAACTTGGTGGGTTAATGTAACACAAGCTCCTGATTTAATCAATCCTAATGTAACAATAATTTCTCCTCTTAATCAAAACTATAGTATAATAACAATATTATTTAATATCTCAGCTGTTGATAATATAGCCATAAGCTCTTGTTGGTATTCTCTTACTAGTGGGACATTAAATTATTCTATGACTCAGTCAGGAGATTACTGGGCAGATACAAACTCATCTATGAGCCAGGGTTCTCACACAGTAAACTTTTATTGTAATGATACATCTGATAGAATAAATAACACAGAACAAGAGACATTTTTTGTTGATACAATTCCTCCATATTTCACAGACAGCACACCACAAGACCAAACTTTAACTTATAGAAATGCTTTATCTTATGATATTAATGCAACAGATAGTGGTGTAGGATTAGATAGTTTTACTGTTAATGATACAAGATTTAAGATAAATATTTCAACTGGTATGTTAGAAAACAATACTGTTTTAGGAGTCAATGAATATTACTTAAATATAACAATAAATGATACACTCAATAATATAAATTCAACTGTAATGTTAGTTAATGTCACAAAAGCAACACCTACTTTAACAAAATATCTCAATGGAGTTGATAATGTGACTATTACTTATCTCCAGCAATTAAATGCTTCTGCTTATACAACAGCAGGAACTGTAAAGATTTATAGAGGTGGAAATGATGTTACAGATGATAATGGGTTAAATGTAACTCTTGGAGTTGGATATTATACATATGAGTTTAATGTTACAGGAAATCAAAATTATTCTGATGTTTCTTCTGTTTATTTATATGCCAATATAACACAAGCCACTTCTGAAGTTTATACTTATTTAGATAATTTAAGAGCTAACAAAACCATTACAAATAATACTGCTATTTGGTTAAACTCAACATTACAAACAGGAGATTCAGGAGCAACCTTAAAACTCTATAACAATGGGGTTTTAATCAATCAGGGTTCTTCTTCTCTTTCAAATTATACAGCATTTAATGGAACAGGACTTTATAATATAACTACAATTTATGTTGCATCTCAGAACTATACAACTTCTTATGAAACATGGTGGGTTAATGTAACTGCTCTTCCGCTAGATATAGAATACCCTATTTTTTCAAATTATGATGAAACTCCAGCAAATGATACAACATATTCACAGGGAACAACATATCAATTTAATGTTACTGTAACAAAAACAAATGGAACTATTTGGTTGAGATTTGATAATACAAATTATTCTGCGACAAATTTAACTGCAGATGTTTATAATGTAACAATCACAGATTTACCGGCAGGAACTTATTATTATAACTGGAGTGCTTATGGAAATGGAACTGCAACTAATTTCAATATGTCTGAAACAAGAAGCTATACTGTTGCAAAAGCAACACCTACTTTAACAAAATATCTCAATGGAGTTAATGACAACAAAACTATTCAATACCCTCAACAATTAAATGCTTCTGCTTACACAACAGCAGGAACTGTAAAAATTTATAGGGATGGAAGTGATGTTACAAGTGATAATGGATTGAATGTTTCTTTATCAGCAGGGTATTATGAATATGAGTTTAATGTTACAGGAAATCAAAATTATTCTGATATTTCTTCTGTTTATTTATATGCAAATATAACACAAGCAACAGGGGAAATAAATGGCACTATAAATGGAACTCAGGGGAATTTTACAACTATAAATGGAACAGCCAATCAAAACATCTATATTAATGCGACAAATATAACTGGTTATGGAACAGGAAAAATTTATGTTAATGGCACACAATATAATTCAGGGACTTTACCTCTCTATAATGTGACAAATTTATCTATTGGATTTTATAATATAACCTTTGAATATGATGGTAATCAAAACTACTCATCTGATATTGAAGTATGGTGGGTTAATATCACAATAGACAATTTTCCTACTATTAATTTAGTTTATCCTGGAAATACTACTTATAATATAAATATAAGTGAATTAAATTATACTGCTTCTGATGATTATGGATTAGGCAAATGCTGGTGGTCAAATAATTCTGGGGTATGGAATTCTACTCCTTGGACTTGTGGAACAAACTGGACAGGGTTAATATCAATAGAGGGTTCTAATACCTGGACTGTTTGGGCTAATGATAGTATTGGGCAAGAAAGTTCAGATAGTGTGACTTTTTTTAAGGATACTATTTATCCTGCTGTAATAATAAATTCTCCATTAAATCAAACCTATAACACAAATTCTATATTATTTAATATAACAGCAACAGATGGTGGGGGAATAAGCTCTTGCTGGTATACAATAAATTCTGGAATTACAAATTACACTATGACAAATGTTTCAAGTGAATATACAGATACAAATTCTTCTATGAGCCAGGATTCACATACTGTTAATTTTTATTGTAATGACAGTTTTAATAATGTAAATAATTCAGAACAAGAGACTTTTTTTATTGATTCAATTTATCCTTTGATTGATTATGAATCACAAACAAAACCTGATAATTCAATTGTATCTCAAGATTTTATATATGTTAATGTAACTTGGACAGAAAGTAATTTTGCAAATATAACTTATAGACTTTATAATTCAACTAATGAAGTAAATACAACAACTTATACTTCTGCAATTTATGATATAAACTGGACTTCTTTACCTAATGAGGTTTATACTTATAATGTAACAATTACAGATATAGTAAGTAATCAAAATACAACAGAAACAAGAACAATAACTCTTGATGCAACTTATCCTCAGCTTAGTATAGCATATCCAGAAAATACAACATATACTGTAGATGTGTCTAAATTGAACTACACTTATACAGAAACAAACTGTGACAGTGTCTGGTGGAATAATGGAACTAATAACTCTACAAGACAAAATTGTGGGACAAACTGGACAAGTTTAACCTCAATAGAAGGCTCTAATACTTGGACTGTTTATATAAACGATACAGCAGGAAATGAAAATTCAACTTCTGTGACTTTTAGTAAAGATACAGCTTACCCGGCTTTAACAATAATTTCTCCATTGAATCAAACTTATAATACAAGTTCTATATTATTTAATATAACTGCAACAGATGGTGGAGGAATAGGTTCTTGTTGGTATTCTCTCACTGCTGGAACATTAAATTATTCTATGACTCAGTCAGGAGCTTATTGGTCAGATACCAACTCATCTATGAGTCAGAGTTCTCACACAGTAAACTTTTATTGTAATGATAGTTCAGGAAATATAAATAACACAGAACAAGAATCATTTTTTATTGATTCTATTTACCCATTAATAGATTATGTCCAACCAACAACTGACACAGGAACTTATTCTCAAAATTTTATCCAGGCAAATATTACTGCAAGTGATACAGGAACAGGATTAGATACTATTATTATAAGATTATATAATTCAACAGACTTGGTTCAAAGCAATATTTCTTCAACTTCACCTTTATTTATTAACTTTACAAATTTAGCTGATGGAGTATATTATCTAAATGCAACAGTAAATGATACTGCTGGAAATACAAACAATACAGAAACTAAGACAATTACTTTAGATAATACCTATCCACAAATATATTACAATCCAAATACAGATTCAAGTGGATTTGTGAATAGAGATTGGATATTCATAAATATAACAGCTTCAGATTTAAGCAAAGATTCTGTTAGATTAGAATGGGAGGGGGCAAATGAAACTTTTGACAACAATCCAGGTGGTGGAGATTTATATTGGGAAAATAAAACAGGGTTATCACAGGGGTCTCATAGTTTTTATGTATGGATAAATGATTCTTCAGGAAATTTCAATTCAACATTAACAAGGACAGTTATTGTTGATACAATAAACCCTTCAATAGCCCTCTCCAGCTTAACAGAAACTCCTGCAGATCCTACAAATTATTCTCTTGGGCAGACATATGAATTTAACGCGACAATTAGTGATGCAAACTTAGATACAGTATTGATTGAGTTTGATGGAACAAATTATACT
>SDBT01001932.1_pt1 | contig 37225 bp, 31 predicted proteins | sample 2277101 | NCBI WGS metagenome assembly SDBT01 (sample SAMN10404973, study PRJNA504765) | marine sediment metagenome | isolation source: marine sediment core GS10_PC15, 103 cmbsf | place: Arctic Ocean: Southern Knipovich Ridge | collected 2010 | reverse complement strand
GGCAAATCTTTTTCTGGCACCGGCACAGCTCCACACTTACTGCAATGAACAATAGGAATCGGTTCGCCCCAATAGTGTTGGCGGGAAAAAATCCAGTCTCTTAATTTATACTGAACCTCTTTCTTTGCCAAATCTTTTTTTCCAAGGAATTTCTCAATTTTTTCAATTGCCTCCTTCGACTTCAAGCCAGAAAATTCTCCAGAATTAACCAAAATCCCATAATCAACATATGCCTCTTTTGAAACATCACCACCAGAAATAACTTCTCTAATTTCCAATTTATGCTTCTTTGCAAAGCCCCAATCCCGTTTATCGTGAGCCGGTACCATCATCACTGCTCCCCCGCCATAAGTAGGAATCACATAATCGGCTATCCAAATCGAAACTTCTTCACCATTTGCCGGATTAACAGCTTTAACTCCTCTAAGCTCTACTCCCGTCCTCTCTAATGCCTGCTCTGTCCGCTCCAAATCACTCCTTCTCCTTGCTTTCTCAATATACTTTCTAACCTCCTCTAGATTCGAGATTCGAGATTCGAGATTCGAGATTGATTCGTGTTCCGGGGCTAAAACTAAGGCGGTAACTCCAAATATGGTATCTAATCTTGTCGTAAAAACTCTTATCTCCCCTATTCCCTTTATCTTAAACACTACTTCATCCCCAACTGATTTTCCGATCCAGTTAATCTGTTGGGCTTTTATTCTTGGCTGATAATCAACTTTCTCTAAATCTTCAAGTAATCTATCTGCATACTTAGTAATTTTAAGCATCCATTGTTTGATTGTTCTTCTTTCAACCGGTGCTTCACAGCGCTCACACTTGCCCTGAATCACTTCTTCATTAGCCAGCCCTATTTTGCAGGAAGGACACCAATTTATCGGCATTTCTTTTTTATAAGCCAGACCTTTCTCAAAGAGCTTTAAAAATATCCATTGGGTCCACTTGTAATATTTGGGGTCGGTAGTATTGATAGCTCTAGACCAATCAAAAGAAAGGCCTAAAGATTTCATCTGCTCCTTAAATCTTTTAATATTTTGCTCGGTTACTTTTTGAGGATGAATGCCGGTCTTGATGGCGTAATTCTCTGTCGGCAATCCAAAAGCGTCCCAGCCCATTGGGAATAAGACATTAAAACCTTCCATTCTTTTTTTTCTGGCCAAAGTATCCAGAGAGACGTAACTTCTAGCGTGTCCGACATGAAGTCCGTCTCCTGAAGGATAAGGAAACTCAACCATAAGATACTTCTTGGGTTTCTTTGAAAAATCTTCAGCCTGGTATAATTTCTGCTTCTCCCACTTCTTCTGCCACTTGGGTTCAATTTTTTGAGGATTATAGTCCATCTTAATACCTTAACCATATAGCAATTATATCTTCTTGACAACACGAACCCTTGACAGCTATTAATTCTTATGATAAGGTATTGGAAAATGCAACTTGAAAAATAAGAGGAGGTGGAAAAAAACAGAAGAGGTAAGAAGAGGTAAGAAGAGGTAAGAAAAATAAAAACAAAGAGGTGATAAATGATACTTCCAATTATCTTAATCTGTATCGGCATAGCATTTGCTGTAGAAGCAATACGGTACAGGGGCAACGGTGATGTCATGTGGGGATTCATAATAGTCTGTATCATCTATTTTGCTGTTCTTACTAGCATTTGGGGTGGTATTTACTACTCTAATTTATCTGCGATAAAAAAGGTGGAAGTGTTTCACCAGGTGGGTTACAAAAACTATGTCCAAACAATAAAAGAAACACAAAACTCTCTGATAGAACTAAAAAATAGCGCTATCCCTGTGGAAAATATGGAACACAGTAAACAAATCACTGAAAGAATCAAGGACCTTAGAGATCGAGTAGAACGATTTAACAGACGACTGGTTAGTTGGAGAGCCTATAAGGAAAACGCTTTTCTAAGCTGGTTTGTCCCAGAAATCTCTGACCACCTAGAACCACTGGTAATCGGAGAAATAATGACAGAATAAAAACCAAAGCCTCGAGATTTACATCCCGAGGCTTTTTAAATCCTATGGGTCCCATAAGACCTATGAGCTCTATTGACATTCTTTAAAAGTAATGGTAAGTTTTAAGGAAAATGTACCTTAATAATTCCAAAAATCTCAAAATTAAAAATTTTGAAGAAATTGGCGGAGGTGAAAAATGCCGATTGTAAATTCTAGGACTGGAAAAGTGAGACGTGATTACACCGTCAAGGAGTTGGAAGAAAAAGCCAGAGAGATGAGAGCCTATAACATGATTGCCATTACGGCGGCCGGCTCCGGACACACCGGCGGGACTTTATCCATTATAGATATTACTGCGGCTCTCTATCTGAAAGTTGCCAGACACGACCCTAAAAATCCCGACTGGCCAGAAAGAGACAGAATCATTTGGTCTGCCGGCCATAAAGCACCAGCTTTATATGTGGCTTTAGCCGAAGCCGGATATTTTCCGATTGAAGGAGTAATGAAACTAAGGAAACTTGATTCTGGTTTTGAAGGCCATCCCCACCGACTAGCACTTCCCGGAGTGGAACTTTCAGCCGGCTCTCTCGGACAGGGCCTGGGTGTTGCTGTTGGAAAAGCGCTCAATGCAAAACTAGAAAAAAAGAATTACCAAACCTATTGTATTATGGGTGACGGTGAACAGCAGGAAGGTTCTGTTTGGGAAGCGGTAATGAGTGCTGCTCATTATAAGTTAGATAATCTTATCGGTATTATTGATAGAAACAGGCTCCAAATTGACGGACCAACTGAAGAAGTAATGAACATATCTTCTTTAGAAGAGAAATATAAAGCATTTGGCTGGAATGTGGTTAATATTGACGGACATTCTATCTATCAAATATTAAGAGCTTTCGATGAGACCCGTATAACAAATGGAAAACCAACAGTTATCATCGCCTTTACCATCAAGGGTAAAGGTGTCTCCTACGCAGAAAATGTTGTTGGCTACCATGGTGTTGCTCCAAAGGATGGTCGGTCAGGTAAAGAATCACTGGATAAGGCCTTAGAAGATATTGGCGACCGACAATTTACCAAAGAAAGAGTGGATGAACTTCTAAAGATCGCCGAGGATTATCAAGGAAAGATTGACCAAAAAATTGAAAAATCAATGCCTCGTTTTGGCAAGGGTTACTGGTGGAATACTCAAAGATTGATGAAGGTAAAAATGGAGCCGACTAGAAATGGTTTTGGCCGGGCTTTAGAAAAACTCGGCCAAAATCCAAAAGTTATTGCTCTAGGCGCTGACATTACCGGTTCAATAAAAATGGACCAATTCTTTGCTAATCATCCGGAAAGAAAGAAAAGATTTTTTAGCATGGGCATCGCCGAGCAAAATATGACCACGGTTGCCGCCGGTTTAGCCTTAGAAGGTAAAATTGTCTTCATTGGTTCTTACGGGGTTTTCTCAACCGGTAGAAACTGGGATCAAATAAGAACCACTCTCTGCTACAACAATCTTAATGTTAAAATTGCTGACGCTCATGCCGGTGTTTCTGTTGGACCGGATGGAGCCACTCACCAGGCACTAGAGGAAATCAGCAATATGTATTATCTGCCTAACATGAAAATAGTTGTTCCCTCTGATTCCATAGAAACTGAAAAAGCCACAAAGGAAATTGCTGAGATTAATGGCCCAGCTGTAATCAGATACGCCAGAGAGGCAACGCCGGTTGTGACTACCAAAGATACGCCTTTCAAAACAGGGCTGGCTAATATAATCAGATATAGAAAGAAATGTAAAAACTTTATTGATGGGTTTGAAACAAAACTTTCTGTTGATTATTTGAGTGAAGGTGAAGATTTAAGTATTATTGCCTGCGGACCGATGGTTACTGAGGCAATGAGAGCAGCTTATATTCTCAAAGAAAAAGATGGAATTAAAACAAGAATCGTAAATATTCATACGGTAAAACCGATTGACAAAACAGCAATCAGAAAGGCAGTAGAAGAAACAAGCATTATTATCACTGCCGAGGAGCACCAACTGGGTGGGTTCGGAAATATTATCGCCGGAGTAATTGGCGAAGAAAAGGAATATCCTACTCCATTTAAGATGAAAATGATTGGTGTTGGGGATAGATTTGGTAAATCCGGCCAATCCTGGGAACTGATAAAATTCTTCGGTCTTTCGGCCGAATACATCGCACAAATTACTAATAATTTATATTGTAAAGCCTCGGTTTAATCCCCGAGGCTTATTTTTATAAAAAACCCTTGACAAATTAATTAAGGGTGGTAAGTTGAAAATAATAAGAACCTTAATAAATTAATGCGAAGGCCTGCCTCGTCAGCCTCATCGGCAGACACAGTCGGTGGATACTCATTTTTCTCAACGATTTTTAAAGATTTCGAGAAAAAAGGTGGAGGTGAGAAATGCAAAAGAAAAATATCAGGAGAGAAGACCTGAATAAAATAACAGAGGAGATTTTTCAAAGACTTGAAAAAATTATTGAGTGGTCTCGAAGCTGGACCAATGAAGCAAAAAGACTAGTCAAAGAAACTTTGGAAGAATTCTTTAAGGTCCCCAAAGACAAGATGGCTGAAGCGCAGTGTTTTGCTTTTGGCAACAGAATTCAAATTTCCAATTTCAGAGTATCAAGAGTAACCGAAAGAATATTTGATAACTTCAAAGAAGGGTCTTTGCCTCTTGATGAAATTCACTGGACTGATTATAAAACTTTTGCAAGGGCTTTACCTCAAATCACAGGTGCTTTTGCCAGATACGTCGAATTTGTTGACCTTGATAGTGATGACTTTGCCAACGAAGAAGATATTGGCCACGAACCATGGTCTTACTAAAGATGATACAAGAGGTCTGGCTTTTAAAGTCAGGCCTCTAAAATTAAGGGGGTTGAAATGAAAATGTGGACTAATGAGAAGTTCTGTTCGGGCTGTAAAATCTGCCAGCTGCTCTGTGCTCTAACTCATGCGAAAGTTAACAATCCCAAAGAAGCGTTTGTTAAAATTCACGGACACTTTCCTAACCCAGGCAGATACACCATTGAGTTTACCGAAGAATGTAAAAAATGCGGCTTATGCGCCAAATACTGTCCAATGCATGCCATCTTAAAAGACGAGGAAACATCAGCGGAGGTGAAAAAATGAATGGATACGGTGGGAAAATTCTAAGAGTAAATTTAAGTAAAAAAACTTCAACCGCTGAAATACTTACTCCTGAATTCGCCAAAACTTGGATTGGTGGAAGAGGATTTGCTGCTAAAATTCTTTATGACGAAGTAAAAAAAGGAACCGATCCCTTAAGTAAAGACAACAAGGTAATTATTGCTGCCGGACCCTTGGTTGGTGTGTTCCTGCCAGCTGGAGCAAAAACAACTTTTGCCTCCAAATCTCCAGCTACTGGCGGTTATGGAGATTCAAATATGGGTGGTCACTTTGCTCCGGAGATGAAATACGCTGGTTGGGATGTGATTATTATTGAGGGAGCCGCCTCAAAACCTAAAATTCTGGTTATTGAAGATGACACTGTGGAAATAAGAGACGCCCAAAAGTATTGGAGTCAGGGTTCAATTGACGCAGAAGAAATGCTTAAAAAGGATTTAGGCGAAGATTTTCAAATCGCTGTCATTGGACCGGGTGGGGAAAATATGGTTCGCTTCGCCTGTGTGTCGCATGATTTTGGCCGCCAGGCAGGAAGAACCGGCATTGGCGCAGTTCTTGGGAGCAAATTTCTTAAGGCAATCGCCATTAAGGGAACTAAAGCAATTCCACTAGCAGACCGAAAACAAGTCTTGAAGCTCGGTAAAGAGATGTTTAGAAAATGTTTTGAGAGTGCCTCCCTCAAGATATGGCAAAAATACGGCACGCCCGGTGTTGTTAACTGGGCAAATGATATTGGTGCTATTCCAACAAGGAATTTCCAAGAAGAACATTCCCGAGACCACAAAAAACTATCCGGTGAAGTTATGCGCCAGACGATTGTTATAAACGATAAGGCATGCTTTGGCTGTCCGATGGCTTGCGGAAAATATTCACACACCAAAAAAAATACAGACTACAAACATGACGTTCGGGTTGAAGGACCGGAGTATGAAACCATTGCTCTTTGTGGAGCAAACTGCGGCTTTTCTGATATTTGTGATGTTGCCTACGCAAACTGGCTCTGTGACCAACTGGGAATAGATACCATATCGGCCGGAAATATAGTTGCCTTTGTGATGGAATGCTTCGAGAAAAAAATACTTACCAAAAAAGAGGTAGGCAAAGATATTAAATTCGGTGATATGGATTCCTTTGAATGGCTGGTAAAAAAGATCGCCTCGCAGACTGGGATTGGAAAAATTTTAGCTCAAGGTTCAAGAGAGGCAGCTAAAGCTTTTGGGAAAGGCGCTGAGAAATTTGCCATGCAGATAAAGGGATTGGAAATCAGTGGATACTCTTTCCGTAATGCTCTAGCCATGGCCCTTGCCTATTGCACCTGTGACCTGGGAGGACACCACAACAGAGCTTGGGCTATTACTCACGACCTTGAAGTGGGCCGTAAGACGCTCAAGGGAAAGCCGGAAAAAGTTATCTTTCTCCAGCACGCCAGACCAATGTTTGACATGCTGGGCGTATGCAGACTGCAATGGGTTGAGCTAGGACTAGAGCTCAAACATTATCCCAAGATTCTAAAAGCAGTGACCGGATTTAACTATTCTGAAGAAGATTTGCTTAAAATTTCAGAAAAGATCTGGAACTTGACTAGGATGTTTTGGGTAAGAGAAATAAAAGACTTTGGGAAAAGTTATGATAAACCTCCAGAAAGATTTTATGAAAAAGGAATCCTTAATAAAAATAACTACGGCAGGCTGATCAACCGATATTATCGGCTACGAAGTTGGACCAAGAACGGAATTCCAACCAAAAAGAAACTAAAAGAATTAGGACTGGACTTCACTATTAAAGATTTACAATAAAATAAGGTCAATCTAAAAACTTAACGGGGATGTTAAAAAACATCTCCGTTTTAAATTGCAGAGATTGATTGACCAATCTCAGAAAACTTGTTAAGATAAGCTGAAGATCTTTAATAAAATAAGAAAAAACGAGGTGCTGAGATGAAAAGATTGAGAGTAATTATTATGGGCGCAGGTGGGAGAGATTTCCACAATTTTAATGTCTTATATCGAGACAACCCTAAATATAAAGTAATTGCCTTTACGGCCACCCAAATTCCAGGCATTGAGGGAAGAATTTATCTTCCAGAACTAGCCGGTTCGCTTTATCACGAAGGAATCCGCATTTTTCCAGAAGAAGAATTGAAAGAACTTATTAAGCGCTTTAAGATTGATTTGGTTCTCTTTTCTTACAGCGATGTTTCCTATAAATACTTGGAAAAGAAAAAATCGCAAATAGAGGCTTATAGAGTTAAGTTTGTTATTCCCAATAAAAGGCTGATGAAAAAGACAATGCTTAAGAGCCAAGTGCCAATAATTGCCGTCACCGCCGTAAGAACTGGCTGCGGCAAAAGTCCACTGACTAGAAAAATCTGTCAAATTCTAAAAGATTTAGGCAAAAAAATAGTAGTTGTTAGACACCCAATGCCTTACGGCGAACTTTCCAGCCCAAGAGCTGTCCAGAGGTTTGAAAAACTTTCTGACCTAGACAAATTCAATTGCACCGTAGAAGAGAGAGAAGAATACGAACCACTGATTAACCAAGGGTATATTACCTACGCCGGTATAGACTACGAAAAGATATTAAGAGCAGCAGAAAAAGAAGCAGAAATAATTATTTGGGATGGCGGCAATAATGATACTTCTTTCTTTAAGCCAAACCTTCAAATTACCGTTGTTGACCCTTTGAGGGCCGGTCACGAAATAGAGTATTATCCGGGACTTCTCAATTTCCAAACGGCTGACGCAATAGTCATTAACAAAAAGGATGGAACATCAGAAAAACAATTAAAGATTATTATGAGAAATATCCAAATGTTTAATTCCCAGGCAAAAGTTTTAGAAATTTATTCTCCAATAAAGGTAGATTTGCCAGACATAATTTTTCATCAAAAAGTCTTAATTATTGAAGATGGCCCTACTCTTACTCATGGAGGAGCCAAATACGGAGCTGGTTGGATAGCCGCTCACAAGTATGATGCTGGAGAATTTATTGATGCAGAAATTTATGCTGTCGGCTCAATCAAAGAAATTTATAAAAAATATCCTCTTCTTAAGAAAAAAATACTTCCAGCTCTCGGTTACTCTAAAGAGCAACTCAAAGAATTAGAAGAAACTATTAACAACTCTCCAGCCACCGTAGTAATTATGGCCACTCCGGCTGACTTAACCAAACTGATAAAAATCGATAAGCCAGTAGCAAAAGTCAGCTACGAATCCAAAGAAATCGGAAAGAACTTAGAAAATTTAATAGAAAAGTTCTCAAACAAGAAAGAAAAATAAATAAAAATTCGCCCAGTCGTAAAAAACGATTGGGCGTTTTTTTTGTTTAGATATTGGATAAATAGGCTAAATACCAAACAATCTTCTCGCGTTTTCTGTGGTTGCTTTGATTACCTCTTCAAAACTAATGTCTTTTACTTTAGCGATTTTTTGAGCTATATATTTACAATATCTTGGTTCATTGCGCTGACCTCGATAAGGTTCGGGAGTCATATAGGGAGTGTCTGTATCAAGCATTAATTTTTCTAAAGGGATATTCAATATTGCCTTATCGTAATCGTTGACGTAAGTTATTACTCCGGTAAAGGAAATTAAAAAACCCATCTTTAGATATTCTTGGGCCTGTGACCATCTACCCATAAAGCAGTGAACCACTCCCCGTTTGGCCTTGGGCTGTTTTTTTAGAATTTCTGTTAAGTCACTATGAGCATTGCGGCAATGAATAATCACCGGCTTGTTTAATTCTTTGGCTAATTCTAATTGTTTAGTGAATATATCTCTTTGTAAATCTTTCGTTAATTGGTCGTGATAATAATCAAGCCCCGTTTCTCCCACCGCCACCACCTTGGAACTTTTAGATAACTTACGATACTTTGACGTATCAAATTTTTCATCCCCAACATGAATAGGATGAAGCCCAATTGCCGCATAAACTCCTTCTTTATATTCTTCAGCAATTTCAACTGCCCGCCGGCTGGTAGCAAAATTAGAACCAACATTAATCATCCAAACATCCTCATCAAGAGTTCTTTTAATAACTTCTTTGTAATCCTTAACGAAAGCTTTAAAGTTGAGATGAGTGTGGGTATCAATAAGCATTTTATTCAATTACACTTCCTGTTGGATAATGGTTGAATTCGGCAATATTTACTGGGGCGATTTTGTTCCAGTCAAAACCGAGGCGGTTAAAAGCTTCGGCTGTTTTAATCCAGCTTTTTATGCCAAATTCTTGCTTATAGATTTTGTGGTCGCCTTCAAGATGGATAAGATTATTCTCGGGATAGATATTAAGTTCTGTTTGATTAATGGTAAAAATATCTTCCCATTTATTGCCGTAGGAAGTAAATACTTCAGGAGTTGGGATGTGTCTTATTAAGCCTCGTTCGGTGAGATAATAAACTTTAAAATCTCCTTGGGCTTGAATTAGTTTAGTTCGGGAATACTGGACAAGCTCATCTTCTTCAACTTCTTGGACATCTGTCCATTTAAATCCGGAGGAGTTAAACACCTCGGCGCTAGGAATCCAGTGTTTTTTATTGTCTTTAATTTCGTAGACCCTGGGGTCATTTCTTGTTTTTAAAAGAGTTGCCCCAGAAACAGAAATTGTTTCATAAACAAACACTCCTTCTTTAGAATGCAAGACAAATAGGTGGTTTCCTTTTGCTCCCAGTCCTTTAGCAGTTTCGCCTACCTCAATTTCCTTTATTTTTGTAAGCTTACCTTCCTCAAAGCCAGAAAGGTCATAAACTACCATTTTACTATTAGTAAATTTTGAGCTACCTCCGAAACTAATAAGTTTACCTTTTATCAAAATATAAGCGCAATTATTAACCAGTTTTATGTCATCTGCTATTTTATTTTCCATCCCAAGATCTACAACAACCACTTTTTCTGTTTTCGCTGGTTTAGTAACGTATAGCTTTTCACTATCTGTAGCAATTAGCCAATTTTTATTAACATCAATATATCTTACTTGCTCTGGCATTCCCTCTATTGGACTAGAAGAAATGAGTTGAATATTGCCTGGGTTTTCAATCCGATAAAGAAAAACTCCTTCATTGCCTTCATCGGCTACGGCTAAATAATTATCTTTTTCTGCAAAAAGGCTGCCGGAGCGAGATATGGTTTCTTTCTTGATTGGATTGTTAGGCTGAGAAACATCTATAATATCAAAAGATCCCACTTTTTCCCTCATATAAACAAATCTATCTTTTCCTACTAAATGTTTGGACCAACCGCTAAAGTCATATTCGCTTTTCAGGTAAGGGCTAGAGGGATTACTAATATCAATTATTTTCATAGAGTTTCCCTGTGCTATGTAGGCATAGTTTCCATCTACATCTATTTCTGGAGGTCCTCCTAGCATAGTGCTGTACTGACCGACTAATTTTGGACTGGAAAGGTCAGAAACATCTACAACCAGAAGACCATCATGGGTATCGGCGATGTAAGCATAATCGCCCTTAATAGCTATGTCCCAGCCGTGATCTGAAAAATCAAAACTACCTATTTTGGAAAGCGTAAAAGCTTGTATCTTTAAAGCGCCAAAGACGCCCCATCCTAAAAAAACAATCAGAAGAATTGTTAGAAGTTTTTTGAACATTGAAATTTAAAAATTTACAGCCTCGGAAATAACGATTCGGATTTTTTGATTTTTGCATCGGGGCTAAGTCCACCCCACTTCTGCGCCTCCTTAATGGATTTGTCGTTTTCGCTTTCCCAGATCCCTAATTGGTCAAATATTTTTTTTGAAGTATCGGGCATAAAAGGCAAAGTCATCCAGGCAATATGGCGCAAACTTTCCAAAAGATTATAAATTATCTCATCTAACTTTGGACTTTTTGATAACTTCCAGGGCTTTTCTTGTTCTATATAGCTATCACAAGCACGAATTACTTTCCAACAAGCCTCCAGTGCCTTATGAAACTGAATTTCCCCCATCGCCCTCTCATAATCGCACCAACCTTCCTTCACTAGATTCGCTAGCTTTGAGTTTTGAGATTTGGTTTTGAGTTTTGAGATTTGAGATTTGAGATATAATGTTAACACTCGACTGACTAAATTACCTAGTCCGTTAGCTAGATCAGCATTGTATCTTTCTTTGAGCCGAGCAATTGAGACATCGCCGTCCTTGCCAAAGGGAATTTCAGCTAAGAGAAAGTAACGAAGAGAGTCCACTCCATACTTTTGGGATATCTCTATTGGCTCTAAAATATTACCCAAAGACTTACTCATCTTCTGACCATTGGTAGTAAAAAATCCATGAACAAATAACTTCTTGGGAAGCGGCAAACCTAAAGCCAAAAGCAAGCTTGGCCAAATGGTTGCGTGTACTCTTAAAATATCCTTAGCCATCAGCTGCACATCCGCCGGCCAAAATTTCTTGAATATTTTCGCCTTTTGATACCCTATTCCAGTCAGATAGTTCATGAAAGCATCTACCCACACATAACAGGTGTGTTTGTTATCAAACGGCAATGGTATCCCCCATTTTATTTTGGTCCTAGAGATTGCCACATCTTTTAACTTCTGGTTATTAAGAAACCCAAGAATTTCATTTTTGCGTTCAAGGGGCCTAATCTCAAATTTATCTTTCTCTATCAAACTTTTAAGTTTATTCTGAAACTCGGAAAGTTTAAAAAAGTAACAGGGTTCACTAATAATTTTTAATTCTTTTTGATGGTAAGGACAAACACCCTCTTCTAGTTCGGTTTTTGTATAATACTGTTCGCAAGCCTGGCAATAAAACCCTTTGTAGTTTGCTTTGTAGAAATAACCTTTATCATAAAGGGTCTTTAAAACCTCAGTAACCGCTTTTATATGACCGGGGTCAGTAGTTCTTAAAAAGTTGTTGTTAGAAATATTAAGAGAGTCCCAAGCAAGCTGAAACTGGGCTGAAATATTATCAACAAATTCTTGAGGAGATTTTCCTTCAAGCTCTGCGGCTTCGGCAATTTTTCCGCCGTGCTCATCGGTACCGGTCAAGAAAAAAACCTCTTTGCCTTGCATACGATGCCAACGAGCCAAAACATCCGCTGCAATGGTAGTATAGGCAGAACCTAAATGAGGTTTTGCGTTGACGTAATAAATTGGAGTAGTGATATAGAAAGTTTTCATTTTTGTCTGAGCAAGCCCTTGACATTAATTTAATAATTTGCTAAAGTAAAATAACTATTTGAAAAAGGAGGTGAATAAATATTGATTGAAGTCCAGCTAAAAGGAAATGAATCATTCCTTCAAATGTTTAAAAGATTTAGCAAGCTGACGGTTCAGAGCGGATTAAAGAAAGAAATTAAATTAAGGCAAGGGTACGAAAAGCCATCGGAAAAAATAAGAAGGAAGGAACGAGAAGCAATAAGTAGGACTAGAAAAAAATTAGCCAAAAAAAAGAAAGAAGATTTAAAGAAAAAACAACACAGAGGACACTCATAACAATCAGTGCCCTCTTTTATTTTGCAATACTACTACAAATTCTCCCTTCACTTTATCTTTTTCAATTTTCTCAATTACCTCTTCTGCACTTCCCCGATAGATAGTCTCAAATTTTTTGGTCAGCTCACGACAAACAACAATTTTTCCGCCATCATGCAAATCATGCAGTGATTTAAGAATCCTATGTGGTGATTCATAAAAAATAACTGTACGTTTTGAAGAAGCAATTTCAGTGAAAAACTTCTTGCGTCCTTTTTTGTGGGGTGGGAAGCCAGCAAAAAGAAATTTATCTACCGGCAGCCCCGACAGACTAGCCGCGGTAATAAGAGCTGATGGACCAGGAATTGACACAATTGCTAAATCGTTTAATTGTTCAATTACTAAATTAACGAGTTTCACTCCGGGGTCGGAAATACAAGGTGTGCCAGCCTCAGATACTAGAGCAATGTCTTTACCTTTCTTTAATTGATCTAGAATATAATCAATCTTTTTTAATCGAGAATATTGGAAGTAACTTATGGTTGGAGTGGAAATATTGTAACGAGCTAAAAGTTTCTTAGTAGTTCGAGTGTCTTCACAAGCTATAAGGTCAACCTCTTTTAAAATGCGAAGAGCTCGCAAGGTAATATCCTCTAAATTTCCTATGGGAGTAGCAACAACATAAAGCATATTTTTTAAAATGGAAACCCGGTAGGTTTTCGTTTTCTTCCCCAATCTTTCAAAAACTCTTGAACCACAACCGCCAGAGGTAAAGCAACGATTATCCCCAAAACGCCGGCCAATTTACCGCCGATAACAATGGCTAAAATTATAATTACCGGGTGAAGACCTATTTCCTTCTGCATTATCTTAGGCACCAAAATAAAATTCTCTACTATCTGTATAACTACATACAAAAGAAGTACCGCTAAAGCCAGGAAGGGCGAATAAAATAAGGCTAAAACAATCGCCAGAACAGCCGCAATCATGGGACCGGCTATTGGAATAAGATCAAGAATTCCGGCTAAAACAGCTAAAACCAAGGCAAAGCGGATTCCCAACAAAGTTAATCCAGCCCAGACAGCGATTCCAACAATAAGAGCAAGAAGCAAACGGCTCCGAAGCCATCTGCTAAATCTAACCTTTACTCTTTCAAAGAGATTTATAACATAAGTGCTATATTTCTGAGGAGAAATTGACTTCAAAAACTTCTTACTGCCATCTTTTTCAATCGTCAAGTAAAAAGAAACGGCCAAAAATATAAACAAAGAAATAAGAAAGGTAACAATATTTTTGGTGGTAATAAGGATTCCTCCGAACAACTGCCCGACTTGCGAACTTAAGCCCTGAAAAAACTGCTCTGCGTTAGAGCCCAAATTGTAATTTAAATTCTTTTGAAAAAGACTAAACTGAGAAGTAAGTTTATTAATAATTTTAGGGAAAGTGATGCCAAACTGCTGAAATTCTTCTACTAACGGTGGAACAAATTGCCAAATAGCCAAAACAAAAAGACCAGTGAAGATAACATAGAGAGCTAATACACTCAATGTTCGCGGAATCTTCTTTTTTTGCAGCCAGTCAACCAAAGGACCAACAGTCGCCACAAAAACAAAAGCAATTAGAAGTACAGCTAAAATTTCTCGAATAAGCCAAAGAAAAACTATACCAAGAACGATTAGAATAACTTTGATAATAGACTTTGAAGAAATATCAATCATATATTTAAGTTATAAAGTTAATAACTTATCAAACCCCTGTTTTTCTTTAAAGGGCCCAACTAAAGTAAGATTTAATTTTTCGGGCTTAAAGATATCTCGAGCCACTTCTTGAATATCTTTGGGAGTTACTTTGTCAATTTTGGCAAATTCTTCTTTAATATTAGAAATTTTTCCTCTTAAAAGTTCTTGGGTGCAAAGCCAACTGGCTATACCATCAGAACTTTCAAGACCTATCGAAGTTCTTCCTTTTATAAATTCTTTTGCTTTTAATAATTCTTTTTCGCCCACTTTAACTTTTGCTATTTGCCGATACTCATTTAAAATAACCCTGATAGCTTTTTTTATTCTCTTATTGTCAACTCCAGCCTGAGTGACTAAATAACCGCTATCAGTGTAAAAATCACTATCGGTACCAACGTAATAAGCCAACGCTTCTTTAACTCTCACCGAAATAAAAAGCCGCGAACTCATATTCCCTCCTAAAATTACAGCTAACAGTTCCAAGGCATAACGTCGGACATCAAATAAATCATAAGTTCTTACTCCTAAACAAAAGTGGCTCTGATCTGTCTTTTTATAATATAATAAAGATTTGGGAATACTCTGTTCTTCAATCACCCTCTTTTTAAATTTTGCTTCACCTATTTTTATTCCTTTAAAATAATTTTTGACTTTTGACTCTAATTTTTTAATTTTCTGAATATTGCCAGCTAAGCAAATCACCGTATTGGAGCTTGTGTAGTGGTTTTTAAAATATTCTAAAATCTGTTGATGGGTCAAATCCTTTACTGATTTCTTTGTCCCTGAAATTGTCCAGCCAGCCGGTTGGTCTTTGTAAAGCAACTTTTCAAAAAGTATGCCCACATAACTCTGGGGAGTATCTTGGTACATATTGATCTCTTGAATAATTACTTTCTTCTCTTTGGCCATGTCTTTTGGATCTAAACGTGAATTTAAAAATATATCCGAGATAATATCAAGAGCTAAGTCTAGATGAGAATCGGCCACTTTGGCCCAATAACCAGTATACTCTTTAGAGGTAAAAGCATTGTATATCCCTCCTATTTTATCCAACTCTTCAGTAATAGCCAGAGTTGATGGTCTCTTTTTGGTCCCTTTAAAAAACATATGCTCCAAAAAATGAGAAACACCATTTATCTTTTTTGTTTCGTATTTGCTCCCGGTGCCAACCATTAACAAAACAGTGACAGTTTTTGTGCCTTTTGTTGGAGCAAGAATTATTCTTAAACCGTTTTTTAGTTTAGTTTTGTGAAACATATAAGATTTATTGAAATTTTTCTCTAAGCCATTCTACTACATTAGCAATCGGGATTCTCTCTTGTTGCATCGTATCTCTATCCCTTATCGTTACTGCTTTATCTTTGAGAGTATCGAAATCAACAGTTAGACAATATGGGGTTCCAATTTCGTCATTTCTCCGGTAGCGCCGACCAATAGAGCCGACTTCGTCATACTCGCTCATAAAACAGGGGGCGAGCAAATCGTAAACTTTTTGGGCGACTTTGACCAATTTTGGTTTGTTCTTTACTAGTGGAAGCACCGCCACCTTTATCGGCGCCAAATCTTTATCAAGTCTAAGTACAATCTCGGTTTCCTTGGAAGATTTGGTTGTTTTAGTTCTTCCACCCTTCACTTCTTCATAAGCATCCAGCAGAATTGCCAGAAACGCCCTTTCTATCCCCATAGTTGGCTCAATCACATAAGGAACATAGGATGATTTTTTGGCTTCATCAAAGTAACTTAAATCCTTACCAGAAAATTTCATATGCCTTTTGAGGTCATAATCGGTTCGGTTGGCCACCCCGGCTAATTCATCCCAACCAAAAGGAAATTTATACTCTATATCCACCGTTCGTTTAGAATAATGAGCCAGTTTATTTTTAGGGTGCTCAACTCGACGTAAGTTTTTCTTTTTCACCCCTAAATTTATAAAGAATTTTTCCCAATCTCCCAACCATTTTTCAAACCATTTCTCGTCATCACCAGGTTTCGTAAAATATTCAATTTCAGCAATTTCAAATTCTCTTAAACGAAAGATAAAATTGCCGGTAGTTATTTCGTTGCGAAAAGATTTGCCTACTTGAGCGATACCAAAGGGAGGTTTCTTACGAGATGAATCCAGAACATTCTTAAAATTAGTAAACATTGACTGAGCAGTCTCCGGCCTCAAGAAAGTTTGGTTGGCTTTGTTTTCTACCGGACCTAAAAAGGTTTTAAACATTAAATTAAATTGTTGCGGTTTGGTAAAATCCTTACCGCCACATTCTGGACACTGACCAGGTTCCTTTGCCTTACCAATCCCAACAAAACGACTATCTGCCAAATGGTCGACCCTAAACCTAACATGACACCTCTTACACTCTGAAAGAGCATCAGTAAAATCTTTGGTATGGCCCGATGCCTGCCAAACCTTTGGATGCATTATTACCGACCCATCAATCCCAACAATATCAACTCTCTCCTGAACAAAACGATGCCACCAGATCTTTTTGAGGTTGTTTTTAAGCTCCACCCCCAATGGTCCAAAATCCCAAATCGCCTCCACTCCACCATAAATATCCGAAGAGGGAAAGGTAAATCCTCTACGTTTGCAGAGAGAAACTATTTTTTCCATTGTTGTCGCCATATTTATAGTTTATCCACCACTATTCCTCCTCCCGCACCAATATTTGGATCGTCTGGAAGTAAGGTAGAAATGCTTTCAACCACACTAGAAAGGTCTACGCCAGTAAAAGAATCTACAGCCCTAGCTTGAGGATTAACCACAAGAATAACCTCCTGATCAACTTGCGGCAAGGAGGGAGTAATACTTACCTGAAAAACCACCTTTTTCACCGGCAAAAGAGTGCCGGTATTGGCTGAAAGCTTTTTAATGTCCCAGATAAGTCTTCCTGTCCTCTCATTGTATTTCAAGAAGGCCTCGGCTGGCAAAAATTTCCCTGTCCATTCTACTCCATCAGGAATATCAGCCTCAACCACTACTCCTTCTAAATCATTAGTAAGGTTGATTAGATACCAGTGAATAGTGTAGGTAGTAGTGTCACCTACCCTGGGAGGGATAGGGCCAAAATTAACAATATCAACCATCTCTTCCTGATAAAAACCTTTAGCAGTTAAGGTAAGTCCAGAATTCACCTTTATTTCAAACTTATCTACACCAACAAGCCTTTCCTCACCTGGAGGTATCGGAACAGTAGGACTGTCAATTAAAGATTTAAAATTAATAGCAAAGTTTTTATCTTTAAATTTACTTACTGGTGGTGATTCTTTTATCTTAACGGAAAAATTAATCTCACCCTCTTCTCCAGCTAAAAGTTCTCTTAGCTCTGGGTTTGCTGCCGCGCTCCAAGTGATTGTTTTGGTTGTTCCATCAAAAAAACCCCGGCCGATCTTAAGGGTTGATAGATCTAAGGCCTCGCCCCCAAGTTCACATTTTATTATAGCTTCCTTTGCCCCTACATCAGCAGTATTTTTATATCTTATTTTAATTTTAAGCAATTCCGCCCAATTAGCATTATAGTGAGATTCGTCGTTAATTGATTGGCTAATAATAAGAGGGAAGGTAGAAATTTGAGCTGAAGCTGTTAGTTCAAGATACTTAACAAATTGATGGTCCCAAAGACTACCAAGTTCAGCTCGAACTATTTTGTGTTCCTCTAAATCTCCACTTAAAGTTCCGGTTATGGTGATTTGACCTTTTGCGCGAGATGGAATTTCAGAAAATCTCCAAATATGATTCTCTTGATCGGGAGAGGGAGAGGCAGTAAAAAACTCAAAACCATCAGGATATTGAATTCTTATCTCTATGTTTTGGAAAGCGTTATCACTTTCGTTTTCCCAAGCAAGACTGTATTCTATTTGTTGGCCAGAGGTTAATTCGCGAGGAGCTTCTAAATCAACAACCAAGGGTGAGGAGGTAATAATAATGTCGGTGGAACTCCACTTCTCAAAAGGTGAATTAAACCCGGTTGGCCAAAAATTAAGACGAACACGCGTATGTTTTACAGAATTAAGCGCTCCAAAAACTCTTCCCCGAACCTCAACTGTACCCTCAGTAGAGGGAGCGATATTGCCAATATCCCACTGTTTAAACTCTGCACTCTCTTCTTCAAAATATTTTGGCTGGTGGAAAGTAAGCTGGACATTTTTGAGAGTTACCTTGGTTCTGTTTTTGTAAATTATCGTAAATTTTAAATGCTCACCGGCTGCAATATTTTCCGGCGCTATAATCTCTAAGCTTACATCTTCTAAATCAAAGGAAAGTCTGCCAACGTAAAATATAACAACCGTAATACCAACGGTTATGGTCAGCGTTATCAGAGCAATCAGGATAATTTTTCTTTGGAGAATAAAAGAGAATAACTTCATAACTTTATTATACCAAACAACCCCTTAACTTAAAAGACTAATCTCTCTTAAGAATTCTTGTGATTTCAAGTTTTCAGCTGGGGTAAAACCAAGATAGTGCTTAAACCTTTTTTCAAGAACCTCCAACTTTTTCCTATTCAACTCTTCTTCAGGGGCAAAACCCAATAACACTAAAAGCCGAAGGCCAAAACGAACCATAAGTAATCTAAAAATATCAAAAGATTCTCTCTCTAGTATCTCTTTTTGGTTTAGAAATTCCAGTACTTTTATCAACAAATTAAAAATCCGTCTATCTGCCTGACCCTCTCCGGTTAAATTGTCAATTAATTCGGCAACACAAAAAGCCGCTGCCTGGCACTTCAAAGAAGCACGAATTCCTTTAAAACTATTGACGGTAAAAGCATCAATAACAATATCCAAAAATCTTCCTTGAGCCAGCACAAGCTGGCTCAAAGTCAATAGTTCAAGATGACCAGCTAACTTTGAAGTGGATTTTTTAACCGCCTTTGCTTGCACCTGAATCTTGCCAAAATCCTTGGTAAAAATGGTCAGCAGTCTACTGTTTTCTCCCAGATCAGTGTATTTTAAAATAATTCCTTCGGTTTTATAAGTCATAATCCTTTTATTATACCATAATAATGAAAAAACCCAGCATTAATCTTATTGCTGGGTTTTTGTTGAATTACTTTTTGTCTTCTTTTTTGGTCGGTTTCTTCTTTTTACCATTCTTCTTTCCATTATTCTTTGGCAAGAGATCTAATTCCTCAATGTTCTTAACGATATGATCAGCCAGCCCATATTTCACTGTCCCTTTAGCATCCATCCATTTATCCCTATCTATATCATCTAGAACTTTTTTTCGATTTTTCTGATTGGTGTGTTTCATCAAAATATTGACCATCTGGTTTTTCATTCTTTGCATTTCTTTATTAAAAATTTCTATCTGCCTAGCATCTCCCATTGTTCCTCCTCGAGGAAGATGAAGAAGGGTGATTGAATAAGGAAAAATATAACGATAACCCTTTTGGCCGCAAGCTAAAATCACTGCTGCCATACTAGCTGCTTCACCCATGCAGATCGTCCAGATAGGAGATTTTATAGTCTCCATAATGTCAATAACAGCATTTCCTTCATGAAGAAAACCGCCGGGAGAATTAATAATAAGCTTTATCGGCTTATGGTTTTTAGAATCAAACCAGACGAGAATGTCTCTAACCGCTCGAGGTCTTACTGGTAAATAACTGATATAATCTTCTGAGATCTCTCCTTCTAAGAAGATAGTTCGGTGATTAAAAAGCATATTTCTAATAGTTTTTCTGACGTAGTACTTTCCATTCTTACCATTCTCACCATCTATATCATTTCCATAAATACGCATTTTTTCCTCCTAATCTTCGTTTTTCAAAGAACTATTTCTTCACTCCTAGCCAAATCTTTTCTTTGTCTAATTCTATCTCTTTTTCTTGGTCAGTTTTAATTTTCTCTGTCGCCTCTTTCAGTTTTGAAATCGTTTCTTTCTCAATATAAGTCTGCCACTTATTCAATAATTTTGCAAGGGTTTGGTCTTTGCAGATAAAATAAACAAAAACCAGGTCAGAAAATTTATACCCAGCCGCTTTCCTTAAAGTCTGAATTTGGCGAACAATTTCCCGGGCCAATCCTTCGTCTTTTAATTCACCACTGATTTTGGTGTCTAGAGCCACAGTAATCTTTTCATCAGTCTCAACTGCCCAATCCTTTGCCTTTTTAACAATTTTTGCAAACTCAATCTCTTTAATATTTAGTTCGTCTTTAATAAGATCCGCTAATTCATCATCTAATTTGGGGCAGGCAATGGATAAGGTATTTAATGGTTGACGAACCTTAATGCCAGTTTTGGCTCGAGCAGCTAGCCCCAAGGCAACGACTTGTCTGACTGTTGCCATCTTTCCGTTTAATTCTTTATCAATCTTCTTTTTGTCTGCTTTAGGCCAATCAGATAAATGAACGGAAGAGTTTTTGGTTAAGTTCCGATAAATTTCTTCAGTAACAAAGGGCACAAATGGCGCTAAAAGTTTTACTAGCTCAACTAAGGTTAAGTGAAGAACAGAGATTGCCTGCTGGCGATCTTCTGGCTTGTTTTCAAGCCTAAATCTTCTTCTTGAACGGCGGACATACCAATTAGACAAATCACCAATAAAGACCTCAATATCTCTTATGGCTCCGGTAACATCATATTTGTCTAGCTTAAGAGTAACATTTTTAATAAGCATATTTAGTTCCGAAATAATCCATTTATCCAGAACATTAGATGTTGAAAGCCGAGTATTGGATAATGGATGCTGAGTATTAGATAGGTTGGCATAAGTAATATAAAAAGAATATGTATTCCAAAGAGTAAGTAAATGTCTAGCAAACAATTCTTTTAAGCCTTTAAAGTCAAAACGCTTTGAGTCGCCCGGTTGGTTGATAGTGTAAAAATACCAACGCAGGGCATCAGCCCCATATTCGCCCAACGCTTTCTTTGGATCCAACACATTGCCCTTAGATTTGCTCATCTTCTCTCCTTTAGCATCCAAAACATGCCCAAGGCTTATCACATTTTTATAAGGAGTACCTTTTCCTAATAAAGTGGAAATAGCTAGTAATGTGTAAAACCATCCCCGAGTTTGGTCAACAGCCTCACAGATAAAATCAGCTGGAAAATGCTCGCCCTGATCAATCTTGGCTTTATTCTCAAATGGCCAGTGCCACTGAGCAAAGGGCATTGAACCAGAATCAAACCAACAGTCCAGCACTTCCGGAACCCTCTTCATTATTCCTTTACATTTATCACATTTGAAAGTTAGCTTATCTATGTGTGGCCGATGAAGATCATTGATTTTTTCACTACTTAATTTTTCTAATTCTTCAATTGAACCGACCACCTTAAATTCACTACATTTTTGGCACTGCCAAATTGGCAGTGGAGTGCCCCAATAACGTTCACGAGAAATTGCCCAGTCTCTTACTTCCTCCAACCATTGGCCAAATCTTCCTTCCTTAATATGAGCTGGTGTCCAATTTATTTTCTTGTTATTTTTAATAAGCCTATCCTTTACAAGACTCATTTTGATAAACCATGACAGCTTAGCATAATAAAGAAGTGGTGCGTCACATCGCCAACAAAAAGGATAATCGTGAGTATACATTTCTTTTTTGTAGAGCAGTTGGCGACTTTCCAGATCCTCAATAATCTCCGGATCCGCATCTTTGACAAACTTTCCAGCCCAAGGAGTCACCTCTTTAATAAACTTTCCCTCTAAATCAACCGTCATCAGCGCTTCCAAATTGTTCTTCTTAGCTACCTCCATATCATCTTGGCCAAAAGCAGGAGCAATATGAACCAGACCAGTACCTTCTCCCAACGAAACAAAATCACCAGAGATAATAAACCAGGTTTTCTTTTTAGGCTCTATAAATTTATATAATGGTTGGTACTCTAAACCCAACAAATCCTTGCCTTTAAACTCCTGAACTTTCTGATAACCATCTTCTAAAACATTGAGCCGATCTTTAGCAAGAATTAAATATTCATCACCCATTTTCACTAACAAATAGGTGAACTCCGGATTCACAGCTACGGCTACATTCCCCGGAAGCGTCCAGGGAGTTGTTGTCCAAACTAATAAATAAGGGTTTTTAACTTTTAACTTTGCCTTGTCTGCCGATGAGGCAGAAATTTTGAACTTAATATATATTGACTCCTCCTGAACATTTTTATAGCCTTGGGCTACTTCGTGAGAAGAAAGCGTTGTTCCGCAGCGCGGACAATAAGAAATAACTTTATAATCCTGATAAAGAAGTTTTCTTTGCCAAATCTCTTTGATTATCCACCAAACCGATTCAATATAATTGTTTGAACAAGTTATATAAGCGTTCTCTAAATCTACCCAATAAGCCATAGCTTGAGTCATCTTTTCCCATTCAGTCTTATAAAGAAAAACAGACGCTTTGCACTCATCCACAAATTTACCAATACCCATCTTTTCAATTTCTTTTTTGTTCTTCACTTTCAGTTTTTTCTCTGCTTCTATTTCTGTCGGAAGGCCATGGGTATCCCAGCCAGCAATACGCTGGACATAAAAACCCCTCATTGTTTTATAGCGGGCAATGAGGTCTTTATAGGCTCGAGCTAAAACATGATGAACCCCTGGCTTACCATTAGCAAATGGAGGTCCTTCATAAAATACAAAAGCAGGAGCTTGTTTTCTTTGCTCCAAAGATTTTTTAAAAATTTTACCTTCTTCCCAGAACTTAAGAATTTTTAATTCTAATTCTGGAAAATCTGGTCTGGGATTAACTTTTCCGAACTTCTTCATATAATTTTAATGTTTCTTTAGCGCATTGCTGCCAACTAAATTCCTCTGCCCTTTTAAACCCTTTTTGGATAAGTTCTTTTTGCAAAGAATTATTACTTAAAACCTTCCACATTGCCTGAGCCATACCAGAAACACTATAAGGATTCACCAGTACACCAATACCGCCGGCTACTTCCTTTAGGGCGGGGATATCCGACAAAACCACTGGTAGCCCACAGGCCATAGCTTCCACTACCGGCATACCAAACCCTTCGTAAATAGAAGGGAAAACAAAAAGTTTAGCTCCTCCATAAATAGAAGTCAAATCATCCGGTTTAATGTATCCGGTGAAAATAATATCTTCGGAGTATTTAGAATCAGAAGCAATGTGCCGAATAACTTTAGCCAACCATCCACTTCCTCCAGCGATAACTAATTGAAAATCTTCCCCTAAATTCCTTTCTTTTAATTCCGAGAAGGCTTCAATCAGGCGAGTTAAATTTTTCCTTGGCTCTAGTTGCCCCAAGTATAAAATATAATCTTTTTTGATTTTGTACTTCTTTTTTAAGTCACTGATCGCATCGGAAGTTGGTTTGATAAAGAAACGTTTATCTATCCCATTGTAAATCACCTTGATTTTTTCTGGGTTAACATCAAAGATTTCTTTAATATCAGTTGCCGTAGCCTCAGACACTGCAATGATTTTTCCTACATTTTTAAGAGTGGTGGAGGTTAAACTTCTTGCCTGACGCCTTTGGATTTTCGCAAAAAGATCAGGATGCTTCCAGACAGCCAAATCATGAACAGTCAAAAGTTTCTTACCAGTATATTTTGCCGGGATGTTTCCAGCCGGAAAATGAAAAACATCTATATTTTCTCGAGCCAGTGTAGCGGTGACTAATAAACGTGAGTAAACCAAACCAAGATATCGTTTATAATGACGGAAGGGGAAATACTTTATTTTAACATTTTTCCGTTTAAACTTTTCCAGCTTCCTTTTTGCTAAACGGTAATCAAAAAAGAGAGTGTATTTGTTAATCTTATCCAAATCTAAGAGATGTCTTATTAAATGATAAGTATAATGTCCAATTCCTGCTGCTTCTCCCTTTTCCGGGTTTAAAATTTTTCGAGCATCAATACCAATTCGCATATATTTACATTTTAGATGGTGCGCTTACTCCCATTAACCCTAATACATTTTTTAACACTGTTTGCGTAGCTAACATAAGCGCCAACCTTGCCTCGGTCAAATTCTTGTCTTCCGATATCACTTTACAACATTTATAAAAATAATGAAAGCTAGAAGCAAGCTCTAAAGAATAGTGTGGAAGCCTTTGGACTTGATAATCTTTGGCTATATCTTCCACTATTTCTGGAAATTTCATCAACTGGCGAATCAAGTCTAACTCAGAAGGATGCTTAAGTAGGCTTAACTTTTGAATTTTACCTGTCTGCCGACGAAGCAGAAGTTTTGTTTGAGATTTAGCAAGAATTCCATAAATTCTAGCTGATGCATACTGGACATAGAAAACTGGATTTTTTTCTGACCTTTTTTTGGCTAAGTCCAAATTAAAATCCATCTGAGTGTCCAAAGACTTCATTAAAAATAAGAACCTTACCACATCCAGCCCTACCTCATCTATCAGCCATTCTAAATTAACCACCTCGCCCTTACGTTTTGACATTTTATAAGCCTTGCCTTCTTTTTTAAGACGAACCATCTGGGTTATAAGAATTTCCAACTCCCGAGAATCATACCCCAAAATCTCCAATCCAATCTTTAGAGGCCTTATATGACCCAAGTGGTCTGCTCCCCAAATATCAATTATCTTGGTGGGTTTCTTCTTAAATTTTCTCTTGTGATAAGCAATATCTGGTAAGAGATAGGTCGGCTCCCCGCTTTGCTTGATAAGAACCCTATCTTTATCGTCACCAAAACGAGAAGTTTTCAGCCAAGTTGCTCCCTCTTTTTCGTAGACTAAATCTTTCTCTTTTAGCGCCTTGATTACTTTTTTTACGTTATGGTTTTGATAAAGACTTTCCTCGGATACCCATTGGTCAAATTTTATTTTAAGCTTATCCTCAATAAAGTTCCTAATGTCTTTGTGAATCTCTTGGGCCAGAAAATGGCCAACCTCGCCATATATGCTTTCTTTATTTTTAAATTTTTGAATTGTATCTTTGATTTTTGATTTTTGATTTTTGATTTTGAGGCGAAGGTCATCATTTAAATAGGCAGAGCCTTCGCCGATTGCGGTTCTGCCCAACTCTTTAATCTGGCTACTCTTTTTAGCATCATTAATATAGTATTCCCGCTCAACCTTAAAGCCAGCCCAATCTAAAACATTAGCCAGAGTATCTCCGGCAAAAGCCCCCCTCCCATGACCAAGATGAAGAGAACCGGTTGGATTTGTCGAAATAAACTCTATTAGAATTTTCTTGCCCTTACCAACGTTAAGTTGGCCAAATTTATCACCTCCCTTTAAAATTTCTCTTACCTGCTTTTGGAGCCAATCTTTAGATAAAATAAAATTGATAAATCCGGGCTCAGCCACTTCAACTTTCTTAAAGTATTCTTTATAAATTTTTAAACTTACCGACAAAAGCTTGGCTGTTTCCATCGGATTTTTCTTAATCACTTTCGCTATTTTTAAAGCTAGATTGGTGGAGTAATCTCCATGAACAATCTCGGCTGGATGCTCAATATGAATTTCTGGTATTTTAAAATCGGGCAAGACCCTCTTTTTCTGTGCAAGCTTCGTAGCCTTCTTGATTAAGTTTTTGATGTCGTCTCTAATCATGTTTCTACTTTCATTATACCCCCTCTTCCCCTAAAACAAAACCCCGTATTTACAAAATATGAGGCTGCCTATGTTGTGTTTAATTTTAAGCGATTCTTAAATTTGCGTCAGCCCTGATATCTCTCCAGCTTTGTCCTACACCATATGCTACGGGGCTTTGGGACTTCTTGTGGAGGAGTCGATAATAAGCGCAAACTGCAACCATAACAGCATTGTCGGTACAGTATTGAATATTAGGTGTTAGATATTGGATACTAGGTAGTTGTTTCTTTATGTTTTTTCGAAATTGATTACGCAATTCAAGGTTGGCGGCCACACCACCGGCCAGTATTACAGTTTTCGTCTTGTACTCTTTAGCAGCCCGAATGGTTTTGGCAATAAGAACATCAACAGCAGCTTGCTGGAAAGAAACACAGAGATTATTTATAGTTTTGGGCAATTTTAGTTTCTGAGGTTTTAGTTGACGAGTTAAATACAAAACTGCAGTTTTTAGACCCGAGAAGCTAAAATCATAATCTTTACTATTTTTCATTGGTCGAGGAAAATTAAATATTTCAGGATTACCTCTTTTAGCTCTTTTTTCAATTATTGGACCACCGGGGTAGCCCAAGCCTAAAAGCTTAGCTACTTTATCAAAGGCTTCTCCCGCAGCATCATCCCGTGTCTCACCCAACAATTTGTACTTGCCATGACCTTTCATTAAAATTAATTGAGTATGCCCTCCCGAAACCACTAGACACAAAACAGGAAACAGTTTTGAGTTTACGCTAATTGGCTGAATCCAATTGGCGTATATATGTGCTTCAATATGATTAATACCAATAATCGGCAAGCCGTAAGCAAAACTTAAAGCCTTAGCTGTATTTGTACCTATTAAAAGAGCCGGGATCAGCCCCGGACCAATAGTTATTGCGATGTGGTCAATTTTTTTAGAAGAGATTTTCGCTTTCTTAAAAGCAAGTTTTAAGCAGGGAACAATATTTTTTAAATGATAACGGCTGGCTAAGTTGGGAACTACTCCTCCATATTTAGCATGGATTTTTACTTGCGACGAAACAATATTAGCTAAAATCTTATGATGATTATTCTTAGACTCGACAACTGCTATAGCAGTTTCGTCACAGCTCGTCTCTATAGCTAAAATAATCATGGCTTCACCTTTTCCACTATCTTCTCAAACACCTCTGGCTCCTTTACTGCCAGTTCTGCTAGTATTTTTCGGTCTAATTCAATTTTGGCTTTTTTAAGACCGGCTATAAATTTACTATAGGAAATATCTTGCTTTCTAACAGCTGCATTAATTTTTACTTGCCAAAGTCGGCGAAACTCTCTTTTAATTCTGCGCCGATCTCTATAGGCATAGGAAAGGGCATGCGCCAAAGCTTCTTTTGCCGCCCGATAAGTTTTGCTCCTTCTCCATTTAAAACCCTTGGTTTGTTTTATAACTCTTTTCCTTCTCTTGTGAGCACTTTTTCCTCTTTTTACTCTAGTCATGAATTTATAAAATTTAAGTAAAGTGAATTACCTCTTTTTTAGTAGCTGAAGAGACACCTTTTAACCGTCGTTTTTTACGAGTCTTGCTCCCCGGATCTCTGGCATTAAAGTGATTCTGACGCATACACCGGCGCAGGACTTTTTTATTTTTAGTTATTCTAAACCTCTTAACGATTGATTTTTTTGTCTTGACCATAATATACATTTACCTGCCTATATTTACAGGCTATTTTATCTTTACATAAGAGTACTTATCTTATTTTTCTTGAGTAATCAACACTGAAAATCCTCTATTGGCTTGCAGCCTCTCCGTTCTTTCTTTCTTTAAATCTCCTCCCAAGCCCTGTAGAAATTGATTAAGCTTTTCCTCTGCCTCTCTTACTAACTTTCTTTCTCTACCTTTCAAAAATATGGATACCTTCACTTTATACGCTTTGGATAAAAACTCTTTTATCTTTTTTGTTTTGAATTCCAAATCGTGAGACTGGGTAGAAAAGCCAATCTTTATTTCCTTCATCTTTGAAGACTTACTTTTTGCTTGCCGTTTCTTCTTCTCTTGCTGGTATAAGTATTTCCCATGATCCATTATTCGACATACTGGCGGCCTGATGTTCGGAGCCACCTCAACTAAATCAAGGCCTTTCTCTTGAGCAATCCTTAAGGCTTCCCTAGTCTCTTTAACCCCTAGTTGTGTACCGTCTTCGTCAACTACACGCACCGGAGATATTTTTATCCACTCATTCACTCTTGCCTTTTTTTGTTTTTTAATTTGTTTTCTCCAAATGGTAAATTGTATTAAACTTATTAATCTTAATAGACCTCTTCGTCTTCAGCCCGCCTACGTTCACTTCGTTCACTTCCGCCTACGCTTTCGCTTCGGCGGACTTCGTCGGCGAACACTCATTTTTGTTGCAAAATCAGAGATTTTAACAAAAATGGTGGAGATGGCGGGAATCGAACCCGCGTCCAGAAGTAAAATCAAAATGATTCTACAAGCTTAGCTTACTTAAGGTTTTAAAGTTTGGACTTAAAGCAAGTCAAATATCCAAACCCGAGCCTTTTTGGTTTTCGACAAAAATCTTCAAGGCAAAAGATTATTATCTATCTCGAGAATTTGACACCCGAGTTAGCTTATCGAGAATTGGCTAGTCGGATGACCCCAAACCAGAGTAAACTCGGTTCGGGGCAAACTTACGGTTTTAAGCGTAAGCAATTTGTAAACTGTTGTTGTTTACTTTTTTGTCAGTGAGTTTGCGAGATTACTGACGTTCTCGGCTTGCCTCATTTTAACATCTGCTCCTGTCGAAACCTAGCATCCCCGTATTAAAAATTAGAAATTTATTATTTATATTCCTTCATCACTCTCTCAATCTTCCTCTTAATCTCTCGTTTCTTAATAAGTTCCCGCTTGTCGGATTTTCGTCTTCCCCTTGCTACCCCAAATTCTAACTTAATTTTACTTCTCTTAGTATACACTCTAATCGGCACTAATGTCAAGCCTTTTAATTTTATTTTTCCAATTAGTGTTCTTAACTCTTTTCGATGCAATAACAACTTTCGAGGACGTTCAGGATCGTAATCTGTAAGATTAACTGCTAGCCTATAGGGTGAGACATAGGCATTAATAAGATAAGCTTCATTTGTTTTTATAATCACGTAAGCTCCTTTTAAGCTCATCGATCCCTGCTTTATTGATTTTACCTCGTGCCCCTTCAACTCTAAACCTGCCTCAAAACGCTGAAGAATTTTATAATCATATTTTGCGCGACGATTGTAAGCAAGGTTTTTCATAAAACTATTCTACCACATATTTAATTCTACTATAGTTTATGTTAATATTAAAGTATATGTTTCCTTTTCTAAGTGCTAGTATTGAAAGTCAAACACTTTTAAGTGCGGTTTTTAATATTACCCATCTTATTTTCCTTATTCCGGTCGGACTTTTACCGGGAATAGTTTGGCTCCTGTATTTTTTGGGCGAAGATAAAAAAAGACCAGAACCGAGAGGAATGATTATAAGAACGTTTGTCTGGGGCATGATAATTGCTCTGGTGGCAGTAATTGTAGAGTACATTTTGATAGAGCTCCTCGGAAAAAGTTTTTACCGCCCGACCTTTTTTATCACCATTGTTGTTTTCTTTCTTATCGTTGCTTTGACTGAAGAGTATTTAAAATATTTTGTTGTCAAAAGCACCGTCCTGAAGAGACCAGAATTCGACGAACCAATAGATGCAATGATTTACTGCATCGTTGCCGCCCTAGGATTTGCCTCGGCAGAAAATCTAATAGTTGTTTGGGGAGTAAGCTTAAGGGGTATCGCTAATCCGTTCGGAATCATGGCCTTAAGATTTGTTGGAGCAACACTTCTCCACGCGCTTGCTGCGGGCATTGTCGGTTATTGGCTGGGAAAGGCCCGGTTCTCCCGGTTTAAACAATCAAAATTTATAAGAAAAATTTTTATTGGGATAGGCTTAACCCAGGCGGTTATTTTCCACGGACTTTTCAACTGGACCATGGAAAAATCACAATTTGGACTAGTAGCCCTCCTGCTGGGAGTAATGATTGTTATAGTTTATTTAGGATTTTATCGGCTAAGAAAGCTGGGAAAACGAATTATCCACAGTTCTTCCACTTGATTAATTTTTAGGGTAGTTTATAATAATAATAACAACATAATCATATTTTAAATTTTGCTTTGTCATTTTGCATTTTGTATTTTGCATTTGACTGAGCTTTACAAAGAAACATGCCCAAAAGAAAATCATTCATCGAAAAATTAACCGGCGCTGTTGAGCAAGATTCTGAGCCAAAAGAAATAAAGCCTCAGCAAAAAAAGCAAAAAAAGGAAGAAGATTGGCTGCCCGAACAAGAGGGTCAGCTAACGGTTGATGTTTATCAGACAGAACAAGAGATTGTCATTAAATCAACCATTGCGGGTGTTGAACCTCAGACGCTGGATATCGCTATCACCAATGATATGGTAACTATCAAGGGGGTAAGAGAAAAAGATGAAGAAGTCACCGAAGAAGACTACTATTACCAAGAGTGCTACTGGGGACCATTTTCACGCTCGATAATCCTGCCTCTGGATGTTGACGCAGACAAAACTAACGCCATGATGAAAAACGGAATTCTTACCATAAGATTGCCCAAGGTTGAGAGAAGTAAAACAAAGAAAATAAGAGTAAAGATGGCATAGACGAGAATTCCAAATTTCTAATTTTTAATTCTCAATCAATTTTTAATGACTTAATTTTTAATTCTAAAACAGTTTTAAAATTTAAAGTTTAGAATTGATTTAAAATTTAGAATTGAAAACTGAAAATTAATCATTTATATAGCCCTATGGGCTTATTTTTGTTGCCAATTTCTGCTACAATTAAAACATGAAGAAAACTATCATCTTAGGTTTAATCGTGGGACTAATCCTCTTTTTTGCTTTTATAGAGATTTTTTCTTGGAATAAAATCTATCCTGGAGTAAAAGTGGCCAACATTCATCTTGGTGGATTAACTATTACTCAAGCTAAAACCAGACTTGAAAAAGTGATTGAAGATTTTTCAGACCAAAAAATCACTCTTTCATACAACGATAGGGAATGGAAAGCTTCTCCCGAGGAGTTAGGTATAAATTTTGACATCGGCCAAACTCTGAATAAATCTTTTAGGGTTGATAAATTTCGCATAAATCCGCTTCTACTATATAAAAAATCAAAGACTCTGCTTTTTGGTTACAACTTTTCTCTAGTAGTTAAAATTGACCAAGACTTATTTAACCAATTCATTGAAGAAAATCTTGCCTCTTCTGAATTGCCAGCAAAAGATGCTGGATTAAAAATATTAGAGCTCGACACGGACTATACCATCCGTCTTATCCCTTCTGAAGAAGGCCTTAAAATCAATCGAACTCTCTTTGAATTAGAATTAAAGGAACATATAAGATGGCTCGGAAAAGATCCTGTTAAAATAAGGTTTGTAAAGGATTGGCCGCAAGTGAAAAATTCAGAAATAGCCAATGCCCGAATGAAGGCTTATCAAATCATAGATTCGAAAGTTAGTTTAGAATATGAAAGCCAAAGCCCTGCATCGTATGGTACGGGGCAAAAATGGAATATTCCTCAAGAAGAGGTTGCTTCTTGGATTGAGTTTATAAATATAGAAGCCCTTTTAACACCTTCGCAACACCTTTATACACCAGCCTTAAGAAGCGTAGTAAAGGCACCTCTTAAGGCTTCTACAGATGCCCTAACTGTCTCTCTAAATCAAGACAAAATCAAAAACTTTCTTACCCCCCTGGCCCCAGAGATAAATAGCGAACCAATTAATGCTGAACTCAAAATAACAAATGGTAAAGTAGCCACTTTTGCCTTGTCTCAAAACGGAAAGAGATTAGAAGTCGAAGAAAGCGCTAAACAGATATCAAGAACGGTTCTTGCTAGTGTACTATCAAGAACCGTTCTTGATATAAAACTCATGGTTACTACTCTTGAACCCGAAGTAACTACCGAAAGTATTGATAATTTAGGTATAACCGCCCTGATCGGAAAAGGAGAATCCAATTATGCCGGTTCCCCCAAAAACAGAGTCCACAATATTAAGCTAGGTTCAGCAAAATTTAACGGCGCTCTGATAAAGCCAGGAGAAGAATTTTCCTTTAATAAAGTTTTGGGAGAAGTAGGTCCAACCCAAGGATACCTACCAGAATTAGTTATCAAAAGAGATAAAACCACCCCGGAATTTGGCGGTGGTATTTGTCAGGTCTCCACCACTATGTTCAGAGCGGCTATTTTTTCGGGACTGCCTATTATTGAAAGATTCCCCCATGCTTTTCCGGTCGCCTATTACTCTCCCCAAGGAATGGATGCCACCATTTATCCACCTCATCCTGATTTGAGATTTAAAAATGACACTCCGGGACATATTCTAATCCAGAGAAAAATCAGCGGCACCAAAATTACTTTTGAATTTTTTGGTACTGATGATGGTCGGGAAACTAAAATAAAAGGCCCTTATATCACCGAGAAAAAAGAGGATGGTTCAATGAAAACTGTTTTTTATAGAGAATTTTATCAAGATGAAGAGCTGGTGAAAAAAGAAACATTTCGTTCAAGCTATGCCTCACCAGCTAAATATCCAATCGAATAAAATTAAAAAGAAGAAATAGCTCCTGTTTCTCTTTATGTAAAAAGCGCCGATTAATCTAAAACGACGCTTATTTTAATTCTTCACAATCCAGGTCCCTGTCTTTCCAGCCAGGGCTTCTTTTAGTTTAAAAAGGTCGGTGATAAGGCCTTTTTTGCCGCCATTCTCTAAAAACTGAATATGCGCCTCAATCTTGGGTCTCATCGTCCCGGGCGGAAAATGACCTTCTTTAAGATATTTCTTAGCTTGACCAACAGTTAAGCGATCTAAAGATATCTGATTAGCCGTGCCAAAATTCAAATAAACTCGTTCCACATCGGTAAGAGTAATCAGCATCTCAGCTTCAAACGTAGAAGCAATAATAGCTGAAGTTAAATCTTTATCTATTACTGCCTCTATTCCCCTAAAGCCAAATTTCGATTTCTTTACCGCTGGTGTTCCTCCGCCGCCTCCAGCAATAACAATGTAGCCGGCTTTAACCAGGGGTTCAATTGTCTCCTCTTCTATTATTTTTAAAGGTCTGGGAGAAGCAACTACTCTTCGCCAACCGTCTGGGTCAGGACTTATCTTTTTCATTATCCATCCATAATCTTTAATTTTCTCTTTAGCTTTCTCTTCGGTATAAAACTCGCCGATTGGCTTTGAGGGATCCAAAAAATCAGGATCACTTTTATCAACCAAAACTCGGACATGAATCAAAGCCACTGGTCGATGAAGGTTTCTAGAAGCCAACAAATTTATTACTGCTCCTTGAACTAAAACCCCTAACTCTCCTTGACTCCAAGCATCCATTATATCAAGTGGTATCACGGGAAGATTTTTATCAAGCTTCCTGGCCTGTTCCTGCATCAGGAGTAATCTTCCTATCTGAGGACCATTGCCATGCGTAATAATTAAAGACCTACTCTTGTCTTTTATCTGCGGCCAAAGACCTGCCACTGCTTTCTTTATATTTTTTCTCTCTTGCCAAAAGCTACCCTTTTCATCCTTGCGCTTTATGGCATTTCCACCCAAAGCAATCACATACGGAGACTTCAATTATCTCACCCCCTCTGTCAATTTTTAATGATCAACAAGGTAGTTTAGCAAGCACAAACAGCCCTGTCAAGGGCTGTTTGTTATAAGACTTATAGCAACATTATAATCCCGGACTTGGCGGTATCACTTCGGGCAATTCTCCCTCAATCGGCAGTTCTCCAACCTTCTGGGTCCCAAAAGCAGACTTACCTGCTTTTAGATTTGCTAAAATTGTCTTTATTTCCTGATTGGCCGGGTTAAGTTTCTGGATTTCTTCAAACTGCCCAATCGCCTGCTGGACTTTATCTTCTCTGTCATAAACAAGACCCAAGAAATAGCGAGCATTAGAATATTGAGGACTTAAGCGAACTGCCTCGGCAAATTCGGTGCCTGCCTTGGCAAGGTTTTCCTTTTTGTAATACATCAACCCCAACTGGAAGTGCAGACCTACATCATCAGGCGTATAAATCTTATTGCTTTCCATCTTCTCAATCGCTTTATCCAGATCCCCCACTATTTCATAAGCTAAAGCTATCTGAAAATGAGCCGGTGAATAATCCCTTTTAAGCTCAATTGCTTTTTCAAACCATTTAATTGCCTCATAAACCCTCTCTTCATCTTGAGTGACTAAATAAATTCTACCTAATTGAGTATAAAGATAGGGGTTGTTCGGTTCAAGCTCTATCGCTTTTTTATAAGACTCTTCTGCCCAATCCTCTGCTCGGCCCACTAAACCAATCAAATTCTCATAAACCCTGGCTCTGGCCTGCCAATTAGCTACATTAGCAGGAGAGAGTTCTGTTGCTTTCTTGACAGTAGCTACCGCATCCGAAATTAAAGGTTGTATCTCTTGAGTAGTTTTTCCAAGATTTACTTTTTCTGCCGTCTCTAAAAGCAAGCTTTCGGAAAGATTTCTCCACAAAGAATCATCTCTAGGGTCAAGTCTAACCGCTTTCGCCACTAAAGCCCTCACTTCTTCAGCTTTCTCTCCTTCAATATTTGCAGTAATAGCTTTTTTGAAATAAACTTGAGCCATTACTCTTTTTGCTTCAAACCAAAGACCACTAGCAATTAAGATTATGAGGATTAAGGCTATGAAAGTTAAGACCTGACTGGCTCGAGCAGAATAAGCAAGATTTACCTTAAAAACTCTGCGCTCAACCAACACCCCCGCTCCCAAGATAAAGAACAAAAAGAATAAGAAGGTTAAAGTGAGATTTGCCGGATAAAGAAAGATAGTAAATAAAAGAAAAAAGAATGGAATTAAAAGACTAAACTTTAATCTACTTAATTTGCTTTTTATGGCCATCCAGATAAATCCAACCACTAAAAGTAAAAACCCGATAATTCCCAGTATCCCGGTGGTCGCCAGCATTGAAGCAAACTTTGAAGAAGCTTGGTTGAACCGAATATTCCAGAAAAGAGTATCATTGATCTCCTCAGAGCGCCACTTAGAATAACCAAAGCCAAAAGTGTTTGGCCCTGAGCCAAAGAGAGGAGATTCCCTTAAAACTTCTCGAGTAATGCCAAATGAAGCTCTATGGCTTAAAGAAACTTCAGCCGGTAGATTTAAATTAACAAGAGGAGCGCGAACAAAAAGAAAAACTAAAGAGATAAGAACCACAGCCATTACCAGTATTAAGCTTTTATTCTCAAATGATTTTGGAATTGCTATTGAGAGAACTAAAACAAAACCCATCACTAAGGCAAGCCCCAACCAGAGCATCCAGAAATTGATAAAGATGAGAGTAAGTAAACAAAGCACCGCCAGCCCATAGCTCCAATAAGACTTATAAGACTTCTCTGTCCTACCTTTCAAAGCAATCACTGCGAGCACTAATCCGGCAAAAATCCCCAGCGCGCTCAAAGTTCCTATGGTGTTAAAAGCTGTGCTTTGCCCAAAGGCCCAAGGGAAAATTTTAAGACCAACCATCTGGAGAATTGCCAAAACCAACGTAATCCCGGATGAAACCAGGAAGACACTAATAATGCTGCTGATACTAAGTTGATTAGTACGTTGATCCGACGCTGATGGAACTTTCAGCGTGGTTTCAGCCTCTTTATCAGCGTCACTTTCAGCGGAGAGACTGTTGTCTCTACGAACCCCTATGTTATTGACAATCACGAAATATAACGCACCGAAACAGAGAATAGTCATAAAACTACCCGCTACACTGCCACCCAAACCAACTAAACTGCCATAAGAGCTCTGGGAAAGCAAGGTAGCTATTCCCCAAATACCTAAAAATAGAAAGACAGTCAAATCTAAAACAGAAACCCTAAGGTTTAACCTCTTTTTGACCACGCTTTCCCCAATCCAGCCTATCAAGGCCAGGCAGACGAGGGCTACCAAAATCATCTGCTTGGGAAATTCTAAAACTTCCGCTGTAAATGGCAAAAACATCAGAGGCATCAGAAACACCAGAGCGTAAATAGAGTACTTGATAATTTTGTTCATATTTTTATTTGCAAATTAACTTAATTGGCTTAATTAATTTAATTGGCTTAATTAACTCTTTAATTTATTATACCTGAAGTTGTTGCATTCGTGAAATCTTCTTCTGGGGATAACTCTAGAATACTTGCCCCGTTAGAGGCCGAAGGCTCTCTGATAGGGTTGTATCCAACCCTGTTGTCCACGTGAAACTCGCCGTCTGTATCGTCTGTTCAAACTAAGTTTGAACAGAGCTCAACGAAGGGGTTATTCTAGTTTTAAATCCCCTAATTTTTGGTCGAGGTTTTGGGCTTTTATTATATCGCGGACAAAATTCCTATAATCACTTGGTTTAGGAAAAACTTTGCTTAAAACATCTTTATCAATAATAAGAGAGGGTTTGCGAGCTCCGGAATAATTCGCGTAGCTGGAAAATGGATATCTTTCTACAAATTTAAGTGCTTCGTCAAGATTTTTCAGTGCTGCTTCAAGACCGCCGGGGAATAACTCTAAAACATTTTTTACTTGGATGTAAACGCTCAACCAATTTAAATATGTTTGAGTTTCTGCTACTTTTGCTTTATATGTCCCTTGGAAAAGACTGCCTACTTCTTGGTATTTGAGATTGAAATAATTAGTAAAGCCGAGACCAAGTTTATGCATGAATTTACTAATACCACATTTTACTATCTCTTTAAGTAATAAATGAAAATGATTTGGCATTAAACAGTAACACAGAATTTTTACTAAAGGATTTTTCTGTGGCCAATCAGGCGGCCAACCCATCTTAAATACTGATTCTGCCTGTCTGTTGGGATTTAGTTTTAACGTGCTGTTTAATTGACGAAGAATATTATGGGAAGAGTGGGTATCATTAAAAAACCGAAATGCCTGCAAAAGGCGCCACTTGTCTTTTGCGTCTCGGGTTATTTCCATCTTATGATTTCCTCTGTTGTAGACGTGGACATAACTGCCCACTCCAAATTGTTCTTTTCGCATAAGGGCTTATTTGAGTCCTGTTCAAACTTAGTTTGAACAGGACTCAACGAAAGAATTTTTTAATTCGCCGGGGTCGTCGTGGCGTTGTCTCCAACCCCACTGCCTAGCTCAGGTTCGGATTCGGGTTCAGGTTCAGCTTGCCCCATTAGATCTTCTCCAGAAGATTCTAATGGGGGTTCGCTTAATTCACTAGATTCGTCTGGTTCGCTTTCTTCGTTTAATTGCTCGTCAGGAATTGAAGATTGAAAACTATCTTCCTCTTCTTCCACCGGCAGCATCGGAATACTTACCCCATTAGAAGCGGGATCAGTTACATCAGACTCATCAATTTTATCCTCAAACCCTTTACGCCTGGCTATGACGACATAATCAAAGCTGGCT
>SDBT01001931.1_pt1 | contig 37229 bp, 59 predicted proteins | sample 2277101 | NCBI WGS metagenome assembly SDBT01 (sample SAMN10404973, study PRJNA504765) | marine sediment metagenome | isolation source: marine sediment core GS10_PC15, 103 cmbsf | place: Arctic Ocean: Southern Knipovich Ridge | collected 2010 | reverse complement strand
TGCATAAGATCGCGTTCGAAATTCTCAGGGAAGTCATCAAGCTGGCGCCCGTTGATTCGGGCCGATACATGTCGGCATGGGGAGCTGCCGGCAGATCAGCAGGCCTTAAGGACATCCCGGTCGGCGGCGGGACGACCGAAGGTAGGGCAGAGGGTGGGGCGCTTGGCAGTGGTGAGAGTGGGTGGGATAAGCACGGTGCCTTTGTCGAATTGCGCAACGGCGTGTCCTATGCCCTCGCCCTGGAATACGGATCGATGCCGCATGTGATCCGACCGAAGACGAAGAAAGTTCTCGCCTGGCGGCTGAAAAGCGAGGGGGACAGCGGTGGGAAGGCCAGCGGCCCGTGGCAATTCTCCATGCGGGTCACGCACCCGGGGACGAAGCCGCAACGGATATTGGGACGGGCCGTGAAAGAGGCATCGCGAGCGTTGAAGTCCTCCGACTTCAAGAAGTTTCTGAACGCTGTATGGTCATAGGGAGTGAGCCGCCATGAAGACCGCGACAGTGAAATCGATGCCGAGAGGGAAGCCGGAGCGGGTGCTTGTAGTCCAAGGGTCAACGAAGATGACCGTGATGTGCGAACCGGTTCTGGAGGATCATTACACGTGGGCGGGGTATGCGGGTATGCCGGTACCTCCCATGCGGCCCGTCCTGAAAGCGGATGGGACGCCGGTGTTCGTCAAACAAGATGGGCAAGCGGCCCCGACGATGAAGTTCGACTCCAAGCCCGATGATCCGCACTATCAGAAGGATCTGCGTCTGTGGAGGCGGCGTCGACGCACATTTACCATCCGGCACGGAATGATCGGGATCGTGAACGAGGCCACTGATACGGCGGAGACGATTGAGTGGGATACGGATCCGGACCAGGGAAAGCCCGAAGACTACGATGTGATTGGCGAGGAGTTGAAGCGCTTCGGGCTGAGCGGAGACGCGATGGTTTACCTGCATAACAGAATCGAGTCGATGGGCGAAGCCGATGTCATTGCGCCGGACGATGCTGAAAACCCTTCGTCGCCGCAACCTGGGCCGACGACCGAGGCCCAGAGCGGCCATGGACAAGCGGACGAACCCGGCTCTACCTCGAGTTCCTGATCTGTTACGAGATGGGGAGATGGCACAGCGAGTTCCAGATGCTGAGCCCCATAGAGCGGAGTCGGTGGCTGTGCTTCAAGCAGTTGCGGACGAGCGAAGAATATTGGGAATGGGAAGACGCGAAGAGGGACAACCGTTCACCGCCAGCGATGCCAAGCCGCAGTTAAGGATATGGGATGCCGATCTCACGGACTGATCTCGTTGCCAGGATTGACGCCGATCTAACACCCTATCAGCGCAAAATGAAGACGCTGGGTCGGAGTGCAGACGAGGAGTCGCGCAAGTTCGCACGCTCTGAGCGCAAGAAGAGCGCGAGCTTCCGCGAGCAGTTGTCCGTGCGCATGCGACGATTTCGCCGGCATCAGCGGGTGACCGGAAGGCAGCGGTCGATTGATATCAACAAACAGAGAGAAGAGCAGCGGCGATTGGCCGCCGAGGAGCGGCGCCTGGCTCAGGAGAAGCAGCGTCGCGAGAAGCTCGGAATGCTGAGAAGGCGCAGGCGCCGCTCGCAGGAGGCCAGGGAACAGCGTCACGCCCTCGCGAAAGAGAGAGAGGTCGAGAAGCGCCGGGGCCGTCGACGCGGCCTGCTGAGGGGCGGTGCTCTCGCCATAGGCGCCGCGGGTGGGGCCGCAATGCTGTTGATACGCAACGAACGCCGCGTATCCAAGGCCATGGGCGAGATCAGCACGATCGCGAACGTCAGCGGCGCGGCTATCGGCCGTCTTCGCAAAGAGTTGGTGGCCCTATCCTCACGGACGGGCCTCGATCAAGTCGATACCATGCGGGCCTTCTATCAGGCGGTCAGTGCCGGCGTCACGGATACCGGCGATGCGCTGCGCGTACTCGAAACGGCATCTCAGTTGGCGGTTGGTGGACTCACCTCGCAGTCGGTCGCGGTTGACCTGTTGACCACGGTCATGAATTCCTACGGGATGGAAGCCAGCGATGTCAACGACATCTCGGACAAGATGTTCACCATCGTCCGGCTGGGCAAGACGCGGGTCGAAGAGTTGGCCGGGGTGATGGGCAGGCTAACGCCGATCTCGTCCGCGGCCGGCGTGAGTCTCGATCAGGTGTCCGCCGCCGTCGCCACCCTGACGGCAAACGGCCTGTCAACCGAAGAGGCGATCACCGGACTGCGGGCCGCGATCTCGACGTTCTTGAGCCCAACGGACGAGGCCAGAAAGATGGCAAAGGGCCTTAGTGTCGAATTCAGCGCCAGCTCGCTGGCGAGCAAGGGCCTTGTCAAAACGCTCCGGGAATTGTTCGAGGCGACCGGTGGCAATGTCGAGGTATTGGCGAAACTATTCCCCAACCTTCGCGCATTGCCGGCCATCCTGTCGCTTGGAAAAGACGGCGCCAACCAATTCGCTGGTGCGCTCGGCGACATGCAGGGGGCGTTCGGAGCAACGGCGATTGCCGCCGCCAAGATGCAGAATACGGTCGAAGGCCGGATGGCGCGACTGGTAGCCATTGTCAAAGCTGGCGTCAGTGAGATGAGTGAAGGCGTGACAACCGTCATGGCCATGATCATGACCGGCAAGTGGTTCCCCGAAGTGGGGCCGAATCGGGACATGGCGGCACTCGGCAGGCAACAGGCCGGGCAGTTCAGCGATGCCTACAAGAAGTTCCTTACTAAAAGTCAGAAGATCAGTGCGGCGCAGGTGATCTTTGAGCGCGCGCTTTCGGAAGAAATTGCGGAAAAAAGCGGTCCGGGCTGGGCGTTGACGCGGGCGGTCACGGGAAAGAGCGGCGAGCAACTGGTGGACATGAGCAAGTTCCACGTCGGCGCTTCCAACTTCGAGGAACGCTTCAAGGCCATGTCGGTGGATCAGCGCAAAGCGTATCGGAGCCTGCTGCACGAATGGTTTGTCTCCTCGGGCGAGCTGAAGGATGCTCGGAAGGAATGGACAAAGGAACAGGAGAAACATACACGCGCCATCGCGCTGGCCAAGACGCTTGGCAAGACGGCGATCACCGAGGTGATGGGCGACATACCGAACGCACTGCGGGCGCAGGAGCAGGCGTCCAATCGTCTTCGGCAGATCGAAACAGGGGACATGAGCCATCTCGGGGCGCTGATTCAGAAGACCTATGAAGATCGGCTGAAGGCAATCAAGGCGGCTGGCGAGGCGGAGATGGAAGATGTCTCCAAGAGGATGGTGGCCGAAGCGGAACGCCGCAAGGAGACGGGGCAGAAGATTACAGAGGAGCAACTACAGGAACTCAGAGACCGGGGGCTGAAGTTGGCGAAGCTGGCTACCCGTAATTCACAACTGATCGCCGGGCAAGAGGCCGTGGCGGCGAAGGAGGCGCTGGAGGCGTGGCAGCAGAAGTCGGACGGCGTTGTGGCAGCGCTTGAGAAAGAGGTGGCTGCCTATGATAAGGCACAGAAGGCCATTGCACGAATCCAGGGTAGCCGCGCCCAGATGGAGATCACTCACGAAGAGCGGATGCTCGATCTTCGTCAGCGTGTGAGGGGAAAATCGCAAGCAGATGCTGAGAAGCAGGCCGACAGGGTCAGCCGGCGGCGCAACGAACAGGACGAACAGCGGATTCGCCAGCTCGAAAGACGTGGTGGCAGGGGGCGCGAGATCCGCAGGATTCGTGGTCGAATGGAAACAAGGGGCGAGGGCGTCAAGCAACGTGCCGAGGCTGAGCGAGAAGCGAACCGGACGAAGGCGGAGCAGGAGGCGCGAAAGCTCGTTAAGCAGCGCATGGGCGCCGCGGGCCAGGCGGTGAAGGCCGGAGACCTTGATGAGGCCAAGAGACTGCTAGAATCCGCACGCGGGCTTGCCGGACGGCTTCCGGCCACGCAGGAGCTGATCAGGATTCATGAAAAGATTCACACAGCGTTCCTTGAGATCTCGGCCAAAGAAGAAGAGCGACAGAAGGAGATGGCGGAAAAGGCCAAGCAGCGGGCCAATAGGCTTGCGACCGATCTGGTCAAGTCGGGCGAAATCCTCGCCGATTCGATGAGCAAGATGGGAAAGACGGTAGAAGACACCATCGCGCAGACAGTTGATAATTCGATCAAGAAACTGAGGGAGCTGGCCAAGGCGATGGACCTTAAACCGATCGTCAGGGGCGGCGGCGGCAACGCACCCCCGGCGGGCGGGCCGAACTTCCATACCGGCGGACTGATCGGTGGAGATGGGGCCGGTCTTGACCGGATCATTCGGGCGCAGAAGGGGGAGTACGTTGTCCGGGCCTCAAAGGCAAAGCGTAGTCGTCAGTTGCTTGAGGCGATCAATGGGGGACGGGTGGACGACGCGGCCATGAACTACGATTGGATGGGCCGCGCCGGCAGAGGGGTCGCTACGCCTCAGCAACAGGGTCCGGCTGGCGACGGGATGCAGATCACGTTGAATGCAGAGCAAACGATCCAGACTGGCGGCGAGGCATACGACGGCAAGCGGCTGGCCATCGCGATGGCCGATCACATGTTCCTCGAAGGGGCGCTGATACACGTGCCGAGGCGCGAACGTACGCCCACCAGGAGGATCTGATCATGGCATTCGTATGGCGTCCCGGCGTCTGGATCGACGCGACGAGCACGTGGTACCCGTTCCCCAGGCCGGTCGACGCCTTCCTGACGAACTTCCCGCAAGACATGCGACGGCACAAGGTGCCGGGCGGAGACGGCGCGATCGTCACCGGGTTCTCGCAGGGCATGGGTACGATCACGATCCGAGGCAAGGTGTCGCAGAACGGCGCTGGAACGATGCTGGAAACCGAGCTGGCGAAGATCACGGAACTGGAGTTGATGCGAACGCGGCTGCAGGGCGATACCGCAAACACATTCTGGTTAATGGAATACTATCACGCGGGATCGAGCACCTACCGGTTCTGGAAAGATTGTCGACTGGCGAGCGTTTCACCGAACGAGGCTCGCGTGGATCGGTACATTCCATACGTGATCGAGGTCCACGCGCTCGATCCAACCCGGTGGACCACGGCGGAGGGGAACCTGACGTGAGCCGCACGATCCTCGATCTGGGGTCTTCGCCCTTTGACACGGCGCCCTATGCGCCGGCGAAGGTCAACCTCTCTGAATTCGTCACGAATTGCTCGTACACCCTGCACGCACACCGGGGCTGCCAAGCCGCGCAGCTCACGTTCGCCAAAGAGTTCGCCGACCGCGGTACCGTGCCCGCGAAGGGAAGCTGGGTGGTGATCGAGACGGGGGGCGGCCCGACCCGCGAGTTTTTGGGTCAGGTGCATGCCCGCGAGAGCGATGGCCTTGGTGGAGTGAACGTGTCGCTGGTCGGCCCTATTGGTGGGCTGGATTACGTTCGACCGGGGGAAGTGGGCGGATACACCTGCTACGTGTCCAAGACCTGGGTCGCCGCCGCAGACGCGAATGGAACCCTGTACCCCTTGAAGACCGGGCTGTTTGATATCCTGAGTCAGATTCTGGCCGACGAGGGTACGCCGATCGGGCTGCGCATGCACGTGGATTTCTTCTCGCCGAGCATGACCTGGGAGACGTTCGGCAAGTGTTTCAAAGGCGAATCAACGGTAACTGAAATCGTTCAGGATATCGTTACGGCGAGCGGATCGCTACTCGGCGACGGCCTGTTCATGTGGGGCGCGGGGCCAGACGGATACATCTTCGTCTGGGAAGCAGGCGACGCGTCTCCAGCTACGTTCGATACCTACCGGCTCAGCAGGGTCTCGGACAAGATGACGGTCTTGCGCGAGTCGGACAATATGAATCACCTGTTCAACGTGATCCGACTGCACGCAGGCTACGGGGCCAGCCCGCGCGGCGCCAGGTCGATCATGACCAAGAAGAACAACGCGAGTGTAGGGACGTACGGCCGGCGCGTGTTCGAGTGCTATGTGAAGAGCGTCCAGAATTACACGGATTCGCTGGCGTTTTGCCTCGCGTTCCTGAAGCTCTACGCCGATCCGGATCCCGATTACGAGATCGAGGTGGTCGACGTCGGGTTCTATCGCCCCTGGATCGACGGGAAGGTCGCCCTGGAAGACGCGGCCGGCGGGGCGATTGGAACCTTCGCCTGCAAAGCCGTGACCGTGACCCTGGCGCACGACGGATCGCGGTCGACCGTTTTCAGGCTAGGGGTCGAGAATCCGAGCGCACTGTTCGATACCGATCTGCCCGAGGAGGCGTCAAGCGGCGGGACGGATAACTTTCCGACCACGACGACCACGACGACCACAACGACCACAACGACTACCACCAGCACAACAACGAGTACGACCACGACGACGACTTCGACGACGTCAACAACGACCACGACCACCAGTAGTTCGTCGACAACGACGACATTGCCCTTTACAACGACCAGTACGACCACGTCAACGACGACGACAACAACGACGACTTCGACGACGGCAGCGCCGACGACCACAACGACGACCAGCAGCAGTTCGTCCACGACCACAACTAGTAGCAGCTCATCCACAACAACGACCACGACATCGTCAAGCAGCAGCACAACGTCGACGTCGACCAGCACGTCGACGTCGACCACCACCACGACCACGGGTGCTTGCGCGAACACTATCACCGACGCCTTCCCCGACGAACACTCGCCACTCGACACAGACGTGTGGGCTCACTTTAGCATCGATGGCTCCAATCAGTGGCTATCGACGGGCGGCATTGCCCGGTTCTCTAGCGACGACGCGCAAGAATCTGCCGTTGCAATCGTTAAGCAAGCAACCTGTTCGTCGGATATATCTCTATCTTTTGATATATCTGTATGGGGGACCGGAACGACGCGAATGGGGTTTGTATTGCGGTCGCTGTCCGCATCAAACGCCGACAATATGTTGCTTGGCGTTTGGGAACAAGCCGGAGGAGGGCGCTTCACCATCGGCATCTATTCCATCACCGGCGGGGCAGCACCTGTCCTAATTAAAGAGAAGCTATTAGGCCCTGCTGGCGGTGACCAAGAACAACCCAACAGCCTCAAAGCAAACTGTTCAGGGACGGAAGTATCAATCGCGGTCCTCTATGACACAGATCGTGAAGACCGGCTGTGCGTCACGACCGCTACGCATCAAACGGGGAAGCATTTCGGGCTTTATGGGCTATTCAATGCCGGCGGGGGTCGCAATATGGATATTGACAACTTTGCGACGGTTGCATCAGCCGGTGCGGCCGATTGCTGCTTTGAATGGTTCAACGACCCATTCAGCCAAGCGAACGAAGACCCGCTTGACGCCACGGTCTATGAGATGCACCAAGAAACCGGAACTGCGGACATTGAAGTGGAAGGTAATAAGGCCGTACTAATACTGCCCGCCCCGGCCTCACAGACGGAAGAAATTCACGCGATGCACCTGGTTCCGCTATGTGACGACGACCAGTCTGTCACGCTAGATGATGCGCACCAGCTTATCTTTGCCAACGGGACACCGTCTAACCGCGGGTTCTGGATCAATGTTCGCTTTGATTCGACAACATATGCGGGCGCAAACGGATACCAGGCGCTTTTCAGTCTCGGCAGTGGTGCAGTTAATATCAATCGTATCGACAACGGGGCACGCACGCTCTTGCAGGCCGGTACGGGCACCAATAGAGCAACAGCGCACGATTACAAGGTGACGATTTCTGGAACCACAATCACCGCCTATGTGGATGGCGTGCTGAAAACAACCACGACAGACGGCACGCATACTACTGGCAAGTTTGTTGGATTTGGGATCACTGTTGGTAATGGCAGCGTCGGTCAAAAGCTCGGGACGGAAGGCTTCCAAGCGGAGACAATATAATGATCGACATAGCCGTGCCAATCATTTGGGATGACGACCCAGAGGCTCCGTGCTGGCAGCCTGACATGCCGGACGGTTTCAAGTATGTCTATGACTGTGGGCTGCCCGGCGACCGCGATCCAGAATCAAAAGCTCGCTACTTGGTCAGCTTCGCTATTATCACTGTTGCAGACGACTATGACACATCGGCGGTGACAGACCGCATGGCGGAAGTGTCACGCGGAGAACTGCTGGCGGTTGCACTGGACCGTCAGCGCACAACATCTGGAAACATGACGCATTCCGAAGAGGTGGCGATGGAAGCGGAGCTTGACCAGGTTGACGACATACCGACAGACACGAATGGCAAGCGGCTATTTGCGAAACTACTCTATAATCAGCGGCTCCGGGGCATGAGTGGGGCCACAATGGACAGACTTGCGGAGAAATACGACTGTGCGAACGTTAGCCTCGATCCGGCGTGACGAACTGAAAGCCGAGTTAACGCCGACACCACAGTCTCGCGGCGACTGCGGCTGTGTTGTGGAGGTTGGCGACGAGCTGGAAAACACCCGTGCATCTGTAGTGCTGGTCTCGCGGAACGAAGGGCGTGAGCTGCACGAGACGATTCTGTCGCTGTGGGACGAATCGGGCGTTCACGAAGTGATCGTGCTGGACGACGCGTCCACGGACGGCAGTGTTGCGAAGCTGGAGAACGCCTACCTGTCTGGCCTGCCACCGCTTATCACGACCCGGGTCGAACGAGCGGTCGGCTGCAATCTCGGCAGGAACCTGGGCGCGAGGCTGGCGTCAGGGAACGTCCTGATCTTCTTGGATGCGCACATGCGTGTCAGTGGACAGGTGCTGCGTCGCCTTGCCGCCCAGGCCCTCGAGGTCAACGGCATCGTCCAGGCTGCAAGCCGCGACATCACCCTGACCTCTACCATGCTCGCCTTCGGTTGTTCCTGGAACCACACGCCAAAAGAGGACATCCCGTTCGCCTTGAAGTGGATCGGCGGCGAGAATGGCAAGGGGCTCCGGCGGGTTGGCGGCCTGATGGGCGCCTGCTACGCGATCCCGACCGAGATATTCAACCGACTGGGCGGCTTCATGGAGACGCCCGGCCTGTGGGGATACGGCGAAGAGACAATGAGCATGGAGGCGGCGCTCTGCGATGTGCCGATCTTCTGTTCGGCCGAGCATTCGGCACGCCACTGGTACAGGGACCGAATCGACCAGCCGTTCGGGATCCCCGACGATGATGTGTGGATGCCGCGGTACGCGGGGCTGAAGATCGTGCTGGAGGACGACACGTTCCGTACGCTGATGGCGCGGCTCCGAGACCGGTACTGGTCTGAGCGGGTTGCGAAGATGCTTGCCGGCGATCAGGTGCAGGCGGAACACGAAGCGTTCCAGGCGATCCGTCAACATGATGATCGGTGGTTTTTCGACAAGCACGTTCCAGAAATGTCAGAGGAGCTTGGATGGAATTAGTCAGTTGCATGTGCGTGACGTACGCGCGACCTGAGCTGATTGTCGAGGCGATCGAGTGCTTCCTGCGGCAGGATTACGCGGGACCGAAGGAACTGGTGGTCTTGAACGACCTCGGCACGCAGGAGTTGGTGTTTGAGCATCCGGAAGTCGTGATGATCAATGTCCCGAGGCGGTTCCGCACGCTCGGGGAAAAAAGGAACGCGCTGGCGGGCATGTGCAACGGGGATATCTTGCTCCCGTGGGACGACGACGACATCTATATGCCCTGGCGCATCAGTACGTCCATCGACCGCCTTGGCGAGGACGCCTATTGGAACTCGAGGAGCTGTTGGTTCCGAAACGGCAAGGCCGCGTATCGCCGGATCCAGCCGAACTGCCACGGAACGTGCGTCTTTCGGCGTGACCTGTTTCGGTTGGTTGACGGCTACCCACAACAAGACCGGGTGACCGATCAGGTTATCGAGGGTCGATGGAGGGAGCACCGCAAGGCCGAAGTGCTGGCGGACGAAGAGATATTCTACGTGTACCGCTGGGGGACGAACTCGTACCATCAGAGCGCGTGCCAGTATGACCAGATTCAGGGCTGGGCGAACAAGCGGGCGCAGCCCGGCCGGCACGTTCTCGAGCCGACATGGCGCGAAGACTACGTCTCGCTGCACCGCGAGGCGGTCGCTGCGATAAAGCGATCGGAAGCCGAACGGGAGTCCGCATGAAGGTTAGCTGTTACTGCCTCTCCTACGGGCGGACGCACTTGCTTGATGAGGCTGTTGAATCGTTTCTTCGTCAGGAGTGCGACATTGATCGCGAGCTGCTGATCCTGAACGACCTCGAGAGCCAAACGCTCGTTTTCGATCACGAACTCGTGACCGTCGTCAATGTCCCGAGACGGTTCCGCACGCTTGGCGAGAAGATCAATGCCGCCATCGGCATGACGCGTGGGGACGTCATCATGCCGTGGGCCGACGATGACATCCACCTGCCATGGCGGATCAGCGATACGGTTGAACGCCTTGGTGATCATGACCACTGGCGACCGTTGCTCGCCTGGCGGCAGATCGGTGCGGATCCCAGTCTGAAGAAGATGGGACCCGGAGGCCGCGTCGACGGGGCGTCCGTTTTCACACGAACTGCGTTCTGTCAGTTCCATGGGTACCGCCAGGTGGACGGAACGAAGGAGCGTAAGAATTGGACGCTGGAGGATCGTGAAGGGTTTCCTGTTCGGGCTGATGTCATCCCGTTGGATCGTATAGCGTACATCGCACGCTGGTCGACCGGGTGCTATCATCACAGCGCGAGCAATGACGACCAGATTCAGAACTGGGTGAAGAAGGACGCCCCTGCTGGACGCATCCCCGTGTGTCCGGCATGGCATGCTGATTACCTGGCCCTTCACCGGGCCGCTGTCGCCACGTTTTTGTAGGAGCCGCCGAGATGGGAATGCGCGAAAATCTGGATGACCTGCGGAAGTGGAGAATGGTCTGCCGTCAGCGGAGAAACGTCTGGATGGCAAGGGTGTGCAAGAAGTACGGGCTCGCGTCGAACATGCAGATTACGATCGATCATGACACTGGAAACATTCTCCGGGGAGACCGCCCGGAAGTGGTTCTCTGCACACTCACGAAAGAGGAGCTGTCGGGTCGTCACGAGATTCCAGAGGAAGCGGATTTTGACCGCTGGGAAGGCGCGGCGATTAGAGATGGCAGTGTTGCGGCAAAGCCCGTCCTGCAAGCCCGGTCGATCACGAAGGCCGAGGCGGACAAGGTCGACCCTGCTCCCAGCTCCTGACGGAAAAGACTGGACACGGGCAGGGGGACTTGTGTATAGTTCCCGCACGCGCTAGGCAAACCGCGGGGGACGGGCCGTCATGTTGTACCGCGTCACGACCGATCAGCGCCGCCAGGCCGTAGACATGCGAGGCCTCTATGCTGGCACTGCGTGCTGGCTGGCGGCCCCAGGGCCCGGACTGAGAGACCTTCCACTCCAAGCCATCCAGCAATCACGCTTATCAATAGCGGGTATCAATAACGTCACTGGCAACACGGATGCCGATGGCGTGGAACTTCTCCGTCCGAACATCTGGTTCGCGACCGACATGCCCGGGCGGTTCGTGCAAGGGATCTGGGCCGACCCCACGATCTTGAAGATCCTGCCCGTGGCTCGCACTGAGCGCCTGGTGCCGTATTCGATCGACCTCGCGTGCGAGACGCCGAACACCCTGTTCTACGATCAGCACATACACCGAGAGTTCCACGATTTCCTGTCGGCCGAAGACGGGTTCACGTGGTGGCGCGACACCCTGGAGTCGGCGATCGCCATCCTCTACTGGATGGGGTTCCGAACGATCTATTGCGCGGGCGTGACGCTGGATGTTCCGAATCCGGCCAAGGTCTATGACATCGATGCGTGGACGTCGGACCCGAAGTCCACAGCTCATCTGAAGCGTGCCGGCACGAACCGCATGCACTACCACACCACGTGGAACCGGTTGCGGATGATGCGGACGACGTTCCGGATCGCGGGCCTGCAGATCGTGAGCGTCACGCCCGAGAGCGCGCTGAATGATCTGTTCCCCTACCAGAAGGCCGAGACGGTGTTGAAGTTGCTTCGCCGCCGGTTCCGGAATGACGGCACGCGCGGGCTCTACGACACGGAGGACGGCCGGAAGACGCCGAAGACCCGGGTGGAGATCACGACCACGCGAGCCCCGGGCATGAACATGGGTCCATCGGACGTCTCGGCCATGCGGAAGAAGAATGACGAGAACCTGGAACGGCTTCTGGGAAAGATGCCCGAGGTCAAGCGGCGCATTCAGGAGCTGCGGGCGGCTCAGGATGCACTGGAGGACGACGAATAAGATGGGACTGACGTGGGGCGAGCTGCAACAGCAAGTACGAGATAGCGGCAACGACGTTCTAAGGTACAGGTATGTCGTTGAGACACACTTCCCGGCATGGCAGGAGGATGGGTCGCTGGACTATGAAGCGTGGCTTCTGACCGGCTACGACGTGCGATCTGACGGAACATGGCGGCCCCAGTGGACCACCGATCACAAAGCAGCGCTCGTGTTCAGACACAGCCAAGCCGAGAGCCCGAGCACGAGCATCTTTTATGAGATGGACGCGCCAATGGGGCTTGCCTACGTCAACCTGGACTGGACGTGCGATGTTGGCGAGCTGTTACAGCGCCTGAACCGGCCGCACGGGGGAGCGCCCCTGCCAGCGGTGGACGAAACGTCGAGTGATTACCAGACGAGGAAGGGGCGAGCCTTGGCTGTGCGAGAACGCTGGGAGTCTTTTCAGCCGGGCGACTTCGGGCCTGGCTAATGGAGAAGCGCCATGATCTTCCACGTCGGTTGCGGCGGCCACCTCTGGCCCTACGGATTTCCGAAGCAGGAGGGCGAGAAGAACATCCGGATCGATGTACGCGAGTCCATCCCCCGCGACGAGATATCGATCGGCAAAGGCCCGATCTATCCCACGAACGAGAACGAAGCCCGGCAGGCAATGCAGCCGGACTACATAGCTCACTGTTGCGAGCTGGACTCTGTCACAGCCATGGAAGGGCGGCCGGACAAGATCGCGGCCGAGGACCTGCTGGAACACATGCCCTTCCGTGAGGCTCTAGAAGCCTTGCAGCATTGGTGCGGGATCCTGAAGAAGCACGGTTGCCTGCATGTCCGCGTGCCCGATATCGAGGGGCTGGCGCTGGCCTACGCCGGCGGGAAGCTGATCGGCCCGCGGCTGGTGCGCCGGCTCTACGGCGACCAGGATTACGAACTGAACGTCCACAAGAGCGGGTGGACGACCGAGATGCTGAAGGACGCGTTAGTGGAATGCGGCTTTAACACGCCGGTGATCGAAAGCCGTGAGCCATGGAATCTATGGGCCTGGTGTTTTAAGGAGTAGCGAGATGGCTGAGTCTGATGAGCACGTGAGGACGGATGATCCCGGCGTTGGCCCCTTGGGGCCGGAGGCCAGTGACCTGCTGAAGGCGCTGACCGTGGAGACAGGGACCGTGAACAAGGCGGCGGGCAGGGTCCTGGCGCTCTTGTCGGGCCATACCAATTCCGCGTTCAGCGGTGGGGAGCTGGCGGAAATCCCTGAAGAGCAGCGCGTCGTGCAGGCGCGTCGTGCAGCCGAGTCGCTGGTCGAGCATGTGAAGGGAACCGCCCAGATCGCCGGCCTGCTGTTAGCCAGGATCGCGCATCCTCTCCTCAAGGCCGAGATCAGGGTCATCATGGAGTAGCCGATGCGCATCCTGATCACTACGCCCTGGGGACCGCAGGGCCTGACGACCCTTTCGATCTTCTTGCGCGAGCACCTACAGGCCCGCGGGCACATGGTCGGCCTGCATGCCTGGCGGTCGAAGTACGAGGCGATCGGGCACCGATTCGATACGGACGTCTTCCAGGGGACGTTCGAGGACGCCGCGTCGAGTTCTGAGGTCGTGATCTTTCCCGAGGTGGTTGAACCCATACAGCTTGAGTGGTGCCGGAAGCAGCGGATCAAGACGATCTGGATCCCGATGTGGGAGTATGTTGGGAAGGAGAGGGTCGAGGACCGCAATGCGTTCACGGCCATCATCTGTCCCACGGTCGCGTGCTACAAGCTACTGCGCTCGCTCGGGGCACCGAACGCGCATCATGTGCAGTGGCATTGTCGGTACCCAGTTCGGACGCCGCGCCCGACGCCGGAGATCCCGCTGTTCGGCCACTGCATTCGAGGGGTATCTGGCGACATCCGCAACACCAGCGTCTTGATCGAAGCGTTTCGGCTCTACCGTCAGCAAGGGGGCCTGGCGCGGTTGCGGATCAAGACGTTGGCGCCGCTGATGACCGTGGTCGGCCCCGAACATGCCGAGACCGTGCGCCAGCTCGGCGACGCCGTGGAAGTGATCGAGGGCGCCATGGACTGGGACAAGATGTCGCAGTTGCTGAGCGACGTGGACCTGTTCGTCTACCCGACGCGGCGAGAGGGCCTATGTCTGGTGATCCAAGAGGCGCTGGCATCCTCGGTCCCCGTGCTGGCGACCGACTGCCCGCCGGTCAGCGAGTACGTTGAAGACGGGAAGAACGGCGGCCTGATCCCGGCTGATAGAGGGCGGGCATTCAACAATATTCGCGAGGCTGAAGTACAGGCTGGAATACTGGCGGAATGCCTGCGACGGATGGACGGCCCGCGTACCCTGGACGAGTTGAAGGGCGGCTGTCTCGAAAAGCTGAATAGCGCCGAAGCCCAATTCACCGTGGCCCTTGATCTCGTGTTCAAGCGCCTGGACGCCACGCCATTCGTCCCCGCGCATGCGATCGATCCGGACTACGGCGTGACCGACCTGCTGATGGTGACGCATGACCGGCACGCGATGACCAGGGAGACCGTGCGCACGGTCGAGAACGCGACCAAGACACCCTACCGCTGGATCATCGTCGACAACGGGTCGACGGACAATACGCTGAAGTGGCTCCGTCATCGTCAGTGGGCGGCGCCCTGTCGGCTCATCTGCAACACGGCGAACGTAGGCAAGGCGGCGGCCATGAATCAAGCGCTCTACCTGAGCGACGGCGATTTTATCACGTTTATGGACAATGATATCATCGTGCCGGCGGGCTGGCTGACGAGCATGATCGACATACTGACCGCCTTCCCGGAGATCGGCTGCACAAGCCTGTGCTTTTCACCCAAGCGGCATCCGATCACCGAGGTCGGGCTCGCCGTGCGCAAGATTCGCTTGCGACCCATCGGCTCGCTGTCCGGAGCCGCGATGGCGTTCCATCGGTCGCTGCACGAACGGCTCGGATTCTGCGACACGGCGTTCGGCCAGTACGGCCTGTTCGATGCCGAGTGGTGTTACCGCACGCGGCTGCTCGGCCTCCAGCTCGCTCACCCGGAAGCGCCCGGCATCCACCTGGGCGAGAATGATGACGCGGACTATTGTCAGAAGAAGTCCGAGGCTCGCAAGGTGGCGAACAAGGTGTGGGTCAAGCGGACCCGCATGTACGTCAGCGGCGAGGCCGAGCTACGGCTCGACTACGGCGGCGAGGCGCCCGCATTCGAATCGCTCGGCGTCTTCCAGTGGCAGAGCCAGATGGGAACATGGGAATGAGAATCGCCTACGTCGGCAACTGGATCACGCAAGGGCTGTTCTGTAGCGACGAGTTGAAGTATGCCCGGGCGCTCGAGCGGGCCGGCCACCAGGTGCGCCAGCTCTACCTGGCGGCCGGCCCGCCGGCTGGCGCCGACGCCGACCTCGTGCTCTGGACCAAGATCAGCGGAGGCATTCGGACCGACCAGCTTGAGGCGTGGAAGAAGGCGATGCCGTGTCCACACGCGATGTGGCACTGGGACGCGTGCTGGAAGCGGCCGGCGTTCGAGTGGTTCTGGAAGTGCGTGCCCCTGTTCGACGTCATTTTCCATAACGAGGAGGGGCTATTCGACCAGTACGAGGAGACGCACAAGACGCCCTGGCGGTATCTCAGGAGCGCTTGCGATCTCGAGTACCACAGCGAACACGGCTTGCCTGACCTGGACTGGCTATGCGATATAGGGTTCATCGGAACGCCGTACGGGCAGGGCCAGCGGCAAGAGGTAATGCAGGCTCTGGCCGCCAAGTTCAAGACGCACGCCTGGGGAACCGATTCCAGATGGGACCAACTGGGCATCGCGTACAAGGGCACCGCGTACGGCGAAGAGATCGCTCACGCCTGCGCCAGCACGAAGATCATGATCGGCTGCTCGGCGAAGAACTGGTGTGAGGGGTCTTGGAGCAACCGGGTCGACACGGTGCTTGGGTCCAGCAACGAATACGGCGCCATGTTTCTGACCGAGGACGTGCCGGGCCTTGCGGACCAGTACCTGCCCGGCGAGCATCTGGACGTCTACCGCACGCCCGAGGAGGCTGTGGAGAAAGCCGCCTACTGGCTGGCCCGCGATGCGGAGCGGACGAGGGTCGCGCTCGAGGGCGCCGCACACGAACGGACACATCATACCTGGGACGTGCGCGCCAGTCAGATGATGGCGCACCTGGAAGAACTGGGGCTTGTCCAATGAAGGCCATGATCACCGGGGCCGGCGGCAGCATGGGCTGGGACATTGCCGCGTGCCTGCAACACGACGAGACGATCGGCCTGGACTGCGACCCCGAAAGCAGGCTGTTCGCCAAGCAATATTGCGACAGCGTGCTGGCATTGCCGCCCGCGGTCAGTAGCCATGGGCGCTACGTGGATGCGCTGCTGAAAGCCATCTCAGTGATGGAGCCCGACGCTTTGTTCATCACGCCGGATGCGGAACTGGAAGCCATCCTGACGTATAGCGGGCTCGACTGTACATTGGATCTGCCGTGGCTTGTGCCGTCCCCGGAACAACTGAGAATCTGCCTGGACAAGTGGCAGACGTACGACCTGTGCGACGGCCAGGTTCCATGTCCGGCTACAAGGTTGATGAACCGAGCCGCCTTGATGTCGGCCAGCGACATGGGGCCGCGTTGGCTGCGTCCACGGCAGGGCGCCGGCGGCCGTGGCGCGATGCTGTGCAGGAACGCCGAAGAGGTGCAGGCGTGGTTGACGCTGCATCGTGACCGTGATGAGTGGATGGTGTCCGAGGTGCTGCCCGGCGACAATCTGAACGTCACCAGCCTCTACTGGCGGGGGGAACTGGTCGCCGATGCGGTCGCCAAGCGAGATGGATACGTGCTCGCGTCAGCCTCTATGTCCGGCGTCACTGGCGAGGTCAGCAGCATTGTGACCGTGGATCGCGAGGACGCTTTGGAGGCGGCGCAGAACGTACTGTCGCTGCTACCCGGCGAGCTGCATGGTTTCTACAGCATTGATTTCAAGGAGGACAAGGACGGCCAGCCGTGCCTCACTGAGATCAATGCCCGGCTGGCGGCCCGGCCGTACCTCTACGCGCAGGCCGGTGTCAACTTCCCGGCCCTGGGTATGGAGTGCCTGACCGGCGATGTTCCGGAGACGCCCGGCATGCACCCCGGGATCAGGTTGCTCCGCAAGGTCGGTATGCCGCCGGGTATCAGCGAAGACGAAAGCGAGGCCGTCGATGGGTGACGACAAGCCGATCACGATGATGCTGGACCGATGCTGCATGGGTGAGCGTACGCTGCAGGATTACCTGTGGACGACGAAACACGCGTTCACCCACGCGAAGATCGGATGGGGAATCGCCGGCCTAGTGCCCGCATTGTGGAGCCGGGTGAACCGGTACCGCGCAGAGGGCATCGCCGTGTTCTGTGGTGGCACCCGCTTCGAGCATGCGGTCGTGAACGTGGCGGTAGACGACTACCTGGCTGGCTTGCAGAAGGCCGAGATCACGTGGATCGAGGTCTCAGACGGCGTGATCGATCTGGCCCATGCCTTGAAGGTAAACTGGATCCGTCACTTTGTGAGCCTCGGATTCCAGGTGGCGAGCGAGGTCGGTCGCAAGTTCGAGCCCAATCCCTACAGCCCGGCCGAGTGGCACGATCGGGCGGCCGCCGAGCTGGAGGCCGGAGCCGAGTTCGTGATCTGCGAGGGCAGGGAGTCGGGCAACATCGGTATCTATGACGAGGCCGGCCAGCCGCTGGAACGGATTCTGGATGCGCTCGAGCCCCTGGCCGACAAGCTCGTGTTCGAGGCGCCGAAGAAAGATCAGCAGGTGGCCTTGATGAAGCGATTCGGCCCGAACGTGGGGCTGGGCAACATCCCGATCACGCACACGATGAACGTCTTGTCCATGCGCCACGGGCTCCGGGCCGACACGTTAGGCAATCCGGGAGACCAGCGACCATGATCCCGATCACGCTGAACACCTTCAACCGGTTGGCGCTGCTCGAGCGCATGGTCGCGTCGCTGAATGCGACCGAATGGCCTAATGGAGATTATCATCTGTTCGTCCACGATGATGGGAGCAAACAGGGAGTCTTCGACATCCTCGACACGATCGATGTGCCGTTTCCGGTGAAGGTGAGACGCGAGTGGCGCACCGGTATGATCTGGAACAACTTGCACAGCATGTGCTATGCGATGGATCGAGCAGACGAGTACGTGGTGAAGATCGAGTCGGACGCGCTGCTGCACCCGAAGTGGCTGCATGCCATCACCGATCTCTACCGGCGCATGAAGATGGCGTGCGTTCCTCGGGATATAGCGCAAGTGTCGGGCTTCTACTGGGAGCGACTGCGCGTCCTGGATGAAGGCCCAGGGTGGCGGCGGCTGAACGCATCCGGCGCGGTCTGCTGTATCATCGATAAGGAGTTCTGGACCAAGCACCGCATCGGCGAGCGAGCGGCTATCGATTACGGGCGATGTAAAGCCGCCAAGCAACCGCACGTCAGTTGGCCTGCCGCGATGGCCCACGCGTGCAAGCACGAAGGCGGGTGGATCATCGCCACAACACCGAGCTACGCACAGCACCTCGGTGTTGATCCAGACGCATCGTCAAGTCCGACCGCGCCGCTTGCAGTGGCTCCGGACTTTGTAGGAGACATGCCTTGAAGATTCCCATCGCGATGACGACCTTCAACCGGGCGAAGCATCTCAGGGTCACAGCAGAGAGCTATGGCAAAACGCTGTGGCCGTCCGGTGTCGAGCCCGAGTTGCACGTCTGGGATGATGGGAGCAAGGTGACGATAGCTCCGATGGTCGGCAGGATGGTGCCCGCGAAGGTCCATTTTCCTGGCCGGGTCGGCATGCTGTTGAACTATCAGCGAGCGATGAACCACGCCGTGTGCCGAGCCCGAGCAATGGACGTTCCGTTTTTCGTGACGCTCGATTCGGACGTGTGGCTGCATCCCGAGTGGATGATTCGCGTGCTTGACGTTTACATGCGGCTCCGAGGACAAGGCGAGATTGTGGCTCAGGTGAGCGCGTTCACGTGGGAAGGCTACGGGCCGATGACAGAGCACGATGGATTCCGTCTACTGCACGAAGCGGGAGCGGCCTGCTGTCTGTTCGATCTCGCGTTTTGGACGGAGCACGACATTGCCGAAAAGACGCGGGTACGATTCGAGGAATCGCAAGCACGGGTAGATCGTGGAAAGAAACGCAACGTGGTGGCCTGCGAGTATTACGTCAGTAAGTTTGCCCATGCGACGGGGGCGCTGATCGTCGGCACAAGTCCGAGCTACGCCCAGCATCTGGGCGTTGACAGCCATTCGAGCCCGAACGCGAATCTCGCCGTGGCGACTGACTTTGTAGGAGACGCATGATGCCCAGGACAGTGCTGGAAGGACCGAAGCAGTTGCAGTTCGATTACATGGTGCCAGGAAAAACTTCCGGACCACCCCAGCGGATCAAGCTGGAGTTCAGGGGCACGAGGGATGGCGTGTACATGTACGTTCACACGATGCGGACATGGTACGAGCGCGCCCTGCTGGAGTACCTGTGGACGCACGTACCGCATGATGGCATCTGGATAGATGTCGGCGCGCATATCGGAAATCACACGGTGTTTTTTGCCAAGTTCACTGCGGGAATGGTGATCGCGATTGAACCGTGCGCGCCCCACGTGGAGGCGCTGAAGATCAACGTCGAGAAGAACGGCGTGGCGGATAAGGTCCGGATCATCCCGTGTGCAGCGGGTCCCGCATCGTTCGCGAGCGCCCCGATCCAAGATTACCTGACCGGGGGTCAGGTGAAGTCCCGGATGCAATCGATTGACGATATCATGGCGAGTACCAATGTCGCCGCTGGCGAAGTCCAGTTTATCAAGATCGATACGGATGGGCATGAGCCCGGCGTGCTGCAAGGCGCGGCTAAGACGATCGAGCGGCACAGGCCCTTCATGGTGGTTGAGGTGATCGGTGGGTCGGCCCCGGAGAAAGTGCCGCCGATGTTGACCGAGATGGGCTACGAGTACGTGACCCAACTGACCGGGAACGCGACGAACTTCTACAGGCCGAAACAAGGACGGCCAGGGGGATAAGTCATGATGTGGTTTGTGATCGCTGTGGGTGGCTTCGGCATCTTGGTGGCCGCGCTTGCCATACGGGAGGGCAGGCGATCGGACGACAACGCGATGACGGAATTTGCGGACCAGCCGGATCGCACATGCGACGTGAAACCTCGCGAGTTGCCGGCAGGAGTGGACGATCTGCCACCGATCGGGTTTGACCGTTTAATGGAGTAGTGATTATGGAGCCTGCCTACTACGTCCATTTCGTTGACTACGAGCCCATCAGGCCACGCTGGGGCGATCTGGGCCAACAGGACGTGTGGGGCGCTGCCATCCGGCAGGGAGGGCCACAGCTCGCACGGAAGCGAATGGAAGAGCGCCTGCACGTCCTGGATTCTCACGGCGTGCCGGTGAGCTGGTGCGTCGATGCTTGGTGGCCTAACGGCGAATGGTTCGAGTTCAACTTCGATCTGACGAGCCGTCGCATGGCCCAGGGGGACCGGGTGAGCCCGCACTTCCACTGGGTGTGGTGGAGCCCCAAGCTACATCGCTGGATTCCCCAGGAGGTCCCCGACCTCACGTTGGCCACGCACACGATCGACAGGCAGACTGTGCTGGCGGAAAGCTTCCAATACAACGGCGAGATCATCCGTGGCGGCTGGTGTACGACCGAAACCGACGAGGGCTTTCCGATCTGGAAGCTGTACAAGCGCCAAGGGTTCAAGGGCGCCGCGGACTTCCGACACGGCGATATTGAATGGGAGGCTGACGATTTCCTCCGCCTCGGCTACGATAACCGCAACCAAGACGGGCCGCTGATCATCCACTGGGAGCACGTGCCGCCGGACCCCAAGGAGGACGAGCGGCTGGACGGCTGGCTGAAGCAGTGCGAGCGCCGGTTCGGCGACCGGTGGATGCCGGTGACGGCCGATCTGTTGCGAACCAAGCTACTGGAGGGCGGACGATGAAAGTAGCCACAAAAATCAACATGGTTCAATTCGCGGCAGGGCTTCTATGTGGGATCGCAATGGCCATCGTGGGCGCGATCGGCTGGATTATAGGTGGGATGCTTGGAGTCCTGGTGATGGAACTCGTTTTCAGTCCAGTATGGATCTTGACGGCCCAGGCGATGGCTGACGAGAAGTACATAAGAGAGTTCATTCTTGGCGAGTACGGGGAGAACGGACGATGAACAAGTCGCTGATATTCTGGGCGATTATCGGTGTAGGCTGGTTTGCCGGAGGCGTAGCTTGTAACAGCCCGACGGCGGCGATGTGTGGTTGCCTGGCCTTGGCTGTCGCGCAGCTTCACAGCAAGCGATCTGCTGGAGGATAACAGATGATCATTCCCGATGGGCTGACAGCCGAGCAAGAACGCGTGCTGCGGAACATGGTGCGCATGGGCGCGATCGATGGATACGATCCCGCGGTGTATGAGAAGCTGGCGGACTGCCACAGAACCGGCATGGTTCATGGCCTCAAGCCGCCGCTGGACGAGGTCGCGGCCAAGCTAGCACTCCTGACATTGGCAGGAGTCTCGTACGAGGTGGCGTGCCAGGCTCTGGGTCGCCACTACATGGTTCGCGGGATCCTGGAACAGGCGGAGCCCGGATTGTTGGCGAAGATCCTGTTCGAGATGGACAAGCCATGCCTGGCGGAGGGGGCTAAACATGGGCCTGGGTAGGCAGATCGACACAACGGCTGCGGAGCGGTGCTGCGGCGTGGCGCACGGGCTGAAGGTCTATATGGCCTGCGGCCCCGACATCATTCCCGGCTGGCTGAACACCGACGTGAACCCGGACCGTGTTCCGCCTCCGGACATGATCGTCGACATGCGAGAGTCATTGCCGTGGGAAACCAAATCGGTCCAGGCGATCACCGAGTCGCACGGGCTCATGTTCTTGACCTCGGAGCAGGTCCGGGCCTGGGTCTTCGAGTGCGCCCGGGTTCTGCAGCCGAACGGCATCCTGCGTGTGACGGAGGATGTCTGGGTACTGCATCCGAAGATCTATACCGACGAGTGGAAGACGTGGCGGCCGATCTTCTTAACGATGGCACTATGGATGATCGAAGCGGAACTAGCACCAGAAACACTTGAGCCAACGCAGACGAGATTCTCCGACGCGCGCATCATGGTCAACTTACACGGCGGCACGCCGAGGGCGTGGTTCATGGAGGGGAAGAAATCCTGTGGATGAGATCCGACGAGCGGCGGTCCTGCCCGGCGGCGGCGTGATGACCAGCATGCACGCCGGGGCCATGGCCTACCTGACGATGTGTGAACAGCTCGACTTCGAGGTCATCTATGGCACGTCCGGCGGCGCGATGAACGGCGCCTTTCTCTCCGGCGCCCAGGTTGGCCTCTACGGCATCCAGGACCGGTGCTACGAACTGATGCGCGTCTGGCGATCGATCGAGCGCGAGGGGGACGTCCTGGAACGCTACTGGGGCGGTGATGCCGATATCGTGCTCTGGGGGCGAGACAGCTTGTACAGCGTGAAGCCACTGCGCAAGTTGCTGGAGCGCGAGATCACGCCGCTGCACCGCGAACTGTACGTTGGCCTGGTGGATATCGAGAGCGGCGAGACGTTCGTGATCTCGCCGAATCCGGATGCGCTGCTTGACTACGTGGTCGCCTCGTGCTCGATGCCCTACTACATGCCGCCCGTGAACGTGAACGGGCGATGGCTGATGGATGGCGGAATCGTGGACATCGCGCCGGCAATGGCCGCGGTGAAGCACGAGGGTATCGACGAGGTGTGGGTGATCTGTCCCTCGCTCAAGGATCCAGTCCATCAGAACATGGACGATGATTGGCTTGGGCGGCGCCGCAACGGGTTCACGATCCTTGGACGCTGTCTTGGCCTGACCTACGCCGAGGTGCTGCGGAGCGACGTGGCCCGGGCGGCCACGGAGGCCGAGCGCCGGGGGATCAGGTTCCGAGTGATCTGGCCCACAGAGTGCCCGTTCGACAGCGCATTAGACATCGATGCGGAGAAGATCGCCGAGTACATACGACACGGTTGGCGCAGTGCCCGAGAGGCGTGCCGATAGTATGCCGGCTCGGATGATATTGGGGCGGCTCCCTACGCTTGACCACCGACGGCCCCGGCCCCGGGCGAGGGGGCCGCCCCGCTTCTGGAGTATAGGATATGGTGAAGCTGCTGACCTACGTCCGTCATGGATCGACTGTCAGCAACCAAGTAGGGCGCACGCAAGGTCAGAGCGAGGACCGGCTTAGCGACATCGGGCTGAGCCAGTCCCACGCGGTCGGCAAGTGGCTCGCTGGCGTGACGCCGGCGATCAAGCTGTTGCTGACCAGTGACCTGCCAAGGTGCAAGGAAACGTCGGAGATTATCCGGACCTATATGCCAGTGCCCATGGTCGTGGCGCCGGTGTTGCGAGAGCGTGATCTTGGCACAATGTCCGGCGTGACGAAAGACGAGCTGAGGCGGGCAGTGAAGAAGAGTCACCTGTCCCCCTGCAGCTACCGGCCACCCGGTGGCGAGACGCACGAGGAGGTCAGAGACAGGGCGATCGGGGCGCTGGATCTCGCGATACGCCAGCAAGCCCAGCATGTGGCGATCGTGACGCACGGTGGCATCCTACGCCAGACGGCGGGCTTCGCAATGAAGCTCACGATCCTCGCGGCCCTGGACTTTCTGTCAACCAACGGCGCCATCAGCCGGTTCCGAAGCGGGCCTCCGGTAAATGACGAAGGCGTGTCGAGCGGCATCGTATTGGACGACTGGGATTCCGTAGAGCACCTGCCTGAGAACATCCGGACGCCTGGCGCGAAAGGCATTTAGGGTGAAGATCGTCCAGGTCAACAACCTGATCGCCGTTGGCGGGACGACGACCTGCGCCATGGCCGTTTGCGACGCACTGCCGGCCGAGCACACGATCATCAGCCTCGGCTCCGTGGACGGCAAGGTCAAGCGCTGGCTGGAAGATTGCTTCGGGATCACGATCCTGGTGAGGAATGCGGTGACGCCGGGCGATTGTGCCGACGCCACGGCCGTCATCCTGAACAATACGGCGGCAGACCAGGTACCCGAAGAGCTGCCGGCGCCGGTGCTCTACTGGCATCATTCGCGGTACCAGGGTCAGGCGACGGGCGATCATGTGGCCTGGGCATCCGACTGGTTGCGGGAAAAGGCTGCCGGCCAGACGCTGCACCAGGGGGCGTTGGCCGTCGATCACGAGGCCAGGGCGCCCGAGTTCACTGTGGGCCGGCTCGCCACCCCGGGGGGCCACAAGCGCCACGAGGACGACGAACAGTGGTGGTCGCGCCTCGACGTGCCGGGCAAGGTGTATGTCGGCCATGTCCAAATTCCGGGGGTGACTTGCATCCCGCCCGAGATCGGCCTCTGGTCGCGGATGACAGAGTGGCATGCCATGGTTGTGCGTTCGCCCGTGACCGAGTCATTCGGCCGGTGCGTGATCGAGGCCATGATGGCCGGCTGCGTGCCGGTGGTCGACGGCCGTGGCGGACACTGCGAGACGGTGATCGATGGCGAGACCGGGTTCTTGTGCAAGAGGGGCGAACACGAGAAAAAGATTCATTGGCTTCGCGATCATCCGGACGAGTGGGCCAGCATGTCGGAGAAAGCCAAGCTGCACGCGAAAGAGAAGTTCGGCCCCCACCCTTTTGCCAAGCGGCTCTTCCGCGCATTGCGGCTGACTCTCGAGCAGTGGGTGCTGCACAGGGGTTGAATCAAATCGTGGAATCCGTATACTGGGTCGGCTAAGGTCGTGGGCCGTGACACCGTACAGGAGGACAAAGGGACATGCCCCCTGAACTCGCCGTGGCCGATCCTGCCGTGACTACAAACCGAAAAGACATGATGACCCGCTTCGAGCACGCGGCCGAGATGGCCGAACTGGAATTGGCCGACATCATTTCTCGCCAAACCCTGCCTGACCAGAGCCACGTACAATCGGCTGGAAGCTGGGCCTGGTGTGAGGTCTATCGCAAAGACACCTTTCAAATCCTGCGAGCCTGGGATGCGGATGGAAAAGAGGGGCCGATGGGCACGCACATGCACCCCGAATCCGACGAGCAGTTCGTCATCGTCAAGGGGGGTATCCGCGTCATCTCAGAGAGCGGCCGTACGCGCACACTGATGTACGGCATGACCTACCGCGTGCACGCTGGCGAGCGGCATACGATCGCCCCATTGGCCGGCGCCGAGGTCGTGGTCATCTGTGTCCCTCCCGTAAAGGCATATGAGCAGGATGACTGAATGGGTCCAAACGAAGAGCCTCCGATCCACGATCACCCCCCGCCTGCGGTCCCCGGCAAGCTGCTTGAATTCATAGGAGAAGCCCGGGGCACGATCCGCCACCTGGACCAGGACGTCGGCCGGCTCGACGAAGAGTTCCGCCGTCAGCGCGAGAAGATGGCGCTGAAGGAGGATCTCGATCGGGTTGCCGAGCAGCGCCAGGATTGTCGGAAGGAGAGCAGGGAAGAGATGAAATCCCTGTGGGAAAAGATCGACGCCATCCAGGCCCGCCTCGACAAGCTGTCAGAGAAAGAGGCCCTCAGTCGTGGGAAGACGATCGGCCTCATTGCCGGCGTCGGTCTCGTGGCCACCGTCATATCGATCGTGACCAGCCTGCTTCTGAAATAATCGCACAAAAAGTCGACCATATTGCCATTTCGCACTTGACGCCCCCGGCGTTGTCTAGTATACTAGATACATGGAGAACAACAAGACCACACACGAGGCCACGAAGAAAGGGAGAAGCGAAATGAAGGTCAGGCAGCTCAAGGGGACGAATGCGATGGGGCAGCCGAGAGCGGAATTCACGGATGACGGCGGAGCCGTGTGCGAGATTCGCTTCCTGGCCGACTGGAATGCCGAGCGGTGCCAAGCACGCATCGAGCAGATCGCCGCCGCCACAAAGGGCGACACCGGCCGCTATCCGGTCATTCGCGACGGCAGGGTGTACATGGTGAGCGTGCCGGAATAGAGTCAAGCGAAAGGGGTTGACGATGCGAAGGCTTTACACGACGCGGGCGTACCTTGGCGACGGACGCAAGCAGAGCACGCTGTACTACGTCTGGATGCCGAAAGAGACGCGGTTTGCGGCTGATGCCTTCGTGGGTCGCCCGGTGTTCGCGGACGTGAGCGGCTTCGGTGACTTGATCGGCAAGGTGACTCGCTCGCTGGCGACAGATTACGGCCCGGAAGTCGAGATTGACCTGAACCCGCAAGGGCTCTGGATTCCCGAACGTGGCGGCCGGATCGACGTTGACGTGATGGTTGACGAAGCCCGCAACGGTACGCGGATCAATCGCGTTCTCAGCGTAACGCTGCGGATCGGCGACCACAAGCGGACGCCGGGCGACGGCCCGGTTTGCCCGGACTACGCGAAGACGCGGAATCATCCGGCGGACCGACGCGAGCCGTTCATCGGCTTGGTGGCTGTCGGCGAAGAGCGAAGCCGGGCGGTTGGGATCTAATTCAAAAGGGGTTGACGTATGCGAAAGATGAAGCCTAAGAAATGCCCTGATTGCAAAGGCAGGGGTCACTATTCTTCTGATGATGGTGCTGTTGAAGGGCGACTTCGTGCTGCTGGTTACATACATTATCTTGCCCCAATCTGTAGTTCATGTAGTGGTAAAGCAATTATAACCACTAGAAGAGAATGGAAAGCAATAAAGGTATTTACGAAAAAAAGAGAGCGAGAAAGCGAAGCATTTGATGCTCGTATACGTGCGTACCCACTTGGCGTCTAATCGAAAAGGGGTTGACGATGCGGCGCTTTTCATTTCAACACTCACTGATCAGAGATGACCGGACGCCGGCTGTCGGCCTGGTCGTGACGGCGTGCCACGAAGACGGCGAGCCGCCGAGCCGGGATTGCCCCGGATCGGGAGAGGGGATCGAAATCGAGGCGGCCACCGACAGCGACGGCGAAGACTACCTGGACAGGCTTACGGACAGCGAGCGAATCGAGTTGCTTGACGCGGCGTGGGCCGAACACGTCGCATGGCGTGAGTCCGGCTGCAAGGGGATGCACACCGCCAGCCGTGGCGGGCATCTGGTTGTCTGAGGAGCGGGTCCGTAGCGCTCTGGACGCCCAAGCGCGACGGGCCTGCGTTGATCTGAAGCGGCATGGACCCGCCGGGATCCTGACGAAAGGAGAGCCGATGCCGAAGATCAAGTACGTCGACAAAAGCTTCCGCGATCCATCGCTGAAGGTCATCGCCCAGGCGACCGTGATCCTTGACCAACTGGCCGAACAGGGGTTCAACGCGACCTTGCGTCAGTTGTACTACCAGTTCGTATCGCGGGGGTGGATCGAGAACACGCAGCGGTCCTACAAGCGGCTCGGGTCGATCATCAATGACGCCCGCCTGACCGGACTTGTGGACTGGAGTCTGATGGAGGATCGGACGCGGAATCTCGAATCGCCTAGCACATGGGACGATCCGGCCGACATCGTTGACGCGGCCGCGCAGTCGTTTCGTGTCGACTTCTGGAAAGCCCAGGACTACCGGCCCGAAGTGTGGGTCGAGAAGGACGCCCTGGTTTCGGTCATCGCCAAAGCATGCGAGCGCTACCGCGTTCCCTACTTCTCATGTCGGGGGTACACGAGTCAGAGCGAAACCTGGAACGCGGGTCGCCGGCTCGGCCGATACATCGCGGAGTGCAAGAAGCCTTACGTCATTCACCTGGGCGACCACGATCCGTCAGGGATCGACATGACACGCGACATCCAGGACCGGCTGTTCATGTTCGCGGGCGGGACGGTGACAGTCGACCGAATCGCGCTGAACATGGAACAGGTAGAGGAATACGGCCCGCCGCCGAATCCCGCCAAGCTGACCGACTCCAGAATCGGCGGCTATCTGAAGTTGTACGGCGACAAGTCCTGGGAATTAGACGCGCTGGATCCGCCTACGCTGGTCGAGATCATCCAGGCCAAACTCGAAAAGCTGGTCGACCGTGACCGGTGGAACAAGACCGCGGAGCGCGAGAACGAAGGGCGCGATGCCCTTCAGAAAATGGCCGACGAATACCGAGAGGGGAAATCGTGATGGAGTGTTGTCCTGGATGCGGCGGCCCCGGCATGTTGCTCGGGGCGTTGGGTAACCTGCTGCACTTCCGGCGCCGAGACTGCGGCGCCGAGTACCACGAGGTGGTGGAGCGGCAGGAGGAACCGAGAAGCGAGGTCAAGCAAGAATGGGAGATCGTGCATGAGTGAGACGCAGAAGGGCGAAGGGCACGAATGCCGAAAAGCGGTCACGGAGTTCCTATGCGAGAAGGGCTTCGTCGTCCTGACGTACAATGGCGACGACCCAAGCCCAGGTACGCCAGATCTGCCTTACGAAGCCTGGGCGTACGAAGGGCCGCTGAATTTCGATGAGGCGGCGCCCGTGGTCTTTGGCATAGGGCGGACTCCTGAAGAAGCGATGGACGCCATGGCTGTTGGCGGGGACCTCGCGAGCGTCAAGGCGGGCGCCTGGCTTGGTCGCATCGACGCCGCCCTGTCCCCGATACCAAAGAAGGGAGAGCCCGATGACTGAGAAGAGCACAAGCGAATCACCGGCGGTGGAGACCACCTGGAACAAAGCGTGGGTACGCAGGGTGCTGGATCATACCGCCATGATGCTCAGGAAAGCTGAGCGATGTGTTCCTGACGTGAGGTATGGCGATTACCACGCCTCCGCCAACGATGTTGACGATCTTTGCCGTCACCTGTTGGGGGAAGGCGACGAGGAGACCAAGAAAGGAGCCGGCGATGACCGAGCGGTTTGACAGCCGGGAAGATGTCGAGTGGGAGCCGAAGGCATTCGCCCTCGGCCAGGAGGCGCGAAAGAAAGGCGCCGGGCAGCGAGCCTGTCCCTTTGGACGGCCGGGCAGCATCGTGACCGGGAGGTCCGAGCGCGAGCTGGAGGCCGCGAAGCAGAAGGCCATGTGGGGCCGGAAGTCGTGGATGGCCGGCTGGGCCGACGAGGATATGGTCCAGATGAACAAGGACCAGCCGAGTGAGTTCGAGCCGGTCACGGCCCGCGAGCACGGCGAGCATGCGAGGCGGTGCGGGCGCGGGGTCCGGGACAACGTATACACGTGCGGCACGAGGGTGTGGCAAGACTGGTACCGGAGTTGGAGGGATGTGGACGCGGACATCGGCTACCGGTGGTTCAAGTACCGCAACGACGGGACGACGACGGGCCACGTCCGCCTGACCGTGTTCGCCGGCCGGGATGTCGATCACTACCAGATGCTGGGCAACCTCACGATGGACCGCGAGCAGTGCGTCGCCATGCTGCTGCCTCACTTCGAGGAGGTGGACGTCGAGACGTTTATCGAGGCGGGCGAGGGCGCGGCGATGGAGGTCCGCCTATCGAAAGGGAATCGATGATGAGCGACAAGCCGAGGCGGAAGCCGGCGCTGACTGATCGAGTGATGCGCGGCCTGCAAGTCCTGGCGACCAATTGAGAGACAGAAGATCAAGGAGGATTGAGTCATGGCGGGATTGGTGTTGTCAAGGAAGGCAGGGCAGGTGATTCTGATCGGCCCGGAGATCCGGGTTCAGGTGGTGTTGCTGGCCAGGGGGAAAGTGCGGCTGAAGATCGAGGCGCCGGACGAGCTGACAATCGTTCGGGAAGAAAAGGTGGGCGTCGCACCTTGACCCAGTGCTGCTAGTATGCTAGACTTCGTGTGACCCCACAGCGTTCAAGCATCATGAGGGAGATACGAGCGATGGCGAAGATGGCGACAGACCGACGAACCGCAACTGAATCCAACGGCGCAGCGGATCGGCATCAGGTCAATTTCCGGGTGACGAAGAAGTTTCTGAGCGAGATGCAGATTGCCGCCCGGAGGTATCGAACGCCGCTCGACAAGAGGGTGAGCTTCTCGCATTTCATGCGGGTCGCGTGCGCCGACTACGCCGGCCGGGTGCTGAAGCGGAGCGTGAAGCCGATGTAGGGCTCTGTCTACAAGGAGCCCTGTCGCCAATTCCGATCGAGACTCAGGGGATCGCGCTGTGCGCAGAGGTATCGTCAGATGAGGAATAATGCGCTCACGACAGCGATAATGGCAGCCTATCCCAGCATACTCGCCTGCTGCCGAAAGAATGAGCTTCACTATGGAGTTGTGCATGAGCTTGTGACTGGAAAAAGGAGTCCTTTCCGGTCTAGGCCAGGCAAGTTACGCGGCCAATATACTCCTACGGCCCTCCGGATTGCAGAATCCTTGCGAATGCTCCCAGAGGACTTGTTCCCAGGTGAAAGCGAATCACTTGAACTGATGCCGGCTACCGATGTCCCTGGTGGTTGGCGTAGCCTTGCTCGGATTGCCGACAGAGAATATGAAGGCACCCAAAGAGACGAGGACGCGGCGCTGATTCCATATCTATTGACATGCCTTAGACCAAGAGAACAGAAGATCATCGCACTCCGATATGGAGAGAATACGAGAACTCTCAAAGAACTCGGCAGGCAGCTTAACCTATCACGCGAACGCATCCGACAAATAGAGCAGTCAGCCATAAACCGCATGAAAACGCATTTCGTCCGACTACTGAAGGTCACTGATCAACCCCGAACTCTGATCCGGAACGCACGATTCGACTTTCTGAATATCATTGAGCAGCAGGCTCTGAAATGGCGCTATGGGCTAGGCGGATACCCCGTTTTCGACGTACAGGCAATCGGAGGACGCCTAAAAATGAAGCCCGCCGGCGTCAGGAGCATTATCAGAAGAGCCCTTGCAAGGCTGCGCGGCGACTTGCCAATCGTACATGGTGAGCCCATAAAGAAGAGTTCGCTCATATCCAGAAAGAAGGACTCCCCACAACAGCGCAGACCAAGGACGATACTCAGCCACAGGGGCCGACTCCGGCCCCTGGATCAGCGGCGCCAGCCTTACTACGCGGAATTCGGCGCATCCAGGGACTTTCTATGCGAGATGCGGAAGGCTGCACGGAAATACAGGACAGCAGACGGTATGAAGGTGACGCCTTCGCACTTCATGCGCGTCGCGTGCGCGAAATTCGCTAGCACTGTGCTTGGGCGGAACGTGGAGCCGCATGATAAGACACAGCCTATGCGCTTTTACAAAGGGGAAGTCACATGATCGAGTCACGAACTGGGTTCTTCGTTGCGTGCGACAACTGTGGGAAAGAGGGACAGATGGCCAATACGGACACGGTCGCCATCGCCTATGCCAAGCGGGACGGCTGGAAAACGGCATGCGGCTCGCTCGGCGTCGGCGATTCGGACAGGTGTCACCTGTGTCCAGCGTGCAGCGCCGGCGACGGCGTGGAGGCGTTCGAGAAGACGGTGGCCGAGGCGAGTAAGATCGTGGCCGCCGTGCAGGAGAGGCGTTCCGAATGAGAGGCGGCGTGCAGAACCCCGTCCGAAGCAGCATGTCGCACTTTGCAAAAAAAGACGCGAACCACGGCTTTTCTTCTTGACGCCCCCGGCTTTGTCTAGCATACTAGATACAATCAGATAAAGCCTTTCACAGGTGGACACGACATGACCACGGAACCCATGGGCAACAAGCACACTGCACAGATCGTCCACAGCCCCGACGACGGCGGCTGGTATGGGATCCTGCTGGACAGCAAGGGGCGCGAGGTCACGGAGACGGAGGTGATGGAGAGCGAGGACGCCGTCCGCGACGGGCTGAAAACCTTGGCGGCCGATCACGAAGGGGAATGACATGAACAAGTGTCACCGACAGACCGATGCGGTGCGTAGAGCGGAGGCAGCGGAGCGTATTGGCTTGACCTGCGGTCTGGATGACTTGGTCTTGTTTCTCGCGTCGGAGAAACACGACGGCGGCAGCGTCGTCAAAATCGATGACATGATGTCGCGTGTGGCCGCGCTGCGTCAAAGCGCATCCAGTCTGCGCGCCGACCAAGAGGCGATGTATTTCTAGCCAGGTTAGGAGCAACGATATGAGCAAGTTCCTGGTGCTGATGGAGCGCCATTACGTGGATCGCGCGAAATGGACCAGCCCGCAAGGGTCGTCCATCTGGATCGCCTGGATCGTGGAGGCGGAGGGCAACACACAAGCCGCCGAACTGGTCTGGAAGTGGGAGGGGCGGAACATCCTCTGCTCGAGTCTGGCGGGCGTGAACGAGATCCACCTGGGCGTCGCCCCGATCCAGGGGACGTCGGAGCGGCCGGCCGCCACCAACTTTACGCAGGTCCGCGTCTGGCGGGCCGAACCGGAGCCCTCGCAGATCACCATGATCTGCAAGCGGTGCGAGAAGTCGGAGCCGTTCCAGGGCGAGACGGACGATGCCACATGGGTCAAAGCGTGCCGAGCTGGCTGGACGTTCCGCGAACACGGACTCTACTGCCAGGCGTGCGCAGACGCCCTGGCCCAGGAGCAGGGCGATGGGGAGAACGATGCCTAAGAAACGACGCCGAATCGTTGTGGCCGACCTGGGCGCCGATCGAAAGGGCTGGCACACGTACAAGGTCGTTCGGCTGGTCAACATGCGTGGGCCGCGCATCGGAACGGTGATGAACGAAGACTGGCTTGAGAAGTTCCTAGCGTGCGACGAGACCACTCTTGTAATAGAAGCGCTGGGGTACAGCGAAGGAGACAAGTGACCATGAGCGACGAATGCACGCTGACCATCAAGGTGGTGAAGGCGCACGAGGATAAGGTGAACGAGGCGTTCGGCCAGGAGGGCGCCGTCTATATGCTGAGCGGCGCCGACGACGGGCTGCTGGACATCTCGTACGAGAGCGTGAACCACGGTGGGCATGATGGCCTGGGCACCCTTGCGAACAGCTCTGTCGGATTTGTCGGACAGCATGGGGCGGGCGGAGACTACCCGGCCCAGCGCTTCGTCTCGGACCCGGATTGCTCCGACGGATACCAGTGGATCATGAGCGACGATGGTGGCGGCGTCTTGGTCGTGATGGAAGAGGACGGTAGGATCCGAGACCGCCAAGATGCGGAAGGATTCTTGAACCGCTGGACGCACGTGGAGGCCGACATGCGGGCGCAGGCCGCCGCTGCTCCCGATGCGCTAACGCGCGAGGAGAAGCTGCAGGCGTGCCTTCAGACGCTGATCGTGGCCGGCCGTCTGGTGACCCAGGCATGGGGGCACGGCGATCTGGCCGGGGCCGTTCGCCAGCTTGACGGAGCTCTGACTCTGGCCGAGGATTTCATGGAGCGATAGCACGGCGGTAACGACCTGACCAAAAGGGGACACGACGATGGCGAAGACCGCACCATTTCCCGAAGGGTTCCGGACCGAGGACGAACTGAACGACGATGGCACGGAGTCGACGGTGGCCGTGCTGGAGCAAGGCCGGCCGGAGGAGAGTGACGACTGGCCGCGGTGGATGTCCGAGCGTCTGTGGCGGGCCGGCGAGAGTGAACCCCAGGGATACGGAGAGCACGAAGGGGGCGAAGCGTGATCTACTTGGCGAGCCCGTATACGCACGAAGATCCGGTGGTTGTGCGGCAGCGGTTCGACGCCGTCTGTAGGGCCGCTGCGGTGATCATGGGGCAAGGGGTACGCATCTTCTCCCCCATCGCACACACACATCCGATCGCCGAGTCCGGCGCCCTGCCGCTCGGCTGGGACTACTGGGAACAGTATGACCGCGAGATGATCGGCTTTTGCGATGAGTTCTGGGTGTTGATGTTGGACGGATGGGACAACTCCAGGGGCGTGCGAGCCGAGGCCCGGATCGCCCACGAGTTCGGCAAGCCCGCCTACTTCGTTGACCCCGAGAATCCTTATGCGCTGGGTAATCGCCGTCCTGATCTCGAAGCGGAGCTAATGAAAGAAAGGGAGATGTGATGATCACGTTCCAGACCTCGAGGATCGAGAGCGACCTGATTGTCGAGATCGTCGGCCGGTGGGCGAAACACATGGACACGTATGGCATGGTCGTTGACCGTGGACCGGTGACCATGGATATCACGGCCGCGCACGCGAACGGGTGCCCGTTGGACCTCATTGGCCTGCTAGAGGCCGCTGAGGGGGATTTCACGCACGATGTGGCGGGGATACTCCGTCACCTTGATCGGGAGACAGGTCGGCTCACAGCCTGCTTCACGCCCCGGCATGCGGCAGCCAAGGGCAATCACCCATTCGGGACCGGTGCCGCGGTGGCGGAGGCGGAGAGGTGGCTGCACGAGTGGCGGGCTGGCATGAGGACTTGATGATGGGCTTGAAATTGACCCTGATGCCGGAGCTGGAGGTCCTGGTGGCCGCGCAGTACGCGAAGCTGAGCCGCGTTTGTATGGCGTGCGGTGACGATTCCGTCAGGAAAGCAAAAGACATGGCGAGAGCAAGGGCTACTGACTAACTGAGGTCGCACGTTGTGACCGCAAGCAAGGGAGGGAAGTGAACGATGGGAAAGCTGGAAGTGAACCTTGATGGGGTAGGGATGGCGGCAGCCCCGGCGACGCTGGCCGACGTGCCGGAGATCGGCGTGTTCGTGGCGTCTATCGATGGCTCGGCTGTGCGGGTATGGCTACGCCGCAACGATTGGGTTATTCCGTTCGATAACGCCGCTAGGTGCTGCAACGCTGTTACAAACGGTTCGGCCCTCATCACCCACTACCAAAACGTAGACGCCCTCGTGACCGTCACGCCTGCGGGGGGAGAACAAGGATGAAAGGATTTGTGACGCTGCCGAACGGCACGCACGTCAGGCCAGAGTATGTGCAGATGGTCGAGGCGGCAGAGGCGGTTGAGCCTATTGTTCTCAATGGCAAGGAGATTACTAAGGGACGCCTGCCGAGCGTGGTCATCCATATCGGCGGAAGAGATGACACGTTCCATCGCGGCAATTACGACCGCCGGGTCATCGGCTGCGAATCGTTTGAGGCGGCCGAGGTTATGCGAGATCGCATTCGTCGCGACATGGACGCTGTCACACAGGGATATAGAGATGCTGACGAAGCCGCCACGCCTGCGGGGGGAGAGTGAGCATGGAGCCGACCTATATTTGCCTCCATTGCGGCTACGAGGACGGGGAATCGACTTTCATGAATCGCCCATGCCGAAAGTGTGGGGGGCTCTGGGCGGTTCCGCTCTCGCTGTTCGATGCACAGTGCGCCCGTACCCTTGAGGGCATCAACCCCGAGGCGGTGGGTGACTTGCTGCTATTCGCTGAGAACGCACGGGACGAACTGGACCCCGACATGCACCCACGCGCGGCCGTGGTGTTGCGCGAGGCGGCTATCACAGTCATCGCCAAGGCAAAGGAATGAAATCAGATGACCAGAAAACGAGACCCGAAGTTGCCAAAGTAAGGAGACGACCGTGTCAAGAAAGAAGAAGGCGAAGATCGAGTGGCCGGATTTCCTGTACGTGAATCTCCATGCGGCGAGCGGCGTCGGGGTAGCCACCATCGCCTGGCGGCTGGCACAGGAGGAGGTGGAGAATTACGGCCTCGCCACCGTTGCGCACTTTGCGATTGCGTGGTGCAGCCCGACCGACAGGTTCTCGCGAAGTGGCCCGAAGGGCGGGCGCATCAAGGCGACGAAGAAGTTGGACTCGGGCTCGCCGGCCGTCGTGTTCAAGACCGATGTGCTGCCGGAGAAGCCGACCACGAACGATATGATCAATAGCATCCTTGCGGCCTGCAACCATATCCTCGACGACTGCCGAAAGAACGGCGAGGAGTTCCAGAAGACGCATCACATTCCGCGCTGGGCGCTCGGCTGTCTTGGTTTCGATGCGGTCCATGTGCGCGGCAGCAAACGCTAACGAAGGAGACGTAGCCTATGGGATTTCCCAACTTGGCTGGTCGCAAGGGCGGGCAATACGATGAGCCAAGACACCTGGGCAGAGACCTGCCGCCGGGCGAATGCGAGAGAGGCTACGTGTATTGAACACGCGGCGGGGGCTGCCCGTCAGGTCTGGAGTCGTGTCCCCTGCGGGCACCCCCGCCGCACTATGGAGAACAGACGATGAAGACGTTCGATGTCCGCGTCTGCCGACCCTGGTCTCGTGGCTTTATCCTCCGCATCGGACGATCGGCATTCGGAACGGAGGGGCCGCTTGACAACGTGCTCGAGTGGCTCATAGAGAAGGCCGGCTACCGGATTCAGCGTCGCCGGCAGAAAGTGCTTCGCGTACGAGCGTGGAAAAGGCCGAAGCCGTTTTGCAGCCACGTGGACCTGCCTCCGCTGCTGCTGGAAGCCTGTGAGGCCCCCGAAGCCTATAAGGGATCGTGGTATGTGGCGAGCATTCAATACTACGAGGTGATCCGCCTGATCGCCCGGGAGGACGGGGCCAGGATTCTCGGCAAGCATGTGGGCCTGTGTCGCAAGAGCCTGGAGAGGGTCGTGGGTTTTCTGCCCGCCTCGATAGCGGCCTGCAGGAGCCCGCCGCCGTTGCCCCTGAGGTCGATCACGAGCGCGCGCATGCCCTCTTGCCGCAGCCCGTCGATCGCCCCGCGGATGGCGTCCGCGGTGTCCTCCTGGAACCGCGCGAGGTGTATGTAGCCGACCTTGGCCTTGTCATCGACTATGCGCGCGAACTCGATGTTCGGGACGCGGATCACCGCGCGCTCTATTTCGATGTCTTCGGGTTTGGCCAGGACCTCGGGCACGATCGTAACCGCCACGTTCCGCCCGCGCCTCTCGCGGAGCATGTCGATTATGTCGGACTCCTTGAGCCCGCCGACCGGCAGGCCGTCAACCGAGACGAGGCGCGACCCGGCGAGAAGCCTCCCCGCCCGGTAAGCGCGCGCGTCGAGGTGGCCGCCGTGCCGGACCTTGATCTTGACCTTGTCGCCAGGACGCCCGCGCAGCTTGCCGACGGCCTCCGTGAGCGTCATGCCGTAGGTGGATTCGCCGTCGATCTCGACGATGCGGTCGCCGGGCAGCATGCCCGCCTTGGAGGCCGGCGTGCCGAGGAAGGGCGTCACCACGATGATGGGGCCGTTCCTGCCGCGCGGCTTCTCGATCAGGATCCCCAGCCCGCCGAAGCGGCCCTGCGTGCCGATCTCGAGCTCCTCGCGGTCCTCGGGCGGGAGGAAGACCGAGTGCGGGTCCAGGACGTCGGTCATGCCCCGGAGCGC
>SDBT01001930.1_pt1 | contig 37248 bp, 45 predicted proteins | sample 2277101 | NCBI WGS metagenome assembly SDBT01 (sample SAMN10404973, study PRJNA504765) | marine sediment metagenome | isolation source: marine sediment core GS10_PC15, 103 cmbsf | place: Arctic Ocean: Southern Knipovich Ridge | collected 2010 | reverse complement strand
AGCAGGCAGAAATACAGGCTGCTGATAAATGTGGTACTGGATGACGAGCTGAGGGATGAGTTTACCACAGTAGGGGAGCACCAGGAGGGGGTCAGCGAGGTGTCACTTGAGCCATTTAGTGACGGATTCATGAGCCTGGATGTGGCATATCTACTGAGCAGGCTGGCCAATGAGGATGTGATGGACTATTCCCTGGACAATGCAGTGGACCCAGACAGGTCCATGGGCTTTTATCTCATTTATCAGGAGAGCTGGGAGGGGTCAGGTTTCATCAACAGACGAACCACCCCAGAGCTGTATTTCATGGTCAGAGCTTCCAAGCAAATAGGTGACCCGCATGGCCAGAACATGGCCGAATATACCCCCATTTCACCAGTCATCAGTCAAGCAAACCAGGCATCATTTCTGACACGCTTCGCTCAGTCCAGGCACTGGCCAGGCTGGCCCTTTGCCCTCTCATTCATTTACTCTCCTGAGATTTCAGGGGATAGCCTCAGGGCAGTGGAGAGGGAGCTGGACCGGACCATCAATGAGGTGGGGGATAACACTAGATTCCTGGACATACTCCAGCCAAAGAACGTGCACAAGCTGACCATGAATGGTGGGTACAGTGCTGCTGTCAAGTTTGTGGACATCTGCCTGGAGACAGGGGATGTGACTGATGAGGACAGCTATTATGTAAACGGTTATTTTGTAGATGAAAATTATATCTGATGGAGCTGGGGCAAAGATACATTTACCTGGGAGACAGGCTGACATCTAACGAGCACCAGGGGGCGGTTTGCTTTGCGGTACTCAGGGACGATGGCAAATGCACCAGGGGCAGAAATGGCAGCATGCTGGTGTGCCTGGACAGTGGCAAACTCATGACAGTGATTGGCAGGCTATTAAGGAAAAGAGACAATTAAGATGGCCACAATAAACATTGAATTTTGCAATGAGGTGGCTGGTGGAACTGTCACCATAGATTATGATGACGTTACCCACCTGCTCAGCAATGAGGTTGTGGGTGCTCCTTGTATTGACCCCATCCCTGATATTTTATACCAGCATGTGGATGGCAACACCCTTTTCCAGGTGGTGTTTCTGGCTGTCTCCCCCTGGGCACAGGTGATCAGCCAGGACCTCTGTGACCTGGCATTCACTGAGGTGGTGGTCAACTCCACTGGACCCGCTGAGCCTGATGGCAGCATCACTGTCAATGAGACCGGGGGCACAGGCCCCTTTGAATACAGCAAGGATGGGGGGACCATCTACCAGGGCAGCAATGTCTTTTCCAACCTTACACCAGGCATCTATCTGGTCAAGGTCAGGGACTCCTCAACACCCACCCAATGCTTTAGTGGTAAGAATGTCACAGTGGCCAGCTCTGTGGCCTGCACAGTGGACATCACAGACAACTCACATTTTGCACTAGACCATGAGACTGTCTGGGGAGCTGCTGATGGCATTATCACTGTGGTCAGTGTGACTGGTGGGGTGGGTCCGTTTGAGTACAAACTGAGCACCAATGACACCTATCAGCCATCCAATCAATTTAGCAACCTAACCCCTGCAACATATATGGTCACAGTGAGGGATTCGCTGGGCTGTGAGAGTGCCTGGCTGGTTCGCATCTTAGTGGGGGACAAAGCATTTGGCAGGGTTACCAAAAAGCACAGGGTGCTGGTGGATGATCAGTGCTATGACAGCCCAGTCTATTTGGGATGGGACAATGGCATTGGAGGATTTGACTTTTGGCTGTTCAAAAGTAATCAGGAGATCAAACTCAGAGCAAAAGATAATGGAGATTACGAGCAACCATTCCTGGAGATGGAGGGGCTGCAAACCAAGGAGGTCAGCCTGGGCATGGAGGGCACTGAGAGGATCAGGGTGTTTGCTGCTGGAGTGACCAGTGATGAGTACCTGGCCATCCGTCATGTGCTGACCTCCTCCAGGGTTTACAAGTATGAGCAGGATGGGGACAGAAAGCAGGTGCTGGTGATCCCTAACACACAGATACACAACACAGCAGACCAACTGCATGAGGTCAGTTTTGAGGTGCAGCTACCCACAATATTCACCACATGAGCAGGAGCCTTTTCATTGATGAGATTGAGGTCCCCCTGGGGGATCAGCTGATTGGCATCACCTTACAGCTGAACAATCTGGCTGAGCTTAATGACCGCCAGAGCAACTATTCCAACACTTTGAAGCTGATCAAAACACCAGAGCTGAGCCAGGCCCTGGGGCACCTATCCCAAATCAATGAGGTAAACAATAAGCCATACACCCTGCTATCAGGCAGGTACAGGCAGAACGGTATTGACATCATTCCTGATGGGGTGGTGGAGATCAAAAGCTCAGGGAGTGAAGTGCAGGCCATTCTGAGGTCAGGGAATTTTGAGTTTTTTTCTAAGATCAAAGGCACCAAAATTGAGGACATGGACCTGAGCACCATGGACCATGGGAGGAGCATCTTTGTGATCTCTGGACTATTGGATGCCACCAGCGGGGTGGTGTACCCTGTGATTCAATATGGAGCCATGGGGGATGCTCTCCAGCTGGACCTCAGATACCTCCACCATGCCATCTATGTGCACACCCTGGTGGACCAGATTGTCAGTGACCAGGGATTCACCAAGAGTGGCCTGGTCTGGGATGATCTGTTCTACAAAAGCCTGGTCCTGCCCTTTTCAAACCAGGTCCTGGAGGGGGAGAAATATGATGCCACCAGGATGGAGGCCTCAAACTCTGTGGGCCTGACAGCCACTGACCCCATCACTGTGCTCTGGGATGTGGAGGACTATAACCAGGGGCAGTATAATCCTGCCAATGGCAGGTACACATTCGCTGAAAACAACAAGGGCAAATTTACCTTTGAGGGGGAGTTTGCTGGTGCAGCCATTGGGGATGCTGAGGCTGACATTTTTCTGATGAGCAGCATCCAGGGACAGCTGGCCAGGACCACCCAGGTGATGGACAGCAACCCTGCCATATTCACCCCACTGAGCATCTCCTCAGAGGAGCTAGATTTTGTCACTGGGGAGTACATCTGGGCCATCATTGACGCTGATGGAACGGCTGCTTTTGTAGGCATGAACGTGGGGGCCAAATTTAGCTTTGAGCCTGTGAGGGATGCCCAGATGAATGACACCCTGGTGATGGCTAAGAATGCCCCAGACATCTCACAGACGGACCTCTTGAAAACCATTGCCAATCAGTTTGGACTTTTCTTCCAAGTGCAGAATAAAAACCTGCATGCTTTCAAGTTTGATGAGCTGCTGGCCAACAAACCAAATGCCAGGAACTGGAGTGCCAAGCTGAACATGAGCAAGGATGCCATTGTGACCACCAAGCTGGGGAGGTATGCACAGATAAATTACATCCGGTATGCTGAGGATGACACCACAGCTGAGCATGGTGATGGCTCATTCCTGGTGGCTGATGAGACCCTGAACTCTGACACCACAGTGATCACCTTTAAGGTGGCAGCCAGCCTGCTGGCCTCTGTGCTGGGAGGGTTTACAGTGGCAGTCATTCCCCGCTACACTCTGGATGAGGATGACATATTCCAGAAAACAGAATCCGCTAAGCAGAGGATGTTGACAGTGAAGCTGCTGGACCTGGGCAGTGGGGTGATCCTCACAGATGGGGTGGCTGACCAGGCCTATACTGGAGACCTTATGCTGGGAGCTTTTGAAGTGCCAGGTGCCACCCAGGACCTGATGGCAGACAAGCTCATTGCCAACAACTACCAGGGCCTGGTGGACAGCTTGGATCAGCTCATTGTGATCAGGGCAGAATTTGTCCTAAATGAGAATGATGTAAAAGACTTTGATTTCAGCACCCCTGTGTGGGTGGAACAATGGGGGTCCTATTTTTATGTGAACAAAATCACCAACTTTAGAGAGGGGAAAATGACCTCTGTGCAGCTGGTTAAACTTTAACAGAATGGCAGGAGGAAACGGCAAACTGGATGCAGCCATCACTGAGTATGAAAGACAGACAGGGCATGAACCTTTATTTTTATGGGTTGCTCAAGACAGCCACTATGTAATTTATGGAGGCAGCATGGGCCTCAAGGTGATGGTTGATAAGAGCTTAAAAGGCACTGATCAATTCTATTTGACCAGATTAAAATTGTAAGCTATGGCAACGGAAAAAATTATACTGAGGATTGACCTGGACCAAAAGGAGGCAGCCAAACGGACAGCCCAAATTGAGGGCAGGCTCACTGAGTTAAAGGACTCCCAGAGTCAGCTGAACAAGGAATTTAAGGAGGGTAAGATCACCCAGGACCAGCTGGCAGACTCCACCAGTCAGCTCAAGAGGGAGCAGGGTGCCCTGAGAAAAGAAAACAGAGTCCTCAATGATGTGCTCAATACCACTGAGGGCACCATGGGCAGGATGAAAGCTGAGACTAAGGCCCTTAACAGAGAGATTGAAAACTTTCAGATAGGGATCACTGGCACATCTGAGGACCTGACCAAGCTCAAAGGAAAATTAAAAGAGAACACCAATGCCATCAGGGAGTTTCAAACCGAAACGGGCACAGGCCTCACTGGAACATTTACGAGCCTGTTTGACAAAATCGGACTCCCTGGAGGTGGGGGTGGAGGCATAGGTGGATTGATCGGTGGGCTGGGCGTGGGAGCAGCAGCTGGAGGAGGTGCCCTGGTGGCAGCCTTTGGGCTAGTCAGTTTCCAGCAGGAGCTGGAGAAATCCCGCAGGCAGGTGGCACTGCTCACAGGAGAGACAGGTGCAGGCCTTGACCGTATCACTGCCAAGGTGAAAAGCACAGCAGACACCTTTGACAAAGATTTTAATGAGGTGCTCATTGCTGGCAATGCATTCAGTAAAAATTTGGGCATCTCCCAAGAGGAGGCATTTGATCTGATCAGCAAAGGGCTGGCAGTGGGAGCTGATGCCAGTGGAGAGTTCCTGGACATCCTAAGGGAGTACCCCACATTTTTTAAGGAGGCAGGGATTGCAGCTGATGAGGCCATTGCCATTATCAGCCAGCAGGTCACCTCTGGAGTCTATTCAGACAAAGGTATTGACACCATCAAAGAGGCCACCCTGACACTCAGGGAAATGACCGAGCCAACCAGGGAGGCCCTGGAGGCCATTGGGATCAGCTCCAATGCACTGGAGCAGGCCCTGAGGGAAGGTTCAATATCTTATTTTGATGCCATCCAGCAGGTCTCAGAACGCATGGGGGACCTTGAGGCTCAAAGCCCTGAGGTTGGCACTGCCCTGGCAGACATATTTAAAGGAGCAGGAGAGGATGCTGGGCTGGCCTACATCCTGACCCTGGCAGACATTGACACCTCCCTGGATGGGATCATTGAAAAGGGTGGGGAGTTTGTGAGCCTCCAGCTCAGGCAACAGAAAGCCTCAGAGAGATTGCAGCTGGTTTTCAATCAGACCTTTGGGGGAGCTGATGGGCTGTTAAAGAACTTGAAAGTGAGTGCCCTGGAGTTTGCAGCTGATGGCCTGGAGGCCATTGTCAAAGCTGGGGTGAATGTGATCAATTTTGTCAGGAACCTGCACAATGAAAGCCTGGCATTTAGGGTGGTCCTTGAGGGCATTCAGGTGGCCTTTGGGGTGCTCATTGATACAGTGAAATTTTTTGCCCAGTTTGCAGTGGACTCACTCCAGGCAGTGGGGAGGACAGCCTCAGCAGTGGTGGAGGCCATCACCACCCTGAGCTTTGAGCCACTCAAGAGGGCAGCCCAGGAAAACCTGGAGGACATCAGCCAGAACTTTGTGAGCTTTGGGGCCTCAGTTATTGAGAGATTCCAGGAGGGCATCAAGGATGCAGTGGACCCTGAGTTCCTGGACCCCTTCACCCTGAGTGATGGGACCATTGAACAGCAATATGAGGAGGGTGGAAGTAAAGCAGCAGCAGCATTCATGACAGGGGTGGAGAATGAGCTGGCAAACAGGGAGCTGCTGGCCAAGGCCAAGCTGGCTGTGATCGGCACCCTGGAAGGAACCGAGGAGAGGCTGGAGGCTCTGATTGCCCAGGCCCAGGTGGAGAGGGACATTGCCCTCCAGGAGGATGGTCTGACCCACTCAGAGAGGTTGCTGATCCAGGCAGAGTTTCAGGAGGAGAGCCTCAACCTCCGTAATGAGTTTATCCTGGCAGAGCTGACCCAGGAGCTGGAGAGGCACCAGGCACTTGATGACCAGTTCAATGAGTTCAGGCAGCAGCAGCTGGCCAATGAGGAGGCTGTGACAGATGCCACCCAGCAGCTGGAGGATCAAAAAATAGCTGCCAAGAGGGGCACCCTGAAAGCATTCGGAGTCATTGCCAATGCAGCTGGCAAAGAGAGCAAGGCTGCCCTGGTGGTGAACAAAGCCTCATCCTTTGCAGACATTATCCTGAACCTCCAGCAGCAGCTGGCAGCCCATGCCACAGCAGCAGCCAAGATTTCAGCAACAGCACCCCCAGTGACCATTGCAGCTGGGACAGCCTACCTGGCAGCCCAGTCATCAAAATCCTTTGCCCTGTCAGCAGTGCTCAAGGCAGCAACCTCAGCCATCAAGCTCTTTGCCAAGGGTGGAATGCTGGGTGGTCCCAGCCATGAGGAGGGAGGCATCCACCTGGGTGGCAACCAATTTGCTGAGGGTGGTGAGGTGATTATAAACAAACGCAGCAGTGAGGCATTCATGCCAGTGCTGGATGCCATCAACTCATATCAAGGATGGGGGGACAGCCTCCAGCCAGGCAGGAGCATGTTCAGAGATGGGGGCATCACAGCAGGGGTGGCATCCTCAGGGATCAGCTCCACAGGCAATGACCTGCTGGAGGCTATGAGGGAGATCAGGCCAGTGGTCTCAGTTGAGGAGATTGTTGAGGGTGTCAGCAACCTGGTGGAAGTTCAGACAGGTGGGGACGTATGATAATAACTATTTTAAATCGGCTAAGTGAGGAGGGGACCCTGTCCAGAATGATGAGGGCAGGGCTGATTGACTGCTCAGTGATCCGCAAAAAAGACATTTACAATGACTGTGACACCAGGATAAAGATGGGGTCCACCCGCAGCACAGCAGTCCATGGGACAGCCCTCAAGTTCAGGTGCAGCATCCAGCATGTTTATAGGACCATCAAACAGTTGGAGGTCTCAAATTGATTGCCTATATTGGGGTACTAATGTAGCGTTAGTGGATACTACGGCAAGTAGTTTTGAATAGTTAAGTGATTTTTTGAAGTTTATGGTAAGGGCCTCCAGCTGAGAACTGGGGGCCATTTTTTCCTCCTTAAAGACATGCCGAGCACCAGGGGGGAGAGTGATTGCAACACAGCTCCCCAGGCACATATAGACCCCCGAATTACAACGGGGGTTTTGCTTTTGTAACCAAATCGGGTTAAAGCATCTCCAGAATATTGCAGTATCATTGACCATGGCAAAGGGGTTTATATTCCTGTTCGGGGAAATATTCCAGGACAATTTTGAGGGGGCACAGGACTGGGGGATTGTAGGGTCCACCCTTGTTTCAAACAAGCTCCTAGAGTTCAGCGAAAATCCAGAGATCACAGAGGTGGAGGTCCACATAAACAGCCCAGGAGGCAGTTTGTTTGAGGGCATGCTCATCTATGATCTACTGAGAGCCTCAGCCCTTGATGTCACCACAGTGGCCATGGGTCAGGTTGGCTCAGCTGCCACCCTTCCCTTCCTAGCTCCAGATGATCCTAAGGACAGATTCAGGATGGAGAATGCCAGTTTTATGATCCACAAGCCAGAGACTTTTGCACATGGAAACTCTGATGACATGGAGCAAACTAAGGAAATGCTGGAGGACCTCAATGAGAGAATCACCAATATTTATATGGATGCCTCAGGCCATGATGAGGACCAGATCACAGAATGGCTGGAGGGAGAGGGCACCACCTGGATTGGAGATGCCATGGAAGATGCAGGCTGGAGTGGAGCTGTGATGGAAGAAATATTTGCATTTGGATCAAATTTAATTTTAAATAAAACCAATAAAAAGGTCATGACAAAAACGACTAAAAAACTTTCAATAGTGGACAGGCTGCAAGCAGCATCAAATTCCTTGATGCAGGCCAGTGTTTCTGCTTTGGAGCTGGCCAATGAAGCTGGCCAAACCATGTCATTCCAGACTGAGAATGACACCCCAGAGATTGGCAATGTGGTAACTATTGACGGAGTGAAACCTGAGGATAAGGACTATGTAATGGCCAATGGTCTGAGCATTACAGTGCAGGAGGGTAAGGTGACAGCAGTTTCCGATCCAGCCCAGACTGGTAATGATGTAGCAATGACTGAGGTGATTGAGAAGCTCACCACCACAGTGACTGATTTGTCTGCTGAGGTTAAAGCCCTGACAACAAACCAGGAGGCATTTACCACTGAGTGGGAGACTGTCACAAACCACCTGGGCAACCAGTTTCAGCTGAACACCACCAAGGTCAAAAAGGATGCTGATGGCAACGTCATTGTACCCCAGACACCTGAGGAGAGGGATGCTGTGATGCTGGAGCGAAGGAATAAGAAATTAGGCATAAAGCCCACAGCATAGGGAGCCATATTTTTCACTAAAAATTAAACAACAAAGAGATGGCATTAACGATAAGCCCAAAAGTAACCTTTAACGGCAGGGAGGCCCTCAGGGCCTTGATAGATGAGAAATTCATGAGACCTGCACTGAGCCGAATGATGCAGACCCTCAGCGGTGTAAAAGCCAAGGAGCAGATTGCTTTCATGGAGAGGATTTACAAGATCACCAAAGCAGATGCTGGTTGTGGTACTGGTAAGCAAACCAGAGCAATCCCCATGAGCGATAAATTCTGGGAACCTTCACCAGTGAAAGCCTGGTTTGAGGTTTGTGAGGATGACATTGAGGCCACATTTTGGGTCTGGGGAACCAAGAACGGAATTGACCGCTATGATCTCATAGCCAATCAGGATGCATACTGGGAGCAGTATATCCTTGAGGTGCTCCAGGAAGCTCTGGAGGATGATCTTTTGAGGATGATCTTCTTTATGGATGTGGATGCTGATGACATCACTGGTGGTGGCGTTCTGACTGATGGCATAGACATCACAGATTACACCATGAATGACGGTTTTTGGAAACAAGCATTTGCCATCAGAGCAGGAGTTCCTGATGTGGCCATTACTGAGAATGGAAATGCTACCTATGCCCTCCAGGATGGCCTGGCCTCTGACCGAGGATACCAGGTGCTCAGAGGATTGTACAACAATGCTGACAGACGTTTAAAGGATCAGAGCGACCTGGTTTACCTGGTCACAGGGTCCCTGTTTGACAACCGCATTGATGAGAAGGAAGCGAAATTATTAACCACTTCTTTTGAACGTCAGGACCAAAGATTTAGAGAGGACGTTTACCGTAGCATACCCATCATTGACATGGGCAGCATCTGGGACCGCTGGATCAGGGCTGACTTTGACAATGCCACTACCTGGGATATACCACACAGAGCTGCCCTGGTCTCCAGGTCAAACATTGTGGTGGGCTTTGATGCTGAGAGCGAAACCAATAAATGGACCTCTTGGTATAACATTGACACTGAGAAAGTAAATGCCAAAGGAGCCTATAAAATAGACTTCCATATCATGAGGGATTACCTCATCAGTTTGGCATATTAGTCACCCTTAAATCTAAATATTATGTCCCCAGCATGCACTGGAATAACTCAGGCCATTAGCACAGATTGTGCTAATCCTCCCACTGTGGGAGTGAAGGCCCTAATATATTTGGCCAACAAGGATGACATTTTGACCGTCACCCTAGATTCCAATCCCAACATCATAAATGACATCACCATGAAAGCTGGTGGTAAAGCATTTTTTGAGTATGAGGGTAAAAATGACAGCGTGGACCCGCTGACTCAGCTGGCCCGTAGCACCTATGATGACCGATGGAGTCACCAGGTCCGTTTCAAAGTTTTCACCAAGAGCCAGAATGCCAGAGATGAGCTGCAACTGATGGCCAAGGTCAAAACCGTTGCCCTGGTTTTCAAAGAGGATGGAACTTATGAAGTTTTCGGGATTGGAGCAGGTCTGCAAATGACCGAATGCGTTGAGGACCCAAAAAATGTGGACACTGGTGGAGCCTTTGATGTGCTGCTCCAGACTGATCCTGACAAGGTCCAAGAGGCTAAGCTACCAAATTCATTCTTTGACACAGATGTGGCCACCACAGATGCAAACGTGGCTGCCCTGATAGTGCCTACCGCATAGGATGGAGATCAGTGAGCTGGTCACCTACAAGTCAAATACCATTGCCCAAGACCCTGATCTGGCTGCTGAGCTGGTCAGGGTTTATGGGTTGATGGGTATCAACCTTTGCAGGGCCTGCCCAGGCAAGCTGATAACTGCACACAAAGATTTAATAATTAAGTTCAACCGTAACCAGATAAAAATGCCAACAGAAGAAAAGAGTACCCGCAAGTATTACATCAAAGACAAATATTCAAGCATCAGAGCCTTTGGAGGGAGAGCCATGACCAATGTCAACCTCACTGACAACGATGCTGAGGCTATGATCAAAGCAAACCCTGCCTGCAAAAAGTTCTTTGTGGGCTATGATGAGACCGCTGTGGTCCCAGCAACAGAGCAGGAGATCACAGAGGACCTGGGGCTGGGCAAAGCTGTCCAGGAGCCTGAGCAGGATGCTGAGGTCACCAAGGGGGAGGTCATTGCTGCCTTTGCCAAGCTGGATGAGGAGGATAAGACTCAATTTACCCAGGGAGGATCACCCACCACAAAAGCACTAAATGAGATACTGGGCAAAGATGTCCCTGCCAAATTAAGGGATGAGGCCTGGGCTGAATTTACCACATAAAAGCAATGGCTGAGCAAGATGAAAGCAAGTACATTGGCACTGCCCTGACCCGCAACAAGGGAAGGATCAGGTACTTTATAAACAAGACCTGGCAAATCATCCCTTATGATTCTGATAATTGCTACCCCCAGAGGATGGAGGAGCTGAAAAAGAACAGCGGAAATGCCACCATTGCCACCCGCAGGTTCGCCAAGCAGATCAAAGGCCTGGGGTTTGAGGATGAGGCCCTGGGGTCCCTGGTGGTCAACCGCAAGGGCATGACCATGAACAAGCTGCTGAGCCTTTTGGCTGATGACTATGCTGTCTTTTTTGGGTGGGCTTTGCACCTCCCTCACAATATACGGGGCACCATCTTTGAGCTAAAGCACATCCCCTTTGAGCAGTGCAGGCTGGGGGTCCCAGATGACCAAGACTATGTCAGCAAAATTGTCCATTACAATGACTGGGGCAGGTACAGGAGCAACCAGATAAAGCTCAAGGACATCAGCCATCTGGACAAATTCACCCCATCCCAGGAGGCTGCTGACAAGCAGATTGCCCTGGCCATTGGAGAGCAGGGGACCATCCTGGACTATAAAGGCCAGATGAAATACTGGACCCCTGTGCCAGATGTTTATCCTGAGTGCACATTTGATCCCATCAGGTCCACAGTCAAAGCTGATGGGGGCATCCAGGACTATCAGGAAAATAATATGTACTCATCATTCATGCTCAACCATATTGTTGAGTATCCTGGGAAGTTTCCCACCAAAACAGAAAGGGCTGAGTTTGTGGAGAGCCTGACAAAATTCACAGGACCCACAGGCCTCAAGGTGATGCTGCTGGAGAATGACAACCTGCTGGCAGACAAAGACGGTGGCATCAAAATCCACAAGTTTGAAATCCCCCGCAATGATGACCTGTACAGTAAGACTGAGCTAAGCATCCAGGGGAGGATTCGCAGGATGTATAACATCCCCCCAGTGCTCTATGCTGAGAGTGAACCTGGCCAGCTGGGAGACAACAAAAAAATGGAGGAGGCCCACATCCATTATAATCATTTCACCAAGCCTGACCGGGAGGAGCTGAGTGCAGCCATTGAGGAGATATTCACCCGCACCATCTGGAGTGGGTTTTCCAATTTCACTATCCTGGAGATTGAATTTGATGGGGGCCAGGAGCCAGAGCCTGTCATTGAGCCTGTCATTGAACCAGTAGTAGAACCACCAGAACCTGATGAATAAATTTAGAGGATCATGTTAGAGTTTAATTATTTGGTAAATATGGCAATGGTGAAGCAATACAAACCCATTGCTGAGAATCTTAAAATTAAGCTCCTTGAGCCTCACATTAGGGAGGCCCAGCTGTTTGATCTCTCCCCCATCCTTTGTGATGTCCTGGGGGCCTTAGAGACACCCCTGGCAGCCTCTGAATGTTTCAATGAAACCACAGGCCACATCCTGGATGACTGGGAGGCAGTGGGCCTGGCAGCAGGCACTGTGCTGGAGGCCAAATGGATCAGCCTGCAAAAGCTGGTAATCCCTGTGATGGTCCATTACACCTATGCCAGGTATGTCTCAGAGGCAGGGGTCAGGGTGTCCAGGACAAACATCTCACAAAAAATTGATGAGTATGCTGACAGGGTGGGAGACAAAACCATTGAGAGGCTCAAGGTGGATGCCAGGAGTGTGGCTGCCTCCTATGCAGGGATAATGATTGAATTTATAGATGCCAACCCTGAGGACTATCCAGAAAGGTGTCCATGTGCAACCGCTGAGACAAGGGGAGGAATTACGATAACAGGATTTTAAAGACTAAAATAAAATAATTATGAAGTTTCAATATGCAAGTTTGAACGGGGCAGGAGTCACAAAGAATGCCAAAGTGGATGGAGGCACAACTGCTGAGGCGGTTGGGGTATTTACCACCACTGGAAACTTTGTCAACAGCAATGCACTAGGGTTGCTGACCATGACTGCTAACTTCCTGGATGCCCTGGCAGCAGCTGGGGTGCTGACCATGACTGCCAACTTCCTGGATGGGGAGGAGGTGGTCCTGGATGGCAAGACCTATACAATGCAGGACACCCTGACCAATGTGGATGGGAACGTGCACATTGCTGCCACTGCTGAGCTAAGCATTGACAACCTGGTGGCAGCCACTATCCAGGGAGCAGGAGCAGGGACTGACTATGCAGCAGCCATGCACAAACATAAAAGGATAATAGGCTCCAAATCTGCCACTGATGAGTTTACAGCCACTGCCAAAGTGAAAGGAGTGGCAGGCAACTCACTAGCCACCACCACTGACTCAGCGGGTGGCACCTGGGGGGCAGCAGTCCTTGAGGGTGGAGCAGCAGCTGAGACTGTGACAATCGGGGGCAAAGTTTACACTGCCCAGGATGAGTTGACTGATGTGGATGGATTTTTCCATATTGGAACAGATGCAGAGGAGAGCATTGACTTTCTGGTGGCAGCGGTAATCCTGGGAGCAGGAGCAGGCACAGCTTATGCAGCATCCATGACAGTAAACCCCCTAGCCACAGCAGCCAAAACTGATACTGATGAACTCACAGCCAGTGCCCTGGAGCCAGGGACTGGAGGCAATGCAGTAGATACCACCACCACCAGTGCAGGTGGGTCCTGGGGGGCTGCAACCCTGGAGAATGGAGTCACTGCTGAGCTGGTAGTAATGGGAGCCAGCAGCTACCGAATGGTTAATTATTTAAACCAGGCCTTTGATGTGCTGATTGGAGCCACTGCTGAGCTGAGCATTGACAACATTGCAGCAGCGGTGATCAAAGGAGCAGGTGAGGGGACAACATACGGGAGCAATACAATAGCCCATCCGATTGTGACAGCAGCCAAGACTGGGGCTGCTGAGCTTACAGCCACTGCAAAACTGCCAGGGGTGGCGGGTAATATAGCCACCACAGAGACAGCAGCCAATGCCTCCTGGGGAGCAGGGAACATGACAGGCGGGGTGGACCCTATTAAATTTCAGATAACTCTGGATGGAGCACTTAGCTCACTGAATATGTTTTTAAGAGATGCCACTGTGGTGGACACTGATTTTGGTGCCATCACAGCACTGACCAGAGGCCTGGCCATTGAGGTCAGGGATTCAAATGGCAACTTGTTAAAGGACATTTTGGCTGGAGAAACGATGAAAATAAATAGGGACTTTAACAAAGTATGTTCAGATGTGGTGGTGGGAACGGGTTGGATTCGGGCACATTTTAACGTCAAGGACCTGGACCTGAGGGGTGGAGCTGTCCTGGAGTTTCGCATCCAGGATGACCTGACTGGGTTGGATGAGCTTTATTTTTACGCCACAGCATAGAGGGAAACAGGATTTTAAAATTATAGGCTAATGGGTTTCATAAACGATTTAACAACCTTAATCCTCAGGAGTACTGTCAATCCTGGGTATGTGAATAAAGGATCAAAACTGACATTCACTGAGGGGGATGAGAACAGAGTCCTGCTGGGTGATGCTCTCAAGGAGCTAAGGATCGGGGTCCCAGTGAACGTCTATGAGTTTGGAGAGACAGATGACAATAATGTGGTCATCAGCTTTAAAGACTCCTCAGGAAACCTGGGGGTGATCAGATACAATGGGACCACCAAGCTGCTGGAGTATGCCCATGATGGTGCCACCTTTGCAGTGCTGGGAGAGACTGCCACCAGGTCTGCTGACACCACCATTGTCACCTCTGGCCAGGCTGTGCCCCTCACAGCAAAAACCAATCTGTATGGAGTCATAGACAATCAGGAGGGTGCCCCTGGCATTGATGTCACTATCAGTGGAGCTGTGGAGGCCCATGGTGCAGAGTATCTGCTCAAGATCATAACAAACACCAACCCACTCAACTCAATCAATGTGACCGTTGTGGGTGGGAGTTACAGAGCCACAGGCGGGGGTGATCAGAATTTAAAATATTGGATGGAGGCTGGGGTCCTTTATGGGGTCTGGACCAAAAATGGATATGCAATAAGCAACTAAAAAAATGAAAAAATTACTGACAATATTCCTAATGAGTTTGAGCCTGGCAGTCATGGCCCAGACAGATGTTGATGTCCAGGATGAGGTGGCCACCAGATTTGAGGCTGGCACCCAGCTAGAGCAGAAAGACATCAGAGAGCTGTGGCAGGCTGCTGGAGACTGGGGCATCTGGACAGACTCCACAGAGCTGGCCAACAACACCAGCCCAGGCAACAATGGAGAGTGGGCCAGGGCTGATGCCTCCCTGTGGATATGGTGGAGCAGCCAATGGAACAGAGTGGGATCAGGAGGTGGTGGTGGTGCCTTTGTGCCACTCTCAGGAAATGCCACCCTTTCAGGATCAGACAGGAGATGGACCCTGGGAGGATCAGGCAATGGGCTGACCATTGTGAGAACCTTTAGCAGCGACTCCACCCGAATTGAGATAGGCCCCTCCAGTGGTTTATTCAGCAGTGTTGTTTCTGGTATTGATATGCAGATGTCTTTTATCGGCAGCTCAGTGAATATCTCCTCAACAAATGCAGGAGCAGGGTCTGATGCCAGCATGGTGATCAATCACCTGGGTCTGATCACCTGGGATATTGATGACGCTGCTGTCACCAGGGGGATGATCTTTGATGCTGCTGGGTTGCAATATGATGCTGATTACTCAGCTGGTTTCAACTCCAGGAGCCTGGTAGATTCTGCCTGGGTGATGGATGAGGCAGTCCCTGTCAACTCAGTGGACCTGGCAAAAATATCCCCAGCAGGAGGATCAGCCAATGAGGTGCTCAAATTAAACGGAACCCCTGACCCCATCTGGGGCCTGATCACCACTGGCAATATCTTTGATGGAGGCATCCAGGAGGTGGACCTGGGGAATGTTCAGCCAAAATTTTCAGCCACCATCACAGGCTCAGCCACCCTGGATGATAATGACATTGGAACTGACCCACATAATGAGTGGTGGTTCAAAGCTGGACCAACCTCCCCCTCAGTTTATACTTTTGATAATGCTGATGTGGGGGACAGGATCATCTTTAAGCACACCACAGCCAATGCCATCACCTTTACCACTGGCACAGCTACTGTGCAGGGACTAACCACCACCACTGGTGGGACTATAAATGACTTATATCAGGCAATGTGGGAGACCGCCACCATTGTGGAGCTGACAAACCTGACCGCTGGAGCTGGTGGTGGTGGTGGATCGTTCAATGGCTTTGTGATCAAGGGAGGCACAGACCAGGCATTTAGTGACTCAGATGTCACTCACATCAGTGGGACCCTCAGGGTGCTGGCTGAACCGACAGCTGATGCTGATTATACCCTGAACCAGGGACTGGCAGGCCAGGTGATTGAGTTTACCATGAACTCAGCATTTATCATCACCCCTGTGGCAGGATCAGGCATGTCAGTACAGGGGAGCTTCGACCTTGATGAACAATGGAATTATGCCAGCTTTACCTGGACCACTGCTACCAATGGAGTTTGGAAAGTTGAGGGCCATGGTTTTGGTGGCCAGGTGAACATCACAGAAAATGCAGCCACCACATACACCACCAAGATCACTGATGAGTTTGTCCGAAACATCAGCTCATCCACCACTGTGATCACAGTGGCACCATTCAGCTCAGTGCCCTATGAAGTAGGCCACATCCTAGTATTTAGGAGAGCAGGCACAGGGTCCAATGAAATACTGCCAGGGGCTGGGGTGGTTTTCAATACCAATGACACTGACCCTGCTGGAGATTACATAATCCTGGCCCAACACAAAGAGGTTTCATTTGTCAACGTGGCCGAAAATGTTTGGGATGCCATGGGAGCCTTTGACACAGGTGATGGCTATGGCTCATGGAATACTGTCACCCTGGATGCCAACTGGACCAATGAGGCGGGGTTCACAGCCAAATGGAGGTATCACGTGGTGGATGGAGAGGAGTGGATACAGTTTAATGGGGCAGCCATAGAGAAAACAGGGGGAGGGGATGAGACCACTGATATTGCTTTTGATTTAACAGCAGCAGGGGTGGATGGACTTAGAACTTACCGAACCAATATTAACGTGCAACCAGATGGGTCCAACACCTGGGACCCTGCATTCTTTTCTTTTGATGCTAGTGAAGCTGGGTCAATTGTAATGCAGGACGCTGGTGGAACCAATGGGGTCAAGCAATCAGACACCTTTTGGCTGCCAACCTGTGAGATACCGCTAGGACATTATTAAACCATGAAGAAACTTATAACCATATTGTCATTAAGCCTGTTAGCCCTCCAGGGCCAGGCACAGCTGGTGACTTTTGGCTCCAGGGGTCAGCAGAGCAGAGCCGTTTCAGAGGATGTGGGGTATGGGGTAGAGGTAACCCAGGCAATCTCTCAGCTCAACAGTGAGCCAGCTGTGGGGTATCAGGATGGGATTGAGGGGGTGGTCCAGGGACTGGTTGATAATGGAGACTGGCCAAAGTTTGTCCATCTTACCCTTGACAATCTGGACACAAAAGCAAACGCATACAGCGACATATCAGAGGCTAACCAGGAGGACATGGTGGAGACTGGCAGCATGGTCTTTACAGCCACAGAGGGGGTGGCAGGGACAGGGGTAAATGATCAGTATTTAAACACCAAATTCCAGGCCTCAGTAGATCACAATAGTATCATCCTGGATGACGATGCCATTTATGGGGTGTTCATTAGGACTGCCATGACTGACACTGACCTCAGATACATTTTTGGAGCCAGGGACTCACAAAGCCCAGACAAGAGCCAGGTGGGCATCTTTGATGACTCAGGAGCCTCAGGAGAATTGCAGGGGTATCACCATGATGATGGGGGCTTTACTGAGGTGGCCACCACAGCAGCTGAGGCAGGGGACCTGCTTTATGTGATGAGAGATGGGACCACCAATACCGCATGGCTCAAGGAGGGCACCACTATTCTGGACACAAATGCAGGCTCACAGCCCACTGGAGGACTGCTGGAGAGGGAAATTGTTCTTTTTGCCACAGACATTGAGGGCAGCATATTATTTGAGACTGACTTTGAGATCATTGCCTGGTTTGTCTGTGCTGGTGATGTAGATATGGGAGCCTTTAAAACTTTATTAGAAACTTATAAAACTGCAATTGATGCTATTTAAGATGACAAAGATATTATTGATACTGCTAATCATTGCCTTTGGCTGTAATGGTCAGACTATTTTTAGGGGGGTCACTGCCAATGAGATAACAGGCACCCCTCCATTGGTCCCTGATGTCAGCCACATTGAATTTTTTATCAGCACCTCAGCCTCAGGGTCTGATGACGGGCTGACAGAGCTGACCCCCTGGAGCATAGCCCAGGCTAAGGCTGAGCTGGAGAGTGTGACCCCAGATTCTGGGGACTATGCTTTCAAAAGGGGAGACACCTGGGAGCAAAAGGACTCCATTGTCATCAACACAAATCCCACAGCTGGAAACATCACCCTCACCTCCTACGGGACAGGGGCATTGCCAAACATCAGAGGGGGCATAAATATCACAGGAGACACCTGGACCCATGAGGGTGGCAATCTTTGGTGGGCCTCCACAGCCTCTCATGGTGATAGGGTTTATGCTGTCCACCTGGATGGAGTCCAGAGCAGGGTGGCTCACCATCCTAATGGACTATTCGCTGGGCTGGTGATCACAGGCACCTCTGGGGGCACCAATGTCCAGCTCGCTGGATATGATGCTGAGGACGGACCTGATGCAGATGGAGGCTTTTGTGCTATTTCAGGACGTAGATGGAAGCAGGACTATATCACCATCACCAGTGCCACAAATAACGTGCTGACTTTGGCCAGTTCTGTGGATGGGGACATCACAGTGGGTGGCTCAGTGAAGCTATACGATTTTAAGGAGGCAGCAGACTCCCAGGGAGAGTGGTGGTATGACTCAGCCCTGGACCGTATTTACATTTTTTCAACTACCAACCCAGGAACAACAGCATACAATGAAATTATAATCACAGTCAATGAAAAGTTTGCATTCCACATCTCTGATGGGGCTGACAATGTGACTATTGAGCTGTTAAAAATTAGCCATTTCCATAATGGAGGGATATGGGTGACAGGCCAGGTGCCTGGGCACACCATCAAAAACAACACCATCGAGGACCTCAATATGTATGGGATTTTCATGGATAGTCATGGAGCCTCTCCTGCTGTAACTGACATGAAAATAATGGACAATAATATTAACAACTGCAACACAGGAGGCATCTTTGCTGGTAACAATGTGGATCAGGCAACCATTATCGGAAATACTATTGACAGCATTCAGCTATGGTATGGTTATGGAAAATTTGAATCATGGATAGGATCACAATTGCTTGGCCATGGTATTCAGTTTCTCGCAAGCAATAATGATGACATGGTAATCAACGATAATACCATAACCCATACTGGGGCAGCAGGGATGAATATACTAGGGCAAAGTGCTGACATATTTGATAACATATACGATAATAATTTACGCCACGTAGGTGACATGGGGGCTATGTACACCTATGGTGGATTGACAGGGTCATCTAATGAGGACATCAATGTGGTCAGGGCCAGGATCACCAATGTGGGCTGGGATGGGACCATGGAGTGGTTTAAAGGGGATGACAACCTGGACCGCAGGGGCATGTATTTTGACGGACATACTCAAAACAGCAGATTTGACTCCAGTTTTATTGCAGACTCTCCAGCCATGACCACAGCCATCATGGTCCCCCAGGGCAGCAGTGGCATCACTTTGAATTATGACACAGTGAGCATTGGAGATCATGGGAGTTTTGTCACTCAGGGAATATTTATTGGCAGCAAGTTTGCCACTGATGTGACAGAGCTGACCACCTGGACCAATATGTGGATCACTGCTGATGGTGACGATGCTCGTTGCATTGGAGTAAATGACACAGATAATACCTTAATGGCAGACTGGACATGGCCAACATCTATTGATAATAACAACTATGACCGTACAAATTCTGCTGATTTTTTATATCATTATAATGGGTCACATACGCATACTTTCACAGAATGGCAAACAGACACAGGGATGGATGGGTCAAGCACAGACAACTAAAAAATATTCAAATAAAAAGGAACCAACTTAAACAAATAAAACGATGTCAGTAAGAAGCACAGTATTAAAGAAATTCATGGACAAAGAGATTGACCTATTGAGTGACACTATCAAGGTCATGATCTTGAACTCCACTCACTCAGACAACCAGGACACTCAGGAGTTCATTGATGACGTGAGTGCCAATGAGGTCAGTAGTGCAGGGTACACTGCTGGTGGGGAAACTCTGACAACTAAGACCACCACAGTGGACAATGGGAATGACTGGGTGGTTTTTGATGCAGATGACGTAAATCTGACAGGGACCACCATCACAAATGCCCAGTTTTATGCTGTCTATAAAGACACAGGCACACCTGCCACATCTCCCATCATTGGGATCATGGATAAGGGGAGCACAGACTCCACCACCAATGACCCCTTTGACATTGAGTGGAACACTAACGGGATTTTTAGATTCTCAGGGGGCAACCTTAGAAACACAGCATACAAGAAAATGCTTGATGGAGATATTGATTTATCTGCTAGTGGTGACCTGATCAAGGTCATGATCTTAAACTCCACTCACACAGACAACAGGGACACCCAGGAGTTTATTGATGACGTTAATGCCAACGAAGTTTCAAGTGCAGGGTACACAGCAGGTGGGGAGACATTAGCCTCCAAAACCACAACCACTGACCTGGGCAGCAATAGTGCCCTGTTTGACGCTGCTGACATTAACCTGACTGGGATCACCTTTACCAATGCCAGGTATCATGCCATATATTTTGACACCACAGTGGCATCCACCAGCCCCATCCTGGCCATCATTGATATTGGTCAGAATGAGAATCCTGTGAGTGCCCAGTACAATATAATCTGGGACGCCTCTCCACTTGGAATATTGCAATTTATAGGAGCATAAACCATAGAGTAATATGGCCCAATTTGCCCGACCAGACGCTGACAATACAATTGGGTCCTGGCAGGATGACGGTGGTGGTACTACCGACATTTTCCAGGCTATTGATGAGGTCACGGCAGTTGACTCTGATTTTGTAAGGAGTGAGAATGATCCCAGCACCTCTGAGTACATTGTTGGGCTGAGTTCTATCACTGACCCTGCAAGCTCGGTTGATCATGTGGTCCGGTACAGGTATGAGAAAAATATGTCTGGGGGTGGCCAGCCAGGGGTCATTGACCTGGTGGTCCAGCTTAGGCAGGGGACCACTGTAATAGCCTCACAGACTCACAATGGCATCCCTGATGCTACCTGGACAGCTGGCACCTTCACCCTGACTGGGGGAGAGGCTGACAATATCACAGACTATGGGGACCTAAATATCAGGTTTACCATGAACAAATCTTCTGGGGCTAGGACCAGCTGGGGAGAGGTTTCCTGGGCTGAATTTGAGGTCCCAGATGTAGCGGGTGGTGATGTCACAATAAACCATGAGGTGGAGGTCTCCACACTGGCTGACTTTGTGCCAATTATCAGGGCTGGGGTTGACATCCTCCATGCCATTGAGATTGCCACCCTGATCACCTTTGTCCCCGTTGTCACAGTGGGGGTGGATATAAACCACACAGTGGAGGCAGCCACTCTCCAGGACTTCACCCCTGTGGTCACAGCCCATGTGGGCACTGATCACACCATTGAGATCAGCACCCTCCAGGACTTTGTGCCAACCATTGTGACAGGTGGTGGCGATGTGACAATCAACCATGAGGTGGAAGTGGCCACCCTCCAGGATTTTCCTCCTGTAAAAAGATATGCCTTAGAACTTGAGGCTGGGGTTGTAGGGATAGACTTTACCATAGTTGATGACGTTACAGCTTCGCAAGACAAGTATATTGTTTCGGAAACCCTAGAAAGTAATTCAGTTGCCCCAGCTACCGCCGATGGATGGTCACAAATGACAATTCAGATCGACCTAGCAGGTGATTACGATGTCTATATTCATGCCAGAGCCCCAACCACAGGAGACAATTCACTTTATATCAGAGTCAATGATAATCCTTCTGGCTCATGGTATAAGTGGACTGCTGGAATACCTGGAAATAATACCTGGATTTGGGTTCTTTCTCCTGATCCTCTCAATCCTTATTCTTTATCAGCAGGCTCAAATACGATAGATATTGCTTATCGAGAGAACGGTTGCCAGATGGATAAACTGGAAATCATCACAGCAGGAGGTTCAGCACCAACAGGTCTGGGCGTTCCTTCACAAAACTCTGTTTCAGCCAATCACACCATTGAGGTCTCAACCCTCACAGACTTTGTCCCAGCTGTCAGGGCTGGGGTGGATATTGCCCACACAGTTGAGGTGGCAACCCTCCAGGATTTTGTACCTGCCATTATAGTTGGTGTGAACATAAACCACAGTGTGGAGGTCAGCACTCTCCAGGACTTTGTCCCCACCATTGTGGCAGGAGCAGGAGATGTCACAATCAATCATGAGGTGGAGGTTGCCACCCTCCAGGATTTTGTTCCCACAGTCACCCCAGGGGTAGACATAAGCCACTCAATAGAAGCTGCCACCCTGGTGGACTTTGTACCCAGCATTGGGGCAGGGGTCACCATTGAGCATTCAGCTGAGGTCAGCACTCTCCAGGACTTTGTGCCATCCATTGCTGGGGGTGTAAACATTGACCATTCAGCAGAGGTCTCAACCTTGCAGGACTTTGTGCCCACCATCACAGCCCATGTGGGGACGGACCACACCATTGAAATCTCCACCCTCCAGGACTTTACCCCAGTGGTCACAGCCCATGTGGGCATCGAGCACACAGTTGAGGTGTCCACATTGGCTGACTTTGTGCCTGTCATCAGGGCTGGTGTTGCCATTGACCATGCCATTGAAATCTCCACTTTGGAGGACTTTGTACCTGTGGTGCTGGCAGGGGTAGATGTCAATCATTCTGCGGAGGTCAGCACCCTGGAGGATTTTGTGCCCACTATTTTCACAGGTGGGGTAGATGTTACCATCAACCATGAGGTTGAGGTCTCCACTCTCCAGGACTTCACACCTGCCATCAAGGCTGGGGTGGATGTCAATCATTCAGTTGAGGCCTCCACTCTCCAGGACTTTGCACCATCAGTGGGCGCAGGGGTGGACATCAGCCACAGTGTGGAGGCTGCCACCTTAGAGGACTTCACACCTGCCATCAAGGCTGGGGTGGATGTCAATCATTCAGTTGAGGTTTCAACCTTAGAGGATTTCATCCCTGACATCAGGAGGGGGACAGATGTGAACCACTCAGCTGAGGTGTCAACCTTAGAGGATTTTGTGCCCACCATTTCAACTGGAGCTGGGGACATTACCATCAACCATGAGGTGGAGGTCTCCACTCTCCAAGATTTTGCTCCCTCCATCCTGGGCGGGGTAGACATAAACCACACCATTGAGGCTGTCACCCTCCAAGATTTTACTCCCAATGTGCTGGCTGGGGTTGATGTCAACCACTCCATGGAGGTCTCCACCCTCCAGGATTTTATTCCTACAATCAGGGCGGGTGTGGACATCAGCCACTCAGTGGAGATCAGCACCCTCCAGGACTTTGTTCCTGTCATTGTGGTTGGCTCAGATGTTACCATCAACCACAGCATTGAGGCAGCCACTCTCCAGGACTTCATCCCATCAGTTGGGGGAGGCATAAACATTGACCATGCTGTGGAGGTTGCCACCCTCCAGGATTTTGCTCCAGTGATCCTGGCAGGGGTAGATATAAACCATGCAGTGGAGGTGTCCACATTGGTGGACTTTGCACCCACCATCAGAGCAGGGATAAATATTGACCACAGTGTGGAGGTGTCCACTCTGGTGGATTTTATACCTACCATTGACCTGGGTTCAAATGTGGATGTAAACCACACCATTGAGGTGAGCACCCTGGTGACAGCTTTGGCTCCCAGGATTTTCACAGGCCAGGTGGTGGTGCTGGGGCCTGCTCAGAGCCTGGTCCAGAGAGTCCTGGCAGGGGAGAGCCTGGTCACCAGGGTACTGAGTGGCACCTCATTGGTTCAGAGGGTACTGATAGGAGACAGCCTGGTCAGCAAAAAGACAAAAAATTGATTAACATAGCATAAAATTATGAGCATATTCAAAGACCAAACGCAGTTGACAATATCCCTGGAGGCTGGGGATGACCTGAGTGACCAGACACTGCTGGAGATTCACTGGAGGGACCCCAAAGGAGTCAAGGGGATTTTTACCCCAGCGGTGGCTGTGGGGACAAAGGTGGAGTTTACCCTGAGTGCAGGGAGCCAGAATAAATACTCAGGCCCTTGGAAGTTCCAAATATACGGGGAGGATGCTGGAGGCAAACCACTCTGGGGTGAGATTTATGAGGAGAAATTTGAGGAACATATCGAAATATTATGAATGATATATTTTTGGTTTGGGCTGGCCTGGCCTGGCTGGCAGGGGTGGGAGCTTTCACCCTGGTTGACAAAAAGAGACAGCACTGGGGTGCCTGGTTGACAGGGGCTGTGGTGTTGGTTGCTGGCCTATACTTAAACTGGGAGAGAATCCTGGGCTGGTTTTGATAGTGCCCTTGATACTTTTTGCAGTGATGTTTGTGTGGGAGATTTACACAGATGATGCTGCATTCGACAAAGGCAAAGGAGACAAGCATGGGCTGGACCTGGTCATCTACTTTGGACCAGGGCTGGTGGCTGGGATCATAGGGGGTCACCCTGAGGTGATCCTGCTGGGTGCAGCACTCAGAGCCTGGTTTGATCCCTTGCTCAATTTAAAGCGGGGGGATGGTTTCTGGCACCTGGGCACTGTGAGTGCCTGGGATAAGTTCCTAAGACATTTCTCCAGGGCTGGCCAGCTTACCATCAGAATTGTATTGACTGCCTTAGCGGTGTCTCTCTGGTGGTGGTGGGAGGTCCTATGGGCCATGAGTAAACTATTATGGGGAAAACTATTTTAAATCAATCGGGTGCGTGGATTAACCTGGATTGGATAGACTATAAAGATGAAATGAAAATTATAATATTATTAGGACTGTTCGGGAGCAGTTTGATTGTGTTTTACCACAGGGTTATAGGACAGATTGACGCTATTTCAGAGGTCAAGGATTTCCTTGATCTGGCAATAAACCTGGGAGGGTTTGGAATTTTTGTCTGGTATCTTATCCAAAAGGAAAAACGCCAGGACAGACGCATGGAGAAAAAGGAGGAGGAGATAAAAAGACTTTGGGAAAAATTAGCAGATAAAAAATGAGCTTACTGACAGAAGCATTGCAGGAGATTGGGGTGGAGGAACTAACCGCAGCAGGCCAGGACAACCCCAGGATAGTTAAATATTTCCAGGAGGCTGGCCACAGCTGGGTCAAGGATGACGAGCTGGCCTGGTGCTCAGCATTTATCAATGCCATGGCCTTTAGAGCTGGGCTGGAGATGACAAAGAAACTGAATGCCAGGAGCTGGCTGGAGGTAGGGGAGGAAGTGGAGACCCCACAGCTGGGGGACCTGGTGATCTTTTGGAGGAGAGGAGAGGACAGCCCCTGGGGCCATGTTGGGATTTACATTAACCATGATGAGGATGGGGTCCACATCAACAGCCTGGGAGGCAACCAGGGAAACATGGTGAGAATCTCTGGCTATAACAAGAGCAGGAAATTGGGATACCGTAGACTGAGGCCAGCAGCATGAGCCTGACCTTTGACAGTTTAAAGTCCAAGGTGGTGGCTGGGGCTGTCACAGCTCTCAGCGGTGGCTTTATCTGGTTTGTGATCCCCTATGCCTGGGACGCTGTGCAGCACTGGGATGACCATGAGGATCAGCACACAGAAATTGAGGACCACATGGAGGAGATTGACCTGCTGGAGCTGGATGATATTGAGGACAATAAGGAGCATAATGCCTCACTGGATAATGACCTGGATCACCTGCTCAGGGATGTGCATGATGTGCAGATGAGGCAGATGAGAATGGAGGGCCTCCTGGAGGGGCTGGAAAAGGACAGGGGTTTCACTTTTAACAGACTGGAGGAGGTGGAGACCACCCAGAATGCAGCAGTGAGGAGGGACTCAATTAGTAAGTCAGTACATACAATTAAACCTAGAGATTTCAATCATGGTGAAGATCATTAAAAATGGAGCAACAGCTGTCAAGGACACAGCGGTGGCCACCACAAAGTCAGGGATTAAAAATGCAGTTAACGGGAAATTCAAATCAGTGATAGGTGCTGGGATGATTGGTATGGGATGTTATAAGCTATACCAGGGGGAGGAGTTGACTGACCAGGACATTGCAAACATGGGCCTGGGCTGGGCAATGATCACAGCAATGGGGTGAAAGTGATGTAAGGTTTGAGGGACAATGTCACTTTATTGCAGCAGGAGCTGAGGGTAAGAATATGAATAAAATATTATGGGAGTAATTGAAACAATTATAAGCCTGGCATCCAACTATTTTGGATGGGCCAAGGCAGACACACAGGCCAAGGAGATCAAGGACCCTGAGGCCAGGAAAGAAGCTGACCAGGCACATGCCAAGGAGGAGACAGCAGAGGCTGAGGTGAAGGTGATCCGCAAAAAGGGGAAGGCCAACACAGCCAGCTGGAGAAACCTCAAGAAATCCAAACGGAGGGCCAAAATACTGGCCAGAAAAATGAAGAAAAAAAAATGGGTTTCTAATAATTCGCAACTAAACAAATAGAGATAATGGCAAACACAAATTTAATCAACATTTTGACAGGGGGAGTGGATACTCTCCAGGGTTTTGTACTGCCCCAGGTGACCCAGGGGTGGAGTGAAGATGAGAAAGCACTGCTGAACAGCGGGGTGGATTCTGCCCAGGTGCTGGTGATCGTTTTCCTGGATGACGAAAACAACAAGGAGCAGCTGCTGGCAGTGGCTGCCATCCTGATCAAAGCAGCAGGTGACCACCATGTGGGTGATGAGGAGCCAACGGGATTGGCCAAAGTGATCCATGGCATGGTGGATGCATTCCAGGCCCATGCAGTTCCAGAGATCACCAAGGGCTGGGAGGATGAAGATGAAAAGCAGTTGCTAAATGATGGCATTGATGCAGGGCAGAACGTCCTCACAATTTTCTGTGATTCAGATGCAGACAACAAGGGCCAGCTGTTAGGCCTGGCAGCCTCCCTGACAGAAGCACTGGCAGAGGCTGACATCTAGGACCGCAAAGAAAAGGAATGTCTTAGAGGGGTCTTACATCAGTTGGTTTGCGGTTGACAGGATAAGGCCCTTTATCTCTAAGGACAGAGAGGTCCATGGCTCAGGCTGTGGGCCTCTTGCTTTTTACGGGTTTATCTTACTGACACTTGGAACTGTGGGGGCTAGTAAGTATCTTTAAGGATAAATTTAGTTTTAACTTAAACCGCAAATCATGCAAAGCAAAAGAACCAGGACCCGTCTGGACCTGCTGGAATCCATAAAGCCAGAGCTGCCCTATGGGTACAGCACCCCCATCATTGAGGCCCTCAGGAAAAAGGGCACCATAGTAAACAGAAAAGATGTGCAAAATGTAGCTGCTGGCAATACCTTGTGGACAGTCAATGCCACCCTGATCCTGAGGGAAATGATCAAGCTGGCCAAGCAAACTGAGCTATGAACAGGGAGGTGATAATTGAGAGAAAGGGGCCTATTGGTGACCGCAGGGAATACACCAAAGGTGACCGCAGCTGGAATGCCACATCATGCGGATTAATGATTGATGGGGAGTGGAGAAATGGATTGCTCTCTGACTCAGAGGTGGAGCAGTTCAAAGCCATGGCCACCAACAGCAGGCACAAGCTGTGGATCACAGAGAATGGCCAGTACAAAAACTGGGGCTTTCCAAAGCAGGCCCAGGTGGACAATGAAAAAATGGAGTACCTGAACACCTTTGTAAAATGGTACTTCAAAGCACACCCTGGGGAGCAGGTCCCATTTCTTAGTTTCTATTCAGAGCAGAAAGGAAAGCCATGAAACATAAGGACATAAAAAAAGCCATAGAGCTGGACCAGAAAGTCAACAAAACAATGGATGCAATCAAAGTAATTGACTTATGCATTAAATCAAAAGGGGACATCTGTGTCACTGCTGAAAATCAGCAGACCTGGAGGATGGTGTTCCAGAATCAGAGGACCTCACAGAGACTGATGAGGCTGGTCAAAAAAGCTGTAAAAAAAGAGCAGGATCAGCTCATCAAAGAGATTGAAAGCCTGTAAAAAATTGAGTATATTGTTTAACAGTTTAACCATAATAAATCATGAATATTGAAAAATTGCAAGAGGCCAATACACTGGCCGTAGAGATCAGAGAGCTGACCAAGCACATTGAACACCTTGACAGGCTCATTGATCCAAATATCAAAGAGGCCAAGGCCATGGCAGTGGTGGTAAGGGGAGTCACTCACTCCCTGCCACTGGATGAGGCTGCCATGGTTCGCATTGCCAAACAGGCCAGGGGTAACCTGGTCAAACATCTGAGGAGGTTCACCAAAAAGCTCAAGGGAATATGAAGGTGTTTCATGACCCAGATATTAACCAGGTTGATTTTCTGGATGAGAGGTATTATTTGGAGCCATCCACTAAGCTGTATTATCCATCAGTGACTCATGTGCTGGACCAGCTGCCAAAAGGTTTTGGCTTTGAGCAGTGGCTCAAGAGTGAGGGGCTGAATGCTGACAAGATCAAAAAGGATGCTGCCCACCAGGGATCAGTGGTGCACAATGCCATCACTGATCTGTTTACCGGGACCAAATTAAAATGGAGGCCAGTGATCAGGGACCATGGTGATGGATTCATTGAGAATGAGTTTGCCACCTATACTGAGAAATGCTGGAGGATGCTGCTCAAGTTTGAGGAGTTCCTCATCCAGGCATCCCCTGAGATCATTGCCCATGAGTTCAAGATGGTCAGCCTCAGGATAGGAGCTGGGGGGACCCTGGACCTCATCTGTCTGATCAAAGGAGAGCTGTGGCTGGTGGATGTCAAAACCTCCAACTACCTCTGGGATTCAATGTGGACCCAGATCGGGGTCTATAAAAAGATGTGGAACTGGCAGCTTGGTGATATGTACCCCATAGCCAGGCATGGAATCCTGCATCTGAACAGTGAGCACAGGGGACCCATGAAGAACAAAATCCAGGGAGCTGGGTGGACCCTCAGGGAGGCTCCTGTCCGTAAAGGAGAGGACCTGCTGATCAGTGAGAGGAGGTACTGGAATCTGTGGTCAGCAGCCAAACTCACATTTGATCATAACTATGCCAAAATTGTGGATGGCAAAAAGGTGTACAGCCCCAAAAATGTGACCATGAAATCACTCATTGAATGGCCAGCTGTGGAGCCAGTGATTGAGTCATTGATTAAGTGAGTTAAATTACTACCTTTGGAATGCTGGCTCAGTTGGATTACATTTGTAGGGTCAGAAAAGACATAAGGACAGATTGCTGGGGGTTATCCAACTCCTCTGGTGGTTTGTCCTTTTTACTTTTAAACTTTTTGACAATGAATGACAATAATTTTTTTACAGTCCAGGGGTGGATGGTAAACAGTCCAAGGCTGGAGAGTTACACTGAGCTGATTGTGTATGCTATTATTTACGGATTCAGCCAGGGCCAGCTGGGCATCTTTAATGGATCAATTAGTTACCTAGTGGAATGCAGCAGGACCAGCAAAAGAACAGTCCAGCGAAGTCTCAGGAGCCTGGAGGATAAGGGTCTAATAATGAGGACCTTTAATGAGGTAACAGATAAAACCCCCAGGTATAGTGTTTCAGATGTCACCCACCATGCCACACAGTCACCCCCCCATGCCACTGTGGCGGGGGAGGGGGGTGCCACAGTGACACCCAATAGTATAGTAAATAATAATATAGATATAAAGGAAGGGACCCCCTCTAAATTTGTCAGACCCAACCTAATAGAGGTAAGAGATTATTTCAAGGATCGGGGCCACAAAAATCCAGCCCAAGAGGCTGCAAAATTCATGGCCCACTATGAGAGTAATGGCTGGAAGGTTGGCAGAAACTCCATGAAGTCCTGGACAGCAGCTGTGGGTGGCTGGGTACTAAGGGACAGCCATGACACTCCAATGATTGTGGAACGAACAACCAACCTGCACAGATGATCCTCCCACACAGCAAAGAGATTGAGGCAGCAGTCCTGGGCAATATGCTCACCATAGATGGTGCCCTGGATGAGTCCCTCCCATTGCTCAGCATGGATCACTTTTACCATGAAGAAAACAAAGAGGTTTTTAAGGCTATCCTGAGGCTCTATTCTGACAACATTCCTGTGGACATTCTGAGCATCCTGAATGAGGTGGGGACCAGGGTGTCAGCCATGCACCTGAGTGAGCTGACCAATCTGGTGATCAACACCAAGATGGACCACCACTGTGCCATCCTCAGGGAGCTGTGGATCAAGAGGAGGCTGCTGAGATTTGCCTCCAAGATGGAAGCCAAAGCCCAGGACACCACACAGGATGGGCTGGAGCTGATGGCCACCCTGGACAATGAGTTTAATGAGCTGAGCAGCGGGTTGAAAGTGAGTGCAGAAACAGCAGTAAAGGAGCTGATGGTGGAGAGTTTCAATGAGATTGAGGCAGCCCAGAGCAATGAGGGAGTGGTGGGCCTGGCCTCTGGTCTGTGGTCAGTGGACAAAATCACCAATGGCTGGCAGGATGGTGACCTGATTGTGGTGGGTGGCAGGCCTGGCATGGGCAAAACAGACTTCATGCTCCAGGTGGTTTACTCCATGGTGGTGGATCACAAAATCCCGGTAGGTGTATTCTCTATTGAGATGGAAAAAGTCAAGCTGGTAAAAAGGCTCATGAGCATTGCCACCTCATACAACAAAACCAAGATCATCACAGGAGACCTGAGCACAGCTGAGTGGGAGGGCATGGTCCACATGACAGGCAAACTGGCAGATGCTCCCCTGTGGATTGATGACACCAGCACCCTGACCCCTCAGACCCTCAAGGCTAAGGCCAGGAGCATGAAAAGGAAGTACGGAGTTAAAATGATTTTTGTGGACTACCTCCAACTGATGACAACCACCAAGGACTCCAGGAGGGAGGAGGTAGGATTCATCTCCAGGTCCCTCAAGATCATGGCCCAGGAGCTGGCCATCCCCATCATGGCACTGTGCCAGCTGTCCAGGGGAGTGGAGGCCAGGGGAGGTGATAAAAAGCCCACCCTGATTGACCTCAAAGAGTCTGGAGACATTGAGCAGGATGCTGACATTGTGGGCCTGATGTGGAGGCCTGGATATTATGGGCACCAAATGGATGGTGATGGAGACATGAGTTGGTATGGGGAGCTGATCATTGCCAAGAACAGAAACGGAGTGATTGCCCCTGCACCATTCAAGTACATGCCATCCAGGGGGCAGTTCACTGACTGGAAGGAAGTCAAATCAACTGGCTCAACTTACATGGATGGTTTAAATTTTGATAAGAAAAAAGCACCATTTTAATGACGGATGTATTAAGACTTAGAACAATGGCCAGAGGCTCAGTTATTCCTGCTGGTAAATTTGAACACAGAACAGTTCAGCAGATAATTGACCTGGGCGACATAAACTATTTACTTTTTCAATATTACAACTATTCCAAAATATCATATTTGCCTGACATACTTGAGGAGATCGGGGTAACAAAGGAGAGAATGATTAAAAAACCTGGTAAGTTGAGCTATGAGGAATGGAGGAAAATTGGTAAGGAAATACACACAGAGCTTAATGCTAAGATCAGCAGAATGGACTGGCAAAAGAAGCACAGCCACCAAATGAAAAGGGCCAGAAAAAAATCAAAGAGGGTTGAGGACTCCATGCACCACTCCAGGGGCTGGCTGGCCAACAGGAACAGGAAAAAGCTAAATTTCTAAAATCATGAGGAGGTACAAAGGAGAGATTGATCCCAGGGACCCTGTTCAGCTCAAGGAGCTGGGCCAGGACCTCAGGGCCATTGGCAACAAGCATGGGGTGGTGGAGATATTTATTTTTGATGGGGCCAGGAGCATATCAGAGGAGCAACGTGGGTACTTCTTTGGCTGTGTGATACCTCAGATCAGTCAGGCCCTGGCTGTCCCTGAGTGGCAAATAAAGGCCACCATTGAGTATGTATTCAATTCAGCTGAAATCCCCAATGAGGATGGGGAGCTGGTCAGGCAGGGGATGAGCATCTCCAGGCTCAACAAAAAGCAGCTGGCTGAGCTGATTGACAATGTCATCCTGTGGGCATGGGACACCTATGACATCCATGTCACTGAGGCTGACCTTAACTGGAGGGAGACCAGGCTGGAAAAAGTATTAAATGAACATAAAATAACCGCTGATAGATCATGACATATTACAACACCAACCAAGAGGAGGGGCAGGTCCTGGAGGAGTCCAATCAAAAAGCAATGACCCAGACACAGCTGGTGCTCAAGTACTTTAAGGACAGGCCCACCCAGCTGTGCCCCAGGTATTATGTGGAGCTGGTCCTGGGGATTGAAACCCAGTCAGCCAGCAGGGCACTGTCAGACCTGACCAACTGCACAAACCCATCACTTGAAATGATGGGTAAGGATCACATGGTGATGGGACCAAAGGGCAAAACTGTCCACTGCTGGAGGCTGGCCATGAAAAAAGACTTTAATGGCCAGGGGCTGCTTTTCTGATGGGTGACCTGAGCTATGTGCTGACTGACCCATCAGATGGGGAGCTGCTAATGCTGACCTTTGAGTCTACCATCAAGGCCAGGCTCAAGGAGCTGGGTGTGAAATACCTGTCCTATGATGATTCCATGATTATATTTGAGCACCCAGCGGGGACCATGTGCACCATAAAATTCATGGCAAAAAAGAAGAAATAAAATACTTAAAGGTACTTGATAAAGTGGGCAATTATAGGTATCTTTACCATTGAAATTTTGTTTAACCATAATCACTATATCATGAATGAGAATAATTTGAACCAATTTAATGAGGCATTCCAGGACATCACACCCAGGGTGCCTGTGCCATTTCATCAGGCCCTTAACCAGGAGATCAAGGTGATCAAGGTGATGGCTAAGGTCAAGCGGGTCAAGTACCTGATGAGAGATTCCAAGAGGGTTTGCTCAGCCACCCTCCACTTGGATAAGCATGGCTATTTCATATCAATGGGCAGGGAGAGGATTTACATTACTTCCCAGGTCCAGCGGATATGGACCAGGGCCTTGACCTGGGCCTATGGGATACACAACGACCCAGAGATGATCCTCAGGGGTTATGCCAACACCCTCCAGGGGGCAGTGGATGCTGTCAATGAGCACATCAAAAAGATCAAGCACTCCAGGCCCTATCACATTTATCCTGGGGACATGGTTGACAGGGTGCTGATCTCTGATGACCTGGCCCACATTGGACCCGCTGATCAGTCCTGGAAGGATTACACTGATGGCTGGGATTCCTGGATGGCAACACACCAGCAGAAGGGAGGCCCATCATGAACGCCCAAAGACGCAAAGTAATTGAGGACCTTGAGAGCCAGCTGGACACCTTAATCCATGATGTTGATTTGCTCGTTGATGAGGAGACTGAGGCCTATGACAACCTCCCAGAATCCATGCAAGATGGTGACAAGGGGCAGGCCATTGGGGATGCTCAAACTGAGCTGATCAGTGCCAAGGGCAGCCTCCAGGAGGCCATTGATTATCTCACAGCAGCCAGGGAGGTGACCCATGGCTGATCAATATACCAAGAGCTGGATCATTGAGCATGCAGTGCCAATCATTCAGGGGTACAATAATCTTACCCTCAGAGCACTGCATTACAGGCTGGTAGCTGTCCATGGAATGACCAACACCCTGAACCATTACAAGAGGGTGATCAATGCCATGACAGCAGCCAGGTGGGATGGAGCTGTGGCATTTGATGACTTTGTGGACCATGACAGGGACACCCTGGGGTCCACCAAGTTTGAGGAGACCATCCTGGAGGATAAGGTGGCAGAGGCTGAGACTCAGATTGAGGCCTGGATGACTTCATACGGGAAAAACCGCTGGGAGAATCAGCCCAAATATGTGGAGGTTTTCATTGAGAAGAAAGCACTCCAGGGGGTTTTCCAGGGACCATGCCAGAGGCTCTCTGTGGCACTATCTCCATGCAAGGGATACCCAAGCCTTACATATTTGTATGATGCCATGGAGAGGCTCAACTATGCCCATGCCCTGGGCAAACAGGTGGTCATCCTGTACTATGGGGACCATGACCCCAGTGGTGATGACATCCCCCGCAGCATGGCAGACAACTGGGAGAGGATGGGGCTGGGAGCCTTTGAACTCAAGAGGAAAATGCTGACCAAGGAGCAGGTCATTGAGATGGGCCTGCCTCCAGCACCCATCAAGAGGGGAGACTCCAGGAGTGCCTCATGGGATGGGCTGGGTCAGGTGGAGCTGGATGCTGTGGACCCTCATGACCTGGAGAAAATTGTCAGGGCAGACATCCTGGAGGAGTTTGACCTGGACCTCCACAATGATTTGATGGACCTCCAGGCCACAGAACGTGATGAGTTCCAGGGCCTCCTCAAGGAGTTTGTAAAAACCCTGTAAATAATACTTAAAGGTACTTGATTTATCCACCAGGATTGAGTACCTTTATTTTATGTTTAACCTTAATTTACAAATCATGAATAATTCAAATGAAATCTTACATGGCCGGGATTGGGAGGCCATCATGAATGACTGGTCTGATGTACCCATGGACCGCAAGCCCAGCCCCACTGACTCCAGATACTGGAGCCTGGATGAGCTGGAAAAGGAGGAGTATTTTGCAGACGTTGTGGCCTGGGTCAAACGTCAAAATGCCGAGTATTGTGAGAGGGCAGTGGTGACTGACTTTATGCCCAGACGAACCTGGTACAACATTGTACTCAAAGCCACAGAGACCTGGGAGGATGCCCTGGGGAACTATACCCAAACCCGCTACTATGTGACAGCTGACATGGCCTATGCCAATTATCTGATGAACCTGCACACAGCTGAGGTCCTGCACCTGGGCATGGAGCACCAACCCAAAGCATCATGATCTGTGAGAAATGCTGGGGGAGAGCAACACTGGCAGCCCATGGCAATGGTCCAGTGATTGACTATTACAAATGCACCTGCAAGGCCAGGAAAGCAAAGAGCATGCAGGAGGGGGTCAGGGGTTACCTCCTCCATTATGGTTACATCAACAGGGTCAGGGCAATGAGCCATTTCAAGTGCTGGAATCTGGCCCTGGTGATCCACAGATTACGCAACCACAAAACCGATCCGCTGAACATCAAAGCCATGGGAGGGGGCACCTATAAGTTGGTGGTTACCTAAAGAGTTTGTAAGTTTGGACCATCATGATTTTGGTCTGTCCTACCCAGGGCAATCAATAGATGGTTAAACAAAGCAGGGGCACCAGAAATGGCTGCCCTTGTTTTTTTAGATTCAATTCCATACCTTACAAATGTTTAATCAAATTTAAAAAATTAGTCCCTGGGGTGCGCAGTTAAAGGGGTAACGGCTTACTTTCCAAGACTCCCTCCAGGGCCATTACCAGAGCCATCATGTACAGATTCAACCCTCAGCCTAAACCAGTCAAGCCAGACAAAAAGGAAGCCACCAGGGTGCCTCAAATCAGCTCACAGCAGGCCACAAGATTGGCAAAGTATGTCATGGCCAGGGTGCTATATTTGAAGGAGCACCCAATGTGTGAGGTGGGGAGCTGTTACAAGCACTCAAATCAAATCCACCACAAAAAGGGCAGAGCAGGCAAACTGCTCCTGGACACAAAATGGTTTCTGGCCTGCTGCACCAAATGCCACAGGTATGTTGAGGACCATCCAGCCTGGGCACAGGATAGTGGGTACTCAGTATCAAGAGGGCAAAAAATGCTAGGTGGAGGCCTGGCCTGGGGAAAATTTATATTTTAATGTTTAACTATATTCAACCAAAATTATGACTTTCAAAGAACAATTAAATGAGGCAAAGAAAAGGATGGGAGTGGCCAGGCTGGGCATGCTCCTGGTGGCAGGAATTTTACTAATGATATTGACCTGGTATGGAGAGGAGCTGGGTAAGTTATTCCCCCTGGGGTTTGGGGTCATTGGCCTGCTGGTGGGCCTGGTCCTGAGGGAGAGCAGCGAGGTGGTGGGCATGGATTACTTTGTGGTTTATGAGGACCCAGCAAATAAAAAAATTGTGGTCTATACCAGGGACTTCACTGATGAGGTGAGATGGGACATTGATGGCAATCATATCAGAATTTGGATTAAGGACAAAGTTCATGAGACTGTTTGAGATATGGAGCACCTACTGGGCACTGATCTGCTGGGCCATTATTTTGACATCAACAGTGATCCTGGTCTGCATTGAATGGCAACAAAACGAGAAATAATGAGGATAATTTATTTGATATTGATCATGGCCCTGGGGTGCAATCCCCAGACCCCACCTGTTCAGCCCATCCCTGATGACATTGCAAAGTATCTGGAGGGATCAGAGCTGCACCATTACATGGGAGCCATGGATGACTCAGGGCATGCCTACAATGTGAGGCTGTTCAAGGTGATGGAGTTTACAATGACAGATACCAGCACCTGGATTGGAGATTTGCAAACCTCCTCAAGGTATTATTTCAGCAAGGATGATCAGCTGAGCTGGCAGTATATGTTTATGACAGGGGCTGACTCTGTGCTCCAGGAGGTGTGGGATTATTATTACGAATGGCCCATAAAATATGACTCCCTGGTCTACAATCTGGAGGTCCACACAGACAGCCTGATCAAGCACCAGAGGTGGGGGGACTCTCCAATTATCACCCTGGAGAGGGGCAGGTCCTGGATCATGCAGGAGAACAACTGGAGCCTCAAGTGACAAAGACAAAAAATTTAAACCAACCAAATTATGACAGAGAACCAAAAGAGGTGGGGCCTGAGGGTTACACCAGAGGAGGCCCAACACAGAAGGAACTGAGAGGTATGGGCAGACCATTCTCATCAATTCATAACCTGGCCAAGCTGGTGGAGGAGATGAGAGCAGCCCAAAAAGACTACTTTTCAACTGTCTCAGGAACGCATGCCAAGCAGCAGCACCTCCAGAATGCTAAGAAGCTGGAGAAAATGGTGGACCAGGCAGTGATCAAAGTCCTTTACCCTATCACTGGGGACCTATTCCCAGGCCAGGGTGGAGGCCATAAACAGATAGACCCATGAACCATACAGCCAAAAGCTCATGATCAACCCCACAGCTCAAATTTGTTAAGTTTGCTAAATGACCACAAAGCTCACCATTGTCAGGAAAGCAGCAGCCCAGGCATCCATTGTGGCCAGGCAGGAGATCATGGCCAACAATAAAAGGAGGTTTGTCAGGGCCTACAAAAAGCACAGGAGGGTCTCAGATGTGTGCAAGGGCATCAGGATTGTGAGGGG
>SDBT01001929.1_pt1 | contig 37271 bp, 34 predicted proteins | sample 2277101 | NCBI WGS metagenome assembly SDBT01 (sample SAMN10404973, study PRJNA504765) | marine sediment metagenome | isolation source: marine sediment core GS10_PC15, 103 cmbsf | place: Arctic Ocean: Southern Knipovich Ridge | collected 2010 | reverse complement strand
GAAGAGCAGCATATTCAGTGCGGTTGGCACTTAAGGTTTTGCGCTGATTTTACGAGAACGGCGCCTCTCGGCTCGCAGTCCGGGGTCAATCTCTTCCGTCGATACCTTTCATCCCCGTTGAAATTATTATATCATAGGGCTGTGTCCGGTTTTTTTCCGATGTAATAGAAAGGCATTAGAAATAACAACCGGGATGTTTAGTCTTGGGGAGGAGAAGGTTCAATACAATCCTCGTGCAACCCGCAGTTCATTCTCCAGAAATGGCCATCCCTGTCAAGGAGTTCATTTGCTTCCCTTGGTCCCCAGGAACCAGGATCATAAACTGCCAGATCGTCCGTAGCCTGATCTTCCCAGGATTGGATCAATGGATCAATGATCGACCAGGCTGTTTCGATCCCATCACAACGGGTAAACAGGGAAGGATCCCCCTCGATAGCTTCACTGAGCAGCCTTTCATAAGCTCCTGGCAGTTTAACTCCGTCAAAGAAATTCTGGTAGTGAAACTCCATGTCCACAGCGCGCATATTCTGCTCGGAATCCGGTTCCTTGGCCTGGAATTTTAAGTGAATGCCTTCATCGGGCTGGATGCATATTGAAAGAATATTGGGAGTAATTTCGTCCAGGTCCGATAGACCAAACATCAAATGGGGCGGTTTTTGAAATTCGATAGTTATTTCAGTTGCCTTACGTTTGAGTGATTTACCTGATCTCAGATAAAAGGGAACGCCTTTCCAACGCCAATTATCTATCAGGAGTTTTAGGGCTGCATAAGTAGGAGTTCTTGATAATTCTTCCACGCCTTCTGTAGAACAGTAACCCATGTATTGACCTGCAACTGAATCTTCCCGTTTTAATGGACGTACAGCTCGCAGCAGCTTTACTCGTTCGTTGCGGATCGCATCAGCATCAAAGGATGCTGGAGCTTCCATGGCAACCAGGGAAAGCAGTTGAAAAAGATGGTTCTGGAACATGTCCCGAAGAATGCCGGCTTTGTCATAATATCCAGCCCGGTGACCAACATCTACACTCTCAGCAACAGTGATTTGAACATTATCCACATATCGTCTGTTCCAAATCGGTTCAAAGATGGTATTCGCGAACCGGAAAAACAGGATATTTTGAGCAGTTTCCTTTCCGAGGTAATGATCTATTCTATAAACCTGATCTTCAGTAAATACTTTGTGGATAGTCTCATTGAGCTTTTGGGCACTCTCCAGATCTTTGCCATAAGGTTTTTCAACTACTACATGGGTCCAGGGAGCATTCACCCCGCTTTTTTGACGGGCTAAGCCGCTTTTCCCGAGATGGAGAACTGTTTCGTGATAGAACTCGGGAGATATGGCCAGATAATAGAGCCGATTAGTGGGTTTAATTTCTAGTTCCGTCAGAGTTTCAGCAATTTTTTGATAATCCTGTAGTTCTGTTAGATTACCACTCCGATAATATATAAATTGTGAAAACTCGTTCCAGCTTTTCTCATGGTATGAATCCGGGCTGAACTTATGTATGCTTTCTAAAAGTCGATCCCTGAATTCTTGATCGGAAAATACTGATCTGCTGGTGCCAATGATGCGAATTTCTGGTAAACGGTCCTTTTGATAGAGATTAAATAACGCGGGAATCAGCTTCCGTTGAGTGAGGTCGCCCGATGCTCCGAAAATCACAATTGAAATTGGATGATTATTCATATTGATTTCAAGCTCCATAAACCGGAATCAATGCTCCATGGATGTCCTTCGCTCCTTGAGAACATAAGAAATAAATCACATTGGCCAGCGATTCGGGAGTGACCCAGCGCGATTGATTTGCTTTAGGCATCGCCTGGCGGTTTTGAGGTGTATCAATTGTCCCGGGAAGAATGCAGTTGACATTAATGCCCTGTGTTTTAAGTTCCGCTGCCATCGTTTCGGTTAATCGAACTACTCCTGCTTTTGCAACACTATATGCACCCATCTGGGCTTTTCCAGCCAGGGCAGGCCTGGCGCCAATCGTAATAATCTTACCGTATTTTTGATTCAGCATGTGGGGTATGACAGACCGGGATGTATTTAATAGGGTTTTCAGGTTCAAATTCATTAGATGATCCCAGGAATCAGGACTAATTTCATGAACCTGCTCGCCCATTTGAAATCCACCAACTGTGTGGACCAGGCAATCTATCCGTCCCAGGGCCTTTATACCAAGCTGGACTGCGGAATCAACCTGAAGATGATCGCGTAAATCAACTCCCGGGATTAAGAGATGTTCAGGATTTTCTGCTAATTGGGGAAATAAGGAAGAAAGACGATCAGGATGATGGTCAATCAGAAGCAGATGGGCACCATCAGCCTGGAATTTCTGAACAACTGCAGATCCCAGATTGCCAGCAGAACCTGTAATCAGAATAACTTGATTTGAAAATTCGCTTCCCTTTTGCATAATGATCTCCAAACTCAATTCAGTGGGGCTTAATCCTTTTTAACAGCATGTCCACCAAATTGGTTTCGCATTGCAGACAAGATCTTGGCGGCATAATTTTCCTCATCGCGGCTGACGAACCTAGCCTGCAGTGCTGCTGTGATTACAGGGGCGGGCACATCTAAATCGATGGATTCAAAAACAGTCCAACGGCCTTCTCCGCTATCTGCTACCCAACCCTTGATGCCCTCCAGTTCGGGATTTTCTTCAAGCGCACGAGCAGTGAGATCAAGCAGCCAGGAACGGATCACACTTCCATAGCGCCATATTTCAGAAATCTGATATAAATCCAGATTAAATACATCTTTTGCTTTCAGTATTTCAAATCCTTCAGCATAAGCCTGCATCATTCCGTATTCAATCCCATTATGGATCATTTTTACGAAGTGGCCTGATCCGTTAGGTCCGACGTGCCCCCATCCCAATTCTTTTGTTGGAGCAAGGGTTTCTAGCAGGGGGGTGATTACCTTAACTGATTTTTTATCACCACCTACCATCATGCTGTATCCTTCTGTCAATCCCCAGATCCCTCCGCTGGTGCCGACATCAATAAATGAAATCCCCTTTTCTTTGAGGAACTCACCCCTTCTTAAAGTGTCCTTATAATTGCTATTCCCGCCATCGATAATTATATCTTCCTTTTTAAGCAGGGAGGATAAAGCATCAATGGTGTCTTCAGTTGGATCACCAGCTGGAACCATGATCCAGATGACCTTTGGAGATGATAATTTCTCAACCGCTTCTTCTATCGAGAAGGCTGGTATTAGACCATCATCTTCAGCCATTTCGGTAGTAACTTGAGAAGTTCGGTTGAAGCCAATAATCTCATGACCATCCTTCATTAAGCGGCGGGCCATGTTCGATCCCATTTTTCCTAGACCAATGATTGCGGCTCGCATAATAATTCTCCTATCCTATTATATGGCCCCTTATTATTTTGAATTGAAAATCATGTTGGGTGATTTGAGGTTTGATGAAAAGCCCTCTTCCCCAATCTTGATGAGTCCCAGAAAGCTCTTCTTACGAATTAAACTGCCGGATTTACTCCCATTCAATGGTCCCGGGAGGTTTGCTGGTTATGTCATATACAACCCGATTGATACCTGGCACTTCATTTACAATCCTATTCGAAATTTTTGCCAGAAGTTCCATGGGTAAACGAGACCAATCCGCAGTCATAAAATCATCTGTAGTTACAGATCTTAGCGCTATTACATTTTGGTAGGTTCGTTGATCACCCATTACCCCTACTGTTTTGACTGGTAAAAGGACAGCAAATGCCTGTGATGTTACTGATCTAAGATAATCTTCTTGACTCAACTGCTGGTTGGCAAGAAATAATTCCTCCCTGAAGATCTCGTCAGCTTCTTGCAGTACTTTTATTCGATCTGGGGTAACTTCTCCGATACATCGAATTGCCAGCCCTGGCCCGGGAAACGGCTGCCGCCAAATTAGTGATTTGGGTATACCAATTGCTTCACCTATTACCCGGACTTCATCCTTGAAAAGATACCTGAGCGGTTCAACCAGGCTGAATTTCATATCCTGGGGTAGTCCACCAACATTGTGGTGGGTTTTTATTGTTTCAGATTTTCCTCTGTCAGGGGCTGCTGATTCAACGACATCAGGATAAATAGTGCCTTGTACCAGGTAATCCGGGTTACCTAAAGCCTGGGCCTGTTCTTCAAAGAGCCGGATAAACCGGTTTCCAACGATTGCCCGTTTTTGTTCAGGATCTTTAACACCGCTGAGATCATCAAAAAATACTTTTGAAGCCTCAACTGTATGAAGCTTTATTTGAAGCGATTTTTTAATTAGCTCAACAACTTGATCTTTTTCATTTTTCCTGAGTAAACCTGTGTCCACAAATACTGCATCAAGTTGATCTCCAACGGCTTTATGGACCAGTGTAGCTGCAACAGTTGAATCCACTCCACCGCTTACTGCTGCTATAACCCTGCCAGACCCAATTTTCTCTTTGATCTGATCAATGCTAAGATTAATAATCGATTCAGGAGTCCAGGAGGGAGTTATCTTGCAGATCTGGAATAAGAAATTCCTGATTATTTCGGGTCCAACAGCTGTGTGTTTTACTTCAGGATGGAATTGAACTCCGTAATATTGGCGGACTGGATCGCACATAGCCGCAATGGGGGCGTTATCTGTGATTGCCAGGATTTGAAAACCGTCCGGTAGGGTTTCAATACGATCACCGTGGGACATCCATACCTTATGCTGGCCTTCAGGAATCAACTGGTTCTTGCTGGTGACCGTGAGAAGGGAAAGTCCGTATTCTCTTGAGGATGAAGGTGCGACATTTCCATTCAACTTGACAGTCAATGCCTGCATCCCATAACATATGCCCAGGATCGGAATATTTAATGTGAGCAGATGACCAGGAATTGTCGGCGAATCCTGGGAGTAGATAGAAGCGGGTCCCCCAGATAAAATAATTCCCTTGGGATTATGATCCATTATTTGATTTCGATCAGAATTCCAGGCAAGCTGAATCGAATAGACCGATTGTTCCCTAATCACGCGTGTGATTAACTGAGTGTATTGAGATCCGAAATCAAGGACAATTATTGTATCGTGAGACATCTAATGGAAAATAATACTATCTTCACTCATGGATTGAATTCTTGCCAGGGAGTGAATAGGAATATTCAACTCTTCCAATCTTTTTCTACCTTCTTCAAAACTCTTCTCGATAAGTGTTCCTACACCAACTATACTTGCTCCGGCGATTTTAGTTAATTTGATTAATCCCAGGATGGTCATACCGCTCGCCAGGAAATCATCAATAATCAGAACCTGTTCATCGGCTCCAAGGTATTCAGGGGATACAATCAATTCTACAATTCTTCCCTTGGTATGGGATGGAGATAATGTCAGTAATACTTGATCTGGCATTGTGATTGGTTTGTGTTTTCTAGCGTATACTACTGGGATTTTCATGTGCAGCCCGGTTGCTACAGCCGGTGCAATTCCAGATATTTCAGCTGTCAATATTTTCGTGGGTGAGATATCTTTGAATATCCGGGCAAATTCCTTACCGGCTTCATTCATCAAACCGGCATCAACCTGGTGATTTATAAAACCATCAACCTTGAGAATTCCGTTTCCAAGGTATTGACCCTCAGCCTGAATTCGTTTTTTTAACTGATCCATATTCCCTCCCCAGATAATTGTTCTCAGTATACACTGAAACCTTCTTGAGGTGCTTGATTATCAAACCAAAAACTGAAATAAAAAAACCCCACAATTCATCTGAACTGTGGGGTGATTGACGGGTATCCAGATCTATCACCTTTTGGCAGGCATATATTTGGATAGTTTCCTGGCTAAATTGGCTAGCGGCAGACTTTGCAGCCAGACTTTCCCGGGACCGGTTAAAGTGGCCAGGAATAAGCCTTCCCCGGAAAACAAGACATTTTTAAGACCTTTTACACCGGTTATGTCATATTCGACAGTGGGTTCGAACATGGCGATATGTCCTGGATCAACCTTCATTTTTTCCCCGGCTTTTAATTCAATAGCCCGCACTTCTCCGGGAATTTCTACGAACACAGTGCCTGGACCGGTAATTTTCTGTAAAATAAAGCCTTCACCACCAAACAGACCGGTCCCTAATTTCTTCCGGAAATGCATTTCCAATTTGATTGATTCCTGAGCGCACATGAAGGCATCTTTTTGGCAGATTATGGTCTGACCAACCTCTAATTGAACCGGTATTACTTTTCCTGGGAATTCCGGGGTAAAGGTGATAAGGCCATCAGTGCTTTTACAGGTGTAAGTAGTCAGGAAGAGAGATTCTCCCGCCAGCATTCTGCCCAATCCGGCCCCTAAGCCACCTCTTGTGCTGGTATCCATTTCAAAATCGCCACGCATCCAGGCCATGCCCCCGGACTCGGTATAAACGGATTCTCCTTGTTTGAGGTGAATGTCAACCGATTCCATCACTGTACCGCTGATTTTGTACTGCATCACTGCCTCCTAAGCATGATGAAAAGTCTCTGGCCGGAAAAAACAAAGAAGTTTACTGTTAAGTATTCTATCCGGTACAATAGTAAATTGCTATATATAAGGAGTAAAAAGAAGAATGTTTTATATCGGAGAAATTGCCGCAATTATTACCTCACTAACTTTTGCAGTGAATTCAGCCCTGTTTACCATGGCAGGCAGGGAAGTTGGAGCGGTTGTTGTCAATCGTTTGAGGTTGCTGGCAGCCAGTATATTTCTGATAATCGCCCACTGGCTGTTTCTTGGAAGTCCTTGGCCAATAAGCGCTGGTTTTGACCGTTGGTTTTGGCTGGGATTGTCAGGAATTGTAGGATTGGTCCTGGGAGATTTGTTCTTATTCCAGGCGTTTGTATGGGTCGGTCCTGGTTTATCGATGTTAATGATGAGCCTGGCACCCATCTTGGCTGCCTTGATAGCCTGGATATTTTTGGGCGAAAGATTGAGAATCCTGCAAGTTGTGGGAATTGTCGTTACACTCATGGGAGTGATCTGGGTTGTGATAGAGAAGAATTCATCCCGGCAAAGCCAAAAAGATCATTACGTCAAGGGTATTCTATATGGATTGGGAGGGGCAGCCGGACAGGCACTTGGTTTTGTATTGGCAAAGATTGGATTAACTGAAAATTTTTCTCCAATATCCGGCAATTACATTCGCATGATTATTGCTTTGATCGTAATTTGGGCAATAACGATCATACAAAAACAATTCTCTTCAACTATTTCTCAGGCTTTATCCAATCCAAAAGCAGTTTGGAAAATAATTGGCGGCGCATTTTCAGGACCTTTTATAGGGGTCTCTCTATCATTATTTGCTTTACAGCAAACCAGTATTGGAGTCGCCAGCACTTTGATGGCTTTACCCCCCTTGTTTCTGATACCGATTGATCATTTTTATTTTAAGGAAAAGTTTGGCTGGGGAGCGATCGTTGGAACATTCCTGGCTCTGGGGGGTGTTGGCATATTATTTCTGGTTTAACGATGAAAATCCTGTGTGATCAGGCGTGCTATAATGCAGGGCACGAAATTATTGTCGATATTGGCTGGAATTTTTGCAGGAGGATAGATGTATAAGACTCACACATGTGGTGAATTGAGGGTCGAAGATGTAGGCAAAGAGGTAACCCTGGCTGGCTGGGTTGATCGGCTGCGTGATTTAGGCGGTGTTCGTTTTATTGATCTCAGGGATCGATTCGGAATCATTCAAATTGTATCCAATCCGGAAACAAATCCAGATGTTCACAAATCCTTAATACCAGTGAGGTCTGAATGGGTTATTAAAGCGGTGGGCGTTGTCCGTAAACGACCCCAGGATATGGAAAATCCTGGCTTAGCTACAGGAGAAATTGAGGTTAAGCTGTCGAAAGTTGAAATACTCAATCCTGCCAAAACTCCGCCATTCTTAATCAATCAAGAGGAAGAAGTTGAGGAGCAGATACGATTAAAGTACCGTTACCTGGATTTGCGCAGGCCCAGGATGCAGAAAAATATTATTCTCAGGCATCAAATTGTGTCTTTTATTCGCTCATATCTTGATCAGGAAAACTTTCTAGAGATTGAAACTCCCATATTATTTAAATCAACTCCTGAAGGAGCCCGTGATTATATTGTCCCGTCCAGGATTCATCCAGGTCAATTTTATGCGCTGCCTCAATCACCTCAGCAGCTCAAACAGATGCTGATGGTCGCTGGGATGGAAAAGTATTTTCAAATTGCTCGCTGCTTTCGTGATGAAGACCAGAGGGGAGATCGCCAACCTGAGTTTACTCAATTGGATATTGAAATGTCCTTTGTAGAGCGTGAAGATGTTATGGATCTCATTGAGGGCTTGTACACAGAGTTAGTGGCGAAAGTAACACCTCATAAGAAAATATTTAAAACACCCTGGCCGAGATTAACCTACCGGGAAGCCCTGGACAGGTTTGGCAAAGATAATCCAGATATCCGTTTTGGATTGGAATTGTTGGATATCTCTGATCTGGCGCAGGATTCTGGTTTTAAGGTATTTTCAGATACTGTTGAAAATGGTGGTACGGTGAGGGGATTAAATGCCAAAGGTTTGGGAAATTACAGCCGGAAACAAATTGATGAATTGACAGAGTATGTAAAACAATATGGCGCTGTGGGATTGGCTTATATTGCTTTAACAGATAATGGTGAGGAGCGTTCCTCTTTCGCAAAATTCCTTCCAGAAAAAACAAAGGCTGAACTTTTCTCCAGATTAGGGGCGGAAAAAAGAGATCTACTGCTCTTTATTGCAGATAGCCCGAAAGTTTCCCTTGAATGCCTGGGCAGATTGCGAGAGGAAATCAGGGATCGATTAGAACTGGTTGATTTGAATATCCTGGGATTTTGTTGGGTAATTGACTTTCCTCTAGTAAATTGGAATGAGGATGAAAAACGCTGGGATCCAAGCCACCATTTGTTCACATCCCCAATGTTCGAAGATCTTCATAAGCTGGAAAAAGAACCTGGCAAGGTCCGCGGGCAACAGTACGACCTGGTGCTGAATGGTTATGAGATCGGTGGAGGATCGATCAGAATTCACAATGCTGATCTCCAGGAAAGAATATTCTCTTTGATTGGCCTGGATGCGGACGTGGCCCGGGAACGTTTTGGGCATATGCTTGAAGCTTTTTCATATGGAACACCACCACACGGTGGAATAGCTTCAGGGATAGATCGCCTCTGCATGCTGCTTGCCGATGAACCTAATATCCGTGAGGTGATTGCGTTTCCGAAGAACCAATCTGCCAGGGACTTAATGGGGAATGCACCTTCAACAGTTGAACCAGAGCAGCTTGAAGAGCTCCATATCAAACTGGCGCTCAAACAGAAAAAAAAGGATTAAATTTCCCCTATTCAGTTGACGGTTGATATGGTAAATTGTATTCACCCTACTGTGTTCGCGATGTGACCAACGTGTTTTGAGCCAACACCAACTTTAAGGGTTCTTATATTGAAGAAGTAACGCGATAGGCCTGAGCCAAGGCGAAGCTTCTGATGCGGAACCCAATCTGCGAAAGCAGGTTCAAGACTAAGTCACACACGGCATGGTGGGGTGTTCTATTTAAGGGGGAAATCCATTTCAAACATTTTAAGAGCGGTTTTGATGATCGATAAGTGATCAAATGCCAATGGAGGGAGCTCCGAAAGATCAACCCAGACGGCCTGTGAAGCATCGCTTCCTGGTTGGAGGGAGAATTCTCCCTCATTATCCAGAACAGCTCCAAAGGCGGTTGATATCACCCGACCCCTGGGATCTCTGTTTGGAGCGCTGAACGTGTAAATTTGCAGCAAATTGATCTGTTTTAATCCAGTTTCTTCTGTAAGCTCCCTTGCTGCAGCACTTTCCAAATCTTCATTGATATTGACAAATCCACCGGGAAGGGCATATTTCCCTTGATAGGGATTATTAGCTCGTTTGATTAACAAGATCTGGTTTCCAGAGGATACTTTCCTGATTAAAACGATATCAACTGAATTTGCAGCCCGGGGATGTTCATATGTGTACAAAGTCGTAAACTCCTGGAAACGAGGATTTTATCGTTAAATTTCGTTTATAATTCTATTATATAATGTTCAGAAGATTAGAAACCTCATTTTGGAGGGTTATTGACCATGGATAAAATCAAGTTGCGCCATATCATCGTTGTTTCCATCGTGCTTGTGGTCCTGACTGGCTGTACATTGCCTGGATTTTCCACCCCCACACCTTTCTCATTCCCAACACCGGACAAGACCATGACAGCGTTATTTGAGCCAACTCAGGCTGTTCCGGCAACATCTGCGTCTGATTCATCTTCTGGTTCTGATGGTGATCAGGCTACGGCAACTCCAAAAGTGGTTCCAACGAATACACCAAAACCCGATGGAACAGAAGTTGTTGATGATGGTGAGGCTTCAACGACCCTGGAACCAACTGATACCGTTCCAACTGAAGTCTCCTATGTGGGACCTGCCGTGCGGGGTGGCCCATCAATTATCGCAGATTATACAACCATAGCTGTTATGGATGGTGAATTAGCTGGGTGGGATCCACCCATTCAGAAAGTGATTAATCATGTCGTATTTGGCGCAGCTAAATGGACAGATGAGAATGACGCTTATGGTACGGTAGTAGCTGGCTGGGATGAGAATTATCTTTACCTGGGTGTTCGTGTGAAGGATGATAAATACGTTCAGGAAGGTACCAAGGAGAAGATCTATCTGGGAGACAGTATTGAAATCCTTTTTGACCGTTATGTTAGTGCAGATTATTACCTGCAGGCAATGACAGCGGATGATTACCAGATCGGAATCTCACCCGGAAAAGGCGGTATTGCCTGCATAATATCTAATGGTAAAGTGGCGGCCGCCACTTTCGGAAATCCTCCTGAGGCATATATGTGGTTTCCAAAAGCTAAAGCAGGAGTAAAGGATGAAATAATAATCGGCGTCTCAAAAAACGTGTCAGGCTACATGATGGAGTTCAAGATCCCCTGGAGTCTCTTAGGAGTAACAAATCCCGCTGCTGGTGATCATTATGGATTTGCGATATCCATTAATGATAATGATCTTGCTGGGACTCAAACTCAACAAACTGTGGTAAGTAATGTTGCGACAAGATATTATGCGGATCCAACAACATGGGGAGATCTATACTTAAGAAAGTAATAAAAACCAGGACATAAAAAAAGCGGAACATAATTATGTTCCGCTTTTTTTATTATGACGTGATGTTAATCTAAATAAGCCTCAAGTTTTTCCTGGATGCGTGGGTTTCGCAGACGCCGTAATGCCTGAGCTTCAATCTGCCGTATGCGTTCCCGGGTTACGCCCATCTTTTTTCCTACTTCATTCAATGTTAGGGTTCTGCCATCAATCAACCCGTATCTCATTTCCAGGATTCTTGTTTCCCGGGGGGGCAATTCTGCCAGAGCTTCTTGAAGATGTTCCCTTAACAGGATGCCGGTTGCTTCTTCATCAGGTGGTGTAACATCTGCATCAGCAATAAAATCACCCAGTTGAGCATCATCTTCTTTGCCAGTGGGCATTTCCAGCGATAACGGCCGACGGGCATGTTTCATCATGTCTTGAACATCATCCGGGGTAACATTTAATGCTTCTGCAAGCTCATCTTGATTAGGATCGCGATTAAGGTCTTGCTTCAGTTGATGCTGCATGCGGATCATTTTATTGATTTTATCGCCCATATGGACAGGGACACGGATTGTGCGGCCCTGATCAGCAATTGCGCGTGTAATTGCCTGTCTAATCCACCAGGTTGCATAAGTGCTGAATTTGTATCCCCGATCGCGCTCAAATTTAAGGGCTGCCCGCATCATTCCGATATTACCTTCCTGAATTAGATCCAGGAAAGACACACCTCGACCAACATACTTTTTGGCTATGCTGATAACCAGTCTCGAGTTGGCTTGAATAAGATGTTCAAATGCTTCCCAACCTTCGTCGACGATTATGCTTGAGTTTTCCCTTTGCTCCAGGGTAAGTTCTTCTTCGGCCAGACTTACTTGAGCTTTGCGGCCGGCATCTATCAGTCTGGTCAGATTTTGTTCCTCATCTCTGGTTAAGAGAGGGACCTTGCCAGCTTGTTTTATATATAAGCCAACTGTGTCATTGGTGCTGATATGTTCAAGGGGATCACCATCATCAAAGAGGTCATTGTCATGATTTATAATTTCATCTTCGGCATCGTCTTCGAATAACTCTTCTGCTTCATCTTCGCTTTCAACATAGGGAATATCAGCCGTAAGCAATGCCGAAAAGGCTTCCTCGAGCTGATCAACATTATTTTCAGCCTTGGGGTAAATCTCTGAAATATCATCCAGGGTGACATATCCCTTATCCCTGCCGATTTGCAGCAGAGAGGCTAAGGGGTTTTCATGTTTAGTTACTTGATCTTTCTTAATATCTTCTTTCATTCTCATTGCTACCAATATAACCCTCTCATTAAGGACATTTAAAACCCATCCACATTCTGCAATGGATGGGTTTTACGTTCGGTTGGAATTTCATTATAGCATAGTGTTGAAATCTGCAAGGCTCAATTTTTATTTCAAATAATAGATTAATAATCTATTTCTGAGTTTTTTAAATGAAATGATCAGATAATCTACCATTATTGCACAGAAGACAAAAGATGAACTGAAATATGTTTATTTTAGGCCGCCAAACCATTGACCAAGAATAATTTCAGCTGGTTTTCCGTGTATTGATATGGATTTATCATGCAAAACAACCGGCGCAAAGTATCCGCGAGAGATGATACCTGAGATCCAACTTTTCTTTGCCGCAGTTGATATTAAGGCTGTATAAACCCTTGCTTGCAATGAATAATCAACCTGCAGATCAGGGATGATTGGGGCAGGTTCAGTAAATGCAGATAACTGGTAACAGGAGGAATTTTCCTGGTCAGAACATTCCCTGCTCCAGCCAGCCACAGATGGATAAGCGATGCGAAGAACCAGCTCTTTTTCGTTAGTTTTTAACCACTCAGTCCAGAATTCATTAACTTCACCATTCAGGGAATCTAGAACTTGAAGGTTTATCTCTTCCAGGGTAGTCGATTGCGCAGGTTGAATTATGGGATTCCAATTGAGATGGATTTGATCAACATAATCCAGATAGCCAGGCAAAGCTTTCGTTTCTGGAAGGGACATTGTCCAGGCAATTGTTCCTGAAAAACGTGATTCTACATCTTTTAATATCTCTATCCAGCGCAAATCTGAGTCGGCAGGTACCCCAGATGGTCCTCCATCGGCAAGTTTTCCTCCTGGGAGTGCGGGCGCCAGCCAATCATCCCCTAGAATTAACATCTCTGCTCCCTGCTGTTCGGCAGCTTCTGCGAAATGGATTGCAAAGGAATGGTATTGATCAAACCAGCTGTTCCACCAACTGAAATCCCGGGGAGCCGTTAACCACCACTCATCTGGAGGTTTCTCAAAATGAGCTTGGGGGTGGAATGCAATTTGCAGATCATTTATGCTGGCAATTGCAGCCATAGCGGTCAGGTCGAACCAGAGAGGATCCTGGTTGGGATCAGGTTCGATCACAGGGGGATTTTGGTGGGTAAATGACCAGGTTGGAGTGAGAATGACCCATCCCGCATTGGTCCCGGCAATATCCGGGATTGCTGAAGAAATTTGTATAGAAGCGGCAGCTTTACTTCCGGGCATTATCTCAACAGCGGAGATGAAACTTTCACCCCGGGAAGAGATAGCAGGTAAAGGTATTGTTACTGATTCCAGGTCCGCTACCAGCCAAGACCAGCTATCAACACTATCTGCTATATATTGCGATTCTGGACTGGGTGAAATTTCCCGTCCATGAGGATTTATTCCTGCTGTGGCTGCATCGTCGGCCACACCGCATTCACCCTCTCTGCAGTACCTGTAGGTCAAATCAGAGATAATATCAAAAGGTGATATGAGAATAAAAACCCAATGGTTAGGTCCCAGCTCTGTCATAGGCAGGGGAGTGGTCCATCCATAAGGATTGAATTGAATGTAGATTTCCTCACCAATTGGTGTATCATCTGGTGTCCAAAGATCAAAGGTTATTGAATTTTTATTTCCTGATTTCCAGATAAGGACCTGATCATCGATTTGGATGGGGTGATCCGGGATAAGGATCCTGCGGATCTTGAATCTTCCATCTTCTTCATGCTCGGCATTCCAAAAACCATCACCTAGAGAGTATTTGTACCGGATTTCAGCCCCGACTGGAAGCGAGAGGATGATTCCGTAGCGATTATCTCCTACATAGGAAAGCTTCGGCATCCGGGAAGGAATGATATTCATACCGCCGGGAAGATTTCCAAAAGTATTTCCCAATTGATAAAGGTTGCCTGCCAGGCGGACACTGTTTTCAGGCGTTCCAATTGGAACAGATACCAGGAAAGTAACATCGACAAAATCACGGGCATCAATAGCTAGATTTGCCTCAGTATTTGCCTGGGATGCGACTTCTGCTCCCTGCTGGATTTCATGGTAGGATCCATCAGGAGCATAAACTACCAGATTGTGAACTCCAGGCGGTAACCCGGGCAGCATGTAAGAGCCTGAAGCGGTGGTAAATGCCTGGACTCCACCTGCGGTTACCAACATGCCGGGAATGGGATTTCCAGTTATGGCATCACTGATAACACCTGAAATCCGGCCAGGATCAGACCAATAATAAGCTGTATCAGACCACTTGCTGACAACATCTCTGATTTCAAGAGGATTAATTGCCAGGACTAATCTATAGCGAACCTGCTCATCAGCCTGGGTATGTTCAATCACAGCATATTGATTTTGGCGGGTGTAGCGATATTTAATGATGGAGTGCTGAGGTACGGTTAATGTAATGGAATAGATTAGTCCCTGATCGAGATTAGCCTCGCCCAGGGCAGGTTCCAGGGGGTGAGCTTCGGCATTTACCCCCAACCCGGTCACTTCATCAAGGGTGCTTAGATATATGATTTCTCCTTCTGGAGTATTCAGGGGAACCTGGACATAAAATGTAGCTTCAACCATCACCACGGCAGGTTCATCACCACCAGAACCAGGTAGAATGTTTTCCAGTGAGAATGACCCACAACTGGTCAAATAAAAAGAACATAAAAGGAAAAGGCTGAGAAAGATCCGGTTTTTTGAGGGAACGGACATATCAGATCTCCGTTTTTATGAAATGAACAAGGATTTCAAGATTCTGAATTCTTCGAATTGGAATTTTAATTTGATTTTGATCGGTTAATTTGATGATAAAAAATCCCTTTTGAACTGAAATTCCCTCAAGATAATCCCAGGGGATTTCCTGTTTGGGTAGAAAGAGTGATCGTTTTGACAGATTAACTTCCCCGAAGGGAATAATTTCGCCAGCTTTGAAGGCTTGAAGGAATTTCGGTTGAATTCGTTTATATACCTGTTTTTTGATATTCTTTTTTAGGCCACCAAACCCTTTGATCCTGGGATGGCACAGAATCGGGGTGAATATTCTGGAGTGAAGTATCAGATGATGATCGGTCTTCTTTCCTAATCCGAAAAAGGATTTTTTAACAGAGTAGCTGGTAAGACCAAGAATATCCTCCCAATTTACTAATTTTTTCCGGCCAAGCGGAAAATGAAAATACAAACCCCACTTATAGATCTCAATCCATGTATGGGCTTTTTTCAAGCGATTTAAGGAATAGAAAAGTAGAAATAATACCAGGATCCCGCCGATCAAAAACCAGGTTCTTCCCCAGGAGGCAGCTGCAGCAGGACCAAAGCTGGAAAATCCATATAAGGTTCGCCAAAATCCATAGATTATGGGAGCGAGGACAACCAGCAATAAAGGTAAAAACACCCGCAGGAGATCACTCCAACGGAGTTCCTTTACGGAGTATTTGGTGATTGGAGATCCTAAATCAGGTTTTTTCATGCAATCTAACCGGGTCGATGATGTGTTTCCGTGATTTCCTAGATTATAGACCAGAAAGGGTTAGTTTGCACAGGTAATAGTAACCGGCATCCCAAAGGGATGTTGGTTACCTGGTTTTACTCAAGCGGGGATAAAATATACATCCGTTGGCTGGAGTTTGCTGTTTCTCAAGAATTGTGGATTGAGTTCCATACCAATCCAATCGAGGGATGCTTCAGAGGGATCGACTCCGAATAATCTGCTCATGAGCAGAGTGTTTACCCCATCAAATTCAACCAGGATCAGGACATAGGGTGTTTGATCCAGGAAGGCTTCGGAGCCAAAATGGCAGACCGTGAATGCGTGAATTCTGGCTTGATTTTCTGTGATATCCACCCAGTTGGTCTCTTCACCTGTATACATGTCGTGGCCGCGAGGGGTTGCATAGGTATATCCAGTCTCAGGATCCTGATTAGCGAGGATCACCTTATTTGTTAAACCGGCGAACCAGGGGCTGTCCTGTCCATAGGAATGCAGGTAAACGACCTTGTAAGGATACTCGATTTGGATTGGAGCCATATTCTTCAACCAGGCCAAAGCTTCTGGAGTTGTTTCGCGGGGAAATGGAAGATTATGGACAATGGTGCCGCCGAGAGATTCAGCTTGTTTATGTGGTAATTTAGCCATTTTTCCTCCCTATTCCTTTTCCAGAATACTGACGGTTACATATGTTCCAGTACCTGCATGTGAATGAATTGCTCCTTTCTGAGCATTTTTTACTTGCAGGGTCTTATCGTGGAAATGTTTGTTGATGGATGCCTGCAGCTGCCAGATGGCAAATACCGCCTGCATTAAGCCTGTTGCGCCAACAGGATGACCACAAGCTATTAAACCGCCTGATGGATTGACCGGGCAAACCGGTTTATCTGCTAACTTTAAGCCATAATCAACACCTGGCAAAAATGCCTTTCCTGAGGTTGCGAATGGACCGCCTTCACCATAGCGGCAAAGACCAAGGTCCTCATAGGTCTGGATCTCACTGGAAGTGTAGGCGTCATGAAGTTCAATAAAATCCAGCTCTTCCAAGGGATTCTGGATCCCGGCATGCTTGTAAGCCATATTACCTGCCGTACGTCCTGCTCTGAAGGAATGAACACCCGGGTAGCGGGTGCCGTTGTCCCAGAGCTCCCGGTAGTATTTCATGGTTTCTTGAGAGGCCTTTTCCTGAACAGTGGCGTATTTATCGACAAAATAATCATAATCAACATGGGGACGGTCAGACATACGCATGGCATCTGTTCCTCTGCCAATTCCGGTAACCTTGACCAAGGGTCTGGGAATTTTTGCACCAGCTTTCTCTAAATTTTTAATACCCTCTTCTGATGCTAAAATGGTGGCAGCAGCTCCATCTGACATTACACAGATATCCAGTCTTGTTAGAGGCCAGGCAACCATTGGAGAATTGCGCACATCCTCTATGCTATATCTGGATCTTTTCTGAGCGTAAGGATTGTGAAAGGCATTAATATGATTTTTTACGCTGACATGAGCCATGTCTTCCACTGTGGTTCCAAATTCCTTCATGTGCCTGGTAACCATCATCGCGTAATAGCCGGAATAAAAACCCCCAACCGGGTAATCGAAGGATACATCAGATGCCAGGGCAATAAATTCATTACCCTTCCAGGTTTCCACATGGCTCATGGTTTCAAAGCCATATGCAACCACGACTTCCATGTGACCACTGGCAATTGATTTCCAAGCCTCTTGGAAACATAATCCGCCGGTTGCCCCACCTCCTTCCACTCGGTGACTGGGTTTGGGGCATAAACCCAGATAATCCTGGGCCATGATAGCTGCCATTAACTGACGGCTGAAGTGATCGGAAAAGTATGATGCGACAGATCCATCAACGACTTCATTAAACGCCGGAAAACTCAGCTCCAGGTCGTCGATGGCATAATCATAGGCTTCCTTAATCACCGCCTGATAGGTTTTGTCCGGGCGAGCTTTTGCAAACTTGGAGACTCCCCCAGAGATGGCAAAAACAGGTCTCATTAATCCACGCTCCCTTCGTCAAATTGACGGTAGATAAATTAACTACTGGGTACAAAGAATCAACTGTTTCAGCAAGATTCTATCCTGTGAATACATGCCAATCTCATGAAAATAATCAAGGTTAACTACCGGAGAAGTTATTCCCCCTTCTTTTCAGGGGGTTTTGGGTCTTTTTTAGGCTCTTCTGGTTCTGGGGATTGTTCTGAGTTGGAAGCAGGCAATCCAGACCAGGAGGAATTAATTAGATCATTTCCGCCAATTTTTGGGAAGCTGTTCTTTGTCAGGTCCCTAAGTTCATTGAGTTCCTCGAGTTCTGCTTCCCTGATCAATCTTTGAGGTAAGTGTTGAATTTCCGTAACACCCTGGCGGATGTTTTTCCACCAAGGAGAATGGATGATTGAGCGCAAAAATTTGCCCAATTTTCGCCCTGCTTCAATCATGCCTTCCGGTCCCAGCACCAGAATACCAATGATCAAAACGAAGATAATTTCAAGTGGACCAATGCCAAAAATATTCATGAGTCTTGTTTTTCGTTTTGAGAGTCTAAGTTCTTGAATGCCTGGAGGATTTCATGGTGGCGGTCAGCCAGTGATCCCAGGACTCCGTTGACAAATCTGGGAGCGCTGTCAGATCCATAAGTTTTTGCCAATTCAACGGCCTCGTTGATGGCAACTTTAAGAGGGATATCATCGGCGATTGCAAATTCCCAAATAGCGATGCGGAGGATATTTCTATCAATAATTGCTACCTGGTCTAAGGGCCAATCAGGTGCATGTTCGGCAATAAAATGGTCTAACTTCTCTTTGATGGGCAGCACACCCAATACAATTGACCGGAAAAATTGGATCAGTTCTTCCTCTAGATCGGAACCGGATGCACGCTCTTTGAGCACAATACCAATCGGGTGATCAGTAATGTCTAGTTCATACAAAGCCTGGAGAGCTACTCCCCGGGCTCTGGTTCGGTCCTTCATGTTTTATCAGTCCTTGAGAATCTGGTTGTTCTGATAATCGATATCCTCTATGTGAACGTTGATGGTTCCAACCACCAAACCAACCATTTTAGAGATTGCTTCAGATACTTCATCTTGAACCTGGATGCTGGTCTCACGGATATTTGCTTTGTCATTTAGAACCAGGAACAAATCTGCATAAACAGATCCATCTTCTTTAACGGTTATCTCAATACCATCTTCTCGATTACGACTGAACAGGGTATTTACGCTACTGGGCGTTTGAGCTAAACGGCTGACCCCTTCAACCTGCAATGCAGTTAACTTTACTATTGTCGCCAGAACACCTGGGGCGATGGTTGTTTTTCCCGGGGGGCGTTCAGTTGTTTCCATAATTTCTCCCACGTAATTTATACTTAATTCAGGCGTCTTTATTATAACCCATGATGGTTAAAAAACAGACGGCCGTGAAAGTCACGGCCCGTCCGAGGTTATCTTTGATCAAACAATAATATGATCTATTGCGCTATTACTTCTCGTCCCCGGTAATAACCACAATGAGAGCATACCCTGTGGGGAAGTCGTTTTTCGCCGCAGTTGCTGCACTGGACCAGATGTTTCGGTTTTAACGCATCGTGGGCACGTCGCCGGTTCTTTCTGCCCCGGGATGTACGTTGTTTTGGTAGAGGTGTCATATCTTTTACTCCTGCATTTTTTCAACACGAATAATCGTAATAATTACTCTTTTTTATAGCAGGTAGATTATACGGAGTGGGGGGATTTAAGTCAAGGTGGTTGTTATCGATCATGATAACTCTACCCCTAACTGAACCGGTCACACCGGATCAAGATCAGGTGCAATTAACCCCGTATTGCCAGGAGAGGGGTCTCCTGTGAACAGGCTTCAGGTAAAAATCCAGGCGGTGCGCCATAACCCGCATTGGTGAACATCCACCAGCGCAAAGTCTGTTCCTTTACTCCCAGGGGCTGAAGGATGGTATAGGCTGCCCGGCAGAGTAGTTCGGCATATCTTTCTGTGTCAACAGCACCCGGATCTGGATTTTGTGGGAGATCCCAGGCAAATACCCCTGGTTTTCCCTTTGTGTAGAGAAATCGCACCCGCTGTCCCGGAATTAGATTTTTTCCAATGCCAGCCAATTGGGCAGCTGCCCGGGCAGCAGGCGAAGGTACTTTGTATTCTTCCAGGGGGCGGCTTATTTTTTGGGATATCAGCAGCTCTTCCAGAGGAATCTTCAATTTCCTCAAGGTAGATAGTTTTGACTGTAGCAGGGCGTGGATTCGGGGCAGCTGGGCTGTCAGCTCTCCGGCATCCGGAGCATCTGCAAGCACCCCGAGCATTTCCAACTGAATGTTTTTGACCCATTTTGAGGTATCATCCCGCCTTAACTCAATTCCCCGTACTTTCCAGGTCCCGTTCTTAAACAAACCGAAATAACGATTCGCCACTGGGATCCTGGGGTCTGGGCGCGAGCTTAAGAATGCGATCCAGCGGTAGATGCCGTCCAGGCTGGTTGGCAGACCGGTGCGGTCCAGGATTTCTTCCAGCAGAGGCTGAAAATCGGTTATCTGGGAAGCGCCCTCTTTTTGAACCCAGAGACCATCAACATACATGTGCAGGACCTTGAATCCCAAATCTTCGGCAGCTTCTTTTGCCCTCAGCAGGGCTTCCCTGCCATATGCTGTAACGGCTTCGTGAGCTTCGATGCGCCCAAAACGGGCATTCTTGTATCCCAGGTATCCAAAACAGGTAACCAGCAGCCATTTATGAGCTGAGGATCTGGCCTGGTAGGGTTGATAACGGGTATCTCTGGGATTCATGCTGGCCAGTGCCTGCTTGAGTTTGATTCTTTTTTCAAGCAGAGGCTGCAGGGTATCAGGGACCAGTCCCCGGTGGTCCTGATCGATTATCAGGTCAAGTTCGGGAACAAAGGTGCTGTTTTTACCTTCTTTTCCCACAGTTTCGGGAGATATATTGAAGTGTTCCATAATGCTGGGATACATGGAAATGAAATCAATTTCTGCCACATGGGCATGCAGTCCGATGGTTGGTTGGTAAACCAAGCCGCCCCGGTCAGCTTGGAGCAGGTTATAAGCTGATTTTGACCACTCTACCTGCTGTTTATGCCAGGGGATCAGAACACCCTGGCGCAGCGCAGTTAAAATTTGCATTGAGGAAATACCAGTTCCCGGAGAAACCCGGGCTGCAGTTTGAATGCGTAAACCGGTAACCCGGGCCATTTCAAAAACCCCGTCCAGTCCATAGTCGTGATACATGACTGTGTTTTCAGTAGAAATATGAATGCGCCCGAATAAACGTGCCTGGGGTCCGCGGTAAATGACTCCGCCGTAGGAATGGTAATAACGTTCTTCCCGCCGCTCAACATCCCGCCCTTCGTCCCGGTTGAGGGACAGTTTCAGATGGTGTTTTTCCATCAACTGGTGAAGTTTATCGATTAACCAATCATCTCCCCAGACAGTGACCAGCAGATCAGGATCATAGCGGCGGAGCAGTGCCTGTAGTTTGATCAGCAAACCCCGTTCGTCCCTGAAAGGGAAATTGTAATCCCTGCCTTTCAAATGAACTTTGAGATTGGCTGGTTCTCTGTGATTCGGGTTTGAGTCTGGAACCAGAGCCATCACCAGCAGGGGAGCCGCTGGCGGGTCGATCAGCCAGGGGGAATCGAGGGTTTCCAGCACTTCAATCTCACCTTCTTCAGAAGCCTGCACCCGGCAGCGCGCCAGGGGAAAAACACCTGTTTGGGCCGCATAACGCAGATCAACTGAAATATCGACGTTGTAATAGGTTAAGTCGGGAAAACTCTTTTTTAGATCCCTGAAAAGTCCTTCCTGAGCAGAAGGGGTCTGGGTGATTACCTCCAGTACTGGAAGCAGCTGGTCAACGAATAAATCCTGGCGATCCACGCGCGACAGCTGCAGCGGCAGCTCCAAAGAATCCAGGTGGCGCCAGAGCTTCCGTAGTTCGGCACTGCGGCCGTGAACATAGAATGAGGTTGGAAAAGGCTGGTGCAACCGGTGCCGCTTGGTGCCGTCTTCGTCCAGCATCCAGATGATCAGGCCCTGGTCTGGATCTGGATAAATATCCAACAGCCAGCCATTAATTTCATTTTTGGATGGCATGATGAAGTTCTGCGACCTCTCGCCTTAATCGGACGACTTCTTTATGTTCTTCCAGCAGCATGGACAGTAAAAAGGTTTCAAAGGGCAGCGCATGAGAGGCATATGAGGCTGCTGAGAGATGTTTTTGGGCGGAGGCAAACAAATCATCCAGTATCTGCTGGTCGCTGCTGCGCAGGGCTCGCCGGAAGCGGCCAAAAGCGGCCCGTTCTTTTAAAAAGGTTTGAGTAATTGAGGTTACAGTTCGTCCCATGGTATTTTCTCTTAGAGTAGTGTGAGTTGGTTTGCTGATTGCTGAAGTTCAAAGACCCACACCTGATCTGCAGCTTCTCTGATCCGGACCAAGAAGGGTTCTTCGCTGGGTTGGGGATGGAGAACTACCAGAACCGGGCTGTGCTGGGCATTTTTTCTCAGGCAGTGGAGACAGATTTCCAGCAGTCTGAGGCGCTCAGAGAGGGAAGCGTTCTCGTCTTGAAAGGTGGTGAGCAAATTCAGCACCAGGGTCGGGGTTGCTCTGGGAGCTGGTTGCTCCAACATGGTGGCCATTTGATAACAGGTGAATGCCCTGGCTACCCGGACCCGTTCCAGGGCTGTGTACAGATCCAGTTCCCGGCGCTTGAGCTCCCGGTTCAGGGTTAACAGATCAAATCGGTTGCCTCCGTCCAGTACACGGACCGGGCCGGTCTGGACTAACTCGGCAATGAATTTCAGGGAAGCTTCCCGCTGTAAGTTAGATGGGGCAATCAGCAGCTGCAGGGAAGGGGTGTGGGGTAGGGTGGCCAGTTTCATACCCAACCTTATCAGGCTGGCTGATTTTAAACCATCGACGTTTGGATGAAATCCGGGATGAAAAAGGGGCTACTCCAAAGGAGGAGGGCAGATCAGGCCCTCAGGCCGCCCACTGTGAAAAATCCCAGTCCGAAAGGATTTTCCGGAGTTCCAGCTTGCTGCGTAAACCGAATTTGCGCTTGGCATTGCGCAGGTGGGTTTTGACTGTGGCGGGAGAGATGATCAGTTGATCAGCGATTTCTTTGTTGGTATAGCTTAAACAAGCCAGGGCGGTGATCTCTTTTTCGCGGGGAGTGAGGGATTGCCAGGTTTTTAAGTTCCTGGTGGCTTCCCGGCGGTGCTGCAGGGCAAAATTCAACATCCTTTGGCCAACTTCATTTAAAGGTTGTTCTTCCTCTTTTGCCAGGCGGATCAGGGCCAGGCTCAGCGGCTGATCCAGCTTGACGAATTGAGTCGGCTGGAACAGGTATTTGAGAGAATCTAAAATACGGGTCGGGAACATAACTGCCCAGGGTCTATATAGAACATTTGTTCTATATTATACAGGATTGAACGCGGGCTGACAAGGGGTAATTTGAGAGTGATCAAGCGGTTGGGCAGCAAATATCCGGGAGGTTTTAGTTATCAGTATCCAGCAAACTATGCTGTAACGGTTGTATCCCCAATAAAAGGAGCTGATCACCGTTCTGGCAAATCAGCTCCTCGTTAGTAAAGTAATCAAAACCCGAGTCAGGGAGTGAGTATTAACAGGGACTCACTCTGATCCTGGATTTGTCTGAATGTCCAGAGCATGGGGTGATAATAAATCTTGCGCCATAATTCTGCCATGTCGATATAGTGAGGGTGATAGGCATGTCCGGATTGTCCGGTAGTGTGAATTGAAATTGAGTTGGATAGATCATTCAGGTCAACTACCATCCTCATGGAAGGCAGCCAGTCGATCACAAAAGGAGCAGATGGATCCCAACCGGTTGCGTTGATGATCTCATTGCCGCCGGAAGCAGGAAACGGACCCTGGTTGAATGCAGTCTTTATGAATGGGAAGCTGTTCATGATCTGGTTTTGGAATGTTATGGTGTGCAGTGTACCCCAATTCCAGGCTGATATGTCCTTGCCCTGTTCCTTGACCAGCTCCTGGAATGAACCCTCAAAAGTGAGACTTAAGATATCATCCCTCCATTCTGTCTCTTTTGTGCTGGCATCATCCCACCAGGAGTTGTTTGGTTCATCAACCAGCTGCCGGATGATTTCTTTAGCCCTGGATTCAACTCCAACATGATAATCATCCGGAAGGTCATCCTGGATTGTATTATTAATCAAATTCTGCCAGATAGTCATAAATAGGGCTGCCGGAGCGGAATCCAGATCGGCTTGATAATCCCAGTCCCTCAAGAGCTGTTGTGCAGCGAGTAAATCATCATCCGAAAATTGCAGTTCAAGAAGGAATGGGACCAACTCTTCTGCCAGCAAGTCATAATTATCACCCTGCATTTCTTTGATGTAAGACATAGTGATGGGTTTTGGTGCAGCTTCGAGCAAATCAACAATCCGTTGAGCCCGGAATCCGAGCGACCAATCTTTGGTAATCAGGTATGGATAATCTGTCCCCACCACAGCGTTGTTGGCGGTAACAATATAACCTTTAGGTGGGTTCAGTGAATAGGGGAGTTCCTGGAATGGGATAAACCCCTGCCAATCGTAATCGGTTGTCCAACCCGGAACCGGCAGCATGCCATCATGGCCTTCTAATCTGATCGGAATATTGCCAGGCATTTGATAAGCAATGTTGCCATCTACATCAGCATAAATCAGATTCTGTGCTGGAACACTAAACTCTTCGGTGGCTTTCCGGAATTCCTCCCAGTTATCCGCCAAATTAAAATCCCATATGGCGCAAAATACACAAGTAGGTTCCAGGGCAGTCCACTGCAGTGCCAATCCGTAGAACTCAGGCACTTCAATTCCTGTTGTTTGGTCAAAATCATCCAAACCATATACAGATCCGATCAACGGTCCATGCCGGGTCAGATAAACGGTGTGTTCAACAGGGTCTTTGCCCGCAACATTGATTATTTCTGTGATGGTCTCAAGTTCAATCCATCCATCAGGTGTCAGGTAGAGGCTGGCATCATCCCGGTGAATTTTTTCAATATAGAGGTCCATCACATCCGGACCAGTATTTGTAAATCCCCAGGCAATGCGGTCATTATGGCCGATGATAATTCCCGGAACACCGGCAAATGAGAAACCAGTTATATCAAGTTGACAGGATTCGGTCTTTTCCTGACAGTGCAGACCCACTTCATACCAGATTGAAGGCATTTGGGAACCCAGATGGGGATCATTCGCCAGATAGGGCTTACCGGTATCGGTCAGGTCTCCGCTGATTGCCCAGCTGTTTGATCCAATCGATTCAAATCCTCCCCCTGTAAGTTGGTCTAAAGCAATAGCCGAGGACTGAATATTGTTGAGTGCGCTTATTATGGCAGCGCTGGAGAATAGATCATCCCCAGGACTGGTTTCCAGGCTGGAATTATTTTGTTTGATGGATAGGTTCGGTACTATCAGGGGATGGTCTGCCGGATATTCAGGGTAGATGTCCTGAACCTGGTCAGCTGTTAAGTCATTCAGCAATAATGCCCGGTCTATTTCTGAATCCAGGTTTCCGCGCAAATCCCAGGCCATGGCTTTTCCCCAGGTGAGACTATTTAGGGGTGTCCATGGCGGGGGTTCATATCCCCGGTTTGTAAGAGGAAGAAAGATATATTCAAGGCTGAGTTCAACTCCTGTATTTTCTTGAATATAAGCATTAACTCCGGCTGAATAAGCTTCCAGAATACTTAATTTATCATCATCCAGCAGCTCCAGCTCCTGCCTGGCAATTCTCTCCCATCCTAGAGTACGTAGAAATTTATCTGTTTCAAGCATCGGGGGACCAATAAACTCGGCCAGTCTACCTGCCCCAAGATGACGCCAATAATCCATCTGCCAGAATCGATCCTGGGCATGAACATATCCCTGGGCGAAAAATAAATCATGGTGGTTTGTTCCATACAGGTGGGGGATGCCAAATTTATCGCGGTATATTTTTACCGGATCGTTCAATCCCGCTACCTGGATTTCACCGTCAACCACGGGAAATGATTTTTTTGCTGAGCTGCGAACAAGGGGGGGAGCGATGAGTGCTGTAATGAGAACCAGGAATGCTAAAACGACGATTGTGCCTAAAATTATTCGACCAATCCTTTTTGTCATCCTGTACCTCCTTTTGAGATCTGGACGATTCAAAACAGGTAGTGGTTTGCAGGTATTCCCGGAATAATTAACACCATCAGATTTAGGGTGGTTTTGATTATTTTTTAGATCCCAGGGTATTTCTCAGGTAGCTTTCAATAAAGGGGTCCAGGTCACCATCCAGAACAGCTTCAGTATTGCCAACTTCAAAATCAGTCCTGTGGTCTTTAACCATGTGATAGGGATGCAGGACATAAGACCGAATCTGGCTGCCCCATTCTGCTTTCTGGTATTCTCCCCTTAATTCATCTATTTTCTCTTTGTGTTCCCTCTGCTTCAGTTCCAGCAGCCGACCTTTTAAAACTTTCATTGCCATTTCGCGATTCTGGGTTTGAGACCTTTCATTCTGGCAGCTGGCCACAATCCCCGTAGGCAAATGTGTTATTCGGACAGCGGTGTCATTCTTCTGCACGCTCTGACCTCCAGCACCAGCAGATCTATAAGTATCAACCCGCAGATCTTTGGGATTGATTTTAATACTGCTGTCATCCTTAACCTGGGGCAAAATTTCTACCAGGACAAAAGAAGTATGACGTCTGTTTGATGAGTCAAATGGAGAGATCCGCACTAAACGGTGTACACCTTTTTCTGAGCGCAGGTAACCGTATGCATATGGACCATCTATGGATATGGTTGTACTTTTTATTCCAGCCTCTTCACCGGGTGTTAGATCAAGAGTCTCTGTATCAAATCCCCGTTTTTCAGCCCATCTGAGATACATGCGCTGGAGCATTTCAGCCCAATCCTGGGCATCGTTGCCGCCTGCGCCGGCATGGATAGCAAGTAATGCCCCTCCCTTGTCAAAATCACCGGAGAGCATAGCGTCAAACTCTCTTTTTTCGATTTCTGCCTGGATAGCAGTTACCTCGATTTTGAGATCTCCAGTGAGGGTTTCGTCTCCTAATTCAACCAACTCCAGGGTATCGGAAAGGCGCTGCTCCAGTTTTTTCCAGGCTTTAATTTCATTTTCAAGAGCTGCCAGGGTTTTCATAACCCGCCGGGCGCGGTTCTGGTTGTCCCATAAATCTGCGGCCTGGGATTCCACCTGTAATTTTTCCAGTTTGATTTCTTTTTGAGCTACGTCAAAGACGCTCCAATAAGTTCTGGAACTTTTGCTGGCTGTCTTTCAGGTTGGAATAAAGTGTATCCATTTTTATACTCCGATCTTTAATGCCTTTCAGGTAGGATTTAACTATTTTTTATCAGTATCACTCACATAACTGTGAAACATGGTGATACCTACGGATATTGCCAAATTTATTGAATCAACCTGGTTATTATATGGAATCCTGATACTTGTGCCAAAATCAAGATAGTCATCTGCCAGCCCACTGGTTTCTGAGCCAAATACTAATCCATGAGGTGATTGGAAAGCTACTTCCGGAAGGGATATTTTACCATTGGTCATCAGGGTGTATAGTTGATGATCTCCATATGATCCCCAATAATCCGGGAATGATTGATATCTCTTGATATTGATCTGAAAGATGGCACCCATCGATGCCCGGATTACTTTGGGATCGAAATGATCAGTTCCTGGTTCAATAATCGCCAGGTTAGAATATCCAAAACCCAACATTGCTCGTAAAATCGTTCCCAGATTACCCATACTGGATGGGTTTACCAGGATCAGGTGGTTGTGTTGGTGGCTGAGTTGGGAGCTGTATTTGTTAAAAACTCCGATCGCGTAAGTATTTCCGCGATCAGCCAGTTTTTCAACCAAGTAATCATTTTCAATCACTTCAATCTGAAAATTGCTGCAGGCCTGCCGAATTTTCGTGATTCCCCTGTTATTTGAACCTTTTGAATGCAGAAGCACAGCCAGGATATTTCCGGGTTGGAAGTCGATCAGCTCGAGAGTTGGAAAAACCCCATAACAATAGGAAAAGTCAAAATTCTTGGCATAGCGTTTTAGTTTTTGAGGTAGGGTCATATTAGTTTTGAGTTAAGATCCCGGATACAAATTGGTCCGGATTAAAGGGAACTAGATCCTGAACTCTTTCTCCTAAGCCAGCATAAAGAATTGGCAAGTTTAGTTTTTCCTGAATGGCAAATGTCATGCCACCTTTGGCTGAAGAATCCAGTTTTGCGAGAATAATGCCGTCCAGGGGGATAACATCCAAAAAAGATTCAGCCTGGTGCAATGCATTCTGTCCAGTTGTGGCATCCATTACCAGCCAGCTAGCGTGGGGAGCTCCTGCGAGGGCTTTGCCGGCAACCCGGTGCACTTTTTTAAGTTCTTCCATCAGGTTATGACGCGTATGAAGCCGGCCAGCAGTATCAATCAGGGCCAGATCATATTTTTTTGACAGGGTGGATTTGATGCCATCATAAACCACAGCCCCTGGATCTCCATCCTTCTGTCCTGCAATAACTGGAATATTGAGTCTCTCTCCCCAAATTTGTAATTGTTCTACTGCTGCTGCCCTGAAAGTATCAGCCGCGATAAAGAGGGTTTTTTTCCCTTGATCCTGATAGTGACTGCCCAATTTTGCGATTGTGGTTGTTTTCCCTGAGCCATTCACGCCAGTGACCAGGATAATTGTTGGGCCATTTTGCCAGGGTACCGCAGGTGGTTGAATTAATCTTTCCCGGAGTTCTTCGCGCAGGATGTTAAATAAACCATCCAGGGTGATTACCCCCCCTTCAACTGCCTGGATTTTCACCTGATCGATGATATCAAGACTGGTCTGAACGCCGATATCTGCTTGAATAAATAAGCTCTCTAGTTCTTCCCAGGTGTCTGCATTAATTTCACTGGCTCCGAGAAAGGCAGCTATTTTTCCGAAGGCAGATTTTCTGGTTTTTGAGAGGCCATTCTTCCATTTTTGAATATTATTTTCCATCGTCTGCATTATAACATGGCCTGTTTCAAAGTAGTTTTCCGGGGGCCTTTCGATAAGTTTATTCCTCACATCATGGATGGGACTGATTTAGAATAAGTAACAAAAGCAGAAATCGCAATCCGTAAATGGTCTAAGGTATAATGGACCAAACATATTTAGAGGTAGTGGTTAAAAGGGATGATCTTTGATGATTAGAATTAATGTCTTATTATTTTCTACGATTCGAGCGATTATCGGGCAGAAGGAACTTATTCTTGAACTGCCTGTTGATTCAACTGTCCTGGATTTAAAGACTGAGATTGGCCGCTTATTTCCACATTCTGAGGGTGCTGTCAGGACGATGCTCACTTCTGTTAATAGAGTGTTTTCGAATGATGAGGAAATCCTTTGTGATCAAGCTGAAGTCGCGTTTTTTCCTTTTGTCAGCGGAGGTTGATTTTCATCCGGAATTGTTTCTGAATTATATAATGGATGGAGATTACATATGAGCATAACTTGCCGTGGCTGCAGTAGAGCCTTTCCCCTGGATACGTTCCCTCACCTGTGCCCGGATTGTGGTGAATTATTCGGATTTCAAGATGGATTGGATTATGCTCCTGATCACCTTGAAAAAAACTTGCCGGGAATATGGCGTTTCAGGAAGAGTTTTTGCTTACCCCCGAACGCGCCTGTAGTTACCCTGGGGGAAGGTAATACCCCCTTGGTGTGGAGTGAGATTTCAGGAAAGAAAGTGGGCTTTAAGTTGGAAAGCCTTAATCCTACCGGATCATTTAAAGATCGTGGAACAGCAGTGCTGGTTAGTTGGCTGCTGGCAGCAAAAATAAAAAATATCGTGGAAGATTCATCCGGAAATGCTGGTGGGTCTTTTGCCGCATATGCTACGAAAGTGGGAATTTCAGCTAAAGTCTTTGTGCCTGCTTATGCATCTGGTCCTAAACGGACCCAGATTGAAAGTTATGGTGCTGAGGTAATCTCCGTGCCAGGTCCAAGATCGAATGCAGCTGATGCCGTCCTCAAAGAAATAGAAAACGGTGGGGTCTATGCCAGTCACGCATACTTGCCCCAGGGCACAGCTGGAATAGCCACAATTGCCTATGAACTTTACCAGCAAATAGGACAGGTTCCTGGAACAATTCTGCTCCCGGTTGGGCACGGCAGTCTTCTCATGGGTATTGCCCTGGGTTTTGAAGCCTTATTAAGAGGGGGAGAGATCACCCGTTTACCCAGATTGATCGGAATTCAAGCAGCATCCTGTGCTCCTCTCTGGAAAGCCTTTTCGGAGGGTGCAGCGGCACCTATCGGGATCGAACCACAGCAGACCAAAGCTGAAGGTGTGGCTATTTCAGATCCCTATCATGGCCGGGAAGTCATCGCTGCTGTCAATCGGAGTAAGGGGATTTTCCTAAAAGTCGAGGAAGAAAATATAATTATTGGTCAAAGACAACTGGCTGAAAAGGGCATCTATGTTGAACCTACTTCTGCCCTGGTCTGGAATGGGCTGGAACAAGCAGGGACAAAAATACCTGAACCGATTATTGGAATAATCACTGGACATGGCTTAAAAAGTAATTGAGTTGTTGCTTATCTTTCTCCATTAGGTATAATATAGTTTTGTCAATCAATCTCATGGTATAAATGGAATTGATGGACAGTGAAATTCAAGTAAACAGATCAGAATTTCACTGACCCTGAGTTCCTGGGAGTTTCTTATATGGGTCAGACTCCGGGATCGGAAAGCATAGAATCCCCTACTGATTTTAATCATCGTATCGGTTTAGATTTTGATAATCTTGCCCTGTTAACCAGGGCATTGACACATCGTTCCTATATCAATGAAAATCCAGACTCCCTGGAAGATAATGAACGATTGGAATTTTTAGGTGATGCCATCCTGGATTTTATTGTGGCCGCCTGGCTTTATCACAGGTATCCTGAGATGACCGAAGGCGACTTGACTTTGATGCGGACAGCCCTGGTGCGAACTGAACAGCTGGCTGATTTCGCCAGCATGATCGATCTTGGAAGTGCTCTTCGCCTGGGACAGGGGGAGATTGTCTCCGGAGGCAGATCCCGAAAGGCCCTCCTGTGTGCTGGATTTGAAGCTTTAATTGGTAGTATTTATCTTGACCAGGGAATTGAGGCAGTTGAAAAGTTCTTTGAACCTTATCTTGTTCAGGCTGTCAGCATCATAATGGAGAATGGCCATCCCCATGATTCTAAAAGCCTTCTCCAGGAATGGTCCCAGGCGAGGGGTCATAAATCCCCTGTGTATAAAACCACAAAAGAAAGTGGGCCTGACCATGAAAAAATATTTGAGGTTCAGGTCAGTATTCCGGGAATTATCAATGGAGACGGCAAGGGCAATAGCAAACGCGAAGCATCCAAACTGGCTGCAAAACAGGCTCTTGATAAATTGACACTTATCAATAATCACAAATAGAATCACTGAGGTTTCATGCGCTTAAAGTCTATCGAGTTGAATGGGTTCAAAACCTTTGCGACAAAAACACATTTTGAGTTTGCTAATGAAATTACTGTAATTGTCGGCCCTAATGGATCCGGAAAGAGTAATATAGCGGATGCTGTTCGGTGGGTATTAGGAGAACAATCCTATAAGCTCCTGCGTGGGAAAAAGACTCTGGACATGATCTATTCGGGATCAGACCAGCGCCCCAGAGCAGGCATGGCTGCTGTAACAATCACCTTTGATAACAGCGATGGCTGGCTGCCGATTGATTTTTCTGAAGTTTCCATTACCAGACGTGCTTTTCGCGACGGCAAGAATGAGTACCTGCTTAATGGTCAGCAGGTATTGCTCAGAGATGTCTATGAATTATTAGGCCAGTCAGGTTTGGCTGAACGAACTTATACAATTATTGGCCAGGGATTGGTGGATGCAGCTTTATCCCTTAAGGCAGAAGAAAGGCGAGCATTATTCGAAGAGGCTGCCGGCATTGGTTTGTACCGAACTAGAAAAGTTGAGGCGGAACGGCGTTTAGAAAAAACTCACCGTAATTTAGATCGCGTTGAGGACATTTTATCAGAACTAAAACCCAGATTGAAGAGTTTGCAGCGCCAGGCTGTCCGGGCAGAACAATATGATCAGGTAAAAGCGGACCTGAAGGTACTGCTTCAGGAATGGTATGGATATCATTGGGCTAGAGTACAGACTGATTTGAACAAAGCCAAGAACCTTGAGTCCAAACATCGTATTGATCTTGATAAAGCCAGGAAAACGCAGGCTGCCTTTGACCGGGAGCTATCTGAAAACCAGGCCAGGGTTGGAAGCCAGCGCTCTAGATTGAATACCTGGCACCGGGAATTGGCCGAGCATCACAGTCAAAAAGAGAATATAAGTCGCGAACGAGCTGTAACCGAAGAACGGATTCGGTCTCTGGAAAAGAGAATTCAAGACCTAGATACAGAACGGATCCGCCTGGAAGAAAATTCCCAATTGACCCGGGAAAGACTTGATAAGTCTCAAGAGGATAAAAAATCCGGCCAAACCCGTTTTGAAGAAACCCAACAAAAATCTGATCAGGCCAGACAGGCGTTGGAAGACAAAAGCAAACAAATGACTGTTCTGGAGGAGGAAACATCTAAAGCTCAGGATAGCCTGAAACGCTATCATGAAGAACAAATCCGGTTGAGATCCCAGACTGTTGAAAGAAATGAACAAATAGACAAGAAAAAAAATCGCCTAAAATCCTCTGAGAAACATATAAAAATAGCCCAAGAAAATCACCAGAAAATTCATTCCAGATCTGAGGAAATTAGACATGAGCTCAAAAAAGCTGCCAGCGCCAAGGAAAAGATTGAAATTGAACTCGAAGATATCTCTCAGGAAAAGATCGCTGGAGATAAGTACCGCCAGGAAGTAATTGATCAATTATCCCAGGCGAAAACCGAATGCAGCCAACTAACCGCGGAGCTAACAGTTCTTCAGGGTGCGGAACAGAAATTAGCTGGTTATGCAGATGGCGCTAAACTGCTGCTGACCCAATCAAAATCCGGAAAACTTCAAGGAGTCTTGGGTACTCTGAGCAAGTATATCGATGTTCCTGAAGAGTATGAAACGCCAATTGCTGCCGCGCTGGGTGAATACATTGACGCGGTTATCCTTGAATCTGCGAGTGCAACCGATCGGGCATTGGATCTCCTCCTCAATAAAACTACAAAAGGTGTGCTTCTCCCCTTGAACCGTCTGGTAACCCTGGACAAGTTAAAGGTAGATCGTAATCTACCGGGATATATTGGCTTGGCTTCCGAATTGATCAAGACTCCTCCAAAATATCGTCCCGTGATTGATTTATTATTAGGCCGGGTTTTTATCCTCAAAGATAAAAAAGATGTCAACAGGGCACTGCGGGATCAACCAACTGGCACTAAAGCGGTAACTCTCAAGGGTGAAGTGTTTTTCACAACCGGAGAAATTGTGACCGGTACTGCACGAAAGTCCGGATTACTCAGCCGATCAAGAGAATTAAAAACCTGGCAGGGAAAAATATCATCCAGCGCCAAACAAATCACAAAACTCGAAAAGGACATTGAGAGGATTGACGGAAAACTTACCGGTTTTGATCAATCTGAACAAAACCAGAAAACTATTTTAGTCAAAGCCAGGGTCACAGAAACAGAGATCACTGAAAGATTTACCCGGATATCGCTGGAACAAAACAGCGCTGAGAGACAGGTAGAATGGGAAACAACCCAGCTCCAGAATCTAGGTTCCGAAATTACAGATGATGAAAGTGTCTTAAAGAGAATATCAATAGAACTTGAAAAAATCCAACAGGATATTTCTGGATCTCAGGAGCTCGTAACAAAAACTGCCAGCGATCTAAAAACGATAACACTGGATGATGAACGGGAGCAATTAAACTATTGGGAAACCCAATTCGCAGTTTCTGAACGCGCATTATCTGACCTCAACCAGCGGGTTGAAGAACGAGAAAACACCTGGAAGGCGGCTTCAGACCAGCTGGGGCAAAACACTGCCCTGAAGGATCAAAACCTCAAACAAACCTCAATTCTACAGGAAGAGACCCAATTCCTAAAGGATGGTGAAAAGACTATCCAACAGGAAATAACTGAACTGAGGATGTTGATTGATGAAACAGACGGAAAACTTTCTAAGGATGAAAGTGAACAGCGAGATTTACAAACCAAGGAAGCTGATGCCCGGAGAATTCTGAATCAGGCTGAACGATCATTTGCCCAGGCAGATATTAACTTGATCCGCAACCGGGAAAAATTAGAATCCATCCAAGAAAGGATTAAGGAAGATATCGGCCTGGTAGAGCTGAAATATAACAAAGATATTTCAGGCCCAACACCTCTTCCGCTGGAAGGGTATGTTCAGAAACTCCCCGTGGTAAAAGAGATAACCAAGAATCTGGGAGGAACAATCCGGGAACAGCGGGCTCAATTAAGGCGTTTGGGGGCAATTAACCCGGAAGCTCAGCATGAGTACCGGGAAGTAAATGAACGGCATGAATTCCTGACTGAACAGTTAGCAGATCTCCGAAAAGCGGAATCTGATCTTAAAGAAGTGATTGCCGAACTTGATGTGTTGATGGAAAGAGAATTCCGGAAAACTTTTAATGCAGTTGCTGGAGAATTCAGGGAAATATTCACCCAATTATTTGGCGGGGGAAAAGGTCAATTGATATTATCAGAGCCTGATGACATGACTGGATCTGGAGTGGATATCCAGGTACGGTTACCGGGAAGACGAACCCAGGGGCTTTCTCTGTTATCAGGTGGGGAAAGAAGTCTAATTGCGGCAGCATTAATCTTCTCACTTTTGAAGATCTCTCCCACACCTTTTTGTGTTCTGGATGAAGTGGATGCCATGCTTGACGAATCCAATGTTGCCAGATATAGAAAATTGCTTAGAGAATTAAGTTCAGACACACAATTTATTGTCATTACTCACAACAGAAACACTGTCCAGGTCGCTGATGTGATTTATGGAATTATCATGTCTCCGGATTCTTCCAGCCAGGTTTTGAGTTTGAAGCTGGATGAGGTTGATGATGTAATTGATAATTAGTCCTGGTAAGGAATATCATTCCATCGTTTCTGTTTATTTTCCCCGAACAAGGTAACAAAATTGACAGTCATTTTCGGACGGATTGACTATAATCTATCTTTGCATTATGTGAGAATTCTCACATAATGCTGGTCGAGGGATCTTTGTTTTTCCTGAGGAAGTAGGGATTATAATAATTTATGAAGTGAAGGATTATTATCTTAAAAAGGAAACTATCAGGATATCCTGGTTTTCCAAGAGGAGTTTCATGGCCCAAACACTTTCAGATCAACTTAATGCAATTTTAAGTAAATTTGAGCGCAATGTCCCACATGTTGAAGCAACTGCCGTTGTCAGCACTGATGGACTGGTAATTGCCTCCCGCTTGCCGGATCAAGTCGAGGAAGACCGGATCGGTGCGATGGGAGCAGCCATACTCTCAATTAGCTCCCGGAGTGGAGATGAACTGGACCGGGGTGAAATGGAACGGGTGCTGATCGAGGGAGAATCTGGATATATTCTGATTCAGAGTATTGGAGAGGATGCGATCCTGGTTACCCTGGTTGATAAAGATGTCCGCCTGGGCCTGTTGTTTTATGAGTGCAAAAAATGTATCGAAAAATTAACCGAGGTTTTGTAAACTGTGTGATTTTGTAAGTGTTTTCGGCGGGCAAGATGCCAGATATTAAACAAATTATTCTTGAACGAGATCTCTACCCTTATCACTCATATTTTGCATCTTTTATCGCCGGTTTGGGCGAATTTGATATGCTGAACCAAGGATCAATAAATATTATTGCTTAAAGAGCAGCTGAATATTTAGATGCCTACCTGGATGCGAAGGATATTCTTTCAGACATGAACGCAGTTCCTGGAGACATATCTGCAGAAGTGATAAAGATATGTTAATTAAGATTATGAGCCTGGTTGGGGAGTATGATCTCCAACAGGTAGACGATGAACAGGTATTTTATTCATTACTGCAAATACCTGTCGTATTTGTCCAAAAGGAGTAGGTGGAGCGGAGGTTAAGGGGACATTATGCCCGATCCCAAATTTGTTGGAAAGCCTACTAAACAAGATCGCCCAGCGAGAGATTGTCGGAATGATAACCAATGAAATTGAAAAAGATGGCGGAACGTGTAAAGCTTATTATAAGGTTCAAATGTGATTAGCCGTTTATGGAAAAAAAAATAATATATCCCGAAAGACTCATTCATACTTTTTCTATTGTTGCTTACGACCCCGGTAGAGAGGAATGGGGTGTCGCAGTTCAGTCGAAATTCCTGGCAGCAGCAGCAGTTGTCTCCTGGGCTCGCGCCAAGGCGGGAGCAGTTGCTACCCAATCCTATGCTAATGTCACTTATGGTTTCAGAGGTCTGGACCTGATGGAAGGAGGTCTAAAGGCAGAAGAAACCATTGCGGCACTCATCCAAGACGACGACCAAAAAGATCTCAGACAAGTTGGGGTGGTTGATAGGAAAGGAAAGGCTGCCGCTTTTACCGGAGAGAAATGCAATGAATGGGCCGGGCATAAGGTGGGAGAGGGTTACACCTGCCAGGGAAATATCCTGGTTCCCGGAACCATTGAAGCCATGTCAACACGGTTTGAAGAAGTCCGCGGAGGTGAAGGTGAGCTGGCTGATTGGTTGGTATTGGCTCTGGAAGCCGGTCAGGAAGCTGGAGGGGATAAACGGGGAAGACAGGCCGCCGGAGTTATAGTAGTGAGGGATAAAGGCGGTTATGGTGGTGATAATGATCGTTATCTGGATCTGAGAGTTGATGATCATCCCTACCCGATATTAAAGCTTAAACAGCTGGTAGAGAATCATCATCTCTATTTTGGCGTTGTTAACCCGGAGGATCTTATTCCTCTCAACTCTGTTGCTCAAGAGCTTCAGAAAATTATGCTAAAAACCGGCCATTATGAAGGTGATCCAAATGGCGTTGTAAACGAGGCAACCCTGTCTGCCCTGAGACACCTGGTTGGAGAAGAAAATTTGGAAGAACGCTGGAATGGGGACGAAAAAGCAATTGATAATAAAGTTGTAGAATATTTACGGGGAAAATTTTCCTGATCCGATTTCTTGACAATATTTTCAAGTAATGTTAACATCAGCTATATGTTAAAGAACCGTATGCACCGTCATATGATAACTGTCAAATTTCTCCCCTGACCGGAGGCGGTTCACACGTATTTTTTGAACATCCCGAGTAATACTAAAACTTCCCCGGCTTTGACCGGGGATTTTTTGTATACATGCCGGGAAATAGGAGGTGC
>SDBT01001928.1_pt1 | contig 37283 bp, 37 predicted proteins | sample 2277101 | NCBI WGS metagenome assembly SDBT01 (sample SAMN10404973, study PRJNA504765) | marine sediment metagenome | isolation source: marine sediment core GS10_PC15, 103 cmbsf | place: Arctic Ocean: Southern Knipovich Ridge | collected 2010 | reverse complement strand
CCGTTCAGCTTGCGCTGGAGGAAAGTCTCGAGGCCCTTGAGATTGATGGGCTTGGCGAGAAAGTCCTCCGCCCCGAGCTCGAAGCTCTGTTTTCTCGCCTCATCGTCGTCGTAGCCGGACATGGTGATGATCGATCCCACCGAGATGTTCTGGTCCTGGACGTGCTTGAGGAGGTCGAGGCCGCTGAGCTTGGGAAGATACAAATCGAGTAAGACGGTATCGTAGCGTTTCTCGCGCATCGCTCGCAGCGCTTCCATGCCGTCACTCGCCGAGTCGACGATGTAGCCACGATTGGCCAGGAACCGGCGCAGGAGATTGCGAATCGGTTCCTCGTCATCGGCGATGAGAATTCGGAATGGCCTGGCTCCCTGTTCGACAAAGGGGAGCTGATCAACCGCATCCTCTCGCTGCAGATCCGGGAGCTGATCCGGATGGGGATCAGCAGACAGGCTCGGGGCCGGAAGCTTGAGGGTCTCGAGGGGAGTATCGAACTCGATGCCCACGAGGAAGCCGTCGCGCTGCTCCTGGACCCTGCGGACTACTCCCCAGGTCAGATCAGGAGAGATCCTCCCGGCGGCATCGAAGAAGCGAACCAGGCAGCGCGTCCTCTTCGGGGCGCTGTGGGAAGTAACCGCTCCAACTCCTCCACGGCTGATGTCTCGCGTGAAAGCGTCGATCGCGGCGGTCGGCGCCTCGATCTCTCCCTGCGTCGGCTGCAGGGCAATCAACAGCCTGTACTGAGAATTGATCCTCGGAAAGCCGCGGCGATCAGGTACGTGCGATATTTGCATGGCAACCTCTGATGCTCGGGATCATGCTCTGCTCACCCCTGGCCACTCGTTGTTAGCCCTTGCCCACCATTGTATCGGCATCCAAACAAACGTGCCCCGAGCAAGAATTCCGAACCTCGCCGGCTGGGTTCTCGAACCAGGCGCCTACGGGCCGGCTGCGGGCCTCCTACGGACCGGCTGACGGCCTCTTCCGTTGTCGGAAGCGGCAATCGTCAGTACAGTCTTTGCTGACAATCCTCAGGCGCTCCTCTACAGCCTGTTTCCAGTAGCCTGCCCACTCACTTTGAGACATCCGGCAAGAACCGGAAGAGGGGATACTCAACGATGAGAATCCGTACCCAGTGGTTCGCCGCAGTGGCCGTCGTCGCCCTGTGCGCCATCATCGGCAGTCCGGTGGCTGCCGTCGACGTTCGCGACACGCGCATGCTGACGGCGCCGGCAGTCAGCGCCACGCACATCGCCTTCGTCTATGCCGGTGATCTATGGAGCGCCCGCCTCGACGGCAGCAATGTTCGCCGTCTAACGACCCATCGGGGCATCGAAACCCGCCCGCGCTTCTCGCCCGATGGCAGCTCGATCGCATTCTCGGGTCAATACGACGGCAACCTCGATGTCTTCGTCGTTCCCGTCGAGGGCGGCGTGCCGCGGCGACTGACGTGGCACCCTGGCAGCGATGTTGTTCAGGACTGGACGCCGGACGGCTCGGCCGTGTCGTTTACCTCCGGCCGCTCGGTGCATACCAACCGCTATACACAGCTATTCACCATCTCCCTCGATGGCGGCATGCCCGAAAAGCTCCCCCTCCCGTACGCTTCGAAGGCATCCTTCTCGTCCGACGGGTCCAAGATCGCCTACCAGCCGCTGCGCGACGCCTTTCTGCAGTGGAAGAACTACCGGGGTGGCACGGTTGCAAGGATCTGGCTCTACGACCGCGGCGATCACTCCGTCGTCAAGGTTCCTCAGCCCGAGGGGCGCAGCAACGACACCGACCCGATGTGGATCGGTGACGAGGTTTATTTCCGCTCCGACCGCAACGGTGAGTTCAACCTCTTTTCCTATGACCCGGCATCCGAGCAGGTGCGGCAGCTCACCTTCTACGAGGACTACCCCATTCTCGAGGCCTCGGCCGGCGGTGGGCGGATCGTCTACGAGCAGGCCGGCTACTTGCACCTCTATGATCCCGACTCCGGGGCGCGTGCCGGCGACAAGGTCACCGTCGGGGTCGCGGCCGACCTGATCGAGAGAAGGCCGCGCTGGGTCGATGGCGCCCAATACTTGCGCGGCGCCGACATCTCTCCCAGCGGAGCACGCGCGGTCTTCGAGTACCGCGGTGAGATCATCACCATCCCGGCCGAGAAGGGTGACCACCGGAACCTCACCAATTCGCAGGGGGCCCACGACCGTTCCCCCGTCTGGTCGCCGGACGGGCGCTGGATCGCCTATTTCTCGGATCAGACCGGCGAGTACGAGCTCTACCTGATCGACCAGTACGGAAAGGACACTCCGCGCCGGATCGCCGTAGAGGGCGCCGGCTTTTATCAAGAGCCGAGGTGGTCACCCGACAGCAAATGGATCGCCTACCAGGACAACGCTCTGAGCCTGTACTTGCTCAACGTCGAGAGCAGGGGTATCACCAAGGTCTCCGAGGATCCGTACTACGGCCCGGCGCCTCTCAACATCATCCACATCTCCTGGTCGCCAGACTCCAAGTGGATCGCGTACACGCAGAGGACGGCGGCGGACTTCCGCCGCATCTGGATCTACTCGGTAGAGGACGGCAGCTCGCATCCCGTTACCGACGGGCTCAGCGACACATTCGGGCCCGCCTTCGACGCCGGCGGCAAGTACCTCTACTTTCTCGCCTCCACCGACGCCGGGCCCGTACGACAGTGGTTCGCCATGTCGAACGCCGACATGGATGCGAGTAGCAACATCTACATGGCCGTCTTGCCCAAGGGCGTCGAGTCTCCTCTGAAGAAGGAAAGCGATGAGGAGGAAGTGAAGGAGGCAAGTGCCGAGGACGAGGGGCCTGGACCCGGCGGTGACGAGTCCCAGGGCGAAGGTGGAGACGAGGCTGAAGACGAGGCAGTCGCCATCGACTTCGACCACCTCGACCAGCGCATCGTCGATCTGCCGGTCGAATCGGCAAACTACTCGGACCTGCAGGCCGGGGCCGAAGGACACATTTACTATATCCACAGGGAAGGTGGTCAGGGACCATTCGGTGGTCCGGGTAGCCTGCGCCGCTTCGATCTCGCCACGCGCGAGGAGGAGACCCTCGTCGAGGGCGTGCTCGGCTACCAGCTCAGCGCCGACAACAAGAAGGTGTTGCTGGCCATGGCGGGCAACCGCTGGCTCATCGCCGGCACGCCGGGAAAGATCGATCCAGCTGGCGGGCAGATGTCGACAGGCAGCCGGGCGGGAAAGATCGATCCAGGTAGCGGGCAGCTATCGACAGGCAGCCTGGAGGTGAAGATCGACCCGGTGGCCGAGTGGCGGCAGATCTTCCAGGAAGCCTGGCGCATCAACCGCGACTACTTCTACGACCCCAACTTCCACGGCGCCGATTGGGAGCAAATGGGCGAGAAGTACTCGGTCTTCCTCGATGACCTGGCCACACGCGACGACCTCAACCGGGTGCTCCAGTGGATGTCGTCGGAGCTCTCTGTGGGGCACCACCGGGTCGGGGGCGGTGACTCCCTGGTCGAGGCCGAAAACATCCCCGGTGGACTGCTCGGAGCCGACTTCGAGGCCGATTCCGGCCGCTACCGATTCGCCAAAGTCTACGGCGGCCTCAACTGGAATCCCGAGTTGCGCTCACCGCTTACCGAGGCCGGTGTCGATGTGGTCGCGGGTGAGTACCTGCTGGCGGTGAGCGGCCGGCAGATCCGCCCGCCGGAAAACCTCTATAGCCGCTTCGAGAACACCGCAGGCAAGATCGTCGAGATCACCGTGGGGCCGAACGCCGACGGCAGCGACTCGCGGACGGTCGAGGTGGTTCCGGTCTCCAGGGAGTACGCGTTGCGGAACCGCGACTGGGTCGAGGGCAATATCGCCAAGGTCGACGCCGCTACCGGCGGCAGGGTCGCCTACGTCTACGTGCCCAACACCTCGACGCTGGGTCATACCTACTTCAAGCGCTACTTTTACCCGCAGGCGTACAAGGACGCCATCATCGTCGACGAGCGCTTCAACGGCGGCGGCTCGGTGGCCGACTACTACATCGACATCCTGCGGCGTCCGTACATCAGCCACTGGGCAACGCGCTACGGCAACGACTTCCAGGCACCGTTCCACGCGATCCAGGGCCCCAAGGTGATGATCATCGACGAAACGGCTGGCTCCGGCGGCGACCTGTTGCCGTGGATGTTCCGCAATCTCGAGCTCGGACCGCTGGTCGGCAAGCGCACCTGGGGCGGCCTGGTCGGCACCCTCGGCTTCCCGGTGCTAATGGACGGTGGCGGCATCACTGCCCCCAACCTGGCAATCTGGACAGAGGAGGGGTTCGTCGTCGAGAACGTCGGCGTTCCGCCCGACATCGAGGTCGAGCAGTGGCCCGCCGAGGTCATCGCCGGCCACGACCCACAGCTCGAGAAGGCCATAGAAGTTGCGATGGAGATGCTCGAAGCCAACCCGCCGCACCAGTACGTGAAGCCTCCCTTTCCGATTCGCGTCAGGAGGTAGTAGCCGGGACGTACCCGCATACATCGAAGCAAGGAGCTTTGGCGTGAAAAAATTCTCATCGGTCAGGTCCCACGTTGCTCTCTTGTCGATCTGCTTTCTCGTGTCGTGCCTGTCGGTGGCCGGCTGCGGGCAGGTTGCCGAAAGCACACCGCAGTACGCGCGCATCAGCCACAGCGAGTACGGCGAGGCGATCGAGGCGGCGCGCGCGCTCATTCAGGAGCGCCTACCTGACTATCCCGGTGTGTCGGTGGCCGTCGGGATCGATGGCGAGGTCGTGTGGGCCGAGGGTTTCGGCTGGGCCGATATCGAGCAGCGCGTACCTGTGCGGACGACCTCGAAGTTCCGCATCGGGAGCGTCTCGAAGCCGATGACCGCGGCGCTCCTCGGGCTGGTCTATGAGGCGGGACAAGTCGATCTGGATGCTCCGGTGCAGACCTATGTGCCGATGTTTCCCGAGAAGGAGTATCCGATCGCGACGCGCCAGCTCGCCGGACACATCTCAGGAATCCGCCACTATCGCGGCGGCGAGTTCCTCAGCGCCGTTCACTACGACAACGTGATCGACGGGCTGGTCATCTTCGCCGACGACCCGCTGGAGTTCGAGCCGGGGTCTCGCTATCAGTACTCCAGCTATGCATGGAACTTGCTCAGCGCCGTCATCGAGGGTGCCAGCGGTGAGGACTTCCTCGGCCAGATGCAGGGGCGAGTTTTCGAAGAGCTGGATCTTCGCAACACAGTGGTCGACCAGAACCATCTGATCGTCATGGATAGGGTGCGTCCCTACGAGCGTCGCGACGGCCTGTTTTTCAACGCGCCGCACGTGGACAACAGCTACAAGTGGGCCGGCGGCGGCTTCCTTTCAACCGCCGAGGATCTCGTGAAGTTCGGCCTGGCCCATATGCAGCCCGGCTTCTTACGGGCGGAAACCCTGGAGCTCTGGTTTACGTCCCAGGTGACCAACGACGGCGAGGAGACCGGCTACGGCATCGGCTGGAGCATTGGAGCCGACGGCGCGGATCGCAGGGTGATCGGGCACGGCGGAGGGTCGGTGGGTGGTACCACAGCGCTGTCGATCTACCCTGACCACGATCTGGTCTTCGCCATGATCTCCAACATGAGCGACGCGCCGCGCTTCCCGCAAACCGAGATCGTGGATCTGTTCTTGGGCCAGAACTAGCAAGCCGTGGTGAAAGTGTGATGCGCCTGGTGACGCCGCCAAGGGCGCAGGTGCAAGGCACCGCGCCGGCTACTACGGCGCGTGTCTGTTGTGCGCTGTCGTCATTCACTATCGGCCGGAGTGGGCGGCGCCCATTACCCTGCTCGACTCGAGCCTCAACGTCGGCGTCCTGATCTTGTCGCTGTTCGTCACCTACTGCGGCATGGTCGACACCTACTGCCGTTGCGCCGCCGACACCTCCGTCGCCATGGCGATGAACCGGGCGATGTTGCGCTTCAAGTTCATCAGCTCTTCTTCGTGCACGTACATCATGTGCCCGGCCTCGTAGAAGTTGTGCTTAATGTTGCCACGCAGCTCGTCGGGCAGGTTCATGTGGTCAGTCGTCCACTCCGCGGCAAAGAACGGCGTCGCCAGGTCGTAGTAACCGTTCTCGACCTGCACCTTGAGGTTGGGGTTGCGGATCATCGCCTGCTCGAGGTCGGAGGCAACGTAGGTAGCACCCTGCCAGGCGCGGCCGCCGGCGTCGCGGTTCCAGTTCCAATCCCGGGTGCCGCCGCCGGTACGGTAGGTCTCGGTAGTCTCGAAACCGAGCTCTTCGCGCAGGTAGCGGTTGATGGCCGCAGTGTAGGCGCCGGTGATCGCCGCGGACTGCGGGTCGTAGCCGGCGTTCTCGCCCAGCAGTTCATTAGTGAAGCCATCGTAGCGAGCGTCGAGGCGCGAGGTCACCATGCCCTGCCGGCGTTGCAGCTCGGCGCGGAACTGCGAGGCGTTGACCCTCAGATTGGCTCTCCCCAGGTAGTCCTCGGAGAGGCCGGTGTACTCGGCGAGCTTGGCGCGTACCGCGGTCTTCTGGGCGGCCGGGGCCGAGGCCCCTTGGGAGAGAACATGCGTGTATTCCCCGACCGCGAAGTCACGCACCTCTTCGAGCCAAGCTTCGAGATCGTCGGGCCAGGGAATCAAGCCGTGATAGGCAGCGGTAATCGCATAGGTCGGCAGATACGTGACGTACGAGGTGTCATGACCCGGCGCAAACAACAAAGTCTCAAAGTCGAGGACAGCCGAGATCAAAACGACGCCGCTGAAGTCCATCCCTGCGCGATTTTGAAGCATGTTCACCAGCACGGCCGAACGCGTCGTGCCGTAGCTTTCACCCATCAGGAACTTCGGCGAATTCCAGCGCCGGTTGCGAGTGATGTACTGCGAGATGAACTGGGTCAGCGAGCTGGCATCCTCGTCGATGCCCCAGAAGTCTCTCCCCTGCCCCACACCTACTACGCGGCTGAAGCCGGTGCCGATCGGATCGATGAAGACCATGTCGGTGACGTCCATGAGGCTACCCGGGTTGTCGACCAGGTCGTATGGAGGCGGCGGTGTCGGGCCAGAGGCGTTCACCGGCACACGCCGGGGCCCGAAAGCCCCCATGTGCAGCCACACCGAAGCCGAGCCCGGCCCACCGTTGTAGATGAACGAAATCGGCCGGGTGCTCGCATCGACATCGGTTCGCGTGTACGCCGTGTAGTACAAGCTTCCGATTGGCTTACCGGCCTCGTTCACGAGGTGCATGGTCGCCGCGGTCGCCTTGTATGGGATCGTGTCCCCGTCGAGCACGATGCTGTGCTCTGACACGGCAGACTCCTCGTCGGGGACCGGCAGCTCGTCCTGCGTTGCCGGCGGAGCCGTGGCGTCCCGGTCGCCAGGCTGCTGGGCCTGGGCGGGTCCGGCGAGAATGGCCATCAGGGCAATCATTGTGAACACAGCGAACTTGCTCCGCATCGGTTCTTCTCCTTGAACCTCGTGGGCTTCTTGTCAGCCTGGTGGGTCTATTGTCGTGCAAGAAGAGCTGGAGTGTCCAGGATCAGCCGCGACAGCGATCTATGCAGACCGTTCCCGAGCCGCCTCTGCCTGCAGGATCTTTTCGCGGCGATTGCGGTAGAGCTCCGGGTCGACGACCGACGCCATTGCTTCGACATCGAACCGGCCACCGAGGAACTCGTTGACCGAAGTGGCGAACGGCAGGGGGTCGTCGAGCGCGTCCCTGAAACTGACCTCGATCATCTCGAAGTTGGGCCGCTTGCGGGCCAGGTACTGCACGTCGACCAGGTGGCGCAGGTACTGCTCCTTCGCCTTCTCGTCCTCGATGGGGTTCTCTTCACCGCGCCGGTCCAGCATCTTGTTCTGTGAGGCGAGGATCTCAGAAACGTCGCGCCGCATCAAAATGATGCGGTAGAAATTTTCGTCCGGCAACTCCGCCAGGAGGTGTGAGATGACCTTGACGACCTTGCCGCGCGCCCCGCGCACCCATGACTTGTCCTGCTCTTTGGCGAGATCCTTGACGCGCTCGTACTCGAAGTAGCCCTTGGGATTGTCCTCGTCGGCCGTGCGCTCGTGATCGGTCATGATCGGCAGACCGGCGGCGTCGAGCATCTTCATCATCATGGAGGTGCCGGAGCGAGGCAGCCCGGAGACGACGACTACCTCGTCGCCGTACTTGCGCTTACGCAGAAAGCTCGTGATCGGATTGGTCATTTGAGAAGCCCAACGGTGATGGTACCTGCAATCGAGACGCCCAATTGTAGCAATCGCCGGGCATCAGGTCTGCCGAGTGTCCTTGCCCGGCGGCAAGAATCTGTGATAATCCGGCGCCCACGAAGCTGTGAGAGTATCCTCGGACTCACGCTGAATCGGGAGGATTCGCTTGGAGGGTCCTCATTCAAAGACGACTTCAAGAACCGGACTATCTATCGAGATGATTGACCAGTTGAACATGCTGCGGGAGTTTCACCATACGTTTCGTGCTCATGCCGAGGACGAGCCGACCACAGACCTGACAGCGGAGGTTATCGCCCTACGGGTGAGCCTTATCCAGGAGGAGCTCGACGAGTATCGGAAGGCGGCTGAGGCTCGCGATCTTGTCGAGGTCGCCGACGCATTGTCCGACCTGATGTACGTCGTCCTGGGAACCTACGTGGCGCATGGCCTGCACTTGCATGCCGAGCCGCTCTTCGAAGAGGTCCACCGCAGCAACATGAGCAAGCTCGACGACGCCGGCGAGCCGATTTTCCGAGAGGACGGCAAGGTGCTGAAGTCCGATAGGTTCGAGCAACCGAACCTCGAGTCCGTCCTCTCCCAACGCCTATTGAACGAGAATCCCGGTGGCGAGAGCTCTGACGGCTCGAGTCACGAAAGCTGAACGGAGGCACCACATGTCGGGTTCATTCCAAGTTTCTCACCGTCCCACTCCTGCTCGCTCGCTCTCGACTGCAAAGAGGTACCTGGCTTCCAGATTGCTCGTCGTGGCTGTCGCCCTCATCGCCATGGTCGGGTGGTCCTGGACAGCGGATGCGCAAGCTCCTGACACGGAATTGGAGGGTGACTACCTCTACAAGACGCTCATGGTGCGCGCCGCGCCGGGAGATCTTCTTCCCCTCATCGACATGCTGCAGGAGCGCCTTACGGTGTACGCCGAGTTCAGCGATGCCGGTCCGTTCTGGATGCGCCACACGCAGGGCGATCAGTGGGACCTCTTGCTTCTCTTCCCCATGGGGAGCGTCGAGGACTACTACTCGGCGAGCTCGATCGCGGCACGCAAGCAAGCGTATGAGAAGTCGGGTACCAGTGAGGAGGAATTCCAGACGGCTGCAGCACGGCTCATCGCCTGGCAGGAGGAGCTATTCGTCTGGGGTCCGTCGGCGGAGGCCGTTGCGGCCCGGTTCGAGGGCATGGACTTCTACCATGTCGAGATCTTCATCGCGCTCGCCGGCCAGCGGGAGAAGTTGCTGCAACAGCGACGCATGGAAAACGACTACCTGGGCCGGATAGGACGACAGCAGAACCTGATCTTCAGCCGCGCCGGCGGCGCCGCGTGGGACTCCTACACGCTCGGCTTCTATCGCGACCTGCAGCAGTACGCCGCGAGCTCCGACGTCTCGGCAGATGTCGAGCAGGAGGCCGCGCAGGCAGCGGGCTTCGAGGGCGCCAACACGATCGGCTCCTACATGAGGTCGCTCATTCAGATGCACCGCGACACTCTGGCGGTCGCCATTCGCTAGCGTAGCCTGGACTTCTCAACGGGTTGCGGCGCGAGCGAGCGGGAGTGCGTTAGCGGGCCGCGGGTGCTGGCGCGGGAGCTGGTGCGCGCAGGTACGACTCAGCGCCCGCGGGGAATGAAGCGGGGCACGCGCCGGCAGTACTCGTCGTATGCGTCGCCAAATCGCTCGCGCAGCTCGCGCTCCTCGATGAGAACCAGGAAATAGATCGCCGGAATCAGAAGCAGGACCATGACGTATGGCCCGAGGAAGTTGGCAAACAGGGCGTACGCGAGCGACAGGAACACAACCTCCACATAGCGCGGGTGGCGGACTCGACCATATATGCCCTCGCTCAGCAGCGTCCCTGGGTAGCGATCCTCCGAGAGCTCAGGCAATCCGGTCAGAACGCCCGCGGTAAGCAGCTTGCGGCGTGCGATCGCGATCCAGGCCCCCCCCATCGCGCAGACCACCCCGAACGCGATGGTGACGTAGCTTGTCCCATAGTCGGCCCCGAGCAAAAGGTCCCGCGCCAGGAAGATCCCCACCATGTAGAGCACGACCGGCACACTGAGGATGGTGTAGGTCCATACCGGGCCAAGCCGGCGCCAGAATGACGCGAACGGGTGGATGAAGTACCACAGGAAGAGCCCCGGAGGGAGGCTCATCATCAGCACTACGGCAACGACATACCGGGCCGTGTCCACGAGCATCACCTATTGTGACGACGCCTCCACATGAGAAGCACGAGAGCCAGTGCTCCACTCGCGACTACTGCTCAATCCTCTCGCTGGAGATACGTACAACCCCATTGGGACATTCGAGAACGAATTCGAGTGACAGGCTGACTCCCTGCTCCACTCCAACATCCAGGCCCAGGAGGCGCATGAGGGCAATCAGTTCGTCAGAGTCCGGAACCTGCAGATTCACGGCACCCAGCTCGCATCCAGCCGGGGACGACTCCGCGGGGTGAACCGATGCCTCTCCCCATTCGATGAAGAAGGGTGCCCCCGCGAGCAGCGGTTCCTCGATCGCCAGGGTCCGCCACTCGAGCATCGACCCATCGGGCTTGACGCGCGAACCGGCGACAGGGCCCGCAACCTCGTACCCCTCGCCCACCAGATTCTTCGCAAGATCGTCAACGTTGGTGGACGACGCGGCCCACCCGATTGGGGTCAACTCGGCGAACCCGTCCAAGTCGCCCGCGAGATCGTCGGACTCGTCGATCACCCCACCTAGCACCGGTGCAAGTAGTTCCATGTAGTGCCCGGAACCCAGCGAAATCAACGCGTTCCTCGTGCCACGCCCTGGATGCTCTCCACCGAACACCGCACGCACGCCGGTCAGTGCCTCGAGCTGCTCGATGCCTTCGTCCAGGTCGGAGATCCCAACAATGATGTGGTCGACGATGACGGCACTCTCCGCCACGGGCTGCTGGTCAGGAGGCGCCTGTTCAGGAGGCGCCTGTTCGGTAGCGCATCCGACCGCGATCACCAAGACCAGGCAGGCCGAAATTCTCAACATCGTCTTCATGTCTTCCTCCTCACTAGTTCTGGCGCCCGTGCTTGCGCGACAGCCAAAGGAGGGCGAAGCCGAGGATCGGGATGCCGATATCGGTGTAGAAGACGATCCCGGCGTTGCCCGGGGCGAAGTTGTGGGCGGTGATCATCTGATAAACGTGGCCGCCCGCCGCACCGAAAGAAAAGCAGGATGGTCCGATCACCGCCGCCGCCCGGGTAGCCAGCCCGCGTCGGTAGGCGAAGAAGGCAACGGCTGCGAAGCCGAGGCTGGCGAAGCCGACCTCGGCTTGGAACGGGCTCTGCTCCCATCCGATGAAGCGCGCCGCCAGATCGCCGAAAATGACGTGCATCACGAAGTTGTGGAGATTCCCGAGACCGATCGCGAATAGAACGTAGTACTTGAGCAGCGACTCGACGATAGCGTCGCCATCGAGAGGGCGAGGTCTGAGCGCCAAGGAGCCCGCTGCAGCCAACAACCCGATAAGCAGATAGGTCAGCGAGTAGTTCGACAGCAGAAAGACCATGACAGTTTGGATCATCATTCCCACTCGATGGTGCCGGGCGGCTTTGACGTGATGTCGAGGGCCAGGCTCGTGACCCCCGGAATCGCCAGGATCCCCTCACGAAGCTCGTCGAGGACGGCTGCCGGTAGCTCGACGGGTGTTGCCGTCATGGCCCGCTGCGAGTGGACGGGGCGGACGACCACGAGCTCGCCGCCGCTGCCGTTGACCTCGAGCGGCACCAGAACGGTCGGGCACTGCCAGATCTCGTCATAGAGGCTATTCCGGCGCAACGCTTCCATGACAACGTGATCCGCCTCGCGCAGGGTATCAAGACGCTCGCGCGACACGGTAGCCCGGAGCGGCTGAACCCTCTCTGGAGTGCCGGGCCCGAGGTTCCAGATGCAACGATTGATCCCCGGCACGTCGGCGGTCAGAACTGAGGTGGCCCCCACCAGCCTCTCCCACGGCGCCTGCCCCGTCAGCATCACGGGGTGCTCATATGCTCGCAAGTCGGCCTTGACCCCGACCGAGCGTATGGGCAACGCCAGCGCCTCCAGGCCGAACGTCAAACCCACCTTCGCCACCTCCGGCTCGATGGTCTCGAATCCGGACCGGTCCGCTTCACCATCGTTGCATAGCAGGCGCACGCCGAGGCCAGGTCCTGGGAAGGGCTGCCGCCACACGACGTTGTGCGGAATACCGAGCCACTCACCGAGCTCGCGGACCTCGGTCTTGTAGAGCTCTGCCAACGGCTCGACCACCTTGCCCTCGGCGATCATCTGCTCGATGATCGGCACCCGGTTGTGATGCGTCTTGATGGTGTCCGCCCGCTTTGTGCCGCCGGTTTCGATGGTGTCCGGGTAGATGGTTCCCTGCCCCAGCAGGTGGTTCTCGATGTCCAGCTTGCGGGCCTCCGCCTGGAACACCTCGATGAAGGTGTCGCCAATGATGCGCCGCTTCTGCTCCGGCTCGATCACGCCTTCCAGCGCCCCCAGGAACACGTCACCGGCATCGACGAAATGGAGGTGCTCGTCGAGGCCGAGATCACCGAACAGACCGAGAACCTTGCGGCTCTCGTCCTTGCGCATGAGGCCGTTGTCGATATGAAGCAGATGGAGCCTGCCGGGCCCGAGGGCGCGGCCGATCAGCACGGCCGCGACCGTCGAGTCCACGCCGCCGGAAACCAGCAAGAAGACCGACTCCTCGCCGACATGAGCGCGCATCGCTTCGGCCTGCTCCTCGATGTAGCCCTCCATCGTCCAGGAGGCCGTGCAGCCACAAATCCGAAAGACGAAGTTGGCGAGCATGCGGTCGCCGTTGAGGGTGTCGTCGACCTCCGGGTGGAACTGGAAGCCGTATCGCTTGAGGGAGTCAGAGACGATCGCCGCGAAGCGGTGGCCTTCGCCCTCATCCGTGGTCGTGCTGTAGCCGAGCTCGCGGAACTCGGGGCCAACCTCGCTCACCGAGTCGTAGTGGCTCATCCACACCTGTTCAACAGGCCCGAGACCATGAAAGATCTCGTGCTCCCCGGTCAGGTGCAGGTTCGATTTGCCCCACTGGCGGCCACCGTGGATCACCTTGCCACCGTAGTGCTTGGCGATCTCCTGGTGCCCGAAACAGAGGCCGAGCATCGGCAGGTCGAGGTCGTAGACACCCTTGGTGTAGTCGGAGTCCTCACCGTGAGACGCAAGGCTCGGGCTCCCTGAGACGATGATGCCCCGGTAGCCGGCAAACGCCTCGACCGGATCCTCGGGCTGGCGGATCTCCGCCAACACTCCCTGGCGACGAACCTTGGTGGCAATCAGATGGGCGTACTGCCCGCCAAAATCAATGACCGCGATTTTGTCGTGGTCCATGGTCCTCTGCTCGAGCTCAGAAGGATTCGGAATCGGTCGTCCGCCACGGCCGGCCGGATGATAGAGCTTACCCTGCTGGCGATGCCTTTGCCGCGTCAAAAACGAGCTCGGTCAGAAGAAAAGCTCGACTACTCCAGGTTCTTTTTCATGTCGTCGAGAAGAGCCACATAGATGCCGTGACAGAACTCGTAGGCCGGCTCGTCGTTCTGCTCCCATGTCGAAGACCATTCGACGAGCGTGCCGCCATCGGCGTTGGGTTGAACCTTGACCGTGCCGACGTAGTTGCTGACATCATCTTTCGAGATCGGAGAGGGACCATCGTCGATGCTGTAGGAGAAGGTCCTGTTCTTTGCATCGACCTCCTTGAGAGTCTCTCGGAATACGCCGTTCAGTACGCGAACGGCGCCAATCTGGTCGCCCGGAGTCTCTCCAACTACCTCGACACCCGTGACTACGTTCGGGGCCCAGCTCAGGTCATGAAAGTTGCTGATGGCCTCCCAGACGCGGTCGGCGGGCAGGTCGATAATGATTGATTGGTGGGTTTGGCCCATTCCGGCTCTCTCCTTCGCCCGTATTCCTCACCACACTTCTGCCGCGAGTGCGGAATGCAGGCTATTTGATGGTTGTCGACGGTGAGCCGCAAACCGTACGCGAGCAGAGAGAGCCAATCAACGGGGTCGGCTAGGAATCCTGCTCTTCTCGCCAGACCTTCAGATAGTGCGAGACCCACAGGAGCTGTCCGAGAATGACGAAGAGGACCGAGATACAGAAGGTCAGCAACAAGCCAATCAGGAGCTCGATTTCGCTGACATCCAGACGGATCAGCTTCCAGAGTCCGAGACAAAGCACCAGCAAAGCAGTGGCAATGCAGACAACCTGTCCGAACCGTAGGTCGGAGGTTTCCGACGATATCTGCGCGCCGAACAATCGCTTGGCAAACTCCACTGTGACCCCCTCTAAACCTTCGAAATGTGTCAGAGACAGTCTCGCCCTGGGCTCCGTTCAGCCTAGCCTGGACTTCTCAACGGGTGGCTACTACGCGAGCGCGATGGCGCGCGAGTGCTGCGTTGCGCTTGATTCGAGTGCTCGACGTACTGCACGAGTACGTCTCCGCGCTCAAATCGGCGCGCGCCTTCTCCTCACACGCCCTCGCGCCCGCTCGCTACGCCACCCGTTGAGAAGTCCAGGCTAGTTCTCACGTGGCCCCGGCGGGCACTTCCAAGCGTAAACGTCGGGGCGCCACCGACAAACCTCTATTGCTTCCGGCGTGAGAGCTTGGCAGGACGTCACCCAGGCACCCCCAGGATGACGCCCTGTCTGCCAATGACGGTGGGCTCGCGGCGAGTTTGTGCGGGCTAGTGAGAATACGCCGGGTAGATGTAGGTCACCCAGGCCAGCGAGGTCAGCGACGTGCCGTAGGCCTGGTCGACGTACTCGTAGTTGGTCTCGAAGGTCATTCCGTAGCTTTCGACCTGGGAGGGATCGTAGCGCCGGCTGACCTCGCCATCGAGCGAGATCTTGAGGAATTTCTCGGCCTCTGCCACGGCTTCGCCCTCGGAGATGTGCTCGCCCTTGTGGACTTTTTCGAACTCGGCCGCGAAGCCGCCAATCGCCTTGCCTGTGGCTTTCTCCCGCACCCAGATCCGCCCCACGCCTGTGATCAGCGTGTCGCCCTGCACCCCGTTTTGTTGCGCCATGATCACCTCGACCACGGCTCCGTGGTGGAAATACTGCTCGGCGAACTCCAGAGTCACCTCTTTCGACTCGGGAGGGAGCACCGACGTATACGGTACGACGTTGAAGTTGGACAGGCTGGCCTCGAGCAGGGCGAGATCGTACGAGCCCGTCTCCCAAGGATCCTCGCCCGGGCCGATGTCAGTGTCGCCTGATCCGGAGGTGACGAAGTAGTACTGCGGGATGCGGTTGCCCATGACCAGGGGCTTGGCCTCGGGTTTGAACGTTACGTCCTGCGCCAGCGCAGGCGTACAGAGGCCGATGAGGACCAGCAGAACAGCAAAGCGGAATACGACCGTGAGTCGGTTCATGCTTCCTCCTTGTTTTCCATCGACGAAAACCAGTTCGGTTAATCTTTCCAGTTCCACCACTTGAGCAGCTCGGGATCGTGGGCGTCGGTGCAGGCAAAGTAGGTAGCACAGCGGAATATGTACAGCACGCAGCGGTCGATATGGTGGCCGCGCAGCTCGCATAGGTCCTGGTACATCGCTTCCGCATCGCTACCCTCCAGGTCGTCGACCTGCCGGTAGCCGAGGTCCTGCAAGTCCTTGGCGATGCTGGGGCCAACGCCTGGTATCACCTGGAGGTCGGCAACTGTGGCAGCGGTGAGCTCCATTTCAAATCAATCCCTTCCAGCCAGGTAATGGCCCTTCAGTTCTCAGTACCGCTCGCCCACGAGACCGAGATTCACAGCCTCGGCGTAGCGTCCGAGCGCGGAACGAGCCGCCTCCCGGTCGCGCTGACCCGCCTTGCTTCCCCCCTCATCATCCTCATAGTGGACCGTCAGCACATGCAACCGGCCCGCCTTGCGGTCGGCCTTCAGATCGAAGCGTGCGACCAATCGGTCGCCGGCCAAAACCGGGAGGCAATAGTACCCGAACTTTCGCTTCTCAGCAGGCTTGAAGATCTCACAGATCTGCTCGAACGAAAAGAGCTTCTTGACGCGGGCGCGATCCCAGAGGACGGGATCGAACGGCGACAGGAGCACGCCTCGGTCACGCCGGGGGCGCACATGCTCCAACCGCGATGCGAGCTCTAGGTCCTGAGGTCGGATCCACCCTCGCGAGCGTTTTCCTCCGTCCGAGACGAGGGCGCAGGCCATGATGGCTTCCCTCTGCTCGAGACGCTCCAGCGCGGCGGGGATCTCTTTCGGCCAGTTGCGCAGCCTCCACGTCTGGGTCAGCGTTCCCGTCGCCGCCCAGCCGTGCCCGTTCAATGCGTGCAGCAGGAGCTGCTCGAGCGCGTCGGGTATGGGGAGAGCTCGGTCGCGCCAAGCGTCGGGGATGACTCGCTCCGCCAGGTCGTAGGTCTTTTGAAAGTTGCGGCGCTCGCGGATCGCCAGCTCTCCAGATGACCAGAGCGCCGAGGCCACCTTCTTGGCGACTTTCAGATCCCACCAGCCGCGGCTTCCCTCGCCCTCCATGTCGATGGCGCGCAGCGGACCCTCCTCCTCGATGCGGCGCCGCAGCCGCCGTGCCACATCAGGGTGCTCGCCCACCACGTCGCCCCACCACGGGTGGTGCCGAAAGGCCTTACGGCGGAACTCGAACACCGGGTAGAGCTCGATCGGCAGCCAGCTCGCCTCATGACCCCAGTACTCGAACAACGGCTCCCCGGGTTGCAGCAGTTCCTCTGCCAGGCTGGGGTCGAAACCCTCCAGACGCGACATCAAGACAATTGCGTGGCTGCGCGCCCCGGCGATCGAGACGGTATCGAGCTGCAGATAACCGAAGCGCTGGATCACCCGATGCGCGGCGGAGCGAGCCCGGCGCCCTCGGCCCGAGGCGCGACGCGGAAGCCCGGTCCACTCGGGCTTGAGGAGGCCTGCCCGAACCAGAGCCAGCCGGCGAGCGGATCGGACTCCGAGAGTCTCCATCCTCAGGCGTCGACGGCGCGCGAGTCTCGGCTCTTACGCGCCGGTGGCTCGGCACTACGAAAGCTGTCGAGGATGTGGAGCACCGCCAGGACGGGATGGCGGCGCATCATCCTGGGTCCGGCGTAGCGCATTACCTCGCGGACCTCTTCCCGCATATCGTCTTTGTAGCAGTGAATCGTGCAATTGGCACAGGTGGGCTTCTCGAGGCAGAAAGGACACTTGTCGATGCGCTGCATGGCGTAGTCGTTCAGGAACCTACAGCCGTCGCAGAGCTCGGCCGGCCGGGTGCCGTGAAGATCACGACAGTACATCCCGATCATGGCGGAGATCGTCTTTCTCTCGCGCCGTATTCTTCGATTGCTCATCTGCTACGAGACGCTCCTGGCATAGCCCGCCCTCTTCACCACGCATCTGCCGCGAGCCCCGACGGGAGCGCCCGCAGGACTTCCTGTCTAGCTCCGTACCCACTGGATCTCGACATCGTCGCGATCGCCCAGGGCGTGCTCGAGAATATCCATGAGGGCCCGATTCGCGCCCTCGTCCTTCAGCATCTCGACGGTCACGCGATTCAGGTAATAGTCGGTGTCCTCATCGAACTCCTCTTCGAGATGGTCGATCAGGAACTGCAGCTCGTCATCCGAAATCGAGCCCAATATCTCGCCCGTCTCTTTGTTCTTCAGCCTGATCATTGTCGTTTCTCCCCTTTTTTCATTTCCGCGCGCCGTGGCATTCGGCCTTCATCGGATCCACTGCCGTCATGATAGCCGAGTGGTGATCGTACTCGTCGAGGCCTTCGGCTCGCAGGTCCGCGAATCAGGACTGCAGGCGGTCGTCGAGCCAGTTGAGGATGCGCTCGTTCGCGATCATCGGCGCTCCAACCTGGCAGTGCCTTTCGGCAACATCGGTCTTCGTCTGACGCTACTGCGCAACGTAGAACAGATGATAGCGGGGCCCACCGGCGGCCGGCCTCACCACATCCTCCAGCGCGCCGGCCACCTGCGACGAAGTGCGAAACTCTTCCAACGATGTGCTCCCCTCCACGAAGATGTAGGCATCCGGGCCCACGGATCGTACCTGCGTGGAGACAGCGGGGAAACGGTCAGCACCATCGGCGGGCGCTACCGCGAATTTGCCCTCGGCGAGAAATGCCAGCGGATACGCTGTCCAGTAGTCGGCGATGAATGTCTCGCCGCCTCGCGACTCGAGCTCCTGGACCAGACCCGGATAGGGCGAACCCGAAGAACGGGGCGACAGCAGGCTCGCTGGTCCCCACAAGCTCCCTGCAGCGAGACCGACAGTCAGCAGACAGAAGGCGAAGTACCGCAGCGTTCGCCATCCCCTGGAGGCAATCCTTGCCGGCGCGACGATCGTTTCCGCCGCCGCCGTCATTCCCCAATCCAGCAGAAGGTACAGAGTGGCGGGCAAACTGAGGAGCAGCGGCAGAAGGTAGCGGGCCGCGCTGGCGTCCTGCGCGTATGCCGAGGTCGCAACCAGAAGCAGCGTCGCCAGCGTCGTGCCGCCGAACAACACCAGCGGTGGGATCGGCCCGGGCGAGCCATCGTCCGCGATGCCGAGCTCCCGGCGTCGCCGCAACAACAGCACCACCAGCAAAACGCACACTGCGGCCGTGAGCGGCCCTGCTAAACCCGCTAGCCGCCAGGAGGCAGTGGGAACGACCTGCCCGAAAAGCAGCAGGAGCCGCTCGGGCCAGGTGATCAGGGGCGCCAAGCGGAAGGGCTGACCGTACCCACCTCCGCCGGCCACGGCCACGGCCAACGAGCCCGCGAGCGAGAACACCATGTGGCCCGCGGCCATCGCGAGAAGCATTCGGAGCCCGGCAGACCTCTTCCACACTTTCTGCGACACGCCAATGAGGCCACCGGGCCGGGAGAGCGACAGAATCACCAGCTCTGCCACGTACAGAAGCGCGAAGTAGAAAAGGGCGTGGAGAGCCACCCGGGTCCCATCGGGAAGACTCATGCCGACCCAGCTCTCGAGCGTTTCGTCACCCACGAGAATCAGGGGAGCGGCGAGCATCAGGGCCAGAAGACCTACCACGGCCAGAACCGAGAGGATCGCGCGTGCTCGGCCCCAAAGCGGACGAAAGAGAATCAGGCCTTTGATCGACCAGCCTTCCGCGACGAACAATGGGCTGCATTCGGCCAGCGCCCGGGCCACTAGCATGGCAAGCGGAACAACCATGATCGCCCCGATCAGAGGGTTCACGAAGAACCCGAATCCAGCCACGGCACCAAGGGCAAACAACCTGGCCACCCCAGGATCGCGCAGGCGCCAGCACCTCTCGAAAAGGAGCAGGAACAAAGTCCCGAGCAGCAGCGCCTCGGCAAACCCGCCCCTGGCCTTGACGGTCCACAGGTTGAAGAAGGGGGTGCCGAGGGCGGTCCAGAGCAGAATCAGTCCTGTCTCCACATGCCGAAAGAAGCGGCATAGCAAGAAGTAGGCTGCTACCAGAAAAGCGAGTGAATAGATCAGGGGAACGAAGCGCAGGCTGAAAGCGCTTTCGCCGAGAAGGGCGAAGGAGGCTGCCACACTCCACGGCTCGAGTGCCCCGAGGTACGACTGCCCGGCGTAAAAAACGGGCCAACTTTCCCCCGCCAGGATGTCGCGGGCCATGAGCCCGACGACGGCCTCATCGCTGTCGAAGTCCTTGAGGGGAACGACCACGGCGCCGAGCCTCGTCAGCAGGGCGACGAGAAGCACGATGATCAGGATGGACCCGGTGATGATCTGCTTTTTCATTCTGGCGCGATCATCTCACGCAGGTGCCGCCGGCAGCTAGAACGAGAGAGGCCGCAAGTCGAGCACATCAGGTGCTATCTGCGGCCCAGCACGTCCAGCAGGCGCTTGTTGCCTTCCAGGTCCAGGAAGGTGTCCCACTCGAGGAAATAGCCATCGGGGTCGTATCCGACAAACACCCGGACCATCTCGCTCTCGTCGGTGATCTCCTGGGTCCGAAGCTCGACGGTTCCCAACTCCTTGACGCGCTCGAACCAGGCATCGACGTCCGAGGTGAATAGCGAGATCGTCACGCCCTTTTCGTCGGTTGCCGAATGGAGCCCGTGGGCGCCGTCGACCAAGCCGATGAAGCCGCTGCGGGAGGCCTCATACACCTTTGCCCAACCCTGGTCGACGAGAAGGTCGACACCCAGCAGTTCCGCGTAGAAGCGCTCTATCGACTCCAGGTCGTTGTAGTAGAGCCAGAAGACTGTCGCCCGGATGCCGAGATCGCCGGGTCGTGATCCTCTGTCCGAATAGAGCGGTGCGACCCCGTCCAGAAGAGGCATCAAGTCGACGTTTTCCTCATGTGGGTTGAAGCGCTCGAACTCCAGGAAGTAGCCCTCCGGGTCGATGGCCACGAAGCCGTCGTGCGGCCGCCCCTCGATGAGGTCGAAGTCGGCCCGCATGGGAACGCCGGCGGCCGACAGATAATCCCACCAACCCTCCACTTCGTCCGTCACGAAGGCCAGCGTCACACTCTTCGGCTCCTCCGCCGTGTGCATTCCCCGTTCGGCATCGACCAGGGTCAAAAACGACGCCTCAGCCACCTGCATGATCTTGGCGAAGCCGTAATCGGCGACTGTCTCCAGGCCCAGAACGTCCGTGTAGAAGGCCCATGCTGCATCTAGATCGGCGTAGTAATAGAACGCATTCGTCGCCTGGATATCGGGCGCGTCCACTGTTGCCTCCGGAGCTGGCAGGCTCTCTTGTTCGGTTTCCCCGCGCGGTGATTGACCACAGGATGCAAGGAGGGCCCCACAAGGAAGGAGCGACCCGCAGAGAATGAAGAAGCCGATGGCTCTGACTCGCTGGTTCATCAGGCAGCCTCCGTCAGGGCTTTGCCGTTTTGGCCTTGCCCGCTCGTGTCATCGCCCGTTTCTTGTCTCGTGTCATCGTCTTGATGTACTCGACGCGGCGAGCTTCGCGATCTCCTTTGATCCTTGAGGTTCAGCTTCTTCCAGATATCAGTCACTCAGACCTTCCTCCTAAGAAGCCCCTCATCGCGCAAGCGATTTACCACGCCCACGGCGGACGCACTCTTGTCCATGGTGTAGATGTGGACCCCCGGGGCGCCCGCCTTCAATAGCCCGGCACACTGGCGAGCCGCAAGATCGATGCCGAACTCGACCAGGGCTTCCTTGTTGTCCTCGGGTAGCTCGGCGATTCCCTCGCGTACCTCGTCTGTGATCGTCGCGCCGCAGATACCAGCCAAAATCTCCATCATCTTGACGCTGTAAATCGGCATGACGCCGGGCAAGATGGGGACCTCGATTCCAAACGCCCGGCAGCGTTCAACGAAGCCGAAGAAGTAATCGTTGTCATAGCTGTAGTTCGCGATGATGTACTCGGCTCCCGCATCGACCTTCAGCTTCAGATACTCCAGGTCCTTCTCACGGGAGGGCGCCTCGACGTGTCCCTCGGGATATCCCGCCACACCCAAGCAGAAGCCGTAGCGGGAGTTGATGAAGGCCACCAGGTCGGAGGCATGCGGCAGGCTCTCGGGATGAGGCTCGAAACCCTCCTCGCGGGGCGTGTCACCTCGCACTGCAAGAACGCTCCCGATTCCCAGCCCTCTATATCCGTCGAGGATGTTGGCGATGTCGTCGGGCCCCAACCCATAGCAGGCAAAATAGGCGAGGACTTCCAGCCCCTTGTCGTCCTGCAGCTTCCTGAGTAATTCGTGCGAGCCTTGCCGGGTCGAGCCACCAGCTCCGAAGGTCACCGAGACGAAGTCGGGCCCTAAGGCGGCCAACTCGTCGATTGCGGTTTCGAGATTCGCCGCCCCCTTTTCTGTCTTTGCGGGGAACAGTTCGAAGGAGAGCGTCGGCCTCTGGCCCTCTCTCCAAAGATCGGTCAGCTTCATGGACTTTTCTCCTTTGGGACAACGCCTCGCTCAGTCCGCACCGTACAGTGGCCAGATCGGCTCGATGGGCTCGAGTTGGAGCTCGCCGTAAGCTTTGCGGGGATCCGTAGTCTCCTTTTCGACCGACGCCCCATGCTTGGCCGCGACCTCGCTCACCGGATAGCAGATCTTCTCCGTCTCCGGTCGGTGGCCGATCATCAGGATCACACACCGTTCCTCACCGGCACCAACAAATACATGATTCGTGTTCGCCGGGCAGTGAACGAAGTGCCCCGCCTTCAGGTGTCGCTCCTGATCCTCAACGACGAAGATGCACTCCCCCGATAGCACGAAAAAGTCTTCCTGTGCCTCCTCGCGATGATAGAGGCAGGCCGGCTTGCCCGGCTCGAGAACGCGGAGATTCACACCCGTCTCGGGAAAACGGGGCTGGCCCTCGAGGCGGCAGCCACTCCCGAATCGTTCGCTGGTCATCCAAGGAGCCTCAGAGACATGCAACGCAAACCAACCGTCGGTGGTGGCGGACTTGCCGTGCTCGGTTTCGTCGAGGTGAGCTTCTTCGACCATATGTTTTCCCTTTCCCCTCATCTCCAAGAGTCGGTGTTCAGGGCCCGCCGACCGCGCGAGGCAGCCGGGGACCCAGCCCCAGATCACTCGGGGATGGCGTCACCCCAGATAGCCATCCTCGCCATCACCATATCGCCCGTGGCTCCTCTAACGGCACCAACTCCGTCGAGGTGCATCGCCGCGCGCGTCATGTGTACGTTCCATTCCTCCGACGACATCACGGCACTCAGATCGGCGCTCTCCCCGCGAATCAAGAAGAACCCGTTCATGTCGCCGCCGTGGGGGTTCAACAATATAACTTCAAAAGACTGCTGCTGGCCGGCCCCTGCGGCGGCACACCCTGCCAGAAACATAGTCGCGAAAATCGTCAGTACTGACATGAGTGTCCATCCTTCCCGCACTCTCGCGTCGGCGCGGGGCCTCGTCTCCTCTGCCATGCAGGAGCCGGACTCATCGGCAGTGGATGAAAGCCAGGTTTCCCTTGGTGCGGCAATCAGCCGGCAGCTCGATCAACGATACACCTCGCGCCTGTGACCAACCTTGAACACGGTCACGACCCGCTCGCCATCGTCGATCAAGTAAACGACTCGGTAGTGACCTTGTCGCAGTCGATACTTCTCCTCTCCCGACAGCTTCTGGCACCCGGAAGGTCTCGGCTCCTCGGAAAGGCCCCGTATGCGCTCGACGATGCGCCGCCTGCCCCCGTGGGGCACCGCCTCGAGCTCCTTGGCCGCAGACTGCTTGATCAGGAGCCTATAGTCGGCCACGCTGCTTCAAGTCTCTGACGACTGCCTCGAAAGAGAGGCTCGGCTCATGCGCCCGCTCCTCGAAGGTCGACAAGTCATCCGCATCCTCGGACAGATTCTCGCGCACCGCCTCGTTGACTAGCTCTGAGACGGAGCTGTCAGTTTCGGCAGCCTTGAGCTTCAGTGCCCGGTGCAGCTCGGAATCCAGGTAGATCGTTGCTCTCTTGGTATTGGTGCTCATTCGAGGAGCGTACCCTTAAAACGTTATAACGTCAAGACGTTATACTTCGCCTGGAGGCGACTCATCCCATGAGAAAGCCCTTGCGATGCGAAATACCCAGCACCTTTCTGCAATTCGAGCAGAAATAGAGGTATCTCCTGCCGGCCACACCCGACAGCTCACGAAACCAGACCTGCGTCAGCTCATCCGAGCAATGCGGGCAAATCGGCCGAACATCGTCTCTCTTCTCGATTCTCAGCATCAACCACCGTCCTTTGAGGTCAGTTGGCCATTTTGATCGTGGCGATCTTCACTACGTCGAGGATATCTTCGCCCCTCCGGACTTCGATCCGCACACCCCGGCCCTCGGCGTATTTCTTCGCGCCGTCGATGATGTCCAAGGCCGACTTCCGCAGATCGCTCTGGTGTGCCGCATTGACCGCCTTTTCGCCCAACGCGAAGCCGACAAGAAAGTGTCCCGCGCGCGGCGTCATGTAGAGCACCGTTCGCTTCTTTTGTTTGAGTCGTAGGGACCAGCCGTAGTTCTTGCCGGCAAAGCCCCAGTCCACCGAGAGGGGATCGAACTGTGTGGCGATCTGCGACTTCAGGTTCTCCCAGAGGGCATAGGTGGACTCGAGTGCCTCGGCAACCTCCGGGGATCGAGGTTCGTGCTCCTTGTCATCGAATACGCTGAGTGCCATCGGGAGCTCCTCTCAGAACGGTGAGCCTCGGAGACGTTGTTCCGAAGGCGGGGGAGAGAGCTACTCCTTGCCCTTCAGCAGGTCTTGCAGGCCTGCGAATGGCTTGAAGTCAGGACGCTCGTGGCTCTTGCTGGAATCTGCCCCGTCATAGGCTTCGGCGACCTCGTTCCGCGAGTGCTCGTCGTCATGACAGTAGATGCACAGCAACTCCCAGTTGCTACCGTCGGCAGGATTGTTGTGGTGGTTGTGGTCCTTGTGATGAACGGTGAGCTGGTGGAGCTTCTTGCCCTCGAAATCTCGACCGCACTTCGCGCAGACCCAGGGAAGGATCTTGAGCGCCCGCTCGCGATAGCCCTTATCCCGTTGCGCCCGCTCGCGCCGCGCCTCCGCCACGATGCGGCGTTGCTGCTCGGCATCCGGTGGCGACTTCCTCGATTTCGATGACATATGCGAACTCTCGCCGGACTTGGTTCTTATCAGGTCTCTCTGCTCAGCCCTATTGATGAACGATTTCGTCAAGCCGATCAAGGTGGCAGGACGCGGCGGGGAGGACAGAACACGGCGGCGCGCAGCCAGCCAAATCGCCAGAGGACGCCCAGGAAGATCAGCCCGGCCACAGACCTCCCCACCGCGTTGGCAATCTGCTGCCCTTCGGCGGTCGTACCCAGGAGAGAGGCGGCAACGCCCACCACGATGTAGCAGATCAACAGTAAGACGATCGTGACGGAGCTGAATGCAATCGGGCTATCCGCTGCGAACCTCTTCAGGCAGTTCATGCAGAGCCTCGTTAGCACGAAATAGGGAGTCCTCAAAGGATCTCACCGCCGCTGGCGTTTGACAAAGGCCGGGCGGTGCCTGAGATTGAGGCTAGCCTGGACTTCTCAACGGGTCGTGAAGCGAGTGGGTGCCAGGGCCGCGAGGACAAGGCGCGCGCCGATTCGAGCGCGGAGGCGTGCTCGTGCAGTACGTCGAGCACTCGAATCAAGCGCAACGCAGTCATCGCGCGCCATGGCGCACGCGCAGCCGCGACCCGGTGAGAAATCCAGGCTAGTAGGCCGTGGCAGAGGATCTCTTCAGCCCACCACCCTCCCCCGGAGGTGATTCATGCGCGCGTTCTCCATCAGCAAGCTCTTCGTTCTGATCACCGGCAGCCTGCTCTTGTGCCTGACTGTCAGCCCCGCTGCGGTGGCAGGTGCGCGGTCGGCCGGCGGCGGCAACGAGCCAGGGGTCCAGGCCGCAGCCACCGAGGAGGCAGTCGTCGACCCTGCGCTGTTTTCCGCCTTGGAATACCGCTCCATCGGGCCGTTCCGTGGCGGCCGCTCGACGACGGTCGCGGGGATCGCTGATGAGCCCGACACCTACTACATGGGGACCACCGGCGGCGGTGTTTGGAAGACGACCGACTCGGGCATTACCTGGGCGAACATCTCGGATGGCTTCTTCGATGTTGCCTCGGTGGGCGCGATCGACGTTGCCGACTCGGATCTGAACGTGATCTACGTGGGAACGGGCTCGGCCTGCCCCCGCGGCAACGTGAGCATCGGCCGCGGCGTCTACAAGTCGACGGACGCCGGCAAGACGTGGACATTCAAGGGCCTGCGCGCCGCCGGCCAGATCGCCCGCATCCACGTGCATCCCACCAATCCCGACCTTGTATACCTGGCCGTGTTGGGAAACCCGTTCGGCCCCACCGAGGAGCGCGGTGTCTATCGCTCGCAGGACGGCGGCGAGACCTGGGAGAAGATCCTGTACGTAAGCGACACCACCGGCGCGGTGGATTTGTCGATGAACCCGTCGAATCCGCGCGAGATCTACGCTGCCTTTTGGCGTGTCGAGCGTAAGCCGTGGACTGTGCTTGATGCCTCCGAAGACGGCGGCATTTACAAGACCACTGACGGTGGTGCTACCTGGAAGAAGCTCGCCGGTGGCCTGCCGCAGGGGCTGACCGGCAGGATCGGCGTGAGCGTCTCGCCGGCCAACCCCGAGCGCGTCTACGCTCTGGTCAGCGCCCACGATCCCGAGGGCGGCATCTATCGCTCGGAGGATGCAGGAACAACGTGGCGACGCATCAACCGTGACCGCGACCTGCGCACGCGGCACTGGTACTACTCGCACATCACGGCCGACCCCAATGATGCGGACACCGTCTATGTCATGAACGCGGGGTTCTACCGCTCGGTCGATGCCGGGGCGTCGTTCCAACCGATTCGCGTCGGCCACGGCGACACCCACGACCTGTGGATCAACCCAGAGGACTCGGAGACGATGATCCTTGCCGATGACGGCGGCGCAGAGATCACCGGCAACGGAGGCCGGAGCTGGAGCTCGCTCTACAACCAGCCCACCGCCGAGATCTACCGCCTTACGGTCGACAACCAGTTCCCGTATCGGGTTTACGGCGCCCAGCAGGACAACAGCACGCTGAGTATGCGCAGCGACGGGCGCGGCACGATGCAGGATTGGTACACGGTCGGTGGCTGTGAAAGTGGCCACATCGCCGTTGACCCCCGTGATCCGAACGTCGTCTATGCCGGCTGCTACATCGGCATGCTCTCCCGCTACGACCACAGCACAGGAGAGAGCGCCGACGTCGATGTGTATCCCGTGCTTGTCGACGGCGTCGCCCCAAGGGAGCTCGAGTATCGCTTCCAGTGGAACGCACCCGTCGTGATCTCGCAGCACGATCCGAATGTCGTCTACTACACCAGCCAGGTCGTTCATCGCTCCACTGACGAAGGCATGAGCTGGGAATCGATCAGCCCGGATTTGACCACCAATGACCCCGAAAAACAGGAGTTGCCGGGCGGGCCGCTGCAGCACGACCACACCTCGGTGGAGGTCTACAACACGATTTTCGCCTTCGCGGAGTCACCGCACACTCCGGAAGAGCTGTGGACAGGCAGCGACGACGGCCTCATCCACCTGTCGCGTGACCGCGGCACCACCTGGGCCAACGTGACGCCGCCGCAGATGCCAACAGAAGGCACGGTGAACGCGCTGGCTGTCTCGCCGCACCGGCCGGGCCGGGTGATCGCCACCGTTTACAACTACCGGATGAACGACTTCGCTCCCTATGTCTTTAAAACAGACGACAACGGCACCACTTGGGAGTCGCTCACGGATGGCACCAACGGCATCCCTGCCGACACGCCCGTGCGCGTTGTGCGCGAGGACCCTGATCGGCCGGGGCTTCTGTACGCCGGCACCGAGTTCGGCATGTACATCTCGTTCGACGACGGCGGCGAGTGGCAGCCCTTCCAGCTCAATCTGCCCATCACGCCGGTCACCGATCTGGTCGTTCACGAGCAGGACCTCGTGGTCTCGACCCAGGGGCGCTCCTTCTGGATTCTCGATGACCTGACGCCGTTGCACGAGATCACGGATGCAGTGGCCGCGGCGCCGGCGCACCTGTTCGCCCCGCGTGCCGCCATTCGCACCGGCGGACGAGGGGCGCGGCAGGCAACCATCCACTATTACTTCGCCGATGCCCCGGCAGATGAGGTGACGCTCGAGATTCTCGATGCCTCGGGGGAAGTGGTCCGCAGCTTCACTGGGCGCGCAGGGGCGGACGATGAGAGCGGCTCTGCCGACGACTCGCGGGGCGGCGGGCGCTTCGGTGGATCTTCGAGCCTCGGGGCAGCCGCCGGGATGAATCAGTTCATCTGGAACCTGCAGTACGAGCCTCCCGAGCTCATCCCGGACGCCCTCATCTACATCGGCTATCACGGTGGCCCGATCGCGACTTCGGGCAGCTACACGGTGCGTTTGACATCGGGCGAGTGGAGTCAGGAGCAGGCTCTCGAGGTACTGAGGGATCCACGTCGCGACGATGTCACGCAGGCCGACCTGGAGGAACAGTTCGAGCTCCAGATTCGGCTACGTGACCTGCTTGCCGAATCGCACGCTGCGATCAAGACTGTCCTATCGGTTCGTGAGCAGGCGATGTCGTTGGCGAAGCGTGCCGATGAGGCCGGCATGGGGACCGACTTGCTCGACAGAGCCCGGAATCTGGGCGAGCAGCTCACCGCTGTCGAGGACGTTCTGGTTCAGACCAAGAGCGAGGCCCGGCAAGACCCGATCAACTTCCCGCCCATGCTAGACAATCAGATCGGCTACCTGTACCGGTATGTGGTCAGTAGCTACGGAAAGCCCACGCAGGCGGCATATGATCGTTTTACAGATCTGTCGGCCAAGCTAGGCTGCCAGACGGCCGAGATCGACATGCTGATATCCCTCGACGTGGAGCAGTTCAACACGGCGGCGGCGGAATTGGGCCTCGGCGGGGTGATCCTGCCCAAGAAGTAGGGAAACAAGATGAGCGCGACGCGTACCAACACCGCCTTGGGCTCCGCTGCCCGCACTTTCCTCTTGCTGGGGTGCGTCAGTGCCATGGTCGCGGTTGCTTTCGGGGCCTTCGGCGCCCATGCGCTCGAGGGTCGCCTGACTCCCGAGAGGATCGCGACCTGGGAGACAGCCGCTCGATACCACTTCTACCATTCGCTCGGGCTATTGATCGTGGGGCTCATCGGAATGCAGATCGCCGAGTCGGCGCGGCTACGATGGGCCGGATGGTCGATGTTCGCCGGGATTCTGCTTTTCTCCGGCAGCCTCTATGTTCTGAGCGTCAGCGGAATAAGCTATCTCGGAGCAATTACCCCGCTCGGCGGCGTCGCCTTCCTGCTTGCCTGGCTGCTGCTCGCCAGCACCTTCATCAAGAGAACATAGCCCGCACGCGTTCGAGATCATGACGATGAGTCCGACAAACCTGATACCGCATGGCCCGCGCGGATACCTCCCGTCGGAGGGGGAGAAAATCTACTTCGAGACGTTCGGCGATCCGAGCCGGGAGGCCGTGGTCTTCAGCCATGGTCTGGGTGGAAACCGCGTGATCTGGTTCCAGCAGGTTCCCGAGTTCGCGCGCCATTATCATGTCATCAACTGGGACCAGCGCGGATTCGGGCGCTCATCCGCGGCCACCGGCAAGATTGGGCCCGAGCCGGCGGCCAAGGACCTCGCCGCGATTCTCGACCACCTCCAGGTCGACCGCGCCCACCTCATCGGGCAGTCGATGGGCGGTTGGGCCTCGATGGGCTTCGCCGTGAAACACCCCGACAGGTTGCGCAGCTTGGTGCTGGCCGACTCCATTGGCGGCGTCTATACGCCAGCCATCAAGCAACACTACGCGGAGTTCATCGGCAAGGAATCCACCAGGGGGCTAAACGGTACCTTGGCGATCGGCCAGCACTCGGCGATTGGCGACCAGTTCCGGCAGAAGGACATGATCAGGGCCTTTCTCTTCGAGCAAATCGGCGCCCCGACTCGCGGAACCGTCCGGGCCGTCCGTGACCTGTTGCTCAACACCGATTACGCGCACGAGTTGCCGCAGACGCTGAGCTTTCCCGTGCTGTTCATCGTCGGCAGCGAGGACCTGGTCTTTTCTCCCGAAATCATCCGCGAAGCCGCGGCTCAGGTGCCGGGCAGCCAGGTCGTCGAGATCAATGGGACAGGTCACTCCCCCTACTTCGAGGCCCCCAACGAGTGGAACCAGGTTGTCTTCCAGTTTCTCGCCTCAGTGCAATGAAGACGATCGGTTTGCTCGGTGGCATGAGTTGGGAATCCACGGTTCCCTACTACAGGGTCATTAACGAAACAGTCGGCGAGAGACTCGGTGGCCTCCACTCTGCTCGGGTGGTGCTCTACTCGGTCGAGTTCCAGGAGATCGAGATGCTCCAGCACGCCGATCGCTGGGATGACACGGCCAAGATCCTCACTGCCGCAGCACGCTCGATCGAGGCAGGCGGTGCCGACTTCCTGGTGATCTGCACGAACACCATGCACAAGGTGGCGGCACAGATCGAGGAGGGCATTGGCATCCCGCTGCTGCACATCGCCGATGCAACGGCCGAGGAAATCAAAGCGGCCGGAGTGAGGACGGTCGGTCTTCTGGGAACGAAGTTCACCATGGAGCACGATTTCTACCGTGGCCGACTCGAGCAGAATCATGGCCTGGAGGTCGTGGTACCGGATGAGGCGGGACGCGATGCGGTCCACAGGGTTATTTACGAGGAGCTCTGCCTAGGAACCGTGCGCGACGACTCGCGCGACGCCTACAGGAGGATCATCGAGGACCTCGTGGCTCGCGGAGCCGAGGCGATCATTCTCGGATGCACCGAGATTTCCATGCTGGTAGGGCCAGAGGATTCGACCGTTCCCGTCTTCGACACCACGGAAATCCACGCGCGCAAGGCAGTCGACTGGGCCCTCGAGGACTGACATGCCGGAGCGCGCACCAGCAGAACAGGTCATCGGGGTCATCTCCGACACTCATGGCCTCCTCCGCCCGCAGGCGCTGGAGGCCCTTCGCGGCGTCGACCTGATTGTCCACGCCGGCGACATCGGCCGCTTGGATATTCTCACCCAGCTCGGCAGGATTGCGCAGGTACATGCCGTCCGCGGCAACATGGACAACGGCCCATGGGCCGAGAGGCTGCCGCATAGCGAGGTGGCGGAAGCCGAGGAGATACGCTTTTTCATCGTGCACGACCTTGATCACCTCGACCTTGACCCTGCCGCCGCGGGATTCCGGGTCGTCGTTACAGGCCATACGCACAGGCCACATGTCGAGGAGCGTAATGGCGTGCTCTATCTCAATCCCGGAAGTGCCGGACCACGACGATTCACCCTGCCAACCACGGTGGCTAAACTGCACGTTCGCGACGGCGCCTTGGAGGCGGAGATCATAGAGCTGGAGATTTAACGATGAAACAGACATTCGACCTAACCTGGATTTCTCAACGGGTCACGAGGGGAGCGACCGGCGTGCTTGTTGTCTTCGTGGCTTCCGGCGCGGTTGGTGGCTGCACGGCGCCCGGTGCAGGCCCCCCCGCGGATGCCATCACTATTGGTGTGGCGTCCTTCTCGCATGAGACCTGCACATTCTGCCCGAACCCTACAGGCATCGAAGAATTCGAGTTCTACGGCCCACCCCTGCGTGGCGATGAAGTGCTGGGCGACGGTGGCTATATCGGCGGCTTCGTGCATGGAGCGTCGGAGTATCAGGGTGTGAACGTGGTCGGTGCCTACGCCGTGCGCGGGGCACGAGGCGGATCGTCAGGGAGCTGGATCACTACCGAGGCGTTCGAAAAGTACTCAGCCGGCATCGTCGCCGCGCTGCAGGAAATCGGCAGTCTCGACGGCGTCTACCTGGCCCTCCACGGAGCCATGGCGGTCACCGATGTACCCAAGCCCGAAGCCGAGCTCGTCCGCAGGGTGCGGGCCGGGGTCGGCGATATCCCCATCTTCATTACCTACGATCTGCACGCCAACGAGGACGAGGAGATCGCTGAGGCCGCCGACGGTGTGTTCATCATCAAGCGCTACCCGCACTACGATGCGGCTCTGCAGGGAGAACGCGCGGCGCGAGTCCTGATTCGCACGATCCGTGGCACGTACGTGCCGCTCATGGCGGCCCGCAAGCCGAACGTCATCACTCCGAGCGTGTACCAGGGGACGGGCGTCTCGCCGGCGCGCGACATCATGGAGCGGGCCCGACGATGGGAGAATCGTGAGCGCGACGTGTTCGTATCGGTTGCCTTCGGGTTCGCCTATGCCGACGTGCCCGACGTAGGCGCTACGGTAATCGTCATGACCAACGACGACCAGGAGTTGGCCGATCGCATCGCCGACGACATGTCGGACTACATCTGGCGTATCCGCGAGGAGTTCGCCGGCAAGATCCTGCCCAAGACGCGCGAGGGTGTGGCGCTGGCGATCGCCGCCGCCAAAGAGGGCAGGACACCCGTCGTGGTAGCCGACCACAGCGACCGCACCGGCAATTCGACGCACATCCTCGAGGAACTCATCCGCCAGGGCGGCCGTAACTTCTGTATCGCCACGATTTCGGATGCCAGGGCAATCGGTCAAATTGCGGCGGAGGCCGGTGTCGGCGACACGGTAACGGTCGGTGTCGGCGGCTACGCCGATGAATTCGCCGGCAACCCGGTGGCAATCACCGGCGAGGTCGAGTACCTGGGTCGCTACGGACAGTTCGATCAGGTCGCCGTGCTGGCTTTCGGCGACAACAACCATCTGATCCTGACTCCGGCCCTGCACCAGGTCACCATGCCCGGTATCTTCGAGCGCCTCGGCCTCGACCTCGATGAGCTCGACATCGTCGTGCTCAAGTCACGGGTTCATTTCCGCCGCGGCTTCCACGAATCAGGGCTTGCCGGAGCCATCTTCGAGGTCGACGCACCGGGCCTCGGACCCGCCGACCTGACGACGATCACATACGAGAACATCCCGAAGGACATCTATCCGGTTTACCAACGTGACTAGCCTGGAACGCGGAGGAATGAACCGATGAGATTCATGAAAGGGGGCGTGCTCGCGCTCACCTTGCTCGCCCTATTTGCGCTGCTCGTAGCCCCGAACAGCTCGGTTTCCACGGCCCTGGCGCAGGGAAACCCGACGAACTCCTATGTTCTGCGCCCGTCGTGGGTGTTCGATGGCTTCGAGACTCACGAGGGCTGGTTTGTCGTCGTCGAGGGTGACCGCATTACGGAGGTAGGCCCACCGGAGGAAGTGCCGGTGCCGCGTGGCAGCCAGGACATAGAGCTGGAGGGAATGACTCTCTTGCCCGGGCTCATCGAGGGCCACTCGCACATCCTCCTGCATCCGTACAACGAAACGACGTGGACCGATCAGGTGCTCAACGAGTCGTTGGCGCAACGGACCGCGAGGGCGGTCGTGCATGTGCGCGACACGCTGCGGGCCGGCATCACGACGATGCGCGATCTCGGCACCGAGGGCGCCGGCTACGCTGACGTCGGCATCAAGGAGGCCATCGAGCTGGGAGTTATCCCTGGCCCCCGCCTCCTCGTTACGACGAAGGCCATCGTCGCCACGGGCAGCTATAACCCCAAGGGCGCCCCTGAGCATTTTCTGCCCAAGGGAGCCGAGGAAGCCGACGGTTACGACGATCTGGTGCGCGTGACTCGCGACCAGATCGGTCGCGGCGCCGATTGGGTGAAGGTCTACGCTGACTACCGCTGGGGTCCCGACGGTACCGCCCAGCCGACCTTCACCGAGCAGGAGCTGCGCACGATCGTCGAGGTCAGCGAAAGCTCGGGCCGCCGCGTTGCGGCGCACGCCGTCTCCGCCGAAGCGATCCGGCGCGCCGTGGTCGCCGGCGTCAAGACAATCGAGCACGGCGACAGCGGCACCCCCGAGATCTGGCGGCTGATGGCAGAACGCGACGTTGCCCTCTGCCCCACCCTGGCCGCCGGCTACTCCATTCTGACCTACTCGGGATGGCGTCCCGGCGTCGATCCCGACCCGGAGCGCATCGTCGCCAAGAAGGCCAGCTTCCGCGCCGCCCTCGAGGCCGGCGTGCCGATCTGCTTCGGTGGTGATGTCGGTGTCTATTCCCACGGCACCAATGTCGTCGAGCTCGAGCTCATGGTCGAGTACGGCATGACGGCGCTCGAGGCCCTGCGCGCCGCGACCTCCGGCAACGCCCGCATTCTCGAGCTCGACGATCAGCTCGGCGCCGTACGACCCGGCCTGCTGGCCGATCTCATTGCCGTTGACGGCCACCCCGCCGAGGACATCACCGCGCTTCGCAGCATCCGCCTCGTCATGAAGGGCGGCAAAGTCTACTGGTGGCCCCACTCCGGCGAATGACCAGCGTACAGATCAGGGGCCCGATGCGATAACTTGTTGGCCTAGCCTGAAGGCAGTCAACCGCCTCCCCAACTTCCCAGGAGGAATCATGCGCGCTGTTCGCAATGTGACGCTCAGTAGGTGGACTCTCCTTTTGCTCGTCGTGGCCTTGGTGTTGCCGGCGAGTGTCAGTGCCCAGCGCACCGCCAAGCCCGTGCTGCACGGCAAGCACTGGGTGGCGATCACCGGAAAGCCCCTGGGCGCAACCGCCGGGGCGATGATCTTCCAGAGGGGCGGCAATGCTGTCGACGCCGCGTGTGCCATGCTCGGCGCCACCTCGACCATGTGGGACACCCTCGGTTGGGGCGGTGAGACCCAGGCGCTCATCTACAACCCGAACACCAAAGAGGTCATCGGCATCAACGGGTTGGGCGTGGCGCCCACTGGCGCAACCCCCGAGTACTTCAGGGAGCTCGGGTACCAGTACCCGCCTGCCTACGGCCCATTGGCCGCAGTGACTCCCGGCACGCCGGGCGCCCTCATGGTGATGCTCGCCAAGTACGGCACCATGAGCCTCGAGGAGGTGCTGGCCCCCTCGATCGAGATGGCCGACGGCTACCCGATCGAGGCCTCGGCGGCCAACAACATGGAGCGCAACAAAGAGCGCATCAAGCAGTGGAAGTACTCGACCGCGGTCTACTTGCCGCATCTCGGTGAAGAGCGCGAGGCGCCCCACCCCGGCGAGATCTTCCGTCAGCCCGACCTCGCCGCGACCCTGCGCAAGCTGGTGGAGGCCGAAAAGGAGGCCCTCTCCGGCGGCAAGAGCCGTGAAGAAGCCATCATGGCCGCCTACGACCGCTTCTATCGTGGCGACATCGCCGAGGAGCTCGCGCGCGGTACGCAGGAGGAGGGCGGCCAGATCACCGTGGCCGACCTGGACGGCTGGCAGGTCTACATCGAGGAGCCGGTGAAGACCAACTACAAGGGCATTGACGTCTACAAGCTCACCACTTGGGTGCAGGGCCCCGTGATGCTGCAGGCGCTCAATATCCTCGAGAACTTCGATCTCAAGGCGATGGGTTACAACAGCGCCCGCTACATCCACGCCATCTACCAGGCAATGAACCTGGCTTTCGCCGACCGCGATTTCTACTACGGCGACCCCTACCATCCACCCGACGAGCCGATCGTGGGCCTGCTGTCGAAGGAGTACGCGAAGCACCGCGCCGAGCAGATCAACTGGGAGATGAACGACCCGAACATCAAACCCGGCGATCCCTACCCGTATCAGGGCGGCGAGAACCCCTTTCTCGAGCACCTCGAGAACTGGGGACAAGATGAAGCTCCGGTGCGCCAGCGAAGCCAGCAGTTCTCCGCTGACCGTCGCCGCGACCCCAGTTATCCGTTCGACGAGACCTTGTACCGTGGCACGACTTCGATCCAGGCTGCCGATGAAGAGGGCTGGATTGTCTCTGTTACGCCCAGCGGCGCCTGGATCCCGGCCGTCATCGCGGGCGAGACAGGCATCGGCTTGAGCCAGCGGGCACAGAGCTTTGTTCTCGATGCGACCGAGAACCCCTACAACGTCATCGCGCCCGGCAAACGCCCGCGCGCGACACTGACCCCGAGCCTCGCCATCAAGGATGGCCGGCCGTACCTGTCGTTTTCGCTTCAGGGCGGCGACGCGCAGGACCAGAACCTGCTGCAGCTCTTCCTCAACATCGTCGAGTGGGAGATGAACGTGCAGCAGGCCACTGAGGCGCCCAACATCAACAGCTCACAGATGAAGGGCTCGTTCGGGCAGCACGAGATAACGCCCGGCGCCATCCTCATCCACGAGAACGTGCCCCCCTGGGTGCAAGCAGAGTTACGTCGGATGGGCTACACCATCAGGACCAGCTCGCGCACCTCAGGACCTCTCAACGCCATATGGTTCGACTGGGAACATGGCACTATGTGGGGCGGCTCCAGCAACAATGGAGAGGACTACGGCATCGCCTGGTAGGCGGCACAATATCCTCACGAGACAGACTAAATAAGGGAACTCATGAAGCTTCTGGCCCGTATTGCTCATCACCCTCCTATTGCGACCGTGGGTAGATCCGCGCGTGTGCTGGCCCTGCTCCTGGTCGCTGTGGTGGTGATCGGCTGCTCGGGGTCCGGCGCGACCTCCGGGCCCGGCGCGGCCGGTGGGCGACAGGCGGCCGGCGATCTCTCGCAGAGCACCAAAGCGGTGGCCAGCATTGATGGTGAAACCCTGACGGAAGCGGACCTCGACGAGATCGCCGGCGACCAGCTAGCGTTGATGGAGTTCCAGTACCTCAGCGAGCGACAGCGTCTGATCGAGGCCGTCGTGCAGGACCTGGTGCGCTCCCGCTTGCTCGACGAGGAGGCCGAGGCGCGAGGAATCACCCGGGAGGAGCTCATCGTCACCGAAACCCAGGGCAAGGTCAATGTCACGCAGGAAGACATCACGGCCTTCTACCAGCAGAATCGGGCGAGGTTTGGTGACAGGAGCCTCGAGGAGCTCTACGGTCAGATACAGGACTACTTGCAGGAGGTTCAACGTGATCAGGCCCTCACCGAGCTCACCGATGAGCTAGCGGCTGACAAGGAGGTCGTCTACCTGGTCGAGCCGTTCCGCGCCGATATCGATATCGAGGGCTCCCCGGCTCTCGGACCCGCCGAGGCGCCGGTGACTATCGTCGTGTTCTCCGACTTCGAGTGCCCCTACTGCCAGGTCTTCGCCCAGACGATGCAGCAAGTCAAGGATGAGTACGGCAACCGGGTGCGCATCGTGTTCCGGCAGTTCCCGCTCAATATCCACCCGAACGCACCGAAGGCTGCCGAGGCCTCCTTGTGCGCGCACGAGCAGGACAAGTTCTGGGAGATGCACGACTTGATGTTTGAGGAGCAGAGGCAGCTCGACATGGCCTCGCTCATGGACAAGGCCGAGAGAATCGACCTCGATGTCCCCGAATTCGAAGCCTGCCTTGATTCGGGGAGGTACGCCGAGCAGACTGAAGAGGATATGCAGGCTGCCACCCGGATGGGTGTCCAAGGCACGCCGGCGGTGTTCATCAACGGGATGCCCGTGGTCGGAGGTGCGGTGGGATACGAGGCGCTCGTTGAGATCATCGAGAAGGAGATCGAGCGGGCCCGATCGCAGTAGCTCGAGCTCGGAACGGGCCTCGCCTTGCTCGCAGGTGAGGCGTGGTTAGGCTAGGCATGCAGGCCAACAGGCGCTGATCTGAATGACTGAAGCCCAGGCCCTGTGGGTGAGCCTCTTTTTGACGCTGGCGCTGGCCGCCTTCCATTGGCTGGCGCCACGCCTGCGCCAA
>SDBT01001927.1_pt1 | contig 37285 bp, 128 predicted proteins | sample 2277101 | NCBI WGS metagenome assembly SDBT01 (sample SAMN10404973, study PRJNA504765) | marine sediment metagenome | isolation source: marine sediment core GS10_PC15, 103 cmbsf | place: Arctic Ocean: Southern Knipovich Ridge | collected 2010 | reverse complement strand
TTCAGCTTGTATACAATCTTTTTCATATTTATTCATACATTCAACATAATGATTTTCACAAACAGAATACCCATTTAACAGATAATCAGCTTTAACAGTTTCACCATCATATCTACATTGTACGCATTTAATCATTATTTCTTTTCTCCTTTATAAGATACTCTTTATATAATATATCATACATAGATAATTTACTTATGCGGTAATAATATAATAGTTCTATATTAAGAAAAAACCTAATATTTTCTCTAAATTCCCTTCTGTGATAAGTACCATAGCCACTAAACTCTAAACAAGAATTATAATAAGATAAGGTATCTTGCGCTATATATTTTTTTACTATTTGCTTAGTCATAAATATTTTCCCAAATTTTCCAACTTTCTTCAATTTCACATATAAGTAATATCAAAATATAAATTCTAGCTCCATATTTAAAGGGATCAATTTTATAAGTTGATATATCTACAGAAACACTATGTTCCATCCAATTTTGGTTTGTATGATACTCTGTTGTTTTATCTTTTTTAAGGTTTTTAAGTCTTTTCATATTTTATCTATATAATTATAAATTCTAGGTAAATAATTGTAGTTTTGGCTACTAACTATTTGAAAAAGGTATATAGGATTTTCATATAAAAACTTTTCTAATAACAGTTGCGTAAATATACACAATCTTAAATTTTCTTTAATAGCTTGCCTATGTTTACCTACTTTATATATCCATGTTATATGGTTTAAAACTTTATTCATTTCATCCTACTTTCATTTAAAAAATCAATATATTTTGCATATGCATCACAACACCTACTAGAAAAATCTGTAGGCTCTTTCCAATATATATACATAATAGTCAAATGCAACCTAAAATCTTTTTTTATTTTTAAACCTTTTAAATGTAAATAAATATCTTCCATTATCTCTTTATTTGTAAGAATCATATTTTATCTAACACCCCAGGCAACCATAAAGGAGGATGAGGAGGAAGTCCAAATCCTGGCATTTGATTCGGCCACTTATCTACTGATTGTATGAAAATGCATAATTTTAAATTGTCTATAATTTTCTTTCTATATTCAGGGTATGCTATATAAATATCTTCAATACCTTTTTTAGTGTCTCTCATATCTTATCTATGTAATTTTGGATTCTAGGCAAGTAATAATACTTTTCTGTTGTAGAATACCCATTAACAAATACAAACTTTTCTAACAATAATTGAGTGAATATACATATTCTTAGGTTATTTTTGATCTCCTCTGGAAAGACCTTATGTTGATATAAAAGTGCTATATGATTTGTACAAAGGCTTTTTATATTTCTACTCATTTGGATTCACATTCTTTTCCACCAAGTTCACGACAAGTCACTGTTTGGTTTTTAGTCATAGACACAATACAGATACCAAGGGACACTTTACACTTCGTACATTTGGTTATATAGATTAGCCTCATTTAAATATCTCCTTTTTCATCTAAATATGCTGCATAGAAAAAGTCTTCATGCCCATATTCAATTAGTTTTGCAGATCTCATCAAGTCTAAAAGTATAGATAATCTTAAATTATTAGTTACCTTTTTATATAAAAATTTCCCATAGTCTTCAGTTCGTGGCCCTAATGAAGAATTTCGATATTTAAAATTTAACGAATATCCTATTGAGCTATACACTTTATTTAGCCTAGTATTTTTCATACAAATTTACTTAATATACGTCTAGCCTTATCATAATATAGCATCATAATTAGGCTACTAAGTGAATTTCCAGGCTCATCTTTAATATTATTAGCACCAGTTGCATACATTATTACTAAAAACAATTTAGTATTATTTTCAATAAAATCAAGCATTCTTTTATTTTTTAGATGTTGTTTTTGTACGCTTCCACCTATAAAAAGCATATTATGTACCCATTTACAAAAGTTTAATAAGTTACTTGCCATTGAATGCTTATTTTTTAGATACCTTTTTGATGAACTCTGCTATTTCTGTTAAACAGTCCTCATTAAACACAGTATCGTCATTCGGGAAAAAAGCAAGTTTTTTCCACCTGGTGAACCATGCAATAATCCCAGTTCTATACCCTGTTTCATTACAATTCACTGACCATTGACTACCTTTAACTGTTTTTGCATGTTTAGTTAATAATGTAAAGGATTCGTACTTATTTTTCATTAATCACTCCAATAAATTTTATCATAGTTTTTTAAGCACCTCAGGTAAATATAATGGATTATGTCCATTAACTTTATGAGCTTCATTATCTAGTATTTGAACAAGAAGACATAGTTTTAAATTCGCCAAAATAGCTTGTCTATGCCATGGATATATACAAAAATAGAATTCTATATCATCTATAGATTGTTCGTTCATATTTAGTGATCTAACCTTAGCCATATTAGCAACGTAACAAATATCATTATAAAAACAACTGTTACAGGCCATTTCTTTAATGCTATTCTTATTAGTTTGCGTGTTAATTTATTCTCTCCAAATAAGCTTTCAGCAGCCCATGTTATTAATATAAACAACATACTTAATAAGATTAGGCCTCCGATTATCGCCGTGACTGTTTCTATCATTTGAACTCCTTATAATCTGCTTCGCCAGAGATGCGCATTTAAGAGACGTGCACTTATCAGCTCTATAAATATGTACATTCTATATCCATATTTTAATGGATTTTTATCTACACTTCTAAGAAAGCTTCCTCTCTGACTTTTTAAATTATGTTTTAACCACTTATATGTGTCCATACCTATTCTCCTTTATCTACTATACAAGCATATAATATGTCTCCAGTATCAAAATCAGAGATAAATTTATGATATAGTATTTTCATACATATAAGAGATTTTGCATTATTTTTTATGAACTTTTTATACTCTTCACACTGATCATGTGCTTTATCTCTATACCCGACCTTTAATAGATCCTCATAATACTTTGTAATACATTGAATTACCTTATCATTATAATCTTTATTGCTCATTGATTTTTGTTTAGAATGCTGTTTCATATCTCCCTCAATACCATCGGCAACCATAACCCATTAAAACGACTGTGTTCCATCAATTCTAATAAAATACACAATCTCAAACTATATTTAATTTTATTTTGAAGTTCTGGAAACATAAAAAAATAGTCTGATATATCTTCAAAAACATGTATAGGATTTTGTTTCATAATTTTTTCATTTCATAAACAAATTTAACATGGATTCCTTGTAAAGTGTTAATTAACATTATATCTACAAAAATACAAAATCGCAAGTTATTTTTGACAAAATCTAAATAAAATTTTGTAAACTCTATATCTGCATTATTTCTGATAAGCCTATGATTTGCATCATAATAAGCTTTAGAATAATCAAAAGTATTCTTATACACACTATAAATAAACTTTTCTATAACATTTAAATCTTTAGTCATTGAGCCTTCTAAAATTGAACAGTAATTGTCATTCTATAAAATTTTCTCTTACATTTTTTACATCTACACTTATATACTATATTTTTCTTTAATTGTCTAGTCTTATTTACATATATAATAACATCATTAGAGCCACAATATCCACAGCAGGAAGTATTTATTTTAAACTGTTTCATAATTTTTTATACTCTGTCTTTCTATAAATTGTATTCCAAATATTCCAACCGTTTTCTATTTTGCACAAAAGTATTATTAATATATAGATCCTACTTCCATATATCAAAGGGTTAAGCCTATAATCTCTGATATCAATAGATACACTTTCTATCATTATCTCTTCATATGTGTTAAAGTGTTTTTGTCCGATTAACATCTAATGATTCCTTATATTCATTTATAACAGTCCAAATAAAAGTATGTTCATACTTATCTCTAAAGTATAACATGTTTAACAATATACAGAGTCTAGTATTGTTCTTGACAAATTCAAAAACAAATTTAGAATAATTTTTATCATAAAATTGATTTGACTGCCCTGAATAACTTTTAAAATACTCTACATATACCCCAAAAATCTGATCATAATTTAATTTTTTAAGTTCCTTATTTGTATAACTATTTGTTTTATTTAGTACTCTCATTTACCCCTTTCTTGGATATAATGGACAAGAGGGAAAATGAATATGGTGAGCCTTATTCTCAAGGGTCCCATAACAATGTTTAGGGTAATATGCCAAACATTTACATTTGTGTTTAGTGAACTTGACTATCCAATACTTAATCATGTTTCCTATAATAGTGAATAGTGCCATTATTGTAATTTTTTTGGTTCCATCCCTTTATAATGCCTTTGAATTTTTTTGATATTCTTTATATATCATACTATTAGCCCTTAATCCAGGTTTTCTATAATAGAAATGTATTAATTCTATAAATATAAGTAGTTTAGTATTTTTTTTAAATTGTTTTATATAATAATTACCATATCCTTTAAACGTCAAACTTGATGAATAGTAAGATACAAAAGTTTTAAATATATAATTTTTTGCCAAAGTTTTATTTCGCACTTGCATACCCTCTATTTTCTATATTTTCTATTTACTGATTCTAATAGTTTTTTCCAAGGAATCATAAATTGATCAGTTCTAATATAATTTTCATTTTTGTCTAATATTTCATAAACTACAGTAATCCCCTTTTTTTCTTCATAATACCATAAGTGATCGTTTATGTTCACTGGTTCACCTCGAAATTTCATTTGATCTCCTTTCATATCCTTTTATTTTATCCACTCCGATTGGTATTTTCGTATGGAATTGCCAACATTCGTCTGTACCAGCTTTTGTTAAGTCCATTAATCTGTTATTTATTTGCCACAAAGAGGGTTCATCAGATAATTCCACTGTAAATACACAATTTCCACCAAATTTAATTGCATCCTCTTTTCTAAATGCAAAGTAAGTGCCTTTATAAAAACCTTCTTTTTTTATTGTCTGGGCCGCTTTAGAATTTGTACCGTGGTAAACAGTCATATGCTCCTTATAACCTTTTTTCCCAGAGATGCGCATTTAGTAACTCTATAAATATGTATATTCTACACCCATACTGTATCAGTGTATTACATGGAATTCCACTTGCCACATCATTCCTTAAATTATGCTTTAGCCACTTATATATGTTTATACTATCTATTTTTAATTTAATCATTAGTAGTCCCGTACAATCTCTGATAAGTATATGAAAACACTTAAAAAACAAATGTAACAAAATATTTCTAGCATTATACCTTATCTATATAACTAGAAATTCTTGGCAAGTTAATAGAGTCCCCACCACCTTTTGTATATAGAAATTTATGCAATAATAAATTTATAAATATACATAGTTTTAAGCTTTTTTTAACTTTCTCTCTATTACTAGGAATCGTAGCATATACATAATATATCGTCTCATAAGTTGCTTTGCAAATTGCTTTGTTGTCTATCATATTTTATTCACATAGTTTTGAATTCTAGGTAAAGTCCAATGTGGTTCTGGATCATATGCATTAAATACAAATTTAGTTAACAATAATTGAGTAAATATACACAATCGTAAATTATCCTTAATTTTTTTTGGGTATATATTATGTTTCCATAAAAGTAAAATATGTTCTTCTACATAAACTTTTGGGTACCCTGCCAGTGTTTCCATACCCTCTATAATGCTTCTAATCTAAAAAAGTTCCCTTCTCTCATTACATTCGAGCTAAACCCCTCTTTCCGGGCTTTAATTGTGCTTTTAGACCCCTAAAAGTATAGAATTTGATCAAAATAGAGTAAAAAGATGCCTTTTTAGAACAAAAAGGCTACTATATGCGTTTATTATATAAAAAAAGGGGGTTTGCTCTGTTAAATTACTATAATTAACTGTAATTTGCTCGTTTTAGAGCGAATTGTAGATAGTTTAGGAGGCTTTTCTTTAGAAAAGTCCTCCAGCAAGCTCTATGGTACCTACGATTAGACATCACAGGGGCCGTTAGTGCGTTTAAGGGGCAAATTTTACTATAGTTCAAGCTAAAGAGTTTCATAATTTAAAGGGGTTTGAGAAGGGAGTGCAGATTAGATTAATGCCGAGAATGTTTGTTCACTAACGCATACTAGAGAAAAAAGAGCTAAGTCGTTGTATCCCAATAAGTTAGCCCCCTATAGTAGGTATATAGGCCTATGATACCATCAACTCGTATAATAGATATTATACGATATGTTCCATTTTAGCTAAGATTAAATGGGTCTTTATTACTATGATAATAAACTAAGATAATGAATCCATTTAGCTATGTTTAATTTAGTATAATAGAGCTATTTATCCATTATTAAAAATGGATAAAAGACTCTTTATTCAACCATTAAAATAGAGTAAACAGTCCATTATTGAATTAAAAATGGTCTGTGATGTCCATAATCCCATCTAAGACAACAAGATACATATATCCATTAGTCCATTATACAGACATTGTGAAATAAATCACATAAAGTATGGTATATCTTTCTGTAAGTCGATCTGGTTCAATGAGTTAAAACACGCTCGCAAACTACCATTATAAGTCGGTGCTGGGCGGTTAGTTATAGATTCATAGAATACAAAAAACCGTCTTTTGAACAATTAGACTTAATACAGGTCTGAAATGTCTCTTTTATAAGTGTATGACTATCAATGACTTATGAGATAGTTTAGATATTAGGTTAAGCCGTTGAGTAACAACGACTTAGATTCATTAGTCCATATTTAAGTCGTTCTGGTTCAACAGGTTACATATCGAAATACTCAATTTTGAGACTTTGTGAATTTTTTCACAGCCGATAGTTGTGTCAACGGCAAAGAAACCGAAAACCTTAATGATTGGAGCTTGAAAATGAAAAAAATTAACAGGATTGGCTGTCTAAGTTGTAGAGCAGTCTTAATCTTAATTGGTAGCAGTAGTTTTGTATCTACTGCAATCAATTGCCTTAGTTGTACTAAAACAAACTATGAGCAAATAGAAAATCCTGAATTGATTCACTATACCACAGCCAATTATAACAAGTTTCTTGACAGTTTCAAACCAATAACCATATAGACAGAAAAGGAATTTAGCAAACTAAAACAACTAAATAGTTTCTTAAAAACTAAATCAAAAGGAAACAACAAAATGTTAATTTCATTACTAAAAGGAACAGCTAAAACATTTGAAAATGGCAATCAAACAGACTCAAAAGATGCCTTTTTTCAATTGTATGCCGATGATGGCCAATTGACAATAGCCCGCTTTCAATACGGTGCGGATATTAAGGCTAAAAATGAAAAGTTCTATTTGAAAGCTTCCAGTAGAACAGTAATTCATAACAGTTTTAATACAGACAATTTAGCTGAATTTTCTGAAACAATTCGATCGGTAGAAGATTCAAAAGATTGGACTGATAAAGGCTCTAAATCATATCGGTTTATTGGAGAACAGTTTATATTTAGAAATATCAACCCTAAGTATACAACAAGCCAACAGTATGAAATGCTGAAGTCTGATTTAGCTGAAGCCGTTATGAATATGGCTGAATACAATTCATATGCTGAGCTTGACAAACAGAAAGACAGTTTTTTACCTGAATTTCAAAAGAGCAATACAACAAGCACAAAATCCAGCGCAAAAAATGCATTTTAAGTAAACCTTAAACAGAGATAAGCGGATAGAAATATCCGCTTTTCTTTACTGTCTAATGTGGATAAATAGCTCTATATAGTGATATATCTACTTATCTATATATTAAGGCTATATATAGGAAAATGGATAATTTAGCCTATATTGAAAAAATATGTATAGCTTGTGAAATAATTCACAAGATGTAAAATAAAAAGTTTGTGAAACAATTCACAAGGATTAGAAAAAAAAATAAAAAAAAGTTTTCCTTATAGTGAAAAAGGAACTTAAATATATGCCAGAGTTTTTGAAATAGAAATATGATTTTTTTGACTTATTGAAATAGGGTATCAAAAAAAGGGCACAAAAAATGGAAATGAAAAGGTTTGGTTCAAATAATTTAGTGTTAATTGTACACTATGACGAAACAAAAGAAAAGTACCAATTTAGGCCACATAGAGATGATTCTAAAATCTCAGAGTTAGATAAAGTGTTGTTTCTGTATGCTAAAGGGCAAGTCAAATGTTTATCCTCTATATATGACAAAGAATCTTTAGAAATTAAGCCAATAATGACTCCAGACCATAAAAACTGGACTAAATTTATAATACTATTATCAGCTAAAATGGGTAGTGTAGCGGATAGTAATTGTGATAATACTCTTAACAGACCTATAGCAACTAACTTATTAAAAAATGTGATAGATAATGTAGATGTAGAAAGAAGTTTAGAGTATATGGCTCAACAAGGTGGTTGTTGTGATTGTGAAATATTAATGAATGTTAACGGCTAAAAAAGGGCAAACGAAATGAACAGTATCCTTATAGAAATGATGACAAACTTAGTTGCCTATTGTGTTAGTATAGGCTGTGTTTTAATTATTATTAAAGCTTGTAAGGAGATATAAAGTATTCAACGGATATGAAGTAAACCATAAATAAAAGGTCAACGAAAATGAAAGATTGTCCCACCTATTCAATCTTACCTTTAGGTTATGAATGGAGTCAACTTGAGGTAAATTCAGATGACAGAGAATATAGACATTCAAGTATTCGCTACATAAATAAAAGAAAATTAACCTTTATACCTACATTAGGAAATTATGATGGCTCTTGTGGTATAATAAGTGGACAAGTTAAATTATTAAAGTTTACAAAATCTAACATAGAACAAAAAGAATATCCAGAAGTATTTGATATTAAACATTATCTTCATTGGGATATAGGTAGAATATATAAGAAAAATAGTAGTATAGATTTTGTATTTCCCTTGTCTAAAGAAACTTTAGTATCACTATCTTTACGAAATATAAATAGAAACATATCAAGTATGGGCTATGAAACTTGGGCTGAATGTTCTAAGGGTGTTATTAAGATTTTTAGCATACCACACAAAAGAGCATTACAAAGAGTTATATATAACTTATTAGAAAAAGGATTAGATTATAATCAGGCATTAAAAGAAGTGGTAAGAAAAAGTGTTTATATCTTTGAGTGTGATAGTATCGTAAAAATTCCAATAAAAATTAAGTATATAAAAAAGTATTTTGGAAAAAGAAAAGAAAGAAAGAAAAAAGAAAAAGATTTAAGTAAAAATGCGTTTTGAGGAACCAAGTAGTAAGCTATGAATAGGTGGATTTAATATAGTGGATTATTTGGTAAATAAAGGCCAGTCTTTTAGGCTGGTCTTTTTAATAAGTAAAATTTAGTATAGATTACAATTTATGAGATAAATAGTAAAGGGAAACAGCAAACCAAAAAAAGGGCAAAGAAATTGAAAAATGACCACCCTTATCGAATGATTAATATATTAGGAAATTCTGTAAAAATAGACGTAGACTTAGTAGAAGTGATAGAATATTTGAATGATAATCAATTACATACTGGCTTCTGTTGTCAAGGAGATGCGAAAAACCGAAGATGTAATGGTTATATAGATTTTTATAGATATAAGTCACTTAAGGCATTCTTAGAGATAGTACCTAAACTTTCTCATTGGACAATAACTCGTACTGGAGCAGTTACAGATGGTACAATTAGATTTAATAACAAGGACATTCCATATATTGAAAGTAAACTGTTGAATATGGTAAGGCCTCAACAAAAGGGCAAACAAAATGAGTAAATTTATCAGTATAGTAGAAACTTTAACTGACTTACCATTAGACCACTATGAAGATGTCAACTTTGAAATTGTAAGTCTTAGAGAAGATGGATACTCAGTAAAACAAAACAAGGCAGGTAGAATCTTTATATGTGATGAAGATGATATGCTTATATTAACTTACCCTGACTTCTATGCTTTCAAAGCTGATGTTCAACGAGATAGAGCAAAGTATGAGAAAGATAATAACATCCAATATGAATTAGGTACTACTGCTGATAGACCTTGTAATAATTGGCCTAAACAATCCTTAATAGAAAAGTTAAAAAATCGACCGCATATTGGAATTGAACTTCTTATGGTTAGTTGGGTAATAGCTGTGTTAATAGGTATAGTAATAATATACAATTCGTAATAAAAGGCAATAAAAATGGAAAAAACAATTGAAATAATTAGTGTAATGGTTGCATCTGGCGTATTTATTATTATATTTGCAATAGTAGTAGAATATTTTAATTACTGCACTTTTATTAAAATTCAAAAAATAAAAAACGATATTGATAAAAAGGGCAAACAAATTGAAAAAATTAACTGATTTTAATCAATTACAAAAAGCTATTGATGATATTCCTAAATTAGTCCATCAAGATATGGTAAAAGATTTGAACAAACTCATATGGCCTAAAGTTGTTATATTATTTATCAGCTTAGGTATGAGTATATATTTAGCTTATACAATAACCTTTCCATAAGTGGAGAAAATGAAGTAATCGGCATACCTTAATAAAGGGCAGTAAAAGTGCTTAAATAATAACGTAGATAGTTTATATGGTATATAAATATTTATAATTTACTTATTTTCTCCATTAAAATATATAGAATCTGAACCTTAAAAAAGGGCACAAAAAGTGAAAGTTACTTTAGGTATACTTAGTTTTATATTTATTACTGGTATGTTCATAGATAAGTACTCTGGAAATCAAGTTTATTTCGTTGGTGATGCTTTAGGACTTTTGATATGTTTATGCACTTACTTTATACTTATACAGATAGAAAGAATTAAAAAAATAAAATAAAGGCACAAAATTATAAATAAAAAACATAAAACAATTTGTGAATGTATGTTTATCCCTATTCCTTATTCTAAAGATTCAAATGGGGTTTATGAGTATATGCAAAAATGGAGCGTTCAATGTAATAAGTTGAAATGTTATTGTTCATATATGTTATATATATTTTATACAGTTTATTGGTATGTGCCAAGAACATTATTTAGAAAATATTATCTAAAATATGAGGGTAAACAAAAATGGAAATTGCAAAGAAATTAGAAGAAATTTTAACAAACTGTCTTTACAAAAGTGAAGAAATCAAAGATGGTAAAACGCCTGAAAATGCTGTTTTAGTAGAAGGCATAATGGCAAATTTTGGATTTGAACCAAATAGGCTTGAATCTCATAGACAAGAGATAATTGACATTCTCAAACAAATGCCTATGGAATTTCATATTGGAACAGGTGATGGTGATTCATTCTTAAACCTTTGTAATACTGAAGATGGAGTCCAATGGGGGGAACATAGAAATATGGAACAATTAGTCGTATTAGCTATAGGATTAAAATTGGGAAGATATTGTTTTCCAAAAGGTATGTGGAAAGATTTGGCTGTTGGTATGCCTTATATTGCATTTAACATTGAAGGGTTTGATTCAATAACCCCAATGATTCCAGAGTTAAAAAATGAACAGTAACCATATGATAATACTTGGCGTTATTACTATGATATTAGGAGTCATATTTTTAGTTATTGACGGTTCTACATATGGTTTATCTACAATAGGTATAATATTTGGAGTTGGTGGCTCAATTATGCTAAAATTAGAAGAAATGTCAGAGGGTAAATAAAAGGCAAAGAATATGCTTATAGATTTTCGTGTTGAAAGAAAAAAAAATGATGCCAAGCAAATTGGTATAAGCACAACTTTTAATAATTGGCCTTATTATTTAGATTATGAAAAAGCATTGTTTGTTAGAAAAGAAGGCTGGGAAAAAATAGTTATATTATGTGCTATATTAGGAAACACATCTGAACATACCTCATATTCAGAATTTTTTGTAAGTTTAGGTAATCGAATAAATAAAATAAAGGACAGTAAAAATGGCTAAGGTTAAATGTAGTAAGTGTCATATAGGTAAAGTATGCGAACGAAACTTATGTAAAAAATGTTTAAGCGCTATAGAGTCTATATTAAATTTTAGATAAAAGGCAATAAAAATGTGGCTAAACACTCTAATTTTAATGGCTATAACTGTTATACTAATATCCGTATTATTTGGTTTAACAGTTTCCTTAATGGTTTTTAATGTATCACCTATCTATTGGTTAGCAGATGCAAGCTTTTTTGTATTAAGTTTAACAGCTTTTTACTGGTGGATAGGTGTATATAGAAAATGTAAGATAGAACAAAAATGCCAAAAAAGTATATAAAAATATATGTATATAAAAAACAAATTCAAATAAAAATTGGTGAAATGTCTTTTGATGAGAAACAACAAAAGGGGCTAATAATTTATTATTTAACTAAGTATAATACAGATATAATTAAAAAAATTAACTTTGAAAGAATAATTATCTTTTCGTCTATGTTTGGAACATCAGAAACAATTAACAATTTTTATCAGACAATTTTTTCATTAAAAAAAGGCAAAAATAATGGCATTTGAACTATTTGAACCAAAAACACACTATAAAGGTATGCAAGAAACTATGCCCTTTGTTTGTCTCTGGCATAAAACAGAAATAATGACATTTAACAAGTTAGCACAAACAACTTTTGGAATACATAAAGGAGTTTGTTGCAACCTCTTTTTTGATAAAGATACAACAACAGTTGGAATTAAAATCTTGACATCGAAAAATGAATATGGCTTAGAATTTCGTTCTCCTAAAAGCCGAAAAAATCCAATAGTACATTTACCTATTAGAAAATTTATAACGCACTATAATTTACGGGAATTTTTAACGAAGAAAATGCGCCGACCACTCATAAAAAACGAAAATGGTATTCTTTGTTTCTCTATTAAAGAGGTTATAAGTGGGATTTGAAAAATTTGAATATAAAAGAAATAATGCTTTATGGACAAATGTTCCTATTGTAAACATAATGAAATCAGGCCACTTTATTTTTAATACAAAAACTGTCGCAATGTTTGAAGATGGTTTATCAATTGAGCTTTACTTTGACAGAGAAAAAAGAAAAATAGGAATAAAATCTTTCAAAGATAAAAAGTTAGGAAGGTACACTATAACGACAGCAAGGTATCAAAGACAAATTTGTCCTATATCATTTTTAAATCACTATGAAATAACAGAAAATGGCCATTATAGAGTTAAATTAGAAGAAGGTATGCTTGTTATAAATTTAACTGCCCCAATTAAAGCCAGAAAATATAAAATATAGAATCTAAACCTTAAAAAAGGGCAGTAAATTATGGGATGGAAAATAACAGAACGTGGTATAAAAGAAGATACCCGATTAGAAAATAAGACTAATGAAAATACTATCACAGACAAAGAAGATGCTATGTTTTCTATAGTTTCACATGTATACCTTACTGGTATAATCAGTAAACAAGATTGTATGGAGCAATCAAAAGACTCCACAGCTATTGACAAGGATAAAGAATTGGAAATCTTATCCTCTCAATGGGATAAAGCTATAAAACTTGGCTTCATAAAAGGCTATGATGAAAAAGACGAAGACTAAAAGAGCTTATAAAAAATAGGGAGTAATTATACTTATTTCGTGAAAAGTAAGAATTTCTTTTACTGGTAGAATACCTAATTTATTTTTGTTCACGCTTAAATAAAACTAATGACTACCCGATTAGTGATTATATAATTATTCCCTGTAATTAAAAATATTAAAATAAAGGGCAAGTAAAATGAGATATATCATATTTGATTTTTTTGGAACTGAACCATTAACAATTAAAAAAGATGATGATAGTGGGAAAGTACTTACGTTTGGTTCAATAATAGAAGCAGAAAGGTATGCTAAAGAAGAATTACAAGCTGGCTTATGGGTAGTGACTGAACTTTTAGGAAACTATGTAGATTAAAGAGGGAACATACTATGAATGCTACAAAAATTGACAGTCCACAAACAGTAAAAGTTGTACATAATTATTCTTGTGTCTATTGTCGCAATAGAAATTTAACAAAGTTACTGTTCAAGTATGGAAGTTGTGATGGGTGCTATCTTTTAATGCACTCTGTATTAAGACTTTTAAGGAAAATGCCTGATTATATGTTTAACGATAATGAAATATTACTATTAGTTAAAAAGAAATTTAGCATACTAAACGAAGATAGGTTAAGTACAATTATTCCTGATGTATTTGAGCATGTAACAAATAGAAAAAAATCAAATGGCGTTAACTTTTAAGTACAATCAATGAAACATTTAAAACAACATGAAGCCGACAATAGCATATGTCCTAATTGTGGTAAAAAGAATAACACCGAAGTAACAGAAGAATATTGGAACAAAGACTATAAGGGGTTGGACATATATCATACAGTAGGTCATTGCCAAGATTGCAATTTCACATGGGTTGATTTTTATGGTTATTCTGGTACAAAAATAGCTTAAAAAAGGATAGTAAAATGTTTATAATTATTGATTATTTTGCAGGTAGAAATGTAGTAACAGAAATTGTTAATGAAGAGGTGGCAGACAATCTCATAGAATTTGAGACAAGAGAAGAAGCTGTAAAATATGCTGATAAGCATTTACAAAAAGATTTTTATAAAATATATTTAGAAACATTTCCACCTGAAGATTATGGAGAACTGTCATGAGTTTAATATGTTATGAAATACATTCATTATATGAGAAATTAAAATAATCCAAACTACTATCTTAATTAGTAATCTATAAAGGGCTAATATTGGCCAAGAGGTATTAGCCCTGAAAATTTTAAAAGAGAATTAAATATGTCGTCAACATCTTCAACAAAATATACAACATTGGCAGAAGTTGTAAATAATAAAATTTTATATGCTTTAAACAACTATTATAAACGTCCAAATACTAGACACGAAATATTAGAGATAACATGTGAAGCTATAAAAAAAGACCAAAGATTATTTCTTTTTTTACTTTTACTTTTTAAAGAGGAACTTATCTCTCCTTTAACCCATAGAAAAGGCATGAAAAATTTAATTAATCTATAATTTTGTTGAAAAGGTACTTAAACAATGTCAAAACAACCAATTAGATGTCACAGATGTAAAGTGAGTAAAGTTTATAAATACGACCTATGTAAAAGACATTACATAGCTAAGTTAGAAATGGAAGGGTATGTAGACTTAGAAGAACAAATGAATAAAATTAAAAGGTTACTTCGAGTATGTCCATAACATTTTTACAACTAACTGAGGATACTATAGACTATATAAAAAATTACCATAAGGACATACAAGGTAGAAATCCAACATCTGAATTTGTATATAAAGCTATAAAAAAAGAACCAAAGTTATCTATGTTTATAATATTAATCTTTAATAATGCAGTTGATTTACCTGAAGTTCATAGAGAATGTTTAAAAAATGTGTCTAAATTATAGCAACTAAATTAGCCTCTATCTGTTTTATAAATATCATATAGGGCTGGTATTTATTTTCTACAACGGCTATGAATTGAAACCCTAATATTCTCATTATAAGCTTGGATGGAATAGGTAGAGGTAAATTTTATTAAAAAGGAGACAAAATGAACAAATTCCAATATACCGATAGAATCATCACCAGAGAAGAAATACAAAATACCCCTAACTTCCTATACATATTTGGAGATAACCTCTTACGTAAAGGGTATGGGGGTCAGGCAAGGGTCTGTAGAGATGAGCCTAATACTTTTGGTATTAGAGTGAAAAAAGAACCTAAAAATCTGCCAGAAAGTTTCTTTACAGATAGAGAGTTCTTTAAATTAAGTAAATACATTAAAGACGATATAGCTGAAATACTTAAACTGTCTGTTACATATGATAAGGTATTCATTTTATCTAACATAGGTAAAGGTAGAGCAAAATTACCAGAAAAAGCACCAAAATTATATAGTATGTTAAAACAACTATTAAATGAGTTGTTAAATATTTCTATAACACAAACAAAAATTGGAATATCATCTAAAATCACCTTTTTAGCAGACGCAGGCAGTAAAGAAACAATATTTGTAATAAGTAAAAAATAGACAAACAAGATAGGGCAACAAAATTAGCAAAGTAGAAGTATTTCAATGTGCTGAATGTGACTTAGTATTATTTTATGATACTATCTTTTTACCTAAAGATTTCTATCTTATGGAAGAATATGCGTTAGTATGTAAAAAACATTCTTTAAGATTTCAACCTATAAACATTGTAGAAATTTATAGAGGGTTAAAAAGTATAATAAAATCAGAATATTGGAGAATAAAATATAAAGTTATTCCAAATTTAAGGTTAAATTTAATGCACATGAGTCCCCTTAGTAGAAAAATAAGATTTTTTATTGGACATTGGTCTAAAGACCCACTTTATGTAGATAGAAAAGGGTTAGATGGATACTACAAAGAAAGCAAGGTAAAAAATGAGTGACCAAACAGTCCAAGTAACAAAAAGTTGTATGTGTCCTACTAATAGTGATGACATTTATGCTAACAAGATACTTAATACTGATACTGTTCGTTGTAAAAAAAAGCCAGTAGGGTTATTATACTGTCCTGAACATAAAATACATCATTGGCCTATATGTGTAAAACATATGCCATTTTTTGCTTTAACTGGTATAAATAGTGTTGAAATATCAGGAAAATATTCACTCTTTAACCCATTTGGAAAGAAATAAAAATATGGACAAATTTTACGAAGACTATAAAGAAGCTATACTATGGGCAATAATGACATTATGTATAGTCATTGATGCTCTTATTATCATAGCAGCATGGGGATATGAAAGTTTTTCAATCCTACTATTACTAATTATTTTTATTCCTGCTGCCATACTATCAGGCGGAATGGCACATAAAGAACAATATGGATAAAACTATACATATTTCTATAACAACATTAAATAACCTTGAATCCAGCTTATCTATATATTACGATAATGAATTTCATTCGGAATATTGGATAGAGAATAATTTTTTATCTTTTATCCTGTATAATAATAAGTTAGAAAGTGTCATAGAAAAATTAATGAAATAATATGAAAAATTGGATATATAAATTTTTAGATAAAAATCTTAATGGCACTCTTATTAGAGGTGCAACATTTACGACTATTATTATATGTATTATACTAATTATATTTGGACTTTTATTTGCTTCAGAAAATACAGGATTTGGGCGAATTAGGAATTGGTTATTTTAATCTGCGTTAATACCGTTAACATAAGGAGTCAATTATGCTCTTAAAGATACCTTAAGTTAGTTTTTTAAATTTTCATTAGTAATACCTAACGAAAGAAGGTCAGGTACATATCTGGCCTTCTATAAAAAATGAGATAAATATGAGCTTATGGGAAACAGATAAAAATGGAAAAAGATATTTCGATTGGGAAGGATTATGGTGTAACATAATTACTCTCTGTATATATGCAATTTTAATAGTCGCCATTATTGGAGGATTGTGGAAAGCTGTTGAACTAATTATTAAGTACATAATATGAAATTTTACATATCATTTGGTCAAATTCATACACACTCTATTTCAGGATTCACCATTGATAAAGATTGTATAGTAGTTTTTGAAGCAGATTCAAAGGCTATAGCTCATAAACGAGCAATGGATATCTTTGATAAAAAGTTTCATAATGTTTATGAAAAGAAACCCGACATGACTTTTTTTCCTAGAGGACTTATTAACATATATAATTAGAAAAAGGGTAAAAAATGACAGACCCAAGAATTATTGAAAACACATACAGTCAAAGTTGTTCAGACTGTCAAACACCTCTAACCCCAGAGAATACAGGGTCAATAGATGGAAGTGCATCTGGACTATGTAAAGGTTGTTTGAAAGACGAATTAGACTCACTAAAATAAGTGTATTACCAGTACACACCACAAGGAATAGATTAATATCTGCCCTTTTTATTAGCCTATTCTGAAAAATCACATTCACATTCCTTTCCATCTAAGGTCAGTATTTAATTATACTGGCCTTTTTTTTATGAACAAATAAGAATTAGTCCAAAAGTACATAAAAGTAACGGAGAAAGTTATTTGTTATTATTTTTTAATGAAGTCGATAAGTATGCATTCTATCCTTGGGAACTTAACACGTTAATGAAATACCCAAGACTATCTATGTTTTTATGTGTTCTTTTTGAAAAAAAAGAAAACAGTTGTTATCAGATGTATGGCATATTAAATGATATAAAATACTTGAAGTGAAAAAAACAAAGGTAGAAATAGAAACTGAGAACCTTTTATTTGCAATTAGGGAATCTCATGAAGATAGAATTAAACATAAAATATATGGCGCATTATATGATGTTCTGAAAAACGAGTTGAAACTATACCTTTTAGTAAAAACCTTATACGCAAATAATCGTCTTAATTTACAACTTTATATAAAATGTCTAGAATATATCTCAGAGATTAAACAATATGGGAATAATATGGTACAAATTAATAAATAAAAAAGTAATTCCATGTAAAAGTTTAGAAGAGTATATTGACTGGAGCATAAAGAACTCTACAATAATATTACAAACTACTATAACATTAAAAATACGAGTGTCAACTGTTTTTTTAGGATTAGACCATGGATTTAATAATGGAAAACCTATAGTATTTGAAACTATGATATTTGGAGGAAAACATGACCAGTATCAAAAGAAATACAGTAGTTATAAAGAAGCTGTACAAGGACATTTAATAGCAGAACACATAGCAAGTAAAGGACATAAAATTTTAAAAGCAATACTTAACTGTATTATGAAAGTTTAATGAAAATAGAGTTTAACAGAACAACAAGTCAGAATTTAAATGTTTATATAGATGAAAGTTGTAAAGCATATTTTTTACCTGATGAATTCTTCTTTTTAAAAAAGGTACCAAAAATAACTTTATTTTTAATTATTTTATTGTCACAAGATAATGAAAAAGATTTTCAATGTTTAAAATTATACAATCTTATAAATATTGAATCTTATAAAAAATATGTCTAAAATAGTGTTTAGAGCAGATAAAGACCTATATGAATTAGAAATTTTTATAGATGGAAAATTTGAAGCATACTTTTTAGACGATGAACTTTATTCTCTAAAAAAAATGTCAAAAATAACCATCTTTTTAATTATTTTATTGTTTAGAAAAGAACCTGAGAAAATGCTTTCTAACTCAAATTTTTATACGCTTATATGTAACAATTCTTATAAAAAAATATGTCTAAAATAAAAATTAACATAATAAGTACTCTTGATGGCAATGTTTGTAAAGTAACATTTACAAACGGAAGTAAAACAACTATAGTAAATTGGGAACGTGAAGCTCTTAGAAATAACAGCAGACTTTTCCTACTTGTATTGTTACTTTTTTATAACAATAAAAACAAAATACATGGTGGCATGAATTATTATTCTATAGTAATATTTATAGGAAAAATATAAAAAAATATGTCTAAAATAAAAATCAAGGTAGTAAATGACCATGGTTATCATACTTGTGAAGTAAGATTCCAAAATGGAAACAAAACAAATATAGTAGACTGGGAATGTGAAGCCTTTGAAAATAGTAGTAGACTTTTTATATTTATGTTGTTACTTCGTTATACCCATGGAAATGAAGTTGAAAATGTTACAAGTTACTTTTTAATAGTAAAAGCTATAAGTAAAATATGTCCAAAATAATAGTTAATAGTATAAAGAATGATAAACATTATGCTTGTGAAATAGTTTTTCCTAATGGAAATAGTACAAATATAGTATCTTGGGAATATAAATCTATTAAAAATAGTAGTAGACTTTTCATATTTATGTTGTTATTTCATTATGAATATATAAATGGAGGTGACACTTTCGAATATCATTCAATGGTAGAATTCATAGAAAAACTATAACAGAATTTGGACTTCAAAAATGGGCAAGAAAAATATGTTAAATGAATAAAATAAAGTTACCAATAATATATATGAATGTTGTAACAAAATCTATACACTTTAATGAAACAAAACTGAATTTAAAAGAAATAAAGCTTCTAAAAAAAGACCCTTCTTATATTAGAATATGGTTGTTTCATTACTTTATTAAAACGTCAATAAAACAACTTTCAATAGGAATGTGTCAAATTAACTTTTACGATAATTTTATTGACACTTTAAAAAAGGCACAATGAAAATATTAACGGTTGAACATTCTCTTTCTGCTGACAATACTTCTTATTGGACAGATAAAAAGGTTTATTGGATTTATTATTCGTACAATAACTTCAAAGCAACTTTTATTACTAGAGTAGAAACATTTAGAGTAAATGTTTTTATAGAATTATTAACTAAACGTAACCTATGAAAAAAATGAACTTACCAATTATAAAAACTAGTAAAGTTGAAAATTTCAGCAAAATATGGATAGACGACATATATCTAGAAAAAGAAGAAAGAGATGCCTTAAAAATTGATTTTTCTTTTGTTAGAGTATGGCTATTTTGCTATTTATCAACACAGTCACAAATATTACCTATATATGATGCATTTATATTAGGAAAACACAGATTTGTAGACAGGTAAAATAACCCATAACAATTTATCATGAGAATTAACCCAAGTAACAACCCTATTAAACGAGCAATTATATATAATATTTTAGACGAAATAATACAGTATAAACAACATGCTTATAGAAATTATGTAACATTTAATCTTTCACCTCAAATTTATTTAACTTGTATAAAAGAGATTAAAGAAAGTTTAAAACATCATATACGATATCAATTTTTTAGCATGAAAATGGGGAGAAAATGATTACAAAATTAAAAACACACATAAACAAAAAGTTCAAAATAACAGGACTAAATGAAACATTGGATGGACAAATAGGAACACTTAAAAAATTCATAGGTAAAAGTTATGTTTTAATTGAATTGGAAAGACTTTTGATATGTCACAGAAACAGATTAAAAAGAGTGATTTCTTAGTAGGGTTTAAAATAGTTGATAAAGAAATATACACTATATTCAACCGTAAACGATTTTCTACTTTAAAATTAAGAAAAAGGGATTTATTTTTTACAAAATCTTCATTTAGGTTATGGTTTTATATATACCATATGATTCCAGCTTTTACCTATGAAAAATTTTATAAAAAAATAAAAGATGAACCATTTATACCCTAGAGACAAGAAAAGCAGAATGGGCTTATTTAATCATAAAGAATTTTATAATAGGCGAAAGGTTAATTTTCTTGGGTTAGCTCAAACTTCCATAAAGATGGCAATTCTTTTACATTTTGGGGTAGGACATAATTTTGCAATGAAAGCTATTCCATATTTACTAAAAAATTAGGGGAAGTTATGAAATTAAAAATGGCTAGACAAAAATTAGTAGAAAATAACTTCAAACATGATTCTATGTTAAACTGGGATTTATTAAGGTATATTCATTTTTTAAAACAACCTAAAGTTGACTTAGAACAAGAATATAACGATTTAATAAGAAAAATAGTATCACATGAATCATTGCAGTTGTCTGATATAGCACCAGAATTATTTAAAAGCAAGACAATCAAAGAATACTGTCAAAAAAATAATATACAATGCTCTGATATAAAACTATCACATATGCCAATTTCAGAGTTAATATCTAAATGAAAAAGACCATAAAATTTAGCCTCAATACAAGAGACGCTAGTAAATCTTGGGTAGATGTGCATTATAACAATATGTTTTTTGAATGTTTTTCAAAAAAAGAAAATTTAAAAATTCTTAAACAAATGCCCAGATTTTGGGTATGTTTATTTTTATTAACAGACTGTCAAAATAGCTATATAGAAATAGACAATAGACTTTTTCCTGCATATCAATTGTTAGATGAACATTATAAAAAATTATAATAAAATGGAAAAGACATGATTACTTTTGATTCAAAACCACATCTTTTTACATACAAAAGTTCTTCCAAATTTTCAGGAATTGAAATTAAAGGATTTAATAAAAAAGCTAAAGATGATAGTATAGAATTGTACAACAGAGAATTAAATGCAGCTAAAAACGATTTTAGACTATTTTTTCTTCTTTTTATGTTATATGTATCTCCTGATAGGAATATGGAAATAACAAATTTATTTACATCAAAGGTATTTATATGAAAATTTTAGTATGTGGTGGTAGAGATTTTGATGACTATGAAAAAATGAAAGAAATACTAGATGGTATATTCATTACTCATGAAAATGGATTTCTAAAACATCAACAAATGACCTTTATTTTTGGGGGTGCAAATGGAGCAGATAAATTAGCAGAAAAGTATTATGATGAGTTTGATATAAATAAATACCCCACTACTGACCCTGTTATGATGAACAAACGAATATTTCCTGCCGATTGGAAAAACAAAGGAATGAAAGCTGGCATAATTAGAAACGTAGAGATGATAGGACAAGAGCCAGATTTAGTGATAGCATTTTGGGATGGAAAATCTAAAGGAACACAACATACTATAACATTAGCCAAACAAAATAAAATTAACACAATGATAGTGTACTTTTAATGAAACACAGAAATTTACATATAAATTTGCATAAGTCTATTCTTTTTTTAACTACAGTAATGACTGAACATGGTATAGGGCACAATAACAGAAATTATTACAAACAAATGATGAAAAATAAAGATTTTAGAATTTATCTTTTTTGTAAAATTTTACAAAACTATACAAAAGACAGAACTTTAAATTCACTACTACGCTTAACTATCCTGTTAGCACAGAATATTATTGTTGAGATGGAATGATGAAAGCACAACAAATTACATATTTGAATGGTAAAGTTATATTACCAGATGACTCTTTTAAAGAAATCAAAGGAATGTCTATCCTATTTGAACAACCAGTCAATACTAAAAAATTAGTTGAAGCTTTAAATCTTGTAGGAGAAGATAAAGGGTATTCCGTTGGGTATCAATCTACAATATATAAACTTGTCGAAACATTAGAAGACATGAAAAAATGTAATTGTGCAGTAATTAAAAAAATAAATAAATGGGATAAAATCAAATTTCTTTTAGCAGGAGTATGGTTGTCATTGATTTTTAGAACAATAATAGAATATCTAGTAAAATAATGGAAATATATTCAAATGGAAAAAATGTAGTTCTTTCAAACGATTATTACCGTAGCTGGGAAATAAGAAGTAAAGACATTAAAAATAACAAAATGAATGGATTAAAATTATTAATATTTGGATATTTAATATGTAACCATCTTACAAATTGTGATAGTAAAATATATAGGTCAGTTTTAGAAATTATCTCTAAATAACGGTTCATAAAGGGGGCTATCAAAGTTATTCTAAATTGTGAGACAAGGTTTAGAATAAGGGTAGCTCCTATTTTTAAAGGAATAAAGTGAAAGTAACTCATACACATAGGGACATAGTAGAAGAAGCCTATAAAAAGTTAAAAGAAAAATACCCTTTAATTGTATTAGAAAAAAGAGAATTAAAAACTAAAAACTTCGGTGATACTTTTTGGTTTACCTTACATTTCAACTGGAGAGAGAAAAATAAAAAAAATGTAAAAGGAATGAGAAAGGCTAATGGAAGATATACAGGGCATGCTTGTTGGCATGTGTATTATGATTTTGTTAAATTATTAGCAATAGACTGTTATTATAAAAGTTCAATAATAAGTACTGAAAAAAATGTAAATAAGAAATTAATAGAAGATTCAAATTTACCTGATGAATTTTGGGATTACCATTTATACCATAGAAAAGAAGATTGTAATTGTGAAACGAGATAAAATATGAGTTTAGATGGACAAGCAGTAGCAGGCATAGGATTTGTAATAGAACAAGACCAAATAAATAGTTATTTTGGTGTTACTAAAGATGAAGATTGGCCTGATGAAAAATTAAAAAAATTAATCTCTCCCTTGAAATGGACTTGTACAGATGGGGAATGTGAAGGAATTTTTATAGGAAAAATCTTTTTAGAAGCATTTTCCACAGTAGAAAGTTGTGATTACCCTATAACTATTACTGAAACCGAAGAAAATTTTATAAAAACAATTGCAAAAAAATTAGGGGAAACTACAGAAATTAAATTTTATTTAATAGGATATATAGGATAATGAAAAATAAAAAAGAAAAGGTATATCGTTTATCCTTCATAGATTTCAGGTTAAACAATGTCTTAGAGGAAAAAAGAATTGTTTATACAGACAAAGATGGGGAATATGTAAGCAGCATGAGTAATAAATGGAGAGTTATAAGAAATAAAGTAGGTCAGGCTTTTTATGGCTGTAACTGCTATCAATTTCCCAGAACTACAAAATTTAACAAAAATATAATGCAAAAATTTGATATGGTAAGCAAATGAAAAAATCAAAACAACCATTTTCTACAACTTTAGAACCCCTTCTTAGTTCAAAAAAAGTGCCCTCTATTAAGCAAACAAGTAGAGAATATCAGCATATCTATTACAAAAAAAATAGAAAGAAAGCTTTGGCATACCAAGTAGAGTACAATAAAAGACATCATAAAAATCCAAACACCAAACAAAAAGGAATTAAAAAAACAGAAGACCAAGGAATACCTAAAACTTGCTTTAGTCTTACTGATTTAATAAATGTGCCTACAAACGTTTTTCAAAATAGATTAAAGAAAATTTTGTCTGGAGAAATGAGTTTTACAAAATGAAACCTTTGACAATAAAAATAGTGCCTAACAATATAACTGCAACTATGTCTGAAAATTATATTAAAGGTAATAACATTCCCCTCATACATATAACTGGTATCGGTGTCACTTGGAACATTTTTAGGTATAAAGAATTGCTTGAAAAAAAGGGGTTAAGATTATATTTAGCTATAAGACTTATGAACAAGGAACATCAAAAAACTATAGAAGAACAAAGTACCTTAACATATTTGTTTAATCATATATTATAAAATACTAAAATGGAACATATAGACACAGAAAACGAAAGTAGGATAGTATTAGATGCACGTGAAACTCATTTTGCTATATATGAATACATAGAAAAACGCTGCCAACCAAGAAGTTTTAAAAAATATTACAACGGAAAAACATTTATAACTAGAAGTTATCTATCATTTGGGGTAAAAATAGAAAAAGTTGTACCTAAAAAGCCTAGTAGAATAAAAAAATATTTAAAAGCCTTTTTTAACAGGGGAAAGGAGTAAATATGAGCAATTTAGAAACAGCAGGTTGTGTAGTGTTAGCTATAGCTGTTGTATTTGTATGGCCTTTATTTGTAGATTGGACTACTGATAAAGCTAAACAAGCATTAAGAAAATAAAGTCTAAAACAGAAAGGTGGGTGATTAGATTGGAACAAGAAGTAATGCAAATTAAACAAAACAAACGTACATTTGCAGACATACTCAGAATATTACTTTTTTGCTTGCTAATACATTTTGTATTAGATAATTACATTTTAGGTGAAGCTGGTTGGCATAATTTTTTAGATGATGCTATAAGTGGTCAAAGAGCTGCGATTGAAATGTATGAAGAAGGTAGAACTGTTTATATTAACATAACAGAATAAACGCCTGTCGTAGGGCTTAATTACCCCTTGACATTGGAAGTTGAGGGGTAATTTAAAATTTATGAAAGATAAAATTGACTAAACAAAAATATGAAAAATGGCGAAGTATTTTGTACTAAATGTAACCAAACCATATATGGAGAAGAAGTGAAAAAAAAATTACAAGAAAATATTAAAAAGTTGCTTGAAAAGTATACTAATACAAAATATGAAAAAGTAAACATAAAGAACTTTTTTAAGGAATTATCAAATAAAAAATGACTATTAAAGAGTTAATTAGAGAATTAGGGGCGTTTCCAAATAATACAATAATAACAACATACCGACCTCTGATAAATGACCGCTACATAATTTTAAAAAAAGTAAGTGGAACAGGCAATATCGGAGTAATAATAAAAAAAGAGCATAATAACTAATGAGTTTTACTTGTAAATACTGTAAAAAAGTTACTAAAGGACATTTTCACTGGAACAAACGCACTTGTGGTTCCATTAAAGAGAATACTGGATGTTTATATAAGCGTTCTTTAGAAAGTGCAAGACGATATCACATTAAAAACCCTGATTATCAAAAAAATTACACACTTAAACATAAAGACAAATTAAAAGCTTACAGAAAGAAAAATGCCAAAGCGATATCTGAATATTATAAAGAATGGTATAGAAAAAACGGAAGAAATAGATGAATCGTGTAGACTTACCAATTGTTAAAGACTACGTTATCTCAGCAACTAGACAAGTTTTATCTAATAAAAGAGCAAGCAATGAAAAATATAGAAAATTAGGAATATCATGCGTTTTGAACAATTTAAGAATAATAATATTATTTGAATTTCTTTGGAACATAGGTATAAAAAGGCTTAATGATGATAATAAAATAGAAAGATTATATTTATTAAAATGACAGATTTATATAAAGAGGCAATAAAAGATAAAAAAAGCAGAGCCTTACAATCAATTTATAATTACTCATCTAATGAAATAAAACATCTTTTATATTCTGAAAACAAGACAAGGTATTCAAAAGTAAATGAAGCTATTTTAAATAATTTGAGACTAATTTTACTATTTGAATGTCTTTATAACAAGTCCACAGAGGAATTTATATCAGAGATAATACATACTAATACTAAAGATATTTATTTATTAGAAAAATAATTATGAAAAAAGATGACATTAAAAAAGCAATAATTAAAAATGCTAAATATGAAATCTATCATTCATGCCAATGGGGGTTTTTAGATAGAGAAAGAGCAATTAAAATAAAAAACAATTTACGAATTATGTTACTTATGGAAATTTTTTATATGACCGTTATAGGAATAGTACCTACAAGAAAAACCTATTTAATATGAAAAATTTATATAAAACAGCAATAATTGAAAACTGTATGATTGAAATAGAAGCAAAACATCCAAAATACCTCAAAAAATGTAAAATTAACGCACGAATAATTATACTTTTGGAATCTTTATATCTACTAAGTCATTCGGACTGGTGGCAAGATTGTGATAGGGGTGCGTTTTACTTAATATAGGAAGATTTATGATATTAACACACAAAGAATGGGAAAGAATACTTAAAACCATAAACGATTATTTAGCCAGAGTTTTAAATGAACTAGGCAACATAAAAAACACTATGAATGTTGAATTAGGATTTCAAAGAATGCACAATATATTTCAACAGAATATTATTTTGCATAGGAAAAAACAACTTGAGATGTTAGAAAGGGAACTTAAACCAATCAGAGAAAAACTGCTTATTTATGTAGAATTTGATAAATTAATAAAAAAAGTGGTAGCTGAGAAAAAAACAAGCACACTTGGTTGGTCTAAAGAAGAAACTCGCTGCTTAGAAATTTTAATGACTTTTAAATCAGATAGAGAAATTGGTCTAATATTAAAACGAAGTAAAACATCTGTTAAGGATAAAAGAGAGCGTTTACAACGTAATCCTTTAGTTAACCTAAAATGAAACATTTAGAACGGGTATTAAAATTAAAAGTTACTATCCTAAAATGGAAATTAGATAAAAGTGAACAATTTGAGATAATTTATCTTATAGAAAATAGGAAAGAAGGCTATACATTTCCAGCACTTAAATACCTTAGAAAATGGAGTATAAGACTTTGTATATTTTTAGACCTTCTGAATGACAAAGATAAAAAAGTTAGCACAATTGATGATATGAAGTGATAAAATTTATAAAACAAAGTAAAAACAATAAAATATTTTGTGAATCCAATGGCATATTTTTAGAAGCTTATTTATCAGAAGGCATGACATCTCATACATTTACAGAAGTTAATTTAATAAAAATATATGGATTAAGAATATGCATTTTTTGTGATATATTAAGAGAAACTCATAAAATTCCAGTATTGGAAGATTGGTAAAACCCTCAAACAAAAGGACAGCAATGAAAACCCTTTTAAGAAAAGTAATTATGGAAGTTGAACTAGATGGAGAAGAATACCTATCTCCAAACAGAGACTCTATAATTCGGCAAAAGATTAGCGAAACAAACAACACTTCAAGAACAATTTCAAGTGGCAGAAGGAGACACAGACATTGGACTACAAGCGAGCTTAATTATCTTAATGAAAATTATGGTAAGTTAAATGTATCTACAATGGCTCGTTATTTAAAAAGGTCAGACTCAGCTGTAGCAAGTCAGTTGTATGTTCAACGAAACCCTACAAACACCAAAACCCGAAAAGTAACACGAACTTCCAAAAGTGTTCGTAGAGCTAGAACCTTAGTAAGATGGACTCCTACTGAAATCAGGTTCCTTAAAAACAATATTGCTAAAATGTCTTACACTGAATTAGCCAAGTGTAAAGAGCTAAAAGGCCGAAGCAGTATGACCATTGGCTGGAAAACAAGAGAACTAAAACTAAACTAAAGAAGCAAACTTAAAAAGAGTGAACTTGTCCGTTTCACTCTTTTTTTTGAAACTTTTTAATTATAGAATTAGACTCTTAGAAATGGGCGGGAAAAAATGAAAGTAAAAGAATTAATAGAAAAATTACAAAAATTAAACCCAGAACTAATAGTAGTATCTAAAGCTTGTAACGAATATGACATAGAGTCGTTAAATGGTATTTTTGACGATATAGATGAAATACTAATGCAAAGTTGTTATCGTGGCAGTTGTCCTGATGGAGAATTCTGGTCAAATGATACAGAAGGTAACTTTATGTTTAGTGATAATGCTACTATTGCTCAAATCTCCATGAAAGTTGTAGTAATATAGAATGTATAATTTAATGCTTCCCTCAGGAAATACAAAAGATTTACCGAATATAAAAGCAGACTTAAAAAAAGCAAAACTTTCATATGTTTTTATAGAATATAAATCTGGGGGATTTCTTATATGGATTTCTGACGATGGTTTTAAAAAATGTAAAGGACAATTAGGAGGATTTCCAGTACATAAATATCCTAAGACTGATTCTATTATTGGTGATATGTTCATAGGGAAAGTAGTCAATATCACTACTATGGAAAATGTTAACTTTTAAGATGAAATTAAAGTTAGTAAATATAATTATGCCAAACAGATACAAAGTATATAAAAAAGGGCATAAATATACATTTTTTATTAATATTAAAAATAATATCAAACAAAGAGTTGGCTTTCTAGAGTATAGGTACTATGAAAAGTTAGACATGACAGACTTAAAAATAAAATTGTTAAGACATTTTATTAAATGAAACTAAGTATAGAAACGAATTATAGAAACGTATATAAAAAAGGGCATAAGTATTACTTTTTTATTAAATACACTAATTCTGCTTATCGTGGCTTTTGGTTCATAGTTCGTAAAAGACGTTACAATGGAAAAATAAACATGACAGATTTTAAAATCTGTTTACTTAAACACCTAATACGGGAGAAGAGATGAAAAAAGCTCGCAAAGCAGTAAGACACGGTGATGTAGATTTAATTCCTACTACAAAACCCAAAAAGGCCACTAGGTTATTTAGTGGACAAAAGTACACGGTAGCTTATGGTGAAGTCACAGGACATCATCATGACGTTATTACAAAAGGTAAGAAAGCTACTCAAATCTGGAAATACGGTGGTAAAACTTTCTTAATTTTGAAAGAAGCTGGTGTTATTACACACCAAGAACACAATAAAACCGTAATTCCAAAAGGAACTTACGAAGTTAAAATTGAAACTGAACACAATCCGTTCAAGAATGTCAGAGAAAGAGTCATAGATTGAGTACCCAAAAAAAGACAAATGTAAAAAAGCTAAAAAGTAGGATAGCTGAAATACATTCATCTTTTAAACAATCTCCTGAAGTATTTCACATGGATAGCCCTTTGGGGCTATCCATGTTAATAAAAACTATAAACTACTTATCTAAAGATGAACAGCCCTCACTAATAAATCAAATAGCCAAGCCTTCTTATATCAAAAATGGAAAGGTTTTTAATGCTTTTTGCACAATATTACCAAAGATTAAAAATGTTTCTTTTTTATCAGAAAAATCTTGGTCTGAAATAATAAAACATAATTATTTTTTAATAGAAAAATATGTAACTATCTTAGAAAAAAAGAAATTATTAAATCAGGGGATATTTAAATCCACTGAAAAATACAGAAAATTTCTGTTAAAAAATGCATATAGGGAAACTCGTTACCCAACTCCAAGAGTTCCTAGTGGGGGTGCTTATACCTTTGAGGGTAGAACACATAGGTATAGAGAACATTTTTTAGCTCAGGGATATCTAGATAATGGGTATGCATATACAGAGGCTGGTAAAGCAAAAACATATCTTCAAAATGCTTTAGGAAAGTATTCTAGATACAGACAAATAAAAAACTCTTTTAAAGCTTTAAAGTCCCTTAGTGGAGAGTATTACTATATAAGTGAAAAAGTATGGATTTTTTCTGTATTACCAAAAATAAGTAACCTTTTAATAAATGACAAAAAAAGTTCTACTATTAAGTATAACGATGGTGCTAGTATTTATGAAATAAATAACATTAATATGGAAGAAGGGCTATTTAATAGAATAAAAGATGATAAAATAATACCTGAGGATTATTTACATAGAAATATAGAACTAAGAAGGATGGTATTTGAAGTTGCAGGTGGTGATAAAATGATGAAAATCTTTAATAACCCTAAGTCACTTGGAAAATCTGCAAAAACAGGATATGAATTATTTAAAGTCAATCATTCTATATTTAATGGGGCTACCAGATTCTTTATAAAATATAAATGTCCTTCAACTGGTAGAATTTATACTAAATTTGTTAGGCCTTCTACTACTTTCTTAAATAGTAATAATGACATAGCATCGCATCATAGTAAAGATAAAGTGATAGATACTTTAATGGCTGAATCACATCATATGACTTTAGACCAATTTTACAATGCAAACCACGCTTAAAATAACTAAAAGTCGAAAAGCAAAAGAGGGTCATGCCTATTATTTTCACATACAAAGTGAAAAGTATTTTATGAGTTTAAATTATTGTAATTTAAAAAATTGTAGTATACATAATAAACCGTTTAGAATGACCTTCTTTGAAAACTTGGTAAGAGCAGAAAAAATATGAGATTTTTTAAATATATACGTATTCGTAAATGTGGCTCATGTCCTAATCATTACTATCTAGAAGTGAAACATAAAACTTCTTTAAATATAACTTTTAGTTTAGATGGATTGGAAAATATTAGAATGGATATATTTTTACAATTATTGCAAAAATAATGAAATCTCTTAAAATTATAAATATTCGTAAATGTTCTGGATGTAATTCTCATTATATTGCAAGAATGAATTACAATGGTCGTTTTATAGATATTCACTATTATAGTTTAGAAAATCTAAGAACAGAAATAATGATACATTAGAGGGATAAAAATGAACAAATTAAATCTATTGGAAGTATTAATAATTATATTTGTTGTAGGAATAGTAATGCCCATATCTATGACTGGTTGTTGTACTAAGTCTAATAAATCTAAAAAGACACATGTATATGAGTCATTTAACGTACAAATTAAATATATGGACGGAACTGCTGATACAGTAAGAAATGTTGATAAAGTTCATTTTAAACGGGGTCAGCCAGATAGGTTCATATTTTACAAAAAAGGTATGGAAATAGGACAAGCAATAGCAGCGGGAGACAATAATCATGCTATCTCAGCGATACGTATTAAATAAAAAAATTAAATTTGAACATTATATTTGTACCTGTCATTCTTGTCAAAAAGTTCCTCTTAATAAAGGTTATTTCAGAATAAGAATTAACAATAAAATAAAAAGGGAGTATTCCCTTAAAGTTATGGACACTATGATACAAAGGAAAAAATTTAGAATAATGATTTATTTAATAGTTCTTACATATAGTTTAAAAACATTAGACATACAAAATTATACTATATGTTTTAATCAGATACTAAAATGAAATTGAAAATAACTAATTTTTGTCAATATAGTAAATATTACTATGATTGTATAATTACATATAATAAGGTTAATCATCTTTATTTTGACACCACACGAACACTTAAAGATTTTAGGATACAAATTTTTAGAAAAATATTAAAATGTAGAAAATATGGAATTTAAAATACTTACCGTCAAGAAATTCAACAAATATTATTATGATGGTGTAATTTCATATAATAATGTTAATTTTTACTTTGCTATGCCACGACCACTTCATAAATTCAGAGTAGAGATTTTTCTTTGGATATTAAAAGATAAGAGAATAAAAATCAAATTTAGAGGGGGTATAATATGATATTAATAAAAGGCTCAGTACATAATATACATGACATAATGTACCAGATTTTAGAATGTATATATTTAGAAAAATTTTATCATCAAAAGGATTAACGAATGCCTAAAAAGAAAAGCGGTGGGGGAAGAAAACATGGAAGAAGTTCAGCTAAATGTGCCAGATATAAATCTGAAAATAGACGCATGAAAAATAAAGCTAATAGGCTAGTACGTAGATGGAAAACTTATAAAAAACAACCCCCTAAAGCGTTACAGGGATTAAAGAATAACAAAGAGCTTTTTCATATGGTGAAAAGTAAGCTTGAAAAATACATTTAATATCAGAAATGGCACTTATAGATGTAATTGTGACCTTTGCAATCATTTTAACAAATCTGGAATTCATTATTGGGTAGATGTCGTAAAAAATAATAAAAGAGATTATTGGGAAAACTATCACCATTATAATTTATTTTTTACTAAATATGTAATAGATAAAGGTTTAACAAGAATAATATTATTTTTATATATAACAAAAAAGTTACTTGGCCATGAATCTTGTCCTTTAATGTCATTTTTAATGAACAATGAATAAATATAACATAAAAATAAAGTACCATTATTGTGATTGTAGCGCTTGTAGAAAATTTAATAATTCGACAGTAAGAGGATACTTTACTATAAGGAGTAATAACATAGCTATAAAAGGAACTTCCATAGAGATACCTACAAGTATAATACAAAAAAACGAATTTAGAACTATGCTATATTTATTTTTTCTTACCTATAAAAAAAGAATAGTAACTGAAAAATCTTATAGAGATTATTCGAAATGGATACTAAACATAGAAAATGACTAATATAGAAATAACATATATGGAATGTAGTTGTGATTTTTGTCAAGTTTATAATCCTAAAACAGGTTATTTTATAGTAAACTATTCTCAACAAGACGAACAAAAAGATATATCTATTTCTGATTTTATCATCAGAAACGATTTAACTAAACTATTTTTATTAATCTATTTCATTAATTTTCAAACGAAATTTGGTTCTCAAAACAGACACGAAAAACAACTTAAATTTTTAGCAGAGGAACTAACATAATGAAACCAAAATGGACAGAGCTAACAAAAGAAGGAATTAAAGTACATTATTTTCGTTTAAAAGACGAATTTGATGGACTAAATGGAGCAGGAGAGCCAACATTCAAAAAAGGGGAGATAGTAGGAACTATTGTTTATAAAAAGTGTTCTTTTGATGGAGAGAAGATACCTTATGGAATTTGTGTTGTAAGTAAAAAAGACAAAAATGTTAAAAAAATAGGAAGAAGTATAGCTTTCCAAAGGTTTCAAAAGGCCTGTAAGGGATATACAAAAGAAATGACATCAAATCCATTAACTAAGTTAATAGACCACCCAATAAATAGATATTGTGCCAATGGGGATATGAAAGAAATTAACGCAGTTATAGAAAAACTTAGAGATGTTAAAAACATACATTGATATTAACGGTCTTCTTGTAGGCAGAGATGCTATAGACTTAAAAAAGTTACACATATGCCAAAAAGGACTTGATGATAACTTTTGGGTTATAAAAAAAATCTCATTATCAAAGTTTGGATTGAAAGTCTATATACTATATAATTTATTATATGCAAGTAAATACTCAGCTAAAACGATTATTATAGAAGAAGAAATCACACATATTAATAAGTATCTTTTATATCCTACTGATAAAACAATTATATATAACAGAAGATTTAATTTTTAAAAAATGTTGACAAGGTAAAAATGACAGAGCATAAAAAAATATTAAAAGAATGTCATGTAAATTGTATTCTAAGTGATTTAAATGGATATAATATAACTTGTTTTAATTATGGTACTTGGAATGTGTCTAAAGAAGCATTTAAAGCTTCTGGAGTCAAAGGATTTATTCTTTTACACGTACTTTACTCAATGAAGATATTAAACCATGACAACTATGATGTTAACAGCTACTTTCTTTATAGATGGCATCCTAGAATATTAAAAAATGAAAAGAAGCCTTAGAAATGTCATATAAATATATTCTAAAAAAGTATAACGCCATAAGAACAAAAAAACTACACATATGCCAAAAAGGACTTGATATTCATTTTTGGGTTGTAAAGAAAGAACCATTATTAAAATTTGGTGTTAAAATTTTTATATTATATAATTTATTATATGCAACTGGTAAGATTACCATTGCGGATACAAATAAATATCTTTTATACCCTACTAACACCCTAAATAGAGTAGTTGAAGAAATTATTAGCAAAATAGAGAATGAATAAAGTACTTATAAAAATTCTTGACAAATGGAAACATGAATTAAAAAATGAAGCATAATCTAATTAGTACAAAGGAGATTACAAAAGTTTCTGGAGAAGATATCAGAACTACTTTAATATCCTTCGATAACTATACTATTCCAGACGGGTATGATATTCCAATTTTATTTGGACATTCTTGGTATGTAACAGAAAAGTCCATCGACAAGTTTGGACTAAAAATTATACTGTTTATAGGAATTTTATGTGAACAAGAAAATAACACTAAATTTATAGAAGATAAAGAAAAATGGATAATGAATACAGTTTTTTTATATGGAAAAACAGATAAATGAAAGATTATGCAGAAATTTTAATGAAAGCCAAGCCTTTTGTAGAAGCAGATGAATTTTTAGATAAAGATTATTTTTTTAAACTTTATATGGCTATTAGACAACATGTAACTGATATAGACTTCCAAACAGCTATAAAATGTGTTTTAAGTCAATTAAGGGGTACTGGTAAAAGTCTAAACTTAGCAGATGCTTTAAGACAGCCTCAAGATGAACTATTTCCAACTCAAAATAAAGATGAAACGTTTGATATAATGTTTAATAAAATTAAAGATGAACTACCTAAATCAAACTTAAATAACTTAATTTGGATGGAAGCAATAGGCCAAAGACCAAGTGGTTTTGAAGAGTTAAAAGAGATTGTTCAACGATTACAAAAGGAAATGTTTAATATTAAACGAGGATAACTATGTCTGATTTTGGACACAAAGAAACAAATGAAACTTTAGTATTCATATCAATTGTATTAGTTTTAATATTTTTTGGAGTATGTAAGAGCTGCAATAGTATAAACCATATTGAAAGAAGTATTGATAAAATTGAGAAACAAAACAGATAAATAGAACTAACCATGATTGACAACCATAATTTAACAGGCTTAGTAAACCTATGTAAAATATCAGTAAGCTCTGAGGATACTTTTATTTCCTTTGTGAAAAAATTCATAAAAGAAAACCCTAAATTCTGTATATTTATTAATATTATGAGAAAAAAAATGAATTATAACCCAAATTACGATTATATTGAAATGTTTAACAAATTTTATAAAGAAAAAATCAAATGAGTCGTTCTTGTACCTGTGGAATAGCTCCATATAAACATTTAAAAGGTTACTATTGCTATAAGTGGCTATATTATATACCATATTCTATGTCCTGTCTTATTAAAAAGATTAAATGGAAAATTTTTATCATATATAGAATACTTATAGGTCGTCATCATACTATGCATCATATAATCATAGAAGGTGAAAAACGCCGAAACAGACTTCTAGAAATGTTAGGAGAATATGAAAGTAGACAGTATAGCAATTTTGTAAACAGTAACTGCCCTAGTTGTGAACAAGATTTAAATCCATTTTGTAGATACGGAGAAGAGGCAAGCCATAAAAAAAATTGCAAACTAGTAAGTGAGTTAATTCAATATGCAAAAAATAAAACTCCCATACAACTATTTGAAAGAAAATCAAATGGCCGATTATAAATTAGAAAAATTCACACTTTTACTTGCTGTATATAAAGTAAAAAGACCAAATAGTCTTGTTATATTTTTAAGAAAATTTATAAAAGAAAATATGAAGTTTTGTATAATTACCTATCTTTTACTAGATGAAGGCTACTGGTATCTTAGTGCTTTTAGTAGATTTGAAAAAAAGTATGAAAAACTTCAATAATATAAAACTAGAGTCTTATAGAAGAACTGTAATATATCTACGTAACATGAACGATACAGGATATGATTCTTTTGATAGATGGTATAATTCATATCATAAAGATTTGTTACATGGAATTCCTTATCCATACAGCCATATGAGGGCTAATGATTTAAGATACTCTTTTATAACAAGATTATTATGGAAAATTAGAAGTAGCTGTTGGCAGTTATTTAGATATAACTTAAAACAATGGTGGTGGCCTAGATTTAAGAAACTTTTTACTCCAGTAAGTAATGATAGGTATAGTAGAGTATATAGAGTATTAAACAAATTTTAAAAAAGGATAAAAAATGTTCATACAATTTTTCACATTCATAATTTTTATGATATTTTGGACAATACTTTATTACCAAGTGTTAGTTCCATTGGTATCAGGAAAACCATTATTCCCGTTCTTTAAATCAAAAAAAGAAATGAAAAAGGAGGAGAAAAAAATACAAAAAGAACTGGAAGATTAATAATATATTTTAAGATTATTTTAACTTTTTTGAAAAGGACAAAAATGTTTAAAAACAGAAACTTTATATTAGCATTAATTGCAATCGGTGTATTGTTTACAGCAATATCAGCAACTTCACTAGTTGAATTTGTTAATGCCGATGAAATTAAACTAATTCAATCAGTCTATGAAGGTAGACTAGATTGGTATACAAGCGCTGGATTAAAATGGCAAGGCTTTGGAACAGTTTATACATACCCTAAACGAAGTATATATGAATTTAATGATAATAAAATTAGATTCAACGATGGTGGCCATGCTACTATGATTGGTTCAATGCAATATAAGTATCCATTAGACAAGGCTAGTTTAACAAGAATACATACTGAATTTGGTAGTGAAGAAGCCGTTGCAGCTAACTTAGTACAAAAAGTAGTTGACAGATGCATATATATGACTGGGCCACTTATGTCTTCTAAGGAATCCTATGCTGAAAAAAGAAATGAACTTCTATCTAACATAGAAAATCAAGTAAAATTTGGTATTTTTGA
>SDBT01001926.1_pt1 | contig 37286 bp, 42 predicted proteins | sample 2277101 | NCBI WGS metagenome assembly SDBT01 (sample SAMN10404973, study PRJNA504765) | marine sediment metagenome | isolation source: marine sediment core GS10_PC15, 103 cmbsf | place: Arctic Ocean: Southern Knipovich Ridge | collected 2010 | reverse complement strand
CGATCTTCTTGGATTTAGCAAGTTTTTGCTTCAATGTACATTGATTGAATGTAGGGATTTAAAGTAAATTGATGGCGCCCTCGGCGGGATTTGAACACGCGTCTCAGCCGTGACAGGGCCGAATTCTAGACCAGGCTATACTACAAGGGCGTAATGATTGAAAAATAAATTCCAAGTTTAAAGTTTTCTTACATTTGAGAAAACTTGTAAAAAGACTAAATTATACACATCAAAGAGTTTTGTGGGGGTCTGTGGCGCAGCCAGGTAGCGCACCGGCCTTTTAAGCCGGTTGTCGAGGGTCCGAATCCCTCCAGACCCGCTGAAACCTATTTGATCACAAGTTGGTTTTATTTTAGACCCAATTTTTTTAAAAAAATGCTTTTTATTCTGATTTGGTCTTGTTTTTGACCAAGAATTGCTGGGGCTCGGTGGATTCGATGCTTACATTTGATACGAACTGTTAACAAGGAACAAACTCATTAATTGGATTCAAAGAAAAAACTGTATGAGAAAATTTCTATTTTTTGTCTTTGGATTGGTAATTCTAAGCTCAAGTGTTATTCTTGTAGAGGCAGCCTCAATTGATACAAAAATTACTTCGGTATACATTTGGGATATGATAGTATTTCGAGGAGAAGGCTTTCATCGCCTACATGATGTAAAGATCACAATATACCAAGATGACCTCTTGGTAGCAGATCTTTTAACCCAAACCACCAACAGAGGAGATCTCTTTATGCCCTTAATTATTAATCATCTTAGCCCAGGAAAATATGATGTGCTAGCAACTGATAATATACACACGGCTACTACTAGTTTTGAAATTAACATTTGATGTGTACTTGTGCCTAAATGGGTCCAAAATAAAACCACAAACAGGTCCAGTCTGGGCGGATTCAAAAAAGTCTTGATCACTATATGAAATAGATCATGTTTTTGATGCAGTAAGAATCAATACTTTCCATGGGAAAACGATCTTTCCATTGTTAGTATACCTTAAAGTATTCTTTCTAGCTAACTCCTTAACTTTTTTCATTTCTGTTGTGGATAATGTATTTAGTTTTTCTTTAACAGGTTTTGCAATGTATCGTAAGTAATTATTCCAGAAATCTGAAAACGAATCTATATTATACATGAAAACATATTCTTTTACTTTTATTTTTTTAAATTTGGCAGCAGATACTACTTTTCTTAAGGCTTGTTTGTTACCAAAACGATCAAAAGTTGGAGTACCAGGTGGAATGAAATCGGGAATAAATTTTTTAATTGCTTCTAGAATGGTGCTAAAAAAAGGTACATTGTCTTTATCCCCATGTACAGAAATAGCAAGGATACCATTTTTTTTTAAACATTTTTTTAAATTCATTAAAACTTTTGAAGCATCTGGAAAGAAAAAAAGTCCATATTGGCAGGTTATTATATCAAATTTTTTCTGAAAAAAGGTATTTTCAGCATCTGCTACAAGAAAATCCAAATTATTTTTATGTACATTCCATTTTTTGGCAATTTTTATTGCATTAAAAGACACATCTGTTCCTATTACCATTCCTGACAATCCAACTTTTTTTAAAATTTTTTTGGTAACAGCACCCGTGCCACATGCTATGTCCAAAACCTTATCGCCTGGCTTAATTTTTGCAAATTCTACAAGTTTTGATGTACTTTGGAATGGACCTATGTCTTTTTGAGCAAATCTTTTGTGGTATCTTGGAGCTACTTCATTCCAAATGTTAATTATGTTTTTTTTATATGCATTATAATCAAATTTTTTCTTCAACTTTTTTCAATTTGTAACCTACGAAACTTGGCAATTTGAGCTTTTATGGAAGCTAATAATGAACAAATGTTAAGAAAATTAAAATGATGTTTTTATTCCATTAATTGAGGTGTTATTTGGGTAGTAATCGACTTAAAAACACTGATGATCTTAAACCGGATCAGTGGATGAGCATCATGGGATCCTCATCTGGTTGGAAGATTGCTATCTATTTTTAAATTATAATTGTTATATTTCACAAACATCTTCATTAATGAACATTTGATACGAATTCAAGTGGATCCAAAATTAGACCAAAAACGAACTAGGTCCACAAGACCATTTATTCTTTCATTAATACTTTAACCTTCTTTGAAAGATTTGCAAAAGCAGTTATTACTTGGTTATCTCGCTTTGTAGTTCCGGTTCGATAAGCATTGACTTTTTTAATTCTATTTCCAATCATTCTTTTTTGTTCTTCATATCCTGATGAACCCTCTGAACTCCTTTCCTTTAGAGATGAAAAAATTGAAGTTGTTTGGATAATTTGTGAGACAAGTTTAGGATCAACCTTAGTTTCTTTAATTGATTGTTTTATTTCAGCAGTTGAAAGTTTTGATAGTTGTTTTTTTGCCCGATATGCTCTTTGAACAAGTTGAGATGATATTTTGTAACTGGTACGAAATGGAATTCCATTTTTAACAAGTTTCTCAGCAACGTCTAATGCAATCAAATAATTTCCTTCTGCAGCTTTTTTCATTTGTTTTTCGTTTACTCGAAGCGTTAGCAGCATTGGTTTTAGAACACGCAGTGCAGAAATGGAGATTTTTGAGGTAGACCAGATTGCTGGCTTGATTTGCTGCAAATCTCTTCCATATCCAGTTGCAAGTCCCTTTACAGTTGCCAAAATTGCCATAAGATGTCCAATAACCTCGGATGTCTTGCCTCGGGTTAGCTCAAGAATATCTGGGTTTTTCTTTTGAGGCATTACACTAGAAGGAGAAGTAAACTCATCTGAAAGTTCAATGAAGGAAAATTCTGATGTTGACCAAATTACAAAATCTTCAGCAATCTTGCTAAGATTAGTCATTAGAATCGCCACTGCTGACACATATTCTACTACAAAATCTCTTGTGCTTGTTGCATCAATTGAGTTTTCAACAATTCCCTTAAAGCCAAGCATTTTTGCAGTACTTTGCCGATCTATTGGAATACTGGTTCCCCCAATTGGACCAGCTCCAAGTGGGCTTTCATTAACCCTACCATATGTGACATACAGTCTATCAACATCTCGGAACAAAGAATCTGCATATGCTAAAAGATAATGTGAAAAAACTCCTGCTTGTGCTTGTTGTAAATGTGTATAAAGTGGCATTACGGTTTTTTGATGTTGTTTTGCAAGTGAAACAAGCGTTTCAATTGTGTCTAAAAGGCAATTGCACAAGACATTGATATCGTCTCGGATTTTCATTCGTATGTCAAGTGATACTTGGTCATTTCGAGAACGCGCTGTATGCATTTTCCCACCACTTGCAGTTCCTGCCTTTTTGATGACAAGTGATTCTATTAATTCGTGGATATCTTCCGCACTAGATTTTTTATCAAATTTTTCTTTTTTTAGAGATTCTAGTGCAGAAAGAATTTTTTTTACTTCAGTTTTTGTTATGATTTTATTTTCATAAAGCATTATGACATGTGCTTGACTTCCAAGTATGTCATACAATGCAATCTCAACATCTTCTGAAATTGATGACAAATAGTCTAATGTGATTTCATTAAGATCATTTCCTAATCGGGAACGATACATCATCATAGATTCTAGAATAGTTATATATAGCATAGACGCTTTTGCGTTTATGTCTCAAGACATTAAACAAACGCGAGTCAAAATCTTCGATGAGCTTTCAAAAATTGTAGATCCTGAAATTAACGTAACAATTACAGAGCTTGAGTTAATTGACGAGGTTGATATTGATGGAAGTAATGTCAAAGTTGATTTGCATTTAACCAGTCCCTTCTGTCCTGCAGTGTTTGGATTTAAAATCTGTCAAGACGTTCATGATAATTTACTTACAATAGATGGAATTGATGATGTTAAGGTAAATGTATCAAACCACTTTATGTCTGAGCAAATAAATAATCAGGTTAACAATAGTCCAAATCCAAAAAAACCAAGTAGCTAACTTCTAAAGCCAAGCAAATATCCTCTTAGAAGCTGAATCCCCATAGCTGGATCTACTCCTTTTGGACAAACTTGACTACACGAACCTGCAAAATGACATCTCCAAATTCCATGAGATTCATCAATAATTTTGAGTCTGTCGTCTTTTCCTTTGTCTCTTGTATCTGCAACATATCGATATGCTTGTGCAAGTGCTTGCGGTCCAATGAATAATGAATCAGTTGCCATGGTGGGGCAAGCAGAGTTACAAAGACCACACTTTATGCAGTTTGCAAATTGGATGTAATTGTTTACTTCTTTTGGGGTTTGTAGTAATTCTGTTGTTTTTGTAGTTATTTCAGAATCTTCTCTAATAATATATGGTTTTATTCTCTTGTGAGTTTTGAATAATCTGTCAAAACCAACTACCAAATCGCGGATAATTGGAAAGTTTTTCATTGGTTCAACTGTTACCATTGTAGAATCTAATTCAGTAATTTTTGTAAAACATGCAAGTTTGGGCTTGCCGTTAATTATCATACCACATGAACCACAAGATGATTGTCTACAAGAATATCTAATTCCAATGGAATGATCAAAGTGATTTTTAGCTTCTAAGAGTACATCGAGAACCGTAGTCCATTTTTCATATGGAATTTGATAGTTTACCCATTTCTTTTTGGGATCTGTCTTTGGGTTGTATTTTGCTACTCTTAGAGTGACTTTTTTTGAGGGTGAAATTACAGATGTTGTTTTTTCTTCTGGAGTGCTTAGTATTGTTGCCAACTAGACCATCCCCATACTTGTCATGAATATAGTTCTGGAACCATATGCTATAACTGATATCATTGCTGCTATACAACCATAAGAAACTGCTTTTTCATAAGATCTGCCTTGTTTGAGCTCAAGCAGGATAACTCTTAGACCATTAAATCCATGAATTGAAAGTAAAATCAAGATGATTTCCAACATTCCAGCATATGGTAAGAACCTATAATTTGCAATCACACTTTCATAGCTTAATGAATCAGCAAACCCTTGAGTGAGTCTAAACAAAACATGAACAGCAACAAGTGCCATTGCAGCAAGAGCAGTTCCATAATGAATTTTCATAATTACACTTTCTCTCATTCTATTCACCAAACATTACCGCAAGGCCATACATCATTGCGAGAGCAGCAAGAATTATTGAGGAATAAATTGCAATTTTGTGTCTAGCGTTTTGTGATGGCGAGTGGTATGGATAGTCTGGTCTGATTGGTTTTCCAACTCCAATACCACTCTCACCAAGCATTACGCGAATACCATTCACTGTGTGAAAAACACACATTCCAATTACTATGGCAAGTATAACATGACCTTCTGTTGTTTGTGTAATTGATAATACTTCGTCCCATCCAACTCGACCTCGTAGAATGTTACTAGTTTCATAAATGTGTGTCACAAAATATGCAAGAAGACCAAGTCCACTAAGTCTCATTAACAAATAAGCAACTCTTTCAATCCCATACCTACGAGGATTGACCATTCCTTTGATTCCTTCTTTATTTTCATCAACTTTTTCCATCAGTACTTCCTCATAACCGGTTTATAGTTAGTCATTGTAACTGGACAAGTTTTCATTATTGGTTCTTTTGGGTCATAATATGCAAGTGTGTGATGCATAAAATTAGTATCATCTCGTTTTGGAAAGTCGGTTCTTGCGTGTGCTCCCCGAGTTTCTTTTCGGTTTATTGCACCAATTAAAATAATTTCAGTTACTCTAAACATTGAATCTAGCTCCATGACGTTTGTAAAGTTGGTATTGTATTCCTTTGCCTTATCATCAACATGTTTCCATGTTTGTTCTTTGAGAGCTCGAATTTTTTTAAGGCCTTCAACCAAACTTGCTTCATCTCGGTATACATATGCTTTTTCATTCATAGTGTCTGTAAGTTCTTGTTTTATTTCGTATGGATTTACATCTCCTTTTCCACGAAATATTCCATCATAGATTCTTTTTTCTTCAGCTTCAACTAGAAAATCAGGCCATGGTTCAGATGGAACCCCTTTTTCGATATAATCTACAGCAAGTATTCCAGTAATTTTTCCCCACACAAGGCATTCGGATGTAGAGTTTGCTCCAAGTCTGTTTGAACCATGTACACTATTACAGGCAACCTCACCAGCTGCCCAAACTCCTTCAAGTTCTGTTGCACCATCAATGTTTGTATGAATTCCACCCATCATGTAATGGCATACAGGTCTTACATCCAAAATTTCCTGAGCTGGATTAATTCCAGAAAACTTGATCGAAATTTCTCTAATTCCTCCTAATTTCTCCTTGATTTTCTCATCTCCAATGTGCCTCAAATCTAATTTAAGGCAATCCACGCCTGTTTCGTGCTTATAACCCCTGCCTTCATTAATCTCGGTAATCATTGACCTACAAACAATATCTCTTGGAGCAAGCTCCATTTTGCCTGATGCGTATTTTTTCATGAATCTCTCTCCTTTGTTATTTAGAAGATAACCGCCTTCTCCTCTTGCTGCTTCAGTAATTAGAATTCCAGATGGTAAGATTCCAGTTGGGTGGAATTGAACGAATTCCATGTCTTTAAGTGCCACACCAGCTCGGTATGCCATATCAAGGCCATCAGGAGTTGATGAATAGCCATAAGTAGAATAGCTATAGATTCTACCAGCACCACCTGTTGCTATTATCAACGCCTTTGCTTTTATTTCATAAAATGTTCCAGATGAAAGCTCAATTGCAGTAATTCCCATGAATCTTTTTCGATTATGAATTATTGATGTTACAAACCATTCATTGAAAAAATCAATGTTATCAAACTTTTGGCAAGTATCATACAATGTTTGCATTTCAAAGAAACCAACCTTGTCAGATGCATAACTTGCTCTAGGGAAGCTATACCCTGCAAACCATCGTTGATCAATTTTCCCATTTTCTCTTCTGGACCATGGCATTCCCCATCTTTCCAGTTGATAGATTTCATTTGGCATTTCACGACAAAATCTTTCTACCACATCTTGATCAGCCAAAAAGTCACTTCCCTTTATTGTATCATAGATGTGCGACTCTATTGTATCACCTTCATCTTCAAAAATTACTCCGGCGGTTCCTCCTTCCGCAGAAACAGAATGTGAACGCATAACTTGTACCTTAGAAATAACAATGATCTTTATTTTCGAATTTTTTTTTGCAGCCTCAATTGCTGCTCTTAATCCGGCCAAGCCCGATCCACAAATAATTAGATCACATTCAATAGACTCAACCATTTCGCATTTTGTCCTCTAAAATTCGGTTAAATATGTATTGCAAAATATCATGTTAAACTTAAAAAAACATTAATATATATCGCTAGCGATATCACTAGTGATGATTTCAGACTGGATTAAAAGAGTTGGCAGTTCTATTCCTAGAGGATATTCAAGATACTTTATCTTAGAGCTTTTGAAAAAAAAGTCCCATACTGGAAAAGAGATCATTGATCATGCAACTGAACAAAGCGGAGGAATTTGGAAACCTTCCCCAGGTTTGATCTACCCCTTACTTGGAAGGTTGTTAGATGAAGGATTAATTGAAGAAATAAAGGATGGTAAATATCAAATTACAAAAAAAGGAAAAGCAACAGCTGAGGATGTTGAAAAAATTAATGATGTGGTGAAAAAACAACTAGAGGTTCTATCAAGATTAGGAAATTTGGGAAAATTTGTAGCCATGGATATAATTGAAAAAATTGCATCAATGGGAGCTCTGTTAAGTACAAATGCTTCCAATATGACAAAAAATGAAACTGAGCGTTACAGAAAATTTCTTAAATCTGAACTTGAAAGATTGGGTGAAAAAACTACTGAGAGAAAGGGAAAACAGATTAAAATAGAGTAAAAATTTTTCCAAATCTGTTTATGAAAATTTGTCCTTATTATAATTAATTTTGTTGTTTAGTTTGTAATTTTTTTATGTAGGTATTGTTTTCTAAAGTTTTTTGAATCAAAATCGGCTAAACGAAGTGGTTCAGGATACCATTTTTTCTCTAAGATTAATTGTTTAACAATGTTAACAGCACTTTTGAGATTAATTTTGTGCCCCACACTTACATAGATCTTTTGTTTGTTATTTTTTAGTTCAAATCCTAATATTTTTCCATTGTATTCTACTGTAAAATTAGATTTCACTCTGCCACAAAGAATTTTTTTTGCCACACCTATTGTAGGTTTGTTCATTCTTATTCCAATATAACATGCCAGACCACAAAAGCGTGGATGCAACCTTCCGTGGCCATCAATTAAGAGAATATCAAAATCTGTTTTTATCTTTTTTAGTGTTTGAAGAATTGGTTCTGATTCCCTTAGCATGAAAAGGCCAGGAATATAGGGGTAAGAAATCTTCATGGAAAAACGAATGGTTTCTTGGATATTCAGGTTGTTAATATCAAGAATTATTGCTGTGCAAAACGCCATTTTTTCTTTATATGAAACATCAATTCCACACACAGTTTTGATTTTTTTAGGAAGGCAATTTTTCGAAATGACCTTTTTTGATAATTTGCTCTGGAGTTTTATCGTCTGAGATTCTAATTTGGATTTCATTTGCTCTATTTTGATTTTCATTTAAAATCATAAATAATTCACTTGAAAAAGTCTTTTCATTGAAAAGCCCAAGGCAGATGTTAAAGGAGAAAGGTCCACTTGTTATTCCAGGCGTTTATGATGCAATGAGTGCGAAAATAGCTGAGAAGACAGGGTTTAAGGCTATGTTTCAAACAGGTTACGGAACATCAGCTACTCTTTTTGGAATGCCCGACTATGGATTCATTAGCTCTGCTGAAACTATTGATAATGCCAGGAGAATATGTAGTGCAGTTTCAGTTCCAGTAATTGTTGATGCAGATACAGGGTATGGAAACGCATTGAGTGTTTGGAAATTAGTTAAAGAATTAGAATCAGCTGGTGCATCTGGAATTTTTCTTGAGGACCAAAGGTGGCCAAAAAGATGTGGACACATGCAAGGAAAGGAAGTCATATCACAAGAAGAATATGCAGAAAAACTTGGAGCTGCTATTGATGCAAGAAGTAGTAAAAACTTCATTATTGTTGCACGAACAGATGCACTTGCATCAGAGGGTCTTGATGCAGCTATCGAACGTGGTATTTACAACAAAAAATTAGGAGCTGATGCAATATTTATTGAAGCCCCAAAATCAGTTAAAGAAATGAAAAAGATTGGCAGGTCTATCAATGCTCCTCTTGTGGCAAATATGATAGAAGGTGGTGCAACGCCCATTAGTTCAGCGGAAAATCTCTACAAGATGGGCTTTAAAATAATCCTTTACCCGCTTTCTGTGCTATTTGCAAATACTTTTGCAACAATAAATATTCTGAATGAACTCAAAAAAGCAGGCACCACCACTAAATTGAAGAATAAATTAGTAAGTTTTGATCAGTTCAATGATTTAGTGGAACTAAGAAAGTTTCTTAGATTAGAAAAAAAATACGGCGTTTCAAAAAAAGAATAAAATAAAAAATTACAAGTAAAGCACGATTAGTTACTTGCGGTTCGCTTTACTTCAATATCGATTGTTGATACGTTTCTTTGTCTACCGTCATTTGACTCTAAAGACTCAGAACCGATTTTGATCTCCCCGATAATGTATCCAGCATTTTCTGTTTTACGTGAGATGATTTGTGCAACATCCACTGCACGTCCAATGCTCATACCTCTCGCTTTGATACTCACTCTAGGCAAGTTAGCCAACTGAATTAGTGTTGATGTAACATACGCCATCAATGGTTTCTTACCAATGAATATTGTGTCTCTGCTTCCAGTAGTTTCTTTGGTCACAGTAGACTGTTCGTTTTTTGTAGATTGTTCGTTTTTTGTAGATTGTTCGTTTTTTGTAGATTGTTCGTTTTTTGTAGATTGTTCGTTTTTTGTAGATTGTTCGTTTTCTGTAGACATACCCTCCAAACATTTGAGGATAATTTAAATCTAAGAACGAGAAATTTTAAGAGCATAGTGATTTTATGAAAAAATATACTTCTCTTTGGTTAACCGATGAGGAATCTAATGGAAAAATCCTTTGAAGAATTAAATAAAATTTTAGATTCAGGCTCAAAAGAAGAAAAAATTAAAAATTTAGAATCTTTAACTGAAACAACAGATTCCAAAATCATTAACAAAATAATCTCAATGTTAGACGATCCCGATATTGAGGTTAGAGGAGAAACATTTAGTGTTTTAGTACAAAACGAAAATAATATCTCTAAATTTTTAATAAAAAATTTAAATTCTGAAAGTGAAAACATCAGGGGATTTTTAGCTTTGATTTTAGCAAACAGAAATAATTCAGAAGCTATTTCATCAATTATCAAACTTACAAACGATTCTAGTTCTTTGGTAAGATCCTGTGCATTAGGAGCCCTAGGTTATCTTAAAGCTGATCAAGCTAGTAAAGTAATTCACAATTGTCTTTCTGATACTGATTTAGAGGTAAAGAAGAGTGCTCTAAAGGCAGTTATAGACATTGGTGATAAAATTCAGCCTGAAGAAATTAATGAAATTTCCAAAGAAAGAGACGACGACCTTAAAAAGTTGTTAGTGTTAGCAAGACAAAATTGAAAAGTGGACCGGATGGGATTTGAACCCACGATCTCACCCATGCCAAGGGCGTATCCTACCAGTCTAGACGACCGGCCCGATTGATCATTTCAAAAGTTTGATCTGTTTAGTTTTTTTTTGTTTGAATATTATAGTTTAGCTTACAAATTCAAATTCAACAAAACTGCAGTTAGCAGAAGATATTTAACGTTTGTGAGTTGATCAGACGAATGGTCGTAGATAATAAAGGTACGGTTACTTATGTTCAATTACTCAAAGAAGATCTTGGAATTTTTAGGGTGGTCCCAAATGACGGTCAGGTTCCAGACTACAAACCTGGTCAATTCATCACTATTGGAATGCCCAATCCTGCTGAGAATAACAAAATTGTAAGACGGGCATATTCACTTGCATCTCATCCAGAAAATAGAAAGTATATCGAATTAGTTGTTAGATGGGTACGAAAGCCTTTACCTGGTCGTTTGACTACCCAATTGTTCAATGCAAAGGAAGGAGATGAAGTAAGTTGGATAAAACCAACAGGTGCATTTACAATTAATGAGAAAATGCCAGATGGTAGCAAGGACGAAAGAAGAATTGTTTGTATTGGTGGAGGAACAGGTCTTGCACCATTTGTTAGTTATGCGCTACATCTTCGTGATGTTGGAGATAAAAGAGAAATCATTGTTTTACATGGTGCAAGTTATGTTGATGAATTAAGCTACAAAGAAGTACTCACCAATTTAGAATATGAAAGTCTTGATAGAGGAAAAGACAAGTGGAACTTTACCTATCGAGCTGCTATTAGCAGACCACAAGAATGGTTTAACAGATCATGGAGTGGCCAAACAGGAAGAGTTGAGACCTTTTTGAGACCAAGGGAAGACGACAAATCGCCGTTAGAAGAAATTATTGGCGATAAAATTACAAAAGAAAACACAATGTTCTACATTTGTGGTTGGCAAGGAACAATCGATGCCGTAATGGACTTTATGGATCCACGAGGGTTCATTACCGAACGTAAAAAACGTGAAGATGGAAGTTTCGAAGTAAAATACGAATCATATGGTTAATCATATTCTTTTTTAAAGAAATAAAATCATCATTTCAGATTTAGTTTTGGGGATGTGGGTTAGCTTGGTATACTGCCAGCCTCGGGCGCTGGAGATCATGGGTTCAATTCCCATCATCCCCATTTAAAATTAAACAATTGAAATAGAACCAATTAAGATAATGTATAATTGACAAAAGCAGTATATCTTGCACATCTTAATCCAGTAACCAAGGCACATGTTGAGATCATTAAAGATCTACAAAAAAAATCTGAAAGAGTAGTAGTTATGCCTGTTATATTCCTAAAAAATGGAAAAGAGGTTAATAGCCGCAGTTTTCCCTTTGACTTTAACTTACGAAAAAAAATGTTAGAGGCAGTTTTTGGCGATTCTATAACAATATCAAAAAATTATACATTTAATGCACCATTTTCTAGATATCTGCCTCCCTTGCTTTCTCCATCTTCTTGGAAGCTAAGGCATCAATTAAGCAAGGGTCTAAACCATGATTATTTTACTTACACAGGAGACAAGGCTGAAAGATTAATGCTCAAAGTTTATGGACTTCACCCAAGGATAGGTTCGAGAAAGAAGATTTCAGCAAGTTCTGTTAAAACTAAGTTGTTTAATGCTGCAAAAGGCAAGAATTCTACTTGGGAAGAAGATGTACTTCCTGAAGTTGCAAAAATAATTAAAGAAAATTGGGATGTTGTTAAAAAATTTGCAAAAATTGAAGATGAGACTAAACGAGTTGCAGGTATGAAATTTCCTACCGATGGATATTGGTTCAAATAAATGAGATGTTTTGTTTCAATGTTAAGAAAATTTATTTGACAACAATTTGATAATTAAGATTGAGTAATTCCAAATTGTTGATAAGCAACCTTGAGGTCGTTGAGAACTCGCCAAAGCTGCAAGATGGCAAATTAATTGTAGCCTTTCCCTCAATCTATATGTTTAACGAGTTTTACAGTCATGGAAAAATTCTAGGAGAAATTATTGCTTCATCACACAACATGAGACCATTTGTAAAAGTTTGGTGTCAAGATATTTATCCAGATATTCCACTTCAATATTCAGCACCGGACCAGATTGATTTTGTAGAGATTAATCAATATGGAATAGCATCACTTCCAGATTTTGAGCAAAGAGTTGATACAAAACAAATTCCACATCATACACAAAATTGCCATGCAGTGTTCTTGAGGTGTGATGAAAACTTTGTTCTGTTAACAAAACCAGAGGGATATGCACCGTGTCTTTTTTTGAGAGATTATTCTGAGCTTTATCTAAAAATTGCAAAAGAAATTGGAGTTACAGAAGTATATACAGTTGGCACCAGACTTGCTGAAGTCAGCCCTAGAGGCAAAGCAACAGGATATGCTACAAGTGAGGAAGCAATTCAAGTTCTTGAGAAAAACTCGGTTACAATAATGAAAAATGAGGCAGCTCCTTATTTTACAAATGTGATCTTGGGAGTTGCTTCAGAACATTATGAAATGACGGGTTTTCGGATTAACTCAAATCATGGTGAAAAACCACCTTATGAGGATTCAATAAGAAAAATGCTTGAAACATTATCTAAGATTTCAGGAATTGGGTATGATAAACATGTTTTTGATGGGGTCATGAATGATTGGATATCATCGTTAAAACTTGGTGGTTCTGATATTGAATCAGATGATCGTTTTGGAAACTAGACTATTTATTGAAAAAAGTGATCCGCTGGTTAAAAAAACCAAACATAGACAATCATAGATTCATGCCTTGATTTGGGCATGAAATCATTATGCCTTATGAAGAAGATAAGATTCAAGGATTAGAAGAGGAAGACGAATAAAAGAAGAAAAAAGAGAGGAAATAATCATTTTTATGATTTTTTGTTCCAAAAATTAGAACTTTTTTCCAATTGTATGATTTGTGTTAAGCCTTAACTTGTAAGAGGTGTTAGCTACTGTATCGACTTAATCGATTGGTGGGCGGTTTGTGATTTGGTAAAGACCAAACACAAACTGAAATCCTTATTTTTTTGAGAATCGATCCATTATTGTCATATCAAAATTAGTATTGATGGTTAAATACGATGATAATGTTAGTCTTGATAGAATAATTAGCTTCAATAATTTGGAGTGATGCACAAATGAAAAAACAATTTGAAGATTTACCAATTGGAAAGTCGGAGATTAGGGATGTAATATCAAAAGAAGTTAGGCCGTTACTTGAAAAGTTAGAAGAAGTTGTTGACAGATTAGAAAAATATCACAACCATGATGTTGAATTTCAAAGAAAACTTCTGTTGTTGTTATCAAGAATGGTTGCAAAGCAAGAAATTTCTATGGAAGGATTTGATCAGCTTGATTCTTTCCTGAGAACCGAATTCTTTTGGGATAAAAAGAAAAATAAGACCATTTAGATTCAAGTATTACTTTGATATACCATGGCATTGTATGGAATTTTTAAAAGACATGAAATAAGAGACTGTCCCTTGAATAATCTGGAATTTTGAAAAATAGGAAAAAATAAATTTTCTTTATTAAATTTTATTTGAAATAATCATTTAATGATATGCTTTCAAATTTAGGGATCTTTGCAATTTCAAAACCTGAATGATTTTTATTAAATGATTTTGTGGCATCCATTCCCATTTTTGCTGTTTGCAATTTTTTTTGATCGCTTGATGGATCCAAACTTGAACCTCTTACATTTTCAAGTATAACCAAATCTTTGTTAGCTTGAAATCTTGTAGCAATAGCATACTCCACTGCAACAGGATCATTTGGATCTATATCATCATCAACCACTATAACATGTTTTAGAGAACGATGTATTGAGAATGCTTTTTTAATAATTTTTTTTGGTTCTGATTGGGTTTTTTTCTTTATTTGAATTACAGCGTGTAGCCAGTTGCATCCACCATTTGTCATTGAAACTTTTTTTGTTTGAGGAAATTCCTTTTTTAGTTCTCCATCAAGTTTTGCTTCAATTGGCATTCCCATCAAGAGTCTGTGTTCAGAAAATCCTGATAAAATGTCGTGGTAAATTGGCTCATTTCTAAAATACAAGTGCTCAAGTTCAAAGACTGGCTGATATCTTTTATGATCATATGTTTGAAGCATTTCAACCATCCATTCTTTGTGAGTTTTATCCTTGAGAATTCTTCCCTCCATAACGATTTCAGTAGAGGCTGGAATCCTCAATTCAGAATATGGGCATTTTGCCAGGTGGAGTTTTCCCTTTAGTAGAGTATTTGCTATATCGATTTCGTCTTTTCCCCAATCTGCTTGGTAAGCCCCTGTAATAGAAATAGCAGGATGCACTCCCACAGCTATTGCAACTTTAAGATCCTCTCCATGTTCTTTGGCATCTACAAAACATCGGTGAAGATGTCGTCCTTCAACCATTCTTATAGAAAAGTGTCTTTTATCAATTGGCATTAACCGATGAAATGATGAATTTTGGGAACCAGTCTCGGGATTTTTAGCGAAAATTATTGATGAGGTGATGAATGGTCCTGATTCTTTGGCAAAATGTGTAACAATTGGAAGTAAAGAAAGATTCCTTGATTTATTTTCCATAAATTTAGCTGAAGAGATAATTTTTGGTTTTTTAGCGTGTTTAATTGCAGAGAAGACTTTTTCATGAATATTAGATTCATTTGCACCAACCGCTTTTGCAAATCGATTTATTGTTCCGATCAAATTTGAGACTAGTCTGAATTTACTTTCTTTGATGTTCTCAAATAATACAGCATATGAACCATCTACTTTAGCAGTGATGGCTGCAATTTCGTATTTTGTAGATACCTTTTTCTTAATTGTTTTTAGTTCGTGATTTTTTTTGATTATTGAAATGTAATTTCTAAGATCAGACATTTTGCACCATCTCTGTTATTTCTCTCATTAGTGCTTTTGCGGTTTCATGCTCAAGCTCTTTTTGAACGAAAGCTGAGACTACTGCAATTCCTTTAACTGATGTACTAATTTTTTCTGCAGTTAATTTTAAAAAAAGAGATTCTGTTCTGGCTGGAATTACAGTTGTAGTAACAGGAGCTGGTCCTGTTGATAATGATACTACCATGGAGCCTAGCCTTTCGTGACCTTCGGATACAGAAATAAAATTTCCGTTTTCAAATTTTAGGACCGTTAATAAAAAATGACGATTGGCCACATCCAGTGTTTTTTTCAAAAAACCAGAAGTGGTGGTCAATAAGCTTTTGACAAATCTTATGCTTTTATTGCTATTGCTTCAGCTTGCTTAGAATCAGCTTCAACTCGTGCTCTGAGTTTTGCTTTGTACTTGAGGTTTCTTGGTTTGGTTCTCAGTCTGTATCCACAACATGGACACCAAAGTCCCTCCCATTTGATGAAGATTTCACAAATTTGGCATCGTCTTTGTCCAGAAGCATATCTACCTGTACCGACAGGCTTCTGAGCCTTGTATCTAATGCAAATTCCCTTACATGTCAACTTATCTTACCTTTCCATAATAATATAGAATTCTTATCTATATAAGGATGGATCTAAAATTTCTATAGAATTTGATTATAAAATTTGAAAATTTTACACTGTTTAGGGTATATAAGAGGACAAAATTCGTGATTTAAATAAAAAAGCTGTATAAATATCTATAGATTTTTAGAAATTCATTTTTTTAAATTTTCTGGAATTTGAGTAGATTATTTAAGAAAATATTACAACAAATTTCAATAATTTGGAAAAATCTAAAATTAACCAGTGATTGATAATGGTAACACAAAGTGCCTGTAACCTTCTCTCTGACAAATGTATTTTGCAGAAAGCATGTCTCTTTTTCCTCTTTGATTGAAATTCTTTATTTTCAAACTTGTTTTTCTTTCATCAACAAATTCAAGCTCAAATGAGGAACAGAATTTTAGATTAAGCATGATGCTTATTTTTTTGGCCACTTCCATGTTTCCATTTCCAATTCTTACTAGCTTTCGTTTTGTCCTAAACTCTGCAAGAACATTGATAATATGAGATACAAGTTCCTCAACTGAATTATACAGAGAGTTTTCAATTTCTTTCCCATGAAAAAAAATTGATAATCCAATTCTACTACCTGGGTCAATTCCTATAATAATCGCATCTTGATCAAAACCAATATCTAATTTTTGAATGATTTTTCCTCGAATTATTGTTGGGGAGTTATCAAGTATATCCTCAAAGAGAGTGGGTTTTGTAGATTCTGGTGGGGCTTCCGATTTTGTGGTCAAAATAAGATTTCCTTCATATGTTGGAATTTCTTCTGGTAAAATGGAATCAAATTTCAGGTTTAGGCTTTTAAGGGATTTTGAGAATTTGTAGTAAGGCTTGCCATATGTTGTTGCGATACCAATTCGAGTATTTTTTAAGAGATCGATAATCATGATGACGTTTTTCCCTGATTTAGATCTATGGCTTTAGAACAGTTGACACGACAAATGTTACTGCATCATCAAAATTGGAATCAATTTTTGATTTAAGTTCTACTAGTTTGCGTTCTGCCTCTTGTAGTATTTTTTGTGATTCTGCGTTTGCCTTCTGCCTAGCATCATTAATTATAACTTCGGCTTCTTTGGTAGCCATGTCTCTAGTCTTTGCCATGAGACTGTCAATCTCAGAATTTGCTTTTTGATTAAGGTTCTTTTTCATATCAGCAACCTTGGTGTTTAGAGATTCTATTTTTTCTTCAAGTTCGGTTAACGCCTTAATAATTCCATGTACTTTGCCCTGAGGCAAGCTACTCATTTCAGATAAAATCATTCCATTCCATTAATTAAATCATTCAGTTTTCAAAATATCTTAGGTCTAAAATCGGATAGTTATGAACCGAAAATAAAGCCATATTGATAATGTGATTTCCAATAAGGCAGAATTTTTTTTGCTAACCTGTCGTTAACAGCAAAATTGCTCTGGCCAGATCACCTTTTGCCTCTGCTAGGGCATTTTTTGCTTTTTCTTCATCAACACCAGCTTGCTGACAAACAAGTTGAATATCCTCATCTGAAAATATGGGAACCTCCAATTCTTTTTCCTCATAGCTTTCTGCAGTAATTGTAAAAATGGAGCTATCTTTCGCTTTCATCTCAGTAACTTGTGGTTTTGAAAGAATGATTTCTTTTTTGTCCGTCTTGATTATTACCTCTTGCACGTTAGGGACGTCCTGCATGTCTAATCCCATCTTATCCATCATCCTTCTCATTTGGCGATTTCCTCCACGCATCATAATGATCCTTCACTTTTTTTTCCGACTTTTTAAACTATCTCTAATTTTTACAGCTACACCCAGATTCTGGTTTAGAATCATTTTTGTTGATAAAACTGCTCGTCCTACAGCAATTACCTTTTCTTTGAATAATACTGGTGTGTCAGATGCAATCATCACATTTTTGCCACACCAAACAACATGCTTACAAAAAACTGATCTACCCTCCTCAACAAAGGGTTTTGCTTCTGAATTTATTTCCAAGCAGTTTTCTTTAAATTTTTTGCTTTTCAAAAGCATTTGTGCAAAAAAAGGACTGATTGCTAATCCGCCATCGATTCGTAAAGTGCAGAGCAGTTTTTCATCTAGATATACATTTCTAATACGTCCGTTCTTTTTTGAAAATGTGAGCTCAATATCTTTTGGAAGATATCTTGAGACTCCATTTCCAAATAATGCATCAATTGTGTGCTTGAGCTTTAGCACATGTTCCATAATACATAGACCAAACGAGTCTACATATTAGTTCACTGATGATCTATATTTTTTTAACAAAACTATATAGATAGTAAATTTTACAATAGAGTGTGAACGAAGCAGAGGAAACAAGAAAAATCCAATTTACTGGCAATTCTTCTTACATAATTTCATTACCAAAACAATGGATACTAGATCTTGGCCTTAAACGAGGAGATAAAGTAAGAGTTTCTAGGCAAGGTTCTACCGCGCTGCAAATCTATCCACCCGAATTTCATTCAAGAGTTACGCCAAAGGAAGACGCTACAATTGAGATAGATGCAGAAGAAGAGCCCATATCAATAATTCGAAAACTAATATCACTATATTTTTTGGGTTATAAGAAAATCAACATAAAACCAAAAACGGGAAGACTAAGACCAGCCCAGAGAACCGCAATTAAAGGTGCTGTTAGGAGAATGTTGATGGGTTCTGAAATTATTTCAGATTCTACTAGTGGAATTACAATACAAGTGATTGTGAATTTGCTTGAATTATCCGTTGATGGAGCATTTAAGAGAATGATACATTTGGCAAAATCCATGCTGAATGATGCCTTACTATCAGTAAAAGAAGTAAATCTTGATCTTGCTAAAGAAGTAATCAACACAGATGATGAAGTAGACAGATTTGGTTTCTATATAATTCGTCAGCTAAAAATTGCAATACAAAATGAACACATGTTAAAAGAGATGAAATTTGATAATGCGAGAAACTGTCTTGGTTACAGATTAGTTGTTAAAAATATTGAGAGAACAGGAGATCAAGCAGCATTCATTGCGAAGGATCTCTTAGAATTCAAAAAAGGAGTCAAAAAAGAAGTTTTCGAAAAAATTCAGGACATGAACAACTTTTCGGTTTCGGTTTTAGATGATGCTTGTTTAGCCCTTTTCAAAGGAGATTATGTTCAGGCCGAAAAAACAATTGTAAAGTCAGGAGAGATAACAAAATATGAAAAAAAGATTTTCGATTCAACAAGATCTCTTAGAGATGATGAAGAGATTTACCGCATTCGAAGAATTACTGAAAATATTAGAAGAATTTCAGAATATGCCAGTGATATTGCTGAAATTGTCCTCAATATCAATATTGAAAAGGCATTAAAGAAAACCAGTTAGTCTGTATGAAAACTGCTATTTTGATTACTTATGATGAAGAGGATGTTATCAATGAAGCAATAGCTCTTTGCGATTCCGCTGGATATAGAGTACCTCATATTATCAAACAGAAATTTTTGAAACGTCAAAAGTTCGGTATTAGTGAAGAAATTGTGACTAGATTAGAGGAGATAGTAAAAAAGTACAGGGCAGATGTTATCGTATTTGACGAGATTCTAAAGCCAAGCCAAAATTACAACCTGGCCTCAAAATTGCACAAAAATATACTTGACCGTGAGGCTTTGATCTTAGAAATTTTTGAGAGTCGAGCTTCGAGTTCTGAATCAAAATTGCAGGTAAAGTTGGCTAAAATGCGTTATGAAATGCATGGAGCAAAAGAAAAGGTTCGACTTGCAAAAAAGGGTGAACAGCCAGGATTTTTAGGAATTGGAAAATTCGGAGTTGATGTTTATTACAACGATATCAAACACAGAATGGAAACTGTAAAATCAAAATTGAAAAAAGCTGGTAAACAAAGAGAGCTCCATAGGCAAGCCAGGAAAAGACATGATTTTAAAATGATATCACTTGCTGGTTACACATCCGCTGGAAAAACAACTCTATTTAACAAACTTACTGGGGAACAACGGCAGGAAGGAGATGAGCTTTTCACTACTCTCACAACTATGGTTAGGCGATTTACAATTAAACATAAGGTATTTTTGATTTCAGATACTGTTGGTTTTATAAGTAAACTTCCTGCTTATATGATTGAAGCATTCAAGTCAACACTTGAAGAATTGTTATACGTTGATATTGTTATTCTCATTATTGATGTAAATGATTCATTATTTACTTTAAAAAAGAAGTTTGCGAGTTGTAAAAAAACTCTAAGTGAAATAGGTGTTGAGCAAGATAATATTGTTTATGTATTTAATAAAGCGGATTTACAGAACAAAAACGAAATTTTTGAAAAAGTAGAATATCTTGGATTAACGGGAAGCAAAAGGTGGATTCCAGTTTCTGCTAAAACAGGACAAAACACAAAACAGCTCAAAGAATTTATTGAAAATGTAATAGAATCACGACGAAGGCCAGATAAACAGAAAAAAACTCACAAAGAAGAGTTGGAAAAAATCTATGGTGATTGAAATTTTAAGAATTGGACAACGCTTAGTACGAGATGATCGTGTTACAACACATGTTGCTCTAGTTGCTAGAGCATTTGGTGCATCTAAAATTTACATGAACGAAGTTAATCCAGAGATAAAAGATACTCTGGATAAGGTTAACAAAACTTGGGGTGGTGACTTTGAAATTTCGTTTATTGATAATTGGAAGGAATTAGTGAAGAGAAGAAAAAACGATTCAGCTAGAATTGTTCATCTTACCATGTATGGTGAGGACATAAATGATATTGAATCAAGGTTGGAAAAAGAAAAAGATTTGTTAATTGTGATAGGAGCTGAAAAGGTACCGAGGGAGATTTTTGATTTAGCAGACTATAATGTGGCAATTGGTAATCAACCTCATTCAGAAATTAGTGCTTTGGCTGTTTTGTTGGATAGAATTTTGAAAGGAAAAAAATTCTCGACTTCGTTCGATGAAGCTCAAAGAAAAATTATTCCAACAAAACAGGGCAAAAATGTAGTCGTAAAAAATACAAGGAATTAATAATTCCGGACGGAGAAGACATACATTGGTTAACAAGTACGAAGATCCTTTTGTGAGAATTTCTTCAATGATTGGGGGTGATGAATACCTCAAAGTGGCCCGTTCTCTTTTGAAGGCTGAAGACGCAACAGATGAAGAAATTGCAAGTTCCACAGGATTAAGAATTAACATGGTAAGAAAGATCCTCTACGACTTGTTTGGAAAATCATTGATTACTGCAGTTAGAGTTAAAGATGACAGAAAAGGATGGTTTGTTTACAGATGGCGTTCTAGAAGAGAAGAAGTAGAGAGCTTTATTGAAAATCAAAAGAAGAAGATTTCTGAGAGGCTTCAACATAGATTAGATTATGAAAATACTTTCGATTTTTACCATTGTGGAAATGAAGATTGCCCCAGGGTCACTTTTGAAGACTCATTAGAAGCAATGTTCAAGTGTCCATCGTGTGGGAAGGTTCTCAACCTGAAAAAGAATGAAAAATCGAAAAAAGCATTTTCACGAAAGATCGATGAAATGAAAAAAGATATGCAGCAAACTTTTTGATGTTGTAAACTCAAAATATGGATATAAATCTAAATACAGTTTTGATGTAAAGAAAATAGTAAGATATGTCTCACCAAAAATCTCATGAGTATGCTATATTCCATCAAAAATGTGACCTATTGTTAAAAGAGGATGGAATAAGGTTTGCTGGTTTTATAAATAATATGGGAAAGTTGGTAGCTGGTGGATTCAAAGAAGGTATTAATCCACTCGAAGATGAGGCTGAACGCCAAAAAATGTACATGGAGCTTGCTTTACGTGTTTCAATGAGAATGGAGTTTGATTATAGTTTAGGGCCTGTAAAGTATTCTGCGTCAAGAAGGGAAAAAGCAGTAATGATGAGTTTTCCCATCAACAATAATGTATTGCTAGTATCAACCGATCCTCTAATAGACATTGACAAGTTTGCGCAAAAGATACTCAAAATAATTGGCAAAGTGAGTTTTTAATTTCTAGAAAACTTTCTAGTAATGATGTCTATTCTAAAAAACCTATTTCAAATAATCATTAAGATTAAAATAAAAACCAATACTACGTATAAAAAATGGGTTTCAACCTGTGTTAATTTATTTTACATAGAACAATTTTTAGCAGTAAATTTTTAATAGAAATAACGAGTCAACAAGGTTAGTAATTTAAAACTCAAATTTGCCGACTAGTTCAATGATCTTATTTATTTGCTAGACGTCTTGACTTGATGAAAATCCAAATTTTCTTTGTCATCTGACTTGGAGTGACTGGCGCATTACCGAAAACTTGTTCTAAGGTATCTTGTCGTCCAGAAAAGTTAATTGTATAACCACCGAAGGGCTTTCTTGGGGATTTTCTTGTGGTCTTTTTTGTACTTTTAGCTTTTGATTTTCTTGTAGTTTTTTTTCTACTCTTAGCTATTGATTTTCTTCTTGTTTTTGTTGCCAATTCTGGAATTTTTATTACTGTTTTGGTATAATAACTTACAGGTTACAGTAGTCATAATGTTTTATTTTTTCAGGAGAATTTTCTAAATTACGTTTAGAGCAAAATATTACAACTTAGAATAATGTAAAACAAGTTCATTTTTCTGACGTAGAGCTTTTCTAAGTTTTAATTTAGATGATTTTTTAATATTTGTAAAACCAATTCCTTGAACTAAACTTATTGCTTCTTTACCACCAACAAGAAAAGGTGTGACTGTAATAATTATTTCATCAAAAAGATCTTTCCTAATAAATTCCCAATTAACAGTTCCGCCTCCTTCAACTACTAATTTTTTTATTTTTCTTTTTACAAGTTTTTTTAGAAGTTGTTTTAGATTGACTTGTTTTTTACCTGAACTTATTATATCGATGGGAAATTTATTTAGTCTTTGAAGATTTTTTTTAGTTATTTTTTTTGAAATTGCGATGATCGTTGGAACCTTATGACATGTTTTGAGAATTCTTGAGTTAGACGATATAGTTCCACTAGAATCAAGTATTATCCGTATTGGATTTTTTCCTTTAGAATACCTTACAGTAAGAACAGGATCATCACGATATAATGTGTTTTTTCCCACTAAAATAGCATCAACTTTTGATCGTATTTTATGAACTCTAATTTTATCTAATTTTGATGAAAATTTTGAATCTCCATTCTTTGTAGCAATTTTTCCATCAAGAGAAATTGCAGCGCTGAGAATTATGTGGGGTCTAGATTTTACCAAAAACGAACTTTCCTCCTATCATAACTGCTCGTATCGCAGTTTCAGAAGTTCTATGAACTATTGAAGCGTATGGTTGGTGCATTGGTTCTAAATCAATTGAATGTTTATCAATTAAAACACAGTCCGCTATATTACCAGGTTTCACTGCAAAATCTTTCTGCAGAATTTTTCCAGCATTTACAGTTGCCATTTTTAGAATCTGTTTTGGATCAATTCTTTTTTTGTTAATTCCCATTGTGACTTTCCAAAGATAGTCCATTTCTCTAAAAATGTCTGGTGAGTTGATCATAACATTATCAGTTCCAATTGCGATGTTACATTTTGTTTTAAGCATTAATTCTAGATCGGGAATGCCTTCAGCCAAGGCAGCATTTGCTCTTGGACATACAACTATTCCTCGAGTTTTCTTTGCAGCTATGAATAACTCGCTTTTTGTGGCATAGATCATATGTACCAAAAAATGGGGTTTTAGCTGTAGGGCACGTAGAGTTTCAGACTTTTTAGCCACATTTTTTGAAACTTTGATGCTTTCTTTGGTTTCGGAAGAATGAATAGCACGCAGTTTTTTCGTTGTTGAATAGTATTTTAGGACAGAATTACTGTTTTCATTTGCTCCACTGACTCCAATTCCATCACATTTTTTTAAAATCTCAGATAAATCATTTCGTTTTTCTAAGGGAAGTTCCTTGTTATGTCTGATTTGACTTGGTTTTTGATAATATTCCACTCTACCTAAAATTATTGATCTGATCGGAACTTTTGTCAGGACTTGCTTTAGGAGGTTTATACCATCAATGCCACCTTCTCTAAAATCAATAAAAGTGGTGATTCCTTTTCGAATCATAGATTTGCAACTGTTTTCCATAAAACGTGTAAGTTGAGAAGGTTTTGCTTTTTTTAGAATCTTTGATTTGACACCTAAAACTGGATGAATTTTTTCATCAACTGATTTGTTTATTGTTATATCTTTTGCTATAGAATCACCAATATGAGTATGCGAATTGATAAGGCCTGGAATTAGAAGTAATCCTTCACAATCAAAAGTTTCTTCTTTTGTACTAGGATGAATGTTTTTTTGAATGCGTTTGAATCGTTGTTTGGAAATCTGAATACTTGTTGATGGAATGTATTCTAATTCGTTGCCAAAAAGTACACTAACATTTTTTAAAATCATGACGTTTCAAAAATATCTGGTTTTTCTTTACCAAAATCTCTGATCTCTCTAATGGTGTCAAGTGATTTTGTTGCAAATTTTGCAGCTTCTCTAGGAGAAGTTCCTGTACCAATTCCACAATTGAGAGTTATTCCTTGTTCTTTTTTCAAAATGTCAAGAAATTCTCGTGCCATTTGTTTTGCATTTTCATTTGTAACCACCATAAAGTTATCTCCACCTATAAAGAAGGTTAAAGCTTTTTTGTTTAGAAAAAATTCAGACATTTTAGAATACAGCCCAAAAATAGAAGACGAGATTTCGTAGGGCGACATTGTTTTTAGCTTTGATGTAATATTATCAACATCGAGATGCAAAATTGTAACCTTTTCATCTTTCTTACCGTTCAAAAAACCGTAGATGTTATGTTCTTTGTTTAAAAACATCTGTAATTTTTTTCCCTCATAGGCTTTAAGATTGGCATCAAATGGAGTTTCTGCAAATCCTATGGCCATAGAAAGTTTAAGATTAAATGATGATTCCAAATTTTTTTGAATTTCAATATGATCATCAAGCGTAATTCCATTTGTGAGGGCAAAAAATTCATCAGATCTGTTTAAAAAAACAAGGGAATTTTTTTCTGAGAACAATTTCTGAATCTCCTTGTAAAGGGAGGCTTGGAGCATCTGTAACTCGTGTTCTCTATCACTACCTAGAGTCAAAGTCCAGGGCCCATAGTCGTTAATTTTGATAATCGTCAGTTGGATCATTCTTATCTAATTCTTTTGAGCTCCTTTGAGATTTTTACAACTGATTCAACAGTCCTTTCAGCAACGGGTCTTATTCTTGCATATGCTTGTCTTTCTTGCATCCCAGGTCCACTTATTCCCAAACAGACGGGTTTTTGATATGTTAATGATAGATCAGTTAATTTCCTAGCAACTGAATTGGCTATCATTTCATCATGTTTTGTTTGACCTTTGATTATTGCACCTAGAGTGACTACTCCATCTACATCTTTTTTTTGTAATAATGCATCTACTAAAATAGGAATATCAAAAGCTCCTGGAACCTTACAAGTATATTTTACATTTAATTTCAAAAGTTTTGCTTTTTCTTCAGCGACAGAAAGCATTCTAGATGTCACTTTCTCATTAAATTCCGAAACCACTATTGCAATGTTCAGAATTAATGCACCTTAGTGTATTCAATTAGTTCTTCGCCATCTATAAATGGGATAGCGTTTTGTTTTGCATAATGTTGAGCTTTTTCGAAGGAAAGTGCCGAATAAGTTTCAGCATCCATCATTTCACAAATTGCAGTGACAGGTACAAGTTCTGCTAGTTGTGCCAAATAAATTGACATTTCAGTATGACCCTGTCTAGAAGCAAGCAAGCCCCTTGAGCCAATCAACAAGGGAACATGGCCGGGGGTCTTAAATGAGGATACAAATTTGTTCCTTTTATTCTCAATTTTGAAGAGGTTTGCCATTTCTCTAATTGTTAGTGCTCTATCACGATCGGTAATTCCAGTGTAAGTTTGGTAATGATTTATTGTAATGGAAAATGTAGAATGATCGCCATATGGTGCGAGACCCATAATCATTTCTTTTGATTTAGAATCAAACGAGTCAGAATTTGAAAGTATGTCATGCATGTATTTTATACCAAGATTTTGTCCAAATGAATTGTCAATTGCTATACATATTAAACCGCCTCCGTGTTGACGCATTCTTGCTACATGTTCAGGGGTTACAAATTCAGCTGCAGCAACCATGTCGATTTCATTTTCTCGTCCTGCGGAATCATGAAGTAAAACAAATTCTCCTCGTTTAAGTGATGCAATTGCTGATTCAAGTGCCATAAAAAAATTCGGTTGTGTTCTGATTATAAAGTTTACTCAAAAATTTGTAATTACCAATAAAGTAGTAGATTATTAGATTTATTTTAAAATGTATTTTCCAAGAATGTCTGTTTCAATATTTACCTTGTCACCTACATTTTTTGTCCTAAAGTTTGTAATTTTAATAGTATGGGGAATCAAACAAACTGAAGCAAGATTCTTATTTTTTTCAACAACGGTGAGACTAATTCCATCAATTGCTATAGAACCTTTTTTCACAATGTATTTTGCTAATTTATTTGGAACTTCAAGCCATACCTTAACCTCTTTAGGTTTTTTCGTAATTTTTGTTATTGTTCCTACACCATCAACATGACCTAAAACAAAATGCCCCTCTAGTCTTTCACCAGCCTTTAAGCTTCGTTCAATATTGATAATATTCCCAGTTTTTAGATTTCCAAGATCTGTTTTTTTTGTGGTCTCATCAATCATTTCAAACTTTGCCAAGTTCTTTGAAAGTTTAGTTACAGTTAAACAAACTCCGTTTAAAGCCACACTTTGACCTATTTTCAATCCTTTTGCTTGCTTTCCTAAATCTACTGTCATTTGAACAGCACTACGATTTTTATTGTTTTTTGTTATCTTCATTACTTTTCCTGTACTTGTTATAATTCCAGTGAACATATATTTATGATAAAAATTGTTAACGTATTTGAATTTTAAGGTGTTATATTTTTTATCTTTATTCGATTAGTTTTCATGAAGTTTTTTCAGCCCTTCTCCCATCATTTGTAATACACCATGCTAATTCTATGTTTTAGTAAGTTCTAATAGTGCCCTTGCTCTTTTGTAATGTACTTCATCAATCATTTTTCCATCAACCATAGTAGCCCCTTTTCCTTTTTTTGAGGATTTCAAATAAGCTTTGCAAACTTTGGCTGCCCATTCAATTTCGGTTTTATTTGGATGAAAAATTTTGTGAATTGTTTTAATTTGGTCTGGATGAATAATACTTTTTCCTACATAGCCTAGACGTTTACCAATATAACAATCATTTTTCAAACCTTTTTCATCTTTTAGATCTTGCCATATGGCATCAATGGCAAGAACTCCTGCAGCTTTTGCATCTACTGAGATTTTGGCTCTGGCGTATTTTGCACCCTTAGGTTGTTTAGCATATTCAATTTCCATATCATTAAGAAAATCAAATACTCCAAAAACCAGAGCAGAAATTCGGTTTGAGTATGAGGCAATACTATAGGCGTTTATTACTCCCTTGGCAGATTCGATTGATGGCATTATCTCAACAGGTTTTAGGTTACGTTTTTTCTCAAGACTAGAAAGGGTTTTTTCGATTTTTTTCAGCTCTTCGATGGCATTCACTTTTGGAATTACAATGCCATCAATTCCTTTCTGAACTATTTCTTGAAGATCTTCTGGAATCTTTCCTGAAAGTGGAGAATTTGTCCTAGCATAAACTGAGGAATAATACTGATTTCGTTCTTTTAGGGCCTTTTTAATCAGTTTTCTGGCATTTTTCTTTTGTTGTTCTGGTACGGAATCTTCCAAGTCAAAACAAACAATGTCCACCGGCAAAGTTTTTGCTTTTTCTAAAAAACGTGGATTATTTGCTGGAACAAAAATTAGGCTACGAAAAAGCTGTGTCATTAAATGACTAGGTACCTTCTGGTTTCATTAAGATTTTGCCAAAGAGACCTTTTCCAGTAAGCATTTTAGTATGAGCTTCTGCTGCTTGCTCAAAGGAAAATACTGAATCAATTTTTGATTTTATTTTTCCTTGTCCCATCCAATACAACCCTTGTTCTAATTCAGCTTTTGTTCCTTGTGTAGAACCAAGGATGTTTGTTCCTTTGAAGAATATGTGACGCAAATCAATTTTTGCATCATAACCAGTTGTAGCTCCACATGTGACTAATGTTGCTCCAAATTTGAGAAGTGTAAGTTGTTTATTAAAATGTGTTTCACCAATGTGATCAAATGAAACGTCAATTCCGGGTAATTCCCCTTTTTTCTTAGCAAGTTCCTTTGTAATGGCTCTAACTTCCTTATGCCAATCATCTTTTCTATGATCAACTGCATAATCAGCACCTAATTCTTTACATTTGTCTAATTTGTCTGGACTTGCAGTCGCAATTACATCACAATTGTAAAGTTTAGCTATTTGGATTCCAAAGCTTCCAACACCAGAGCCACCTCCCATTATTAGAATTGTTTGTCCAGGTTGGATTTTTGCCCTACCAACTAACATATGCCATGAAGTTAGAAGAGTCATTGAAGCAGCAGCAGCCTCATCAAAACTCACTTTATCAGGTATTTTTACTACATTAACTTCTGGAAGATGTGCAATTTCACAATATGCTCCCCAAAGAGGACCCGTTTGAAATCCCCAAATAGTTCTTTTTGTGCAATCAAATTCTCTTCCATCAGTACATGCTTTACAAGTTCTGCATGACATGTTTGCATGAGAAACAACTCTATCACCTACTTTGATGTCATTTACTTCATCTCCAACTGCAATAACGTCACCCGCAGCATCAGATCCTGAGATGTGTGGAAGCTGTACTGGGATAGGATTACCTCTCATTCCCCAAATATCATTGTAATTAAGTGCTGCTGCTTTAACTTTAAAAATAACTTCATTTGGTTTTGGTTTTGGATCATCGACGTCTTTAACTTTAAGAATTTTTTGAAAATCATTATCAGGTGCATATTCTTCAAAAACAAGTCCTTTCATGACTAGTGTCGATCTTTTTCCCCTAATTATATTTTCTCAGAAATCAACGACGTGTTATCTTAAAGTCCCGTTTTGGTTGTTGAAGAGACAATAAGATTTGTTTTAGTTGATCGTCAGAAATTTGGGAATTTAATTTTCCTTGAGTGACCATACCAATAAGATAGTTTTCTACAAGATTTGCTAATTCAGGTTTTACCATTTTGATGTTATTTAGTCTTAGTCTTGCATCAGGAGCAAGTAGTTGTTTAAGAATTTGTTCCTTTTTAGCTTCGATCTCTGTATCATTTACTTGTTTTTCTTGATTATCAGTTTCATTTGGATTTGAGTGACTCATAGCATTATTAGGAATATACTTTCAATTGTTGATTTTCAACAGCCAATTCTTTAAGAATTTCGGTTGCTAACCTATCAAGTTTTTGCATTCCTTGTTTAGAAATAACTCTGCCCTTCTCAGTTTTTTTAATATATCCAAGTTTTTCTAAACCATGCATTGCATTTCTTATGATAGAGCCTCCCGCAACTTTGTGATGTGCCGCACCGTAACCAACCGGTTTTCCTCCCCCATATTTTCTTCTTAATTCATTAATTCCTAAAGGACCATGTAAGTAGGTTTTTCTCAAAATAGAAGCGCATCGGGTATACCACCAATCTCCTTCATGAGGCGGCCTTGTTGCGTGTGCACCAGTTTTAACAAATGAAATCCAACTCGGAGGAGGTATGTCTTCGTTCTTTAGAATATCAGTTAACTTGTTTATCAACTCATCAGCTGGAACATCATTCACCTTAGCCATAAAATGACAAACTCGATAATCGTCTTATAAATCATGGAGCTATTATTTTGCGATAAGTATGGCCACAAAACTTGCAAGTTATTCGAATTGACTTGATTGATGTTCTTCCAACTCTTATCTTTGAATTTATTCCGGGTGCAATTAAACTTTTGCATTTCTTGCAAAAAACCATTCTAAGAATATAAGGCATCCTAACTTTATGTCTCATACTTAATTTGCGTGCAAGTAAAGCCTGTCGTTGTGCCAATTTTGGGTTTGCTTTTGCATTAGAGATAGCTTTGTCAATTAAGATTTCCATTCTTTCCAGTAAAATTTTTCTAGCAGCTGGCTTCATACAAGATAATAATTAAGGTCCTAAAAATTTCGATCGTTTAATACACATTAATGCGGTCACCGGGATTTGAACCCGGGTAACGGGCTTGGAAGGCCAGCGTACTACCAGGCTATACTATGACCGCCTAAGAAGGACAAATTTGTTGCTTACTTAAAAATTGTTTTTTCATATTCGTAAAGAGTTCTTCCAACAACTACATGTGCTTCTAATGACTTTTTGTTAATGCAATACAATTCATCGATTCTATTTTTCACTAATTCAGAAAAATGTCCTTTTTGAAAGCCACCAATTACAACACTATAATTATCATCAAATATTGATGCAATGTTTTGATATGAATTGGATATGCCTTCTATAGATAAGCCGATCACTTTTTTTGGGTTAATATGATCTAATAGTTTGGTAAAGTTCAATTCTTTTAATTCAAGTAAAATTTTTCCTTCACTTTCTATCGTTTTTTCTTTGTACAATTTTTCAATTAATCCCTCAAATCTATGATATGATTTTGGAATTCTGACTCCTTTACCAACAAAAATTACTTTATCATCTATTGTATGTAGATATATCATAATTTTATTCTCAAGATAAAGTGGTATAGTACAAGCTTCTAACAAACAAAGATGTACCAGATCCGGTCTTCCTCTTTTATGTTCATTGTAGATTCCTTTCATTGCTGCAAAATGCCATGAATTATCTAACAAAATTTCTGATGGTTTTTTTTCTAATTTTTTTGCATGGGAAACTACAGAGGGATGATTTTGTATTGATTTAGGAATTAGTTCAAGTGATGATTCAGCTAAGATAACAGATAGCATAATCTAAGAACTGACTCTTTGAATTTGTTTTTTAAATTCACTCCATCCTGGCTTTGGTTCTCCATCTACATTAATCAAACCGGTGCTGCAGATGTAATTACTTAGTCTTTCTATAACAAATGCACTACTTCCAAGTTCAGATGTTCCACCAACTTCTACTGTGCCCTCTACACTTTGTGGATCAATAGCACATATTCCTGCTTGTCTATCATATTGCCTATACCAAGTAAAGAATTCAAATTTTGATTCGTTTTCATCATAGAGATCATATATCTCATTTAGAAATTCAACTTGCTGATTTGGGTTTCCGCCAACAAAATCAGAGGTACTCCAGCTAATTTCAAAAATTGCGATCTTTTTATTTGGAACTAGTTCTAAAGCTTTCTCTAAATCATCTTTTGCTTCCTTCGGTGTTTTGTTAATGTCATTAAGTGAATCAACTGGAAAATACGTAAAAGCTACAAAATCTCCAAGCGTTAATTGTTCTACGATATGTTCTAGATTTTTATTAAATACTCCATGTAGTGAAAAGGCATTTCCAATTTTAACATCTGGATGTTTTTCTTTAATTCTATCATATACATTATTGAATAATTTGTCATAAACTGGGATAGATTCTTCTTGATATCTGAAATGTTCATCAGTTTCTCCAGCAATTATTACTGAATCAATAATATCATATCTTGATAATATTACATCTAATACTTTGACAAGATTATCTTCTGAAATTGCATTCAAGCTTGGTTTTCCTATCCAGTCTGGAAATGGTCCTAAAGTTTTTCCATTAATTATTGAAAAAAACAATGTTACTGTGAGGTCATGTTTTCTGTTTAGGCTCATCAAAATATCAGTTTCTTTGAAATTATACTGACCTTTTTCAGGCTCTGTAATATCCCAAAACATGTAGACATTACTTCGCCCTATTCCTGTTAATGATGCATCTTCATAGGTTTGAGCTAATTGTTGAATAGTTACTGCACTTGTCGGTGTATTAATTACAAGTCCTAATTTTTCATTTTTTGTTATAATTTTGGGTTCTATTCCATTTTGTCCAGAGTCAGAAGTAATTGCAAAAATCGATATTGCAATAATTACTATACCAATTCCAACACCAATGCCTACAATTGTTTTATTATTCAATAATATTGGGAGTTAGTGAAGTAGGTAAAAAAGTTGTGATAAGTGTTTATGCAGATGTACAACCGGTGTATCCACACTCAATGCAGATACTGCATCCCTCAACGAAGACAAGGTTGTTTTTGCATGATGGACAAAGTGTTTCTTCACTTACTTCCTCCTTAACATTGGTTTCAACTGGAGTTTCTTCAGGTTCTCTGAATTTCAGTGCATGATCAACTTGAGTTTTTGTGTACTGGTTTGTAATTTTTTTGGAAACAAAATCGATAATAAATTTACTTGGTGTTACTTGGAAGGTTTTTTTAGCTTTTTCACTTGTCATATGTAGTACCTGTTTGTGTCTTGAACTATCACGATATACGGTTATTCCTTTTAGACCCATTTCATGTGCTAGCAAATAAGATGCTTTTACATCATCTACTGTAACATCATATGGCATATTGATTGTCTTTGCAATAGCATTACCAATCCATTCTTGCCAAACGGCCTGTGCCATTAGGTGGTCTGTCCAGTGGATGTCCATTGCAGTAACAAAGACGTTTTGCATCCATTCTGGAATTTCTGGAAGTTCTTTCACAGAACCATAATTGTCGGCAATTTTTTGTATTAATTCATCAGAATACAATCCATTTTCTTTTAAAACTTGTTCGAAGATTTTGTTTGTATAGAAAAATCTTCCAACAGTTACTCTTTTTTCAAATACCAAAGCAAATGTTGGTTCCATTCCATTAGAACAGTCAGCTATCATGGATAATGTACCAGTTGGTGCAACTGTGGTTGTCAGGACATTTCTTATTCCGTAAATTTTTATCTTCTCAATCAGAGCATCCCAATCAAAGAAATGTTGTTCTTTTGATTTCTCATAGTATCCAGATATTGGAATTTTTCCTTCGGGATATTCTGTTGTAGTACAAAGTGGGAATTGGCCTCTTGACTTTGCAAGCGCTACACTTTCTTCCATGGAATAATATGTTAAGGCTTCAGCTAGTTTGCATTGAAGTTCATATCCTTCTTTAGAGTTGTATGGAATTCTAAGCTTGTATAGTAGATCTGCTACTCCCATTACACCTAAACCAATTCTTCTGGAATCTTTTGATGCAATATCAATCTCTTGGACCGGATAGAGATTGACATTAATTACATTATCTAAGAATCTAGTTGACTTTCTTATGATTTCTTCATATCCTTGCCAATCAAATTCGTATTCTCCATCTGCTTTTCTCTTTACAAGATTTGCCAAGTTGATAGAACCTAAATTGCATGATTCGTATGGATAAAGACCTTGTTCACCACATGGATTTGTAGCTTTTATTGGTCCACCCTTACTTTTTGCAAATACATTGTATTTGTTAATTTGATCAAAGAAGATCAATCCTGGTTCTGCACTCTTCCAAGCAGAAAGTGCAATTAGGTCAATGAGTTGGTGTGCATTTATTTCACGAATTGGTAAATTGTCTCTTGGACTACGTAGCATGAACTTTCCCTCTTCTGTGTTAACAAGTGCATCCCAGAAGTCTTCCCAAATTCCTACACTTATATTGAAATTTTCTAAAATGCCTGCTTCTGTTTTGTTTGTAATGAATTTTTCAATATCTGGGTGCCATGCTTCAATTATGCCCATATTTGCACCTCTTCTCTTACCTCCTTGCTTTACCACCTCAGTTACTGTATTGATGATATTCATGAAGGACACAGGTCCTGATGCTACTCCTGATGTTGAGGCTACAATATCTCCTTCTTGGCGCAGGTTAGAATAGTTGATTCCAACTCCACCACCAGATTTGAAGATAAGTGCTGCATGAGATGTTGATTTCATAATTTGTTCCATATCATCTTGCATATCTAAAACAAAGCATGCAGAAAGTTGGCCAAGACGTCCACCTGCATTCATCATTGTTGGTGAATTTGGTAGAAAATTTTGTGAAGTCATCATAGTATAATATTCTAAAATTTTCTCTCCATAGTTTTCAAATTTGTTGGCTGCTATCATTGTCAACAGTTCTTTAAAACCAACTTTCATTTGTCCTTCTTCGGCCAATAAAATATAATGGTTGATTAAAGCTCTAAAGTGCCATTTGTTTAGATAGTATTCACCAATTTTGAATTTGTAATTAAAGTTATCAAGTTTATCAAGATAATCTTTTGCTTCTTCAATGTTTTGTTTAATATTACCGTCTTTTGAAAAGATCTCATTATTATAAAACAGATCACCAATTCCAACAAGAATCGCAACTCGCTCAAACAGTTGATTTGGACTTTCGTTGATCTCGTTTTTGTTGTTACGAAATAGGTATCTGGATGCAAGGACTCTAAGACTATTAATATCAAATTTTTTGGCAACAGGATCTAGAGTTCTCGCATTTAGGATTCTTATCTTTTCATCTCTTAATTTCCGGCGTTCATGTCTGTACAAAATGTAAGCCTTTGCAATATCACTGTGTCCTTTCTCAATCAAAATAGATTCTACTAAATCTTGAATATCCTCTACGCTTGGAGGTCTTGAGGCAGAAAATCCATGCTCAACTAGCCTTTTTACAACACTGTCAGCTAGGTTATCTGTTATACTACGATCGGCTTTGGATGAGGCAGCAAATGCTGCGTATATAGCATTTAAGATTTTATCTTTATTAAATTTCACAACCGATCCGTTTCGTTTGCGTATTTCGCCGATAGAATTTTCTATTTGTGAATTATCCAATTATAATCTCCCCCTCATGAGGTAGAATTCAAATGATTATAAATTTATCAACCAATAAAATTTGATCCAGATCGAGTTTAGCTTAACTTATTTTAAACAGTTTTTATGAAATTCATAAAATAATATTTTTGAATATTTGGGCAATGAATTTTATAATAATGTTTTCGTATAGTTGTCAAGCGGAAAAAAACAAATTTTTGGTTATAAGTTGATTGAAACCGACTACTCTTTTACGAATTTCGTATAATGTATGGTGACTTGCATTTTGTACACTTGTCTGATAGTTTTTCATCTTTGTAGCCACACTCACCACAAATTGATATTGTCTTTACAGCCTTGAATGAAGATGTGAGTGAGGCTGTCTTTTCTATTGTATTTTTTATATCATCAACCTTGGATTCGTTATCCAGTTGAAGTTGTACAAGTAGACCCCCATTTAGTATCTTAGCAATTTTGTTGCATTCGGAGATCTTTTCGCTCTTGTTTGTCAATTCGGCAACTTCAGATCCCGTTAGGATTACTCCCTCAGAATAGGAATCATTTTCTAAGACATTTATGAGTGAGTTTTTGCCATATTTTTCTCCGTCTAGGAAGGTAAATCTTGAAGTTCCATCACTTTGGGTCATGCATATTTTGACATCTACTTCGAGTTCTTTTCCTTTCTTTGTTGCTATATCTACAGCTGTTTCAATAACCCCGTGTAAAATTTGTCGTCCCTCTTTATTGTTTTGATAACCAAGAATGCCAAAGATTGCTTCTCGTAAACCAACTAGATTAAGGACAAGTGAGATCGAATTACGTTGCATATATTGAGTATTTTTTGCAAGAATTGGATTAAGACCACGTCTAGTCAGATCAGAAATGTCTTTCGCTCTTAACGCCATAGAAGAAAGTGCCGGTTTCATTAACAGAGCTAATCTTGCCCTAAAGTAAGTTTCGTCTTTATTTGATTCAAATGCAAGACGCGGCAGGTTAATTGAAATGGATTGTAATTTTATTGCAAGTGAATTAGAATTCTTGTCAGTATGATTAGAGATTCCTTTACTTGATGCTGATCCCTTCGAAAAGAAAATTTTTCCGCCAAGGGAAATAATTTCTGCAAGTATTTTTGATACATTGGTTAATTTACCTTTTTCATAATCAATGATTAAACCAATATTTGGAATGGGTGTAATTCTCACGTAGTTTTTGTAAGCTGAAAGAATTGTGTTAATTATTTTTGTGTCAGAACCTAATTGAAGTCTAAATGAAGTTTGTATTGTTGTTTTATTGTAGTTGGAAGTTATAGATACACTTGCAAATGCATTTGTAAGTTTGTGTTCTAATTCTGAAATATTATTTGTGTGTTTTGTGAACAATGGTACAAGTCCATCAATTACAACTTCTTGAGATGCTTCTTTTAAAAGTAATGAAACGATCAGTGAGAGTGAAGAAGTAAGATCACCCAGATCTTTTATTGATGAAATTCTAGATGTCTCAAGATATTTTCCACCAAGATCGATTCCATCATCAATCAATTCTTTAACGTTGACAAAAATGGTGTCAGGCACCAATGACCAGATTCCTGGATTTGTGATGTGGAGTTCGCCTGAAAGGTGAGAATCGGCTACATCTTTTGGAAGGGTGTTTATAATCAGATGTTCAGCAAAGACCTTCTGGCCGGTTTTAAGTAGCAAGCCCCCAGCCCCATTATCAACACCAGTCACATTTGCTAGCATCTCCTGAACGTCAAAGACAGGCAAACCTAATCTTGCCAGTTTGTTTCGGTATTCTTCATGACCGTGTTCTAAAAGAACAGAGTTTACCATTTCGCGTATAAGAGGACCAGTAAGGTAAGTTGTTTGATATTTATAAATACGATTTTCAACTTCTTCAGTTATTTTTTGAGCAAGTTCCAAAGGAAGACTTCCCTCACGTACAAGAGATTGAATGATCTTATGTGAATTAAATTCCTCAATTGATTCATGTGAAGTTCGGACATACATTTTTCCGCTTTCAATAATTGATCGTTCTTCAATTTGTCTAGCCAAACTAAGGACTAGTTTTCCGAGATTTGTAATTGTATATCGCCTTTCAGATTTATTAAGAGCGACTAGGGATTGTCTTAGTAATTTTCTCAAATGGTATGCAAATTTTCCACTTTCTTTTTTTGACTTAAATCCAGCAAGAGATTTTAATTCTGAATAAGTTAGGGGTCCCTTTGAATTCAAAATTTTTAAAATATCAATTCTGTTTGGGCTTGCCATAACAGAAAAAATCATCCTTACCCGCTTTGATGTTGAATGTAAAAGACCATTTCTTGGAAGCGCCGCTACTCCCCCTTCCAGTTCCATATTCATGTCTAGAAAAAGAGGACTAATTAAGATTTGTTACTGTATCTATGATCGTACTAATTAGTTCTCTTGAACATCTAATGAAAACTCAGATATTGACAATGGTTGTCCACATGATGGACACTTGTTTTTGTAAGGATTCATTACA
>SDBT01001925.1_pt1 | contig 37298 bp, 31 predicted proteins | sample 2277101 | NCBI WGS metagenome assembly SDBT01 (sample SAMN10404973, study PRJNA504765) | marine sediment metagenome | isolation source: marine sediment core GS10_PC15, 103 cmbsf | place: Arctic Ocean: Southern Knipovich Ridge | collected 2010 | reverse complement strand
CCACCTTGAGCCGAAAACTGCGCAAGTATTCGCGAATTTTAGGGATACATCATCAAAAACAGGCGCTTTTCAATGTGATTGCCCTATTGTCGCACCACCAACTAGCGATCAATCATCTTTTTTTCAGGAGAGTCAAGAGATGAGATACGACGACTTCGAATTGCTGGTAATGCAAAAAAGCACAGACGGATACCCTACGCGAGTTATCTCAGCGAGCGCAGGCGAGGCTCAGGGAGTTCTCCACTTTAACTCCACCGACGACCATATCCAGCGTGCTCTGACAAGGATCAAGGTCGAAGACACAGATGAGGAACTCTTCATTGAATTGGGCAGGACGCTCTTCCAGCAACTATTCAGTGACGAGATAGGAGCTGTCTACAGAGCCAGTCTGGGATATGCTAGAGCGCAAGGAAAAGGCCTGCGCATCAGGCTACGCCTTGAGCCGCCCGAACTTGGCGCTATCCCCTGGGAGTATCTTTACGACGAACTGAACGATCTATTCCTGGGTGTCTCACCGGAAACCCCCATCACTCGGTACATCCAAGTGCCTGAGCCTCCTCGCTCAATCACCATCCATTCCGCACTCAAAGTGCTGGTGGTCGTTTCGAATCCCATCAACCTAGCGGAACATGGCCTGCCAGAGCTGGATGCAGAGAAAGAGAAACAAGTCCTGAGTCAAGCTCTGGGGGAGTGGGAAAGAGATGGCCTAGTGCAGTTGGAGTTCCTCGATCATGCTGTTGCCAGCGAAATCCGGGAGAAACTGCGCCGGTACCAGCCGCACATCTTCCACTTCATCGGACACGGTGCTTTCAAAGACGACAAAGCGTACCTGGTGATCGAGGACGATGATCGCCGATTCCGGTTGATCAATGAAAGAACCTTCCGAGAGTTCTTCCTCGGCAGCGACTCCACCAAGCTGGTGGTTCTCAATGCCTGCCAGACCGCGACTGTCTCATCAACCGAAACAATGCTGGGATTAGCTCCCAATCTGGTGCGACGGGGGCTGCCTGCAGTGGTGGCTATGCAATACAGCATCCATGATGACACGGCCATCCAGTTCGCCAGGGAGTTCTACCGCGCCCTAGCCATAGGCCTTCCTGTGGATACAGCTATATCCGAAGCCCGTAGGGGAATCTACATTGACTGTGGTGCGGAGACACGAGATTGGGGTATCCCTGTGCTGTTCATGAGAGCACCAGATGGGGTCCTATTGAAGCTCGCCAAGCCCATCGCCAGACCCCTACGACTGGAGTCCATCCCCGGCAGTGCCAACTTCATCGGAAGGAAGAGGGAACTCCGTGAATATCAAAGGAGCCTCGACTCTCACAACATAGTGATTATCGGAGGTACAGCCGGTGTGGGCAAAACCATGCTGGGCGCTCAGATAGTGACCCGACAACCCCAAAGGAGAATCTTCTGGCATACCTTCCACAGAGGCTTGAACGACAACCTGGAATCAGTCATCTGGGCCCTGGGAGGATTCCTGGCCACAAATCAGGATGACGCATTGCAGAGATTCCTCGACCTCAACATCGAGAAACTAAAAGAGGCGGGATATCGGGTAAGCGAGGCCATCAACCTCCTCACCTACAGCCTGGAACAGGGCTCCTACCTGCTATCCTTCGATGACTTTCAGGTAGCCGATGAAGATGCGAAGATCAATTCCTTGTTCGAGATATTCAATGACCGATTGCAGAACACCAAAGTCATGGTGATGAGCCGCCAAAGACCCCGCTTCGCCGATACAATAGGCCTGGACTATGAGCCTCTAACGGGCCTCAATGAGGCGGATGCCAAAGCCCTGCTCAATAGAAGCGCTATCCATTTGGATCCAGAGCTCTTTGCCAAACTTTACGAGCAGACCCTGGGAAGCCCTAAGCTCCTAGAGTTATTCATCACCTGGAGGGAGAACAAGACACGGAAGGACGATGAGGTCAGTGAATTCATAAACCGGGCGTTTGGGGAAAAGGTGGAAGACTATCTGCTGAAGAACGTTTATGAAACCCTGTCAGGGGAAGAACAGAGACTACTCAAGGCAATCTCCATCTTTAGAGCAGCCGTGGACACAGAAGCAATCGGCGAAGTATTAGTCGAAGAGAGTATGGCAGACGTTGACCACCTCCTAGACGCTCTCGTACACAAATATGCGGTGCAAGAGTCTGAGTACGGGGAGAAATACCTCCACACCCTTCTGGAAGAGTTCTGTTATGACAGGCTCAAGACCGACGCCCCATTTAGGACGAGATTGCACAAGAATGCAGGCCGATACTACCACAGCCAGGAAGATTACCTCGAGGCAGCACACCATTATTTCGAAGCAAGAGAATACCAAAAATCGACGGAAACCATCGTTAACAATTTGGAGCAACTGATTTACGCTGGTCAGTCCGGTGCGATAATGGGGCAACTGGGAAAGCTCAGTCCCGATTTGCTAGATGCAGAGACCTGGGCATCAGTCTGCATAGCTATGGGCGATGCTTGCATGATAGTAGGTGAATTCGATGCTGCCATAGAAAGCTACCAAGCCGTTCTGGAAATCAAGCCTCACCCGCTGAGTCCTCGAAAGGTAGGAGAAGTCAAACGAAAGCTTGGCGAAGGGTACGACAGAAAAGGACAATATGATCAGGCGCTAAGACATTTCCATGAAGGAATTGAAATCCTGGGCGAGGATCCTTCAGTTGAGACAGCAAGGATTTATGAGTGCCTTAGCTGGATTTATGCCAACCAAGGAGAATACGAAAGAGCAATTGAAAGTGCTCAACAAGGTCTCAAAATAGTTGAAGGAACAGGATATCAGAAAGAGACCGCAGATTGCCACGATGCCATCGGGTTTGTCTATTTCCGAAAGGACGACTACGATCGAGCCATTGAGCATTACAGAAAGGCCCTGGAGGCAAAGAAGAGGATTGGTGCTAGGCTCGGGATCACAGGATCCTACATCAAACTTGGAATCGCGCATAAAAACAAGGGTGAATACGGCAAGGCAGTCAAATACTATGCGGATAGCCTAGCAACATCTGAAGAAATCGGGGATATTGTTCGCATTGCTGTCTCACATGGTGAACTGGGCTTTGTACAAGATGTCAAGAGCAACTATGACGAGGCAATTTCGCACTACAATAAAGCTCTTGCATTATTCAACAGGCTGGGACACAAACCGCTCGTTGCGATAACACATAACAACTTGGGGGAGGCTTACAAAGGCAAAGGTGAATATGACCGGGCAATAGAACATCTCGATATAGCATTGAGGATGTACATTCATTTCGAGGACAAGGAGGGTCTGTCCGATGTATATAGAATCCTCAGCGAGATTAGTCTCTACCGAGGCAATGTGGACCAGGCGCAAGAGCACTGCCAAAAAGCCATCCAATTAGCAGTTGAGATAGACTCCAAGTATCACGAGAGTTGTGCCTACAGAGCCCTCGGGAAGATTCAGGCCGCGATGGGGAATCCCGGCGAGGCCAGAAAGCGCCTGAATCTGTCACTTGACGTTTTCAGGGAGCTTGGCGACGACGGGGAGGTAGCTCACACGCTGAGTGATATCGCCAACTTCGAGTACAATGCGAGAGATACTGAGAGAGCGAAGAGGGCATGTACTGAGGCACTGGGAATCGCCGAGGAATTGGGGATAACGAAGATCGCTGGACAGATGACCGATCTGAAGAAGAAGCTGGCTTAGGAACAGCCAATCCCATACACATCGGACCCCCTGGGCTCGCTATGCATCACCCAGGGGGTCTTTTATTTCGACAGGCTCAACACAAGTTTATCTCTGGAGCTGGAAGATCCAAACGGCCCCATTGGAGTAGACGGGGCGATAGTAGGGACTGCGTGCAACCTGCGGGTTGCCAAGCATCTGCAGCGTGATGCTTCCGCCACGAGCGCCTATGTAGACGTGAGTCACGCCGCTGTCGTCCAAGAGTTGGCGTGTGCTCTCCTCATCAAAAGATTCGATGGCGACAACCGCCTCCGCCAGGTTGTTAATCCCCTCCACGTACTCGGCAGAGCCATAGATGTAAATCGCTGGAGGCAAGATCGTGTCCCGCCCGGTCAACAACGGTATCCAGTAGCCTCCATCGGTGCCCACGTAAGTGCCGCCCTGCCAGTGGCGCACGTTGATCAGAAACCTGGCATCGGGGGGAAGGTGACGGCGGATCCAGTCCATGGCCACCACGTCGTCCCGGGTCGTTAGCACGGTGCCGGGATTCACAACAGATAACATCCCCCACGCCCCCCACAGGGCAATGAGAGCGATCACGATGGCAAGCATCAACTGTTTGAGATTGACAATTGGAGGTTGGAGGTTGGAGGTTGGAGGTTGGAGAAAGGAGGCCAGGAAATAGCCGCCTAGAATGGCCAAGGGCACGAATAGGGAAATCGCCAGCGAGGCATTGTTCACCAGCCAGGTGCTGGGAAAGCCCAGGATGGTGGGATTGGTGATCAAAACTGCAATGACCACCCAAAGGGCTGTCAGAATCACGGCTCGCTCTCGCTTGTAGAGACCCCAAAGGAGGCCACCGATGGAGAGGACGATCAGCTCCCGGTTATGCCCGATCATGATCAGATCGTAGGGTGCAACGTTGTACGAAGGCGCACCCTGCATTCTGGAGGGCAGCGTCGCCAGAGGCAACAGAGCACGAGCTAGATTAATGAGCCAGGGCAAGGTCAGCAAGACAGCCGAAAGACATATCATGGCAGCTCGGCCCCAATATCTCAGAGCCACAGAGGGCTCGCCGCGATGGGTGCGGGAAGCCTCCACGGTCTCGTAGAGCAGATAGGCCAACACGAAGCAACCATAGAATATCAGCACCCGATAGTGGGTGAGCAACAATCCGGCCACGCTGACGGCAGCAATTGGAAGTTGGAGATTGGAAGTTGGAGGGCGGGGATTTGGCAATCCCCTTCGAGCAGTTTTGGCGCCGACACCCTTCATCGTGAATGCGATGGCCGCGGGCAGAAGGGCCAGCCCTGTCAACTGGGTGTAGCGCCCCCAACTGACGTAGTAGGCAGGCATGACCGAAACCAAGCCCACGATCAGAGCCCCGAACAGCCCAGCAAGGCGGCGGCCGGTCAAGCACTTCACCAATAGATAAACAGAGAGCACCATGAGCCCATTGATGACCTGCCCCACGACGAGCATGGCCCTTGGTATCTCCAAGCCCGTCAACCAGTGAAAAGCGGCCACCAGAGAGTGAAAGCCAAAGTGATAGATGAACTCCCCTATCGGCAAGAGAGGCTCATAGGATTGCGGCACTCCGCCCTGGGCCACTATCAACTTTGTGATCAAGGTGTGATGTACTGAATCAATCCAAGCGGGCACGATCAGGTTGCGGATGTGGAGAAAGCGCACCAGGAGGGACACGAGGAAGATGAAAAGGAAAGCAACGATGAGGGGCCTATTGGCGGGATACAGCCAACGCTTCAAGTCCCTGAAACCCGTGCAAACCAGCCGCCAGAGAGCCACGATGCTCAACGCCACCGCCGCTATCAAAACTCTCGTCCCATTCAGGGCAATGCCCAAAACAGAGCAGAGAAGCAGCGCTAGCGGCAGCAGAGCCAGGCTCAGGCCGACCACCAGCGCCAAGTGCTCCAGGGGATCCGGTTCGGACTCGAAAGAGAGCAGGCTGTAGAGCAAGTAGCCGGGGAGGGTGAAAAGAGCCAGCAGAGGCAGGATCAGCCAGGCCCCACCGCGCAGGCCGCGCCAGACATCGCGGGCCATGATGGTCAGGTTGTAATCATAGCAAGTCTTGAAGTGCAGGTCACCCTCACCTGGCTGACCGTCCAGGTACATCGTCCCCTCACCATAGGCATCAAAGGAGCTATGCCAAACCGTCGTCCTGTTTTCCTCCGCCGCCTCGAGGAAAAAGTAATAGGTCTTGTCCTCCGAGTTGACCTGGGGAGGAAAGGAGAAACGAAGTGGGTCATTGTGTTCCAAGTGGGAGGTGTCAACGGTAAGGGTGACGATGTCTACTTCGTCCTGGGGATCGGAGCGAAGGTGAAAAGTCAGTTGGCGCGGAGCGTCGGGGGGCGAGCCGTCGTCAGGATAGACGACCAAAAGCAGCTCAACAGCCGAGAGGCGGGGATAGTGAGAAACGAAAGTCTGCCCCACAGTTTGAGAGCCAGCGATCACCGGCGCAGCCCTGTCCAGCCTCTCCTGAACGTTGTCCGTCTCGATGACAGAGGCCGTGCAACCGCTGCCGAGAGCTACCAAAATGAGGAGCAACCCCAGTATGAGTTTTTTATCCAAAGTGAGGACTTCCGCCATCTGCAGCGGGGACACCTACCCGCTGGGATAGGGAGTCGCTGGTGCTGGCGTAGGCGTGGGTAGCACCGGATAGGGAGTTGCCGCCGCCGGTGTAGACGTGGGCGGCACCGGATAAGAGGTCTCCGACACCGGCGTAGCCGTGGGTGGCACCGGCGTTACTGCCGCTGGCACAAAGGTCGCGGTGGGCACTGGCGTAGGTGTCGGCTCTGGCGGTTCCTTGCAGCCCTCCAGCAGCCCGATGATTACGATCAGCGAGAAAAGAACCCTCAGTAATTTCATCTTGCCTCCTTCTTGTCGTCGTGGATGACGCCGCTTCGTGCACAATATTGATGAAGCGGCCGCTTTGCTCACGACAATTGTAACCCAAGTTGGCGGTAATGTCAAACTTCATTGAGCATTGAGAAAGAGCCGCCTGGATGAGTTTTGCGGCACGATGATGTTTAGAGCCTGGGGCACGATTTCGAATTCCATGGGCGTGACGCCAATGGAGTCTCCATCCACCTGGACGGGTATGGGGGTGGCAGTGCTGATGCTCACCTTCCGGCACTGATAATACTCGACCCGAGGATCGCGGAGGTGACGGCGGGCAAATACCTTGATGGCGTGCTGGACGGTGGAGGCTAGGTTGCTCCCCTTGAAAATGCAAACGTCTAGCAGCCCATCGTCGAGATAGGCATCGGCTGCAACTCGCAGCAGCCTGGCGTAGAGCTGAGCGTTGCTTACAATGACCAAGATGGCCCGAGTGTTGATGCTGTGACCATCTATTACCATCCTCGTCCAGATGCCCCGAAAATCCTTGGCCACCAGGGCAGCGGCCACAACGTAGGCCAGGGTGCCCAGGCGTTTTGTGGACCGAGTGCGGGGCTCCATTCGCTCGGTCACTTGGGCGTCCAGGCCAATGCCAGCCCAGAGGATGAAGTGGCGCTGGCCCGCCCTGCCCAGGTCAATGCGACGGATTTCGCCTTGCGTCAACATCTTGGCCGCGTCGAGCAAGGCGTGTCTTCGCAGCGGTGAAGGGGTGGGGATGCCCATCTCCAGTGCCCACACGTTGCCCACACCGGCGGGTAGCACCCCCAGGGCGACATCGCTGCCAGCCAGGCCGCTGGCCACTTCACCCAGCGTCCCGTCACCCCCGGCCACGAACACAGCCTGGCAGCCGGCAGTCACCGCCTCACGGGCAAAGGTCGTGGCATCGCCTGCCCCCCAGGTCTCCCTGAAATTCACCTGCCAGCCCCGGCCTTCCCAATAGTCTATGACCTGCTCCAGTTCCTGCTCCACCTCTCGGGCTCCGGCCACAGGGTTGAAGATCAACATAGCTTTCATTCTCGTACTGAGCCTCATCGAAATATCTATGCCATTCGCAGAATCTTGTTCACTGCCTCTTCGAGGTCGCCACTGGTATCAATGATCAAATGGGGATGGCCGACAGGCTGCTGATCGGAGGCCATGCGCTTGTAAATTGCCCAGGTGGCATCGGAGATGTCATCAGAGTCGCGGGCGACCTTGCGCTTCTCCAGACGCTCTCGCACCACCGCCTCTGGAGCAACCGTCTGGACGATGACCAGATTAGCTGCCGCTGACCTGGCCAGGCGATAGACTTTCTCCCGGTGAAGCTCGGCGAGATTGGTGGCATCGAAGATGACTCGTGCGCCGCGCCTGATGAGCTTTTCCATGAGGGCGTGACAGACACGATGAACCAGGCCGCTCTCCTGCGCCGAGTAGGTAGGCGTGGGAAACAGAGTTTTGCGCACGAAGTCTGTTTCCACGATCACGAAGGGCACCCGCTCGACCAGGCGGCAGGCCAGGTAGGACTTGCCTGTGGCCGGCAGCCCACAGAGCATAATGAGAACTGGCCAGGCCGTCGTCTCCTCGGTGTTGGCCAATCGCTCCTCGACTTTGGCTACGGCTTGATCCAGATCGAAAGCCATTATTTCGCCACCCAGTCAAAGTAGAGTTTGAACTGGATGCCGATGAATACCACGCCCACGAGCACCAGCAGTGGCCATATTTGCGACAGTGTCCAGTTCATCGCTACCCCCATGAAGGCAGCACCGGCCACGGCAGCGCCAGCATCCACCAGCACGACCGAGAGGGTTAACAAGAAGGCCACGCTATTGCGCTTTTCCCCCGGAGGTAGGTTCGCATTAGTCCAAGCGAAGGCCTCCTCCAAGTCAGCATCGGGGCAGCGCTTCATATAGTAATCTTTTATCTGGTTCATCGCCTTGGCACTTGACCTCCAGGCGCTGCGAAGACGCGCCAGTTGCAGCACCGTCAGGAGGCCGATGACGGCCAGCGCGCCGAACACCACCGCAAAGCCCCAGTAGCCAACTGGCTGCATCTCCCCTTCGATCTTGGCTCCCAGGATCGCTGCCACCGCTGCGCCAGCACTCATCAGATAGTAGTTGAACACCCGCGCCCGATCCTCGTTGGCTTGAAAGGCGGTTGCAGCAATATATTCGAACTCGGCGACGAGGATTTCGTTTACGTCAAGAGACTCTTGATCAAGCGAGTGTTTCCGCTCTTCTTTTATCATTCCAACTCAATTCTCCTCTCTTCAGCGAGTTTGCGAACCTCCCAATGATAGACCTAGAATGACGGTTATGTTTATATGTTTGCGAACAAGTCGGTCTCCGGCTCCTGCCCTGGCCTGAGCCGAGAGTCGGGCGAAGAGAAGCTCTCGGTGTTCATGAAATCCTGCTGCACCTCCGGCGGGATGAGGCTGAAGGGGCTATCGGGAGAGAGTTGGCTACGATGACACTGAAACGCCCGCTGCTTGATGTCCAGGTAGGCGCTGACGTCAATCTCAGCGACACACAGTTCGTCGGGCACGCCCATGGACTCCCAGTCGAAATTTCCAAAGTGGCTAAGGTCAAAACCCATGGCTTTCAAACGCTGGGCAAGCCCACGGAAAAAGCGGCGCGGCATAGCTGTGAAGTAGAGCTTCTGGGGAAGATGAGGCTCCAGTCCCATAACCAGGTGTTCAGGATACTGGCCTGGGTCGCCGGCGGCCTGAAAGGCAGCCACTGTGTGGCGATGGATGGCCATGTGATCAGGGTGGCCGTAGCCGCCTCTCTCTTCGAAAGTGATAACCACCTGGGGACGCACCTGACGCATCACGCGCACGATCTTGCCGACGACCTCGGCGGGGTCGGCCTGGACGAGGGCGCGAGGGTCATCGTTGTCAGGACTGCCGGCCATGCCTGAGTCGCGATAGCCCAGCAGGTGCAGTTCGCCGATGCCCAGGACGTCGCAGGCACAGCGCAGCTCGCGCTCCCGAATCTCCGCCAGTTGCTCTACAGTACCCAGGCTGGGATCGCCTATCTCTCCTGCCTCCCCCATCGTAGCACAGGCCAGCACCATGTGCACCCCCTCGGCGGCGTATCTGGCCAGCGTCCCCCCGATGCCGAAGCTCTCATCGTCGGGGTGGGCAAAAACAGCTAATAGAGTTCGTTGTCTTCTCAAAGGCATCATCCTCAACAAGTTGATTATAATACAGAATCGGAGAGAGGGCAATTCGTGTTGCCAAATGTGCGTATGGACAGGCGACCAGGCCCGTGAGAACGGTTGTTGACAGGAGCGGAGAAATAGGGTAGACTTCTTTCGGATGAAGGGTGTTACTTTTGGCCGCCTAGCACGATATAGTAGATGAGGGCCAAGAGATGCGCCGCTCAAGGAGAGCACATGAGCATGGCTGGAGGTAAGAGCGACGCCCGGCTAGTGACCGCCGCCAGGCAGAGCCGATCCGCCTTCATCGCCCTCTACCAGCGTTACCTGCCCCGTGTCTACCGCTACGTCTACCGGCGGGTTGGAAATCAGCAGGACGCCGAGGATGTGACAGCATCGGTATTCACCGAGGCGCTGGAAAGCCTGGAGGATTACCGGGAGCAGGGGAGCTTCGCCGGTTGGCTGTTCACCATCGCCCATCACAGAGTGGCCGACCACCATCGCCGGCAGAGGGAAGGGATATCTCTGGAGGAAGTGGTGCCCGCTTTATCCAATTCCGGCCCGGGCCCGGAGGCCCTGGCTTTACAGCGGGATAGGCTGGAGTGGGTAGCTCAGGCGCTGGATGAACTCACGCCGGATCGGCAGGAAGCGCTTACCCTCCGCTTCTTCGGTGAGCTCTCCAACAAAGAGGTGGCCCAGGTTATGGACAGGAGCGAGGCGGCGGTGAAGATGCTGGTCTGTCGGGCCCTACGTCAATTGCGAGGGAGGTGCGGGGAAGATGAATGACGAGCTTTATGAGGCCGATGAGTTGAGCGAGCTGATTGACCAGGTAGTTCTCCACGGTGCCGAGACCATCGGGGTCGAGTCGAGCCTGGATGAGGAAACGGCTGCCCTGGTTAATGACTTGCAAGCCATAGCCCTTGCCACTCCGATGCGGGAAGGGTTCGCTAGCGAGCTGGAGGAGCGATTAGGGGCACAGCCCGCGGCTCAAACGAGCCGGCGGTGGTCTCCGCTGGCATGGCGGCACTGGGTCACGCAGAAGATAAACGATTTACGAGGAGGAAGTACACGGCGTCCATCCCGCTGGGTGCAGTTGATGCCCGCCACCCGTCTGGGCTGGGCCTTCATGGCCTTGGTCCTTTGCCTGGCCTTTGGGGCCGTGGCCTACGCCGTGGTCCCCGTTGTGAGCCGGCTGTTCCAGCAGGAGGCTGGCCTGCGGCACGTTGAGCAGGCTAACCTGGTCCAGGAGCTCAACCTGAGCCAGACGGTGGATGGCGTCACCGTCACCCTGGGGCGTGCCTACGCCGACGCCAACCGCATCGTCGTCGGCTTCACCATCAAAGATCCCCACGGCCAGCGGTATGACGCACACCACCTGACACTAACCGACATGGCCGGCACCGTCTTTTCCGGGATGCATGGATATGGGGTGACCGGTCAGTCCGATATTCTCCAGGTCTCGCTTCCCCCCGGCGAAGGGGCTTACGTACTTACTTTCGATGCCGCCCCTGTGCAGGGTGCGCCCGCCGAATTGGATTTACAGTTGGTGATGGAGGTGAGGGGGTTTGTGCTGCCCCTCAATGCACCCGAGCCACCTCCCACCCCGATCAGTCCGCCGGGCGAGCCCCCGGCCTCAATGGCGGTGGAGGCGCAGCCGGTGCCCGAGGGAGCCATCGTTGGTATCTTCACCTTCGACTTCAGCGTGCCCTTTATCCCTGGACGGGTGGCTGAGGTGAATCAGACCGTTGAAGATGCTGGGGTTGCCATGTGCCTGGAGCGGGTGGTGGTCACCCCTTCGGAGACCAGGGCCTACCTGCGCTTCGATTCGCCTGGTGGAGCAGAGATGCATTGGATCCCGATCGCGATGCTCCAAGCACCGGGTGAGGAGGGCGAAAGCTATACCGGATATGTCGGCAGCTACGGCCCGGCTAGCTACCAATATGGATTCCTCGCACCGCTTTACGAGCGGCGGGGAGAGTGGACCCTGACGGTGACCGAGCTGGTCGGCATGGACATCGGCGGTTTGGAATCCCGTATCAATCGTCAAGCTGATTCGGCTGCGGTGTCGGTGGACGTCGCCGAGTTCCAAACCCGGTTGGCCGGCCCCTGGATCTTCCGCTTCCGCGTGCCGTAACGGTCAAGGAGAGGAGGTGCATATGGACAATTGAGTGTGTGAATGATGTGCGTGACAGAGGTAAATAACCTTGAAGGAGGTACAAAGATGTCCAAGCGAAAGATGGTAAATAACCTTGAAGGAGGTACAAAGATGTCCAAGCGAAAGATGGTAGATAACCTTAAAGGAGGTGCAAAGATGTCCAAGCGAAAGATGCTGTTTATCCCAATTCTGCTCCTGGTAGTTGGGCTAGTAGGAATAAGCGGCGCGCTGGTTCAGGAGGCGAGTGGGCAGGGGGTTGAGCCTCCTGTGGGTACCCCTCAGTCTGATCTCCCGTCCAGTTCAGTTGCAGCAGGGATGGCGCAGGCGGTGAAGGTGAATCCTGATGAACTGTCCCTGGTCTCTCGGCCCCTGCCTCAAGCACGGGGGACGCCGGGCGTGCCTGTGGCAGGGATGGCGCAGGCGGTGAAGGTGAATCCTGATGAACTGTCCCTGGTCTCTCGGCCCCTGCCTCAAGCACGGGGGACGCCGGGCGTGCCTGTGGCCGGACCGGCCTGTCTGGCAGCGGCGATCCCGCAGGAGACGCTCTTGGCAACACAGTCACCGCCCCTCACCTGTTTCGAGTCGCTAGAGCAGGCCAAGGCGGCCGTCCCCGCCGACCTGACCATCATCCTGGGAATCCTGTATCAACATTCGCACGGGGGTGGTAACAGCCTGGTGATTTATGGGGCTAATTGCAATAACCAGGGCGTGCCGGACTTGCGGGACTATAACTTCAATGACATCACTTCCTCTCTGGATAACAGTTGTCCCACAGTCACACTGTACTTTGACATCAACTATGGTGCACCAGAACAATCCTACTCCAACGGTCGCACGGACTATGTGGGCGATGGGATGAACGATCAGGCATCCTCAGTGAAATTCAAGCCCTGAGGTACCCGCTTAGACCGCCCTCCCGCTGTTGTGCGGGCCTGACTGCCAAGGCGGGAAGGCGATCTTTGGGAGATGGAGCCGTTATGCATCGCCGGGTCGTTGGCGCTGTGATAGGAGGTGTCTATGGACGATTGAAGACACAAACGTATGTGTAGCAGAAGTTCGAGTTTAGAATCCAATTAGGAGGTGTTAAAATGCGCAAGAAAAGCGTGTTGTGGGTGAGTGTGAGCCTGGCCCTGCTGGTCGGGCTGGTAGGAGTGGTTGTAGTGTGGGCTCAGTCTGGCGCTGAGGAGAATCCACCTCACGCAGTCGCCCGAGCGCTGACCGAAGAGGAGTTGGCCGCTGGGGAGGAAATGGAGGTCCACTACTTCGATAGCTACGAGGAGGCGATGGAATTCACCGGCGCTGATCCCGCTGACTTCCAGCCTCCAACATCTAGCGATGTGGATACCCCGCTGACTGATTCCTTCGCTGCTCCAGAGCCCCGCCAGCACTGCGTCGTCCAGATCGAGCCCCTTCAGCCGGGCCAGACGGCATCCAAGGCATCTGAACCCGTCTGCTTCGACAACTTCTCCGATGCGATCTTTGCCGCCACAGGAGGCACGGTTCGCCTTCCACTATCTATCGAGCCAGGCAAGGTCACCGAGGACATGCTCGTGCCGCCAGGGCCACTGAGCAGCACCGTCGTCGGGATCGACTATTCGGAGTCGAACTTCTCGGGTAGTACATTGACGTGGACCACCTCAAACCCCAACGGTTGCTTCGATGGTAGTGTCTATGTGGCGCCGAGCATGCCTTCCGGTTGGGCTAATGTGGTCTCGTCAGCGAGATCGTATCAAGGGTGTGCTCACTATTACCACTACGACTATCCCAATTACGGAGACCCTGTAATTGATTGTGGGTATTCGTGCTCAACCATGGGTTCGATGGACAACCAAACCGAGTCAGAGAGATGGTGTAGGTGGTGTGACCCCTACCCGTGGTAGGGCCGAGCGGTTCAAGATACCAACCCCATCATCGAAGTCGCAAATCGAGCATACCTCACAATCGTACTGACCATGGTTTTGCTTGGGACTGAGATCACGTCAGAGCAAACTGAGGCTCCCTATGAACGGGGGCCTCAGCCGATCAGTGGAAGAAGAGCCAGCGCTCAAAGTCAATACAACTCTCACTGACCAGGGCAAGGTGAATGGAAGCTGACAGTGACCGAATTGGTGGGATCCAACTTGGCGCGGCCGGGGGAGCAAACCCGGTTGGCTGGGCCGTGGGTCTTCCGTTTCCGCGTACCGTAACGGTCAGGAACAAGAATGCCCGGCACGAGCTTCTCCGTGCCGGGCATTTTCGTTTGCATCGGGATGGCAAAAGGGGTATAATCGAAGGGAGATCGGGGAACATTGCTGGGGGTAGCTACGTCTAATCTTAGAAAGAGGAGGTCAAAGAATGAGGCATTCCTGGTTCAACCTGTTTGTTCTTCTTCTGATCGCGCTGCTGGCCGCAGCCTGTGTGCCGCCGACCCCAGCGCCAGTGGGCGGCCCGGCGACGATTGCCCCGCCGCCCACTGGGGTGCCCACCCCCGTTCCTGCCGCCACATCAACCCCCGTCACGCCGTTGCCAGCTTATGCCACCCAGGAGGCAGCCAGCCAGGCGACGATCGTCGCTCGGGCCACTGCCTCCCCCTTCCCCACTGCCGGCCCGGCCACCGTTCAGACAGGCCAGCCGTCCATCGCTACCACCCGGCGCGATGGGCTGTCCTTCCAGATCCGTCTGCCCAAAGACACTTACCTGGCTGGCGAGGGCGGCCAGGTGGAAGTCACCCTGCGCAACGACGGCCCGGAGACAGTCTTCGTCCGTGGTGACGGAGAGCATCTCTTCCAACCTGTATTGTTGGACGAGCAGGGCCACGAGCCAGTCCCTTGGCCTTGGTCGCCGATGCGGCTGCCAGGGGGGGCCTACGAACCGCGCAGGCTGGACCCGGGTCAAGTGATCAGCGATACCCTCGCTTTCCAGGTGCCGCCCGAGGAGCAGGCTGCTGGTCACGCCTACGTCCTCTGGGCCGAGACCAGTTTGAGCCGCCCTGCGCCGGATAGGCCGGAGGGGTGGGACAACTTGTGGTTGCACCTGGAGACGGGGCCGATCCCATTGCAGGTGACGCCACCAGACCCCTCGCAACAGTTGGTGGCCGAGTTAGAGACCGATCGAGACGGCTGGCGCCTGCGGGTGACCGATACCGCTGGCCGAGTGCCCCCCGGCCCGCTGTGGGGCTTCCACGAGGTCGTCTCATATGGCACCGCCTCCATCGGCCCCCTGCAGGATAGCGCCGACGGCACGTGGTCAGGAGCGTGGGGTGACCGTATGAGCCAGAACGATAGCCAGATCAGTATGCGCGCCTGGGTCGCCGCCCCGGGCTATGTCACTGTGGCCGTCACCCAGACTGTGCCCGGCACGGGGGATACCCGCCGCTGGTTCAGCGCATGGGAGCCCCCCACGCGCCAGACCTTCGACTCGTTGGAAATGGCTCAGGCGACGCTCGACTTTCCCCTCTATCGGCTATATCCGTTGCCGGATGGAGCGACACTGGATGGCGTGCAGATCGAGATCAGGACCCATGCAGAACGCAGTTGGATAGATGTGTACCAGTCCTATCGCCTGCCGGACGACGCCTGGCTGGAGCTGACCCAGATGGTCACGACGGAGCGCTACGCCAGCGCTGGCTGGGGCCAGACCCGGTATGCCCCGGAGGCCCGTCTCGTGACGGTGGGGCAAACCGCCGGGTACGCTATTCAACGCTTTGGCTGGTGGGTGCTGGACTGGAAATGCGACGACGTGGGCTTGGATCTGCGGGCGCCGGTACAGGCTCTCTCCCTGGAGAACCTGCTGGCCATCGCCACCAGGGTGAAGTCGCCCGAAGGTGCCTGTCGGCCGGCGCCAACGGCCACACCTTGGATTTCCACCCCTCCCCCGCCCCCTACCCCGACTGAAACAAGCCATCACGAGCAGCACCCAAAGAACGGGGACATCATGGTTTCCTGGCTTGGGAAAAGGGCGGCCACTCTCTGCACACCCAACGTGAGGGACAGCATTATCGCTATGTTGTGGGGCCGCGCCGCTGAGAATGAGGAATGGATATTATGATGAAACGCCAGGTCTGGCAGCTGAGCCTGCTGATGCTGCTGGCCGCCTGCGCGCCGCTCACCGAGGCACCCACAGCCATTCCCGCAACTACGCTACTTCCCACGCCAGCCTCCGCAGAAGAGGCCACCCTCACGGGGCTACGTCCGCTGACGACGTCCGGCCTGGCCTGGTTTAGCGACTGGGCGCCCGATGGGGAATCACTGGTGTACACCGTGGCAATGGAGCCACCCCTGCTCTATGGCCGTTGGCCCGGACGACCCGAATTTGAGGTGTGGTGGATGCGCGCCGACGGCAGCGGCGCGCGACGGCTCGCCTCAGGCTACCCGCTCTTCTTCAGCGCCGATGGGCAAACGGTCTTCTTCCTGCATCGGCCGCTCTACTCTAACCTAAAGCTGTGGGCAGTAGATGTCAGGGGCGGGACACCGCGCCGCCTGCTAGGGCCGATAGGCGGACTGACCGTACACCAGTTGGACGATGGGCGCCTGGTGGTCAGCGAGAGCGGCACCTACACTCCCCTCCGCCTGTTCGATCTGAAGGAAGGAACGCTGTCCAACCTGACGGGGGAGATGCCCACCAACTCGCCTGAGAAGGCGCGCCTGTCCCCCGACGGCACACGCCTGGCCTACCCCAAGGGGCAAGAGGTCTACCTGGCCGAAGCGGATGGCTCCAACCCACAGCTACTTTCCCAGGGCGGCGGCTCCGGCGCCCGGGTCTGGTGGTCGCCCGACAGCCAGCGGCTGGCCTACACCACCGGCATCCATTGGACCAATCGGCTGATGGTCGCCGATCGGGACGGTGGTAACCAGGTCGTCCTGCTGCCCAGCCTGGAAGAGAGCGGGTACATCGCGTCGCTGGACTGGTCGCCCGACAGCAGGATGCTGCTGGTGGCAGCGGAGGCCTACGGCCATCAAATGCCACGCCCAACGCACTTGCTCTTGCTGGATGCCGACAGCTCAGGGCAACGCCAACTGCTGGAGGCATATTTGCACGACGCCTTCCGGGGGCCCTGCGGGCTCGACGCCTCCTGGTCGCCCGACGGGCGCACGCTGGCCCTGAGCCGCTGGGGTGGCCCCCAGGGCGAGTTGGCCTCGCACAACATCTGGCTGGCCACGCTGACCGATCGCGCCACGGTGGCCAAGCTCCCCCCGCCAACGCCCGAGCCCCTACCCACCGCCACGCCGCCCCTACCCCTCCCAGGTGCCGACCTGAGCCCGGAGGAGGTCATCCGCCACTTCTGGAAGGCCATTGATGCCGGCGACCACCTCACCGCCTGGGCATGCCTGGCCACAGAGAGGCGGGCACGCCAGGGGCTGGCATATTTCGCGGCCGAGTGGCAGTGCGTTCACAGGGCACACGCGGTAGACATCCGCCCTATGGAGATGAAGGCCGGGGCCGAACGCCAGATGTTTCAGGTGAGGGTGGATCTGAAGATGACCAGAGATTGCTTTTCCGGCCTGGCCCCCGGGCCGTTCACCGTGCTGGTGCGGGAGAGGCCCGATGGTCCCTGGCTGATTGACAATTTTAACACCGGCCCTTGATCACACAAACTATGATGATAGGAGGTTGATATGTTGAATCCCATTAGGCGGCTGATTTTACTGGTTATATTACTGGTCGGTTGTTCGGCCTCTGTGGAGAATTCACTCCAAACTTCCACCCCTACCACCCAACCAACCGCTGCATCGGTGGGAGTGAGTGATGCCTTGCGGCGCGATGCAGAAACGATGGCGGAGGATTTGGGTATTTCAGTTGATGAAGCCATCCGTCGCTTGAAGCTGCAGGATCCCATTGGCACACTAGGCGCGGAGCTGGAACGGCTGGAGGCGGACACCTTTGCGGGATTGTGGATTCAGCACGAGCCAGAGTACCGCATCGTGGTGGCCTTTACCCGTAACGGTGAGGAAACGATACAGCCATACGTCGAAAACACCCCCCTGGCTAACCTGATCGAAGTGCGCACCGCCGAAGCGACCTACGAAGAACTCAAAGCGGTACAGCGGGAGGCACATTGGCTCCTCGATGAGTTGGGGCTTTCCGTGGCTTCGGGCCTAAACATCAAAGAAAACCAGGCTGAGCTATACCTGACCGACCGCTCGCTGTTTGACACCACCTTGCGGGAGGCCAACATTCGGTTGCCCGACCACGTCGAGGTCATTACGATTTACGAGCCGCTCGGCGACGACATTCCCTTTGCCGTGACGCCCGTCCCCACGATTCACTTCCCCCAGTTAAGAACGCGCAGCGCGGACTTTATGTTAGCTCTGTTGGTAGGCCAGCTCATCGTGAAAGATGGCTGTTTGCGCGTCAGTGCGAGCGAGCGTGACAGAGGTAAACTTATTATCTGGCAGCCTGACTACTTTCTGAACAGCAATGAAGGCATTATTGAGATATTGGACAGAAACGGTCAAGTCGTAGGGCGTGTCGGGGAAGAAGTATGCATGGGTGGCGGTGAAGTGCGCTTAACGGCGAATTTGAAGCGGCAACTGCGTGAGCCGCTGCCTGAACACTGCGAAGGCCCGTATTGGCTTCAAGGCGATGGGATGCGTCTGAGTTTGAATTATTCTTCGGACCTGTTCACCATCAATCTAATCTCTACAGAGGACCACACGTTTTACTTTCTTCGGAAGAAACCGATACTGGATGACTGGGTGACAGAGGGTGAACCGCTTTCAGGTAGACTGCTAGCTTGTTATGACGCGTACTGTGTGCGTTGCCCACGTGTCAAGATCAACAACTGGCCTGAAGACTACCTGCCTCTGTGGCCCGCTGACTATGAGGCGCGTGTCGAAAACGGAAAACTTGAAATCGTGGATGGCTCGGGACAGGTGGTCGCACGTGACGGGGAAGAGGTGCGCCTCGAGGGAGGCAAACTTCCCAAAGACTGGAGCTCGGAAAACTACAGGCAACTGTACCATGAATTGCCCTGTGGTTGTCGCGGTCCTTACTGGATTGTAAAAGACTAGCTGCGGCCAGAAAACAACCTCATCAATGACAAGGTTGCCGCCTAACAACTCAATGAAGCTGACCGCCAGGGGCGGCCCCAAATTAAGCCCGGTCTTGCTTTCGGAGGCCGTTCTGACTCAGCCTTGGCGGAACCCAACCGGAACAAAGCTGCATATTAGTGACCATTTCTATGCTATACTAGAGGGTGGATCTGAAGATGACCGGAGACTGCTTTTCCGGCCTGGTCCCCGAGCCGTTCACCGTGCTGGCAAGGGAGACACCCGATGGCCCCTGGGTGATTGATAGTTTCAATACCGGTCCTTGATCCCACAAACACCGAATTCTAAACGGGGGCTTCCTACTACTGTATTGGAGGTGCATAAATGAAAAGATGGCAATTCGTTCTGGCCGCGTTAGCCATCCTGTTTGTCCCACCCTTCCTCGTCATGGTAGCGATCCAGGGGCTGTTGCTGCTGCTATATTTGCTATTCGACCCCATATCGCTCCCAGCCTGGTTCAGCATCAGGGGTTTCGCAGTCACCGTCGTGGGCACGCACATTTTGATTTCGGCGGTGCTGATGGGGCGGCTGGTACGCCGACGCAAGCGAGCTGAACGATGGCAGTTCGTCCTCACCGCCGTGGCGGTTCCGCTGGCTATGCCTTTCCTGGCACATTTGCCCCTGTCATTGCTGCTGCGGTTGCTTTCCTCCATCAACTTCACGCCTTGGTGGTTTTTTGGAATCGCGTCCCCGTATCTCTCTGTGTATCCTCTTCTTTCTCTGTGGCTCCTGAGCGATATGACCCGCTACGTAACCATCAGCCTGGCCGCGTTGGTCCTGACCTCGGCAGCATTGATCTGGCTGGCGGTGCGTGAGCGGAGACGGATCTGGCAGCGCGGTCGCTTCTATGTGCTCCTCGTCGCCCTCGCCTCGGTGCTGGTCTTCCCCTTTGTGATGCGCTACCAGCCAGCGGTGGAGGCCGCCCCCGGCGTCGAACTACGCATCGTGGAGAAGCCAGGGTTGCTGGAGGGGGCTGTCAACCGCTGCCAAGTGGGGGCAGAGGTAAGGGGGTGCCTATACGAGCCACTGGGCTGGATGGATACCCAGACGCTCGTCTACCGCAAGTGGTGTGGTGGCTACTATACCGAAGAGGGCTGGCAGCCCGGCACCCCTCAACCGCCCCAAGCCTACCATTTGGACACCAATGGAGTTTCGCCTTTCGACGGAGATCTGGATGCGCTCTCGGACGAAACCTGTGTCCCGGGCGTGTGCGTCTCGCCAGCGCTGGCTGAGAAAAAGGACTTCCCTCCCCTGCACTACCTACCCGGTCACTTCGAAGATCCTGTCATCTCCCCCGACGGCCGCTGGATCGCCTTCACCGCCCGCCACGTCTACGGGCCGGAAGACCTGTTGATCATATCGCGGGAAGGAAATGCCGGCATGGTTCAGAACCAAGGTACTCTGTTCCCACAGGTTAAGCAAAAAATCGTTTGATAGGAGAAGATAACTATGCAATCGCAAAATCGCTTTTCATCTCCAATATGGCATCATATCAGCAACGTATTGGCCGTTGGTATGCTAATATTCAGTTGGTGTGCTTGCTATCTATGGATTATGGGATTAACCGAGGGCTGGGGCGCGCCGTGGGACTTGACATCCATTCGACCGCCAATCGGTCATTGGCAACGCACCATTAACGACTTTTTTGAATCTGGTATAGGAGTGTATTTGCCCACGGCTCTCTTCCTAACGACCAACATTCTACTGTACTTTCTCACTCTGGTGCGTACCCGAGCTGTGCGAACAACATCGCTCATATTTGGGATTACCAACCTCGCAGCCTTGATAACACTGCTCATCATCACCATACCCATTATTCAGATGTTTCTAATCAATGTACCGGCTCATCTTACTCCAGAAGATTGGTTGTACTGGGGTGATTTCAGGCGCGAATGGCCCTTGACATTAATTGCCCTACTGCTGTTTACTGGCCTGTTCTTGATACAACCGTATTTAGCACATCGCCTGACTCGAACAGCAGACTAGGGTTGCGGCTTTTCCGTCAGAAAGAAATCGGCATGGTTCAGAGCCTTGGTAGGTTAGGATGGATGTGGCGACAGGTCAGATCACGTCTGTTCGCCTGCCGGAGTACTACAGCCGAGTGTCAGGGTGGGTCCAAGGCATGCTGGATGACGGATGATAGACCAATTGGGAGCGAGCCGACTGTCATGGCTGTGGAAGATGATTCTGTGTTGGAGGTATGAAATGAAAAGATACACGCTTCTTTTGCTAGCCCTGCTGCTTCTGTCCACGCTTGTCGCCTGCGGCACCCTGGAGGTGGGCATCAAGCGCACCCCCACGCCCACCCAGGCTGCCACGGCCACGGTGTCCGCCCTGGCCACTCAGGTGGCGACGCTGGCCGTCCCCACATCTACGCCAACGCCCAGTCTGGGGAAACTGGCCTACGTCCAGGGCGGCGACATTTGGGTCAAGGCCCTACCTGACGGCGAATCCCAGCGCCTCACCACCGACGGCCGTAACAGCAAGCCTCGCTGGTCCCCCTCCGGCGAATGGTTGGCCTTTCGCAAAGGCGACTATCAGGTCTGGCTGATGTCTGCCGACGGCAACGAGGCTCATTCTCTGAACGAGGGGGCCGCCGTGGACACCTTTGCCTGGGCGCCAGAAGACGACCGGCTGGCCTACGTCGCCGCCGCGGGACTGCAAGTCATAAGCGCCGACAGTGCCACTCCAACGACCTTGGTGCCCGACAGCCTCCCCGGTCACGGTCCGGGCCAGATGGGCCGCATCGCCTGGAGCCCCGACGGAGCCTGGATCGCCTGCGAGTGGCCGGAATGGCAACCCAAGCAACCCCTCACTTACCAGGGCCTGTGGAGGGTCTCGTCCGATGGCGAGCAGTTGGCTGAACTCTACGCCAGCGGCGCGCCCGAAAAGGGCAAGGCCATCCTGGCCGGCTGGTCTCTCGACGGCCAACACATTCTCTTTTGGCAAGGGGAGACGCTCTCGGGCTCAATGCTGGCTGATGGGGTGCCCCTCTACAGCCTGCCAGCCGATGGAGGCGAGCCAGTGCAGCTTGCCAGGCAGTTGGCCAGTGATGCGCGCCCTTCCACCGACAAGGTACTGGCGTATTCGGACTTCGTGGCGCCTGCCCCGGCCTCGGCGCAAGTGGCCGTCACAGTCGGGGCCTACCGCGCCACGTGGATGAACAAGCGGGTAGCCGTCGTCGAGGCAGGCACAGACGCCATCTCATTCCTGACGACAGAAGACTTGGCAGCCTTTTCGCCGTCTTGGTCCCCGGATAGCACCCGCCTGGCCTACGTGGCCATGCCCGACGAGGGCGACCTGGTGGGTGGGGATGATGCCCGCCTGGGGATGATGGAGCGCCGTATCTGGGTGGTAAACGTCCAAGTCGAGCCCCAACTTCAGCAACTCACCGATGACCCGGCCTACCGCGACGAGCGCCCCCTCTGGTCGGCCGATGGGAGCCACCTCCTCTTCGCCCGGATGGACGCCGAGGACCGAGCCTCTCTGTGGCTGATCCCGGCTGCAGGCGGCGAGCCCTGGCAAGTGGTGGACGAACTGACCCCCTTGCCAGGTCCGGCCCCGTGGTGGTGGGGCTACTACGGTCATGTGGAATGGGACCAGCTCTTCGACTGGTGGCGGGGGCCGACCACGCAGGAACTGTCGTTATCCCACCGTGACCAACTCAGCGCTGAGATTTTGGCCGCCTTGGCCGCCTACCAGCCCGTGATGGATGCGCAACCAACTGTGACCACGCTGCTGTCCAACATTGCCCACTGGCTCGATACAGGCGGCGCCCCCTCCGACCTGGCGGCGGTGCTGAACGAAGCATCCGATAGGACAGAAGCCGCAATCACTGTGACAGAACTCGATCTCAGCGGCGATGGACGGGATGACGTGGTGGTACGTATCCCCATCATGGGCCTGCCCTTGTTCGTCTTTCTGAATGACGGAGGTTCCCCCGTGCACTTTGAGGGCTATGCGCTGCCGGCTGACTTTGAGACGATTCAACATGACTGGCCAGTCGAATTGACCGCCTATGAGATAGAACAATCGCCGCTGCAATTGACCGACCTCACGGGAGATGACGTTCCAGAAGTACTGTTCAACTCTGTGTCCGTCGGTGGCAGCAACTTTCGATTGCGCCCCAAGATTTTCCAGTGGCACGAGGGCGACTTTCGCCTCATTTTCACCGCCGAATTGGTGAGCTGGGTCGGATATAGCACTCTGAGCCTGGAGCCCAACCCAGTTGGCGGACAGGACATCGTGCTGCACTATCCCCATTTGTACGCTACCGGCTTCGAGGCCAAGATGATCGCTCACCCCTGGGCCACGCAGCGCTGGCGATGGAATCCTACTCGGGGGCAGTACACACTCCGCGAAACCATGCGCGATCTGGACTTTGAGAGTAACTTGCCTGACCGCGAATGGGAAGAAGACGCTTTACAGAAACGTGAGTGGGAGTGGATGCAGGTGCTGGTCAACGAGGCCGAATTGTACTATCAAGCTGGCAGTCTGGAGAAGGCTCTGGTCAGCTATCAAAGCGTTTTGAGCTATGGAGCCTCCATGAAACGTCCCGAGGGGCGGACGGTCCATTGGCCGGCCTACGCACGTTTTCGCATCGCTCAGGTACAGGCGATGCTGGGACAGGCGAATGCGGCTCAGACAGAACTGAACGGCTTGTTAGCCGACCTGGATGAAGAGAGCAACCTGCGCTCGCTGGTGCAGGTCTTTGACGAGACCTACGATCCTGCCCAGCCCGATGCGGCCTTGCGCGCCATGGCTGCCTTGCATGGGCTGCGCCTGTACGAGCAGTTCTACTGGCACGACGACCGCCCCGGCGACCTCACTATCCCGATGAACATGATGACATTACTCTGGCCCGGTACGCCCCTGGCACGCTACCTGGACGCTCACCCGGAGGCCGTGGATGGTCTGCCGTCGTCGGAGCGGGAGCAAGCCCTTCTGGATGCTCTGTCGGAACTGGGTTTCCCCGTCACCAGCGTGCGCATTGCCGACCTGAACGCCGACGGACTCAACGAGGTCCTCGTCACCACCGACGAAACCGATCAGACTAACGGTCGCCTGTTCGTCTGGCTGCTGGCCCAAACCAGGGGGCACTGGCATAGCTATCGCTGGCCCGTTACTGGTTACTTTGAGGAGGTGACCGAGGAGCCGCTGCCCGACGGGCGGCTGATCCTGCGGTGGAGGGACCCCACCGTGACTCGGACAAAGAGGGAATTCACCTTCGCATGGACAGGCAATGCATTGGTCAAGGTAGATCCAGAGACCTACGAACCACTGCCGCCAGGCTGGCCGGTGGTGGGTTGGCCTGACTCTTGAAAAAAGAGGCCGCCCTTCAAAGCCTCACTGGTGCCAGTTCTCTCACCCCCACGCTCTACCTACACCCCACGCTGACCGCTTCTGCATAATGTGAAACGGGGTGGCCATGAGGTAGCCACCCCGTCATTACACTGAAAGATTTTCTACCCTCTGCGCCGCTCCTTAGGCAGCCTGGGGATCAGCCAAGTTTTGCTACCCTCCGATGAGCCCTCCCACCACAGCAACAGTCAAGCCCATCGCGGCCACCACCATTCCGAAAATAAGCGAGACTATAACCCAGGCAATCCCGCCCAGGATGACGGTGACTATGGTCTGAACCCACTCCAGGTCCAGGGCCTCCTTCGTCGCCACGAACCAGGCGATGAATCCCATAATCGTGGCGATAAAGAAAGCTGGAGCTAACAGGCACGTTAAGGTGTCGGAGAAGGCAGTCAGCACTCCAACGACTCCCACGATATGCCAGACGTAGGCCAGGCCCAGGGTACGCACCAACTCATTGAAGGTGACCTCGGCGCTGAAGACCGTACGCCCCACCCAGTTGATGATGAAGGCAAACACGGCGAAAGCGATGACCGCAACGACAGTGCCCACCACGGCCCCGATCAGCCAAGTGCCCACGTTGCTGGATGCATTTGACCCGAGGTTTTCGAGAAATGCAATCACTATCACCAGGAGCCAGGCTGTTTGGGTGAATGTCGTGTCATTCTCGACCTCCTTGTAAACTCCGCTGCGGAACTTGAACGCACCAATGATTCGTTCGGTAAGCATGATTCTACCTCCTTAGTAGAAAATGTGATTGGTATGGGTGAATTGAAACGCGATTACTCTTTCCTCGTAAACCACTGCCCCTCGACTTATGTCATGTGACCACCCCCTCCCATTGCGGCTCCTGGGCAATGCTGTAAAACTCCACCAGCCGCTTCTCCGTCTCGCCCTCGATCCGCGCCACCACCTGGACGTAAGGAGCGATAGAGGAGTTCTTGAGCTTCCGCTTCAGGAGCTCGTCCACCTGGAAGATGCCAGCGGAGTTGCTCATGATGATCACAATCCGGATGGGAGCCGTCTCGCCCTTTTCCAGCGCGACGCTGTCAATGGCCATCGCCGAGACAGAGTGGATGTTGGTCTGGCCGGCCTCGAAGGGAATCCGCGACCGCCCCTGGGTCAAGTCCAGGGCATCGGCCACTTTGATGATCCCCGCCTCGATGGTGTTGCAGGGGACGTCCCAACGGTGGGCGATGACAGCGTGGAGCACCTCGGACACCATGATAGTCCGCGCTGGTTCTTCATAGATGTCGGCCAGCAACTCGCGAGCCTTGGGCGCAGCCAGGATCAAGCTGTGCTGCTCATGGTTTTGGCGATGAACAGCCATCCCCACGTCATGGAGGCAAGCAGCCAGAACGACGATCACCTCGGCGTCCTCGTACATCAGGCCGTGATCCTTGACAACGCCGGTCTCCACACCTGCGTCGGCCAGGAGGCGCAGCATCTTCAGGGCAGCGTTGGCCGCGATCTGGACGTGTACCTCCCCGTGATCGCTCATGCCAGCGCGATCCACCGCGTTGATGTTGGCGCACTTCCACAACTGCTGCAACTCCAAATCCTCGTTGATTCGCGCCAGCAAATGCGAGAGCTTCTCGTTATGACGGCTTGGAACTTTTAGAGGCATACGCTCATCCCCCTCGCGTGAAACAACAGATGGGCCAAAACCAGACCAGCGGTCGAAACCGCCTCCGGAGGGCGCGATTTCAATCGCCACTCATCCCCTACCCCAACCGACCAGTGATATAATCCTCGGTGCGTTTCTCCTGGGGGCGGGCGAATATCTGGCTGGTGAGGCCATACTCCACCAGTTCCCCCAGCCAGAAAAGGCCCGTCCGGTCCGACACGCGAGCGGCCTGCTGCATGTTGTGGGTAACGATGACGATAGTGTAGTTACGTTTCAGGTCTTGCATCAGTTCCTCGATCTTCAAAGTGGCAACGGGATCGAGAGCAGAGCAGGGCTCGTCCATCAAGATGACCTCCGGCTCCACAGCCAGCACGCGGGCGATGCATAGCCGCTGTTGCTGCCCCCCATCCAGAGCCATCGCCGAATGTTTTAACTCGTCCTTGACCTCGTCCCATAAGGCTGCCCTCCTCAGGCTGTGCTCCACCAAATCGCCGAGATTCACCCGGCGCTGGATGCCCAACACTCGCGGGCCAAAAGCCACATTGTCGTAGACCGACTGGGGAAAGGGGTTGGGCCGCTGAAAGACCATGCCCACCCTCTGCCGAAGCTCCACCACATCCATGTCCATCCCGTAGATGTCTTTGCCGTCCAACAAAACCCTGCCCTCCAGGCGAGTTCCAGAGATGGTCTCGTTCATCCGATTGAGACAGCGCAAAAAGGTTGATTTCCCGCAGCCAGAGGGACCGATGAGAGCCGTGATCTGGTGCTCCAGCACCTGCAAGGTGATGTCCTTCAGGGCCTGGAAACCATCGTAATAGAAGCCGAGGTTCAGGACCTCCATCTTGGTCATTCACTTCTCCCCAGCACGGCAAGTCTGATCATGTCCACCATATTTTACCAGAGAACCGCCAATAACACAAAAGCCGGTTTGACGGCACTGAAGGTAGGTGATATAATTCCATGCAGCCAGAACTGCCGATGAAAAAGTAGCTTCCGGGGGCACAGGTGGGTCATGAAATGTGGAGACGTGAAACGTGAAGGCGTGAAACGTAAATTTCGTGTATTTGGAATGATAATTGTGCTGGCGATCTTGAATGTGTTGTCTGGCTGCGGTGGGCCGGCAACATCTCCCTCAGGGACGGTTCAGCCACAGCAAACAACACAGACCATCATCAACAAGGGCTCGGACACCATGGTCAATCTGGCCCTCGCCTGGACCGAAGCCTACACGGCCCAGTACCCTGAGGTGCGCATCTCGGTCACTGGTGGCGGCTCTGGCACGGGGATCGCGGCCCTGATCAACGGCACGGTTGACATCGCCAACGCCTCGCGGGCCATGAAGCCCGAAGAGGTGGAGAGGGCGCGGGCCAATGGCATCGAGCCGGTGGAGCACATCGTGGCCGACGACGCTATCGCGGTGGTCGCCAATCCGACTAATCCCGTCAGCGCCTTGACCATAGACCAGCTCTCGGACATCTTCACTGGCAAGATCACCCGTTGGCACGAAGTGGGCGGAGAGGACCGGCCCATTGTCTTGCTCTCACGCGAATCTAACTCGGGCACCCACATCTATTTTCTGGAGCACGTGATACGCAAGGGGGAAAAAGAGAACCAGAGCCTCTTCTCTCCCGACACTCTCCTGATGCCCTCCTCAGAAGGCATCAGCGTCGAAGTACGCCAGAACCCCAACGCCATCGGCTACGACGGCCTGGGCTACGTCACACCGGATCAAAAAACGATCAAGGTGGCCCGCAGAGCTGGAGAGCCCTACATCCCGCCCAGTATCGAGACGGTTACAGAGGGCAGCTATCCCATCGCCCGCAGCCTGTACATGTACACCAGCGGCCAGCCCACCGGCATCATCCGCGAGTATCTGGACTGGATCACCAGCGCAGAGGGGCAGGAGATCGTCGAAGAGCTAGGCTTTGTGCCTCTGCAGTAATCAAATAGGAGGAGAGATCATGGACGAGACTGACATGTTGGATATGATCAAGAAACGCCGCAGCATTCGCAAGTACACCGATCAAGCGGTGACGGACGAGCAGATACGACAGCTCCTGGAGGCGGCCATGGCTGCACCCTCGGGTAACAACGTTCAGTCCTGGGAATTCGTGGTCGTCAGGGACCCCGACCTCAAGCGGCAACTGGCCCAGACCCACACCTGGAGTTACATGGCCGCCGATTCTGCTGTCGTGTTCGTGGTATGTGGCAACGAGCGCGCCTCCCACCACTGGATCGCAGACGCCAGCGCCGCCACGCAGAACTTGCTCCTGGCCGTCACGGCCCTGGGTCTGGGGGCTGTCTGGGTGGGTATCTATCCCGGTGCGGACAGGGAGGCTTATGTTCGTCAAGTCCTGGCCATTCCGGACGAAATCCGCGTCCTCTGCCTGGTGCCCGTCGGCCATCCAGCCGAGAGCAAGGCGGCCCGAACTCAGTATAAAGAGAGCAAGGTTCGCCACATGGACAGCAATCAGTGATTTCAGCGGACTCAGACACGCGCTGAGTCATTATATACAGATAAGGAGGAATCAGTGAACAGCAACGATACGTATCAGGAAATTGATCTAAGCGATCAAGTCGCCATCGTCACCGGTGGTGGGCGCGGCATCGGGCGCGCGATGGCCCTGGCCCTCGCCCGTGCAAGCGCAGCGGTAGCAGTGGTCGCCCGCTCTACAGACCAACTAGCCCAAACGGTGGCTCTTGTCGAACGGGCGGGCGGACGTGCGATCGCTGTCACGGCGGATGTGACCGATCAGCAGGCTACAGAACAGATGGCGCGCGAGGTGGAGCAGCAGCTCGGCCCGGTGGATCTGCTGGTCAACAACGCCGGCGCCCCCTCTCCACTCGGACCTTTGTGGGAGGCTGATCCCGACGAGTGGTGGCGGTGCATAGACGTCAACCTGCGTGGCCCGTTCCTGTGCTCCCGATCCGTCCTGCCTGGTATGGTCGCTCGCCGCCGCGGCCGGATCATCACCACCGCCAGTAGTGCCGGTCTCGGGCCGTGGCCCTACGCCGCCGCGTACGCCATCTGCAAGTGTGCAGTCATACGCTTCAGCGAAAACCTGGCTGCCGAGACCAAAGAGCACGGCATTGGTGTCTTTTCCATCCATCCGGGCTTTGTGCGCACCGGTATGGTGGAAGCCATAGCCAGGTCGCCTGAGGATGAAAAGTGGTTTGGGGGGTGGGCCCGCAAGTCTTTGGCGGCTGGGCACGATGTGCCGCCGGAGCGCGCCGCAAACCTGGTGGTCTTATTGGCGTCGGGACAGGCGGATGCTCTCTCCGGATGCTACATCGAGGTAGGCGACGATGTGGCCGGAATGGTGCGGCGCGCGGAGGAGATCCAGCGGGACGAACTGTACACGCTGCGGCTCCGCAGGTAGAGTCCAATCCTGCGTCCATAAAGCTGGAATCAAGAACTGCTACCAATCGAGAGAGGGCACATGACCACTGAATCTAGTAAAGAGAAAAAGCCCAAGAAATCTGGCTTTGTCGAATTCGCCATCGAGAACTTGATCCGAACGGCGGGCATCTCGGCTATCGTCTTCGTGGCTCTCATCTTCTTCTTCCTCATCCGCGAGGGAGCCCCGGCCTTCACCCGTGTCCCGCTGAGCGAACTCTTTGGCAAGCGTTGGTACCCCGCCTTCGATATCTACGGCATGCTGCCCCTGATCCTGGGCTCCCTGGTGATCACGGTGGGAGCGGTGGTCATCTCCGTGCCTCTGGGCCTGGCCACGGCGATATTCATCGGCGAGATCGCTCCCGATTGGGCCCGCGAAATCCTCAAGCCGGTGATCGAAATACTGGCCGGCATTCCTTCGGTGGTGCTGGGATTCCTGGGCATGCTCGCTATTGTCCCCCTGGTGCGAGAGCGTCTCGGCGCCCCCACCGGGCTCACCGCCTTCACCGGCTCGCTGATGCTGGCCTACATGGCCTTGCCCACCATCATCAGCGTGGCCGAAGACGCCATTGACGCCGTTCCCAAGGACTATCGCGACGCGGCCCTGGCTCTGGGAGCCACTCACTGGCAGACCATCTGGCGGGTGGTGATCCCCGCCGCACGGTCGGGAATCCTCATCGCCGTAATGCTGGGCATCGGGCGGGCGATTGGGGAAACCATGACCGTGATGATGGTCACGGGCAACGCGGCGCGCTTGCCGCTGGGACTCGACGCCTACTTCAAGCCGGTGCGCACCATGACCGCCACCATCGCCGCCGAGATGGGCGAGGTGGCGCAGGGCAGTACCCATTATCACGTTCTGTTCGCGGTGGGCATCATCCTGTTCCTGATGACCTTCATCGTGAACGCCATAGCTTCGATAGTGATCATCCGTGGGGGTCCCAGGCGGGGCGGGAGGTTAATGGGATAGTGTCACGTCAAACCACACAAAAGATCGCTTTCGCCACATTGACTATCCTGGCCATCATCGTCGTCCTCCCCATCGTCCTGGTCGTGGTCTACATCGTCATCCAGGGGATAGGGGCCATCAGTTGGGAGTTCATCACCGGCTTCCCTCACGGTGGGATGCGCGAGGGCGGGATACTGCCGGCGGTCATCGGCACGGTTTTGCTGACGTTTGGCACCGCCATCGTCGCCATCCCACTGGGCGTGGGAGCGGCCATCTACCTGGCCGAATACGCCCGCGATAACTGGCTGACCCGCGCCATCCGCCTAGCCATCATCAACCTGGCCGGCATCCCCTCGGTGGTCTACGGCCTCTTCGGGCTGGGGATGTTCGTGCTCTTCCTGAGATTCGGCACTTCCATCGTGGCCGGCTCTCTCACGCTGGGGCTGATGACCCTGCCAGTGGTGATCAGCACCGCCGAGGAAGCCATCCTGACCGTGCCCCAGTCGTTCCGGGTGGTCAGCATCTCGCTGGGCGGCACCAAGTGGCAGACGATACGGGAGGTAGTGCTCCCCCAATCGCTGCCGGGCATTATCACCGGCGTCATCCTGGGCCTGGAGCGGGCGGCGGGCGAGACGGCCCCCATCCTGTTCACCGTGGCCGCCTTCTACCTGCCTCGTCTGCCGCGTTCCATTTTTGACCAGACCATGGCCCTCCCTTATCACCTTTATGTCATCTCTACCCAGGTGCCGGGGATGCCAGCGAGGATTCAGTACGGCACGGCATTGGTGTTGCTGGTGCTGGTGCTTTCCATGAACGTGGTGGCGACGATTATCCGCAGCTACTTCCGGCGGAAGAGGCAGTGGTAGTTTCTTATGATGAAATCCACCAAAATCCAGATCAACGATCTCAGCGTCTACTACAACGGCCACCGCGCCTTGAACGATATCACCCTATCCATCCACACCAACGAGATTCTGGCCATCTTCGGCCCGGCTCACAGCGGGCGGTCAACCTTGCTGCTAACCCTCAATCGCCTCAACGACCTCATTGATGGCGTCCTGATTGACGGCCAGGTGTTGCTAGATGGAGAGGACATCTACGCCCCCGGTGTGGACGTGGTCGCTCTGCGGCGTCGAGTGGGGATGGTCTTCGCTTTGCCCATCCCCCTTCCCGGCACTATCTGGAGTAACGTCACTTACGGCCCACGGCTTAGCGGCCTGCACGACAAAGGCCGCCTGGACGCAATCGTGAAACGAACTCTGCGTCAGGCAGCCCTTTGGGACGAGGTCAAAGATCGCCTCGATAAGCCAGCCGCGGCTCTCTCCGGCGGTCAGCGGCAGCGGCTGTGCATCGCTCGCGTTCTGGCTTTGGAGCCGGAAGTCATCCTGCTGGACGCCCCCACCTCTGGGCTAGATCCCATCTCCACAGCCAAGGTCGAAGAATCGCTCCAGCAACTCAAGAAGGACTACACCATCGTCATCGTGCCCCATTCCGTCCAGCAAGCGGCACGAGTGGCGGACCAGGCCGCCTTCTTCCTCATGGGAGAGCTGATCGAGTACGGGACAGGCCAGCAGATCTTCACTAACCCCCGCGACGAGCGCACTGAGGACTACATCACCGGCCGCTTCGGATAGCTCTACCCAACCCAGGCTCGCGCTGGACGCTAGACCAGTGCCCAAAACGCGGACTAGCGTCCGCTTGGAGCTTGTTTGTTACTCTTGTTCCGCTCAGCGTCAGCCCTCTTCTTCGCTCAGCCAGCCACGCAAAGCGGCCTTGATCTTGGACTCCATTTTCCGACCGACGGTGTCCCAGTCGTCTTCAGGCTCAGCGCCGGCCCACTTGCCGAGGCCGGCTCTCACTTTGCCCTCGATGTGCCTGCCGATCTGCTCCCAGTCCGCTTCCTCCTCACTACCGGCCGACTTTGCCACCTCGGCTCTGATTTTGGATTCCATTTTCCGGCCGACAGTGTCCCAGTCGTCTTCAGGCTCAGCGCCAGCCCATCTGCCGACGGCCTTTTTGGTGCGGCCCTCCAAGCGCCCCCCGATCTCCTCCCAATCGGCGTCAGGCCCAGCCCCAGCCAAATCCGCCAACTCGGCCCTGACATTGGCATCAACTTTCTTACCGATGGCATCCCAATCGTCGGTTGGCTCGGCCCCGGCCAACTTGCCGATCTCCCCCCGGATCTTCGCCTCAATCCGATGACCAACATCCTCCTGTTCCTCGGCAGTTTGTCTCTGTGCATCCTGCTCGGTCATGATCCCTCCTTTTTGTTTCTGTAAGTATTGGCTTGTCGCCCATTACCACTCTTCCCAGTGGCTTTGGCGACGTCCCAGCGTAAACAAGCGCACCAGCAACAATCCCGCCACGAAGCCGCCGACATGGGCAAACCAGGCTACGCCGCCCATCTGCGTCATGCCGAAGGCCAACAAACCGTTGAAAAGCTGTAGCACGAACCAGAACCCCAGCACTAATATCGCTGGTAGTTGGGTTGCACGCACGAAGTAACCCAGGAAGATCAGCGTTTGAACTCGAGCCTTGGGGTATAGGACGATGTAGGCGCCCAAGACGCCAGCTATCGCCCCACTGGCGCCGATGGTTGGTATAGGAGAGTTGGGATTGGCTAACACCTGGGCGGCGCTGGCTACTCCACCGGTCAGCAAATAGAAAACCAGGAAACGGCCCCGTCCCATGCTGTCCTCGACGTTGTTACCGAAGATCCACAGGTAGAGCATATTGCCAGCGATGTGCATAAATCCCCCGTGGAGAAACATGGAAGTTAGGAAGCTGAGAGCGACGGCCGGGCCGAAACTGTGCGTCACCTCGAAAGGTACCACGCCCATGGTGTAGAAGGTCTGGTCCAGCGTCCCGCCTGCCTCAGCCAGCAACTCGTAGCCGAAGGCTATTATGTTAACGACGATGATACTGACTGTAAGAACGGGGAAACGGCGGGTGGGTATGAAATCACGCAGTGGTAGCATATCGCTCTCCTTTGCCTGATAGCTCCCTATGCTGAACAAGCGGCAAAAGCACAGGCGACTTGAGTCTAGTCAGCCGATTCGACTTCCGCATCGGATTCCGTGGAGGGGAGGAGGTCTTCCCGCGACTTCCCGCCCAGATCGAGCACCGCTCCCAGATCGAACTCTGCCCCCGCATCGGGCTCTGCTTCCAGTTCGAGATCCAGCTCAGCCTCGGCCAACTCAGGCTGGGGCGGAAGTGGAAAAGGTTCTGTACAATAGGGACAGATATCCCATCGCATTAGCATCAGCCGACCACAGTGAGGGCAAGCCTTTCTCAGCTCGGTATGGCAAGCGGGGCAGATAATAAAATCCGGCTCGATCCGGCGCTTGCACTCAGGGCACACTGGCTGCTCCTGGGTGATGTCCTGCAACAAGGCTTCCTCTTCCAGTGTCCTGGCGTAGGCCTCTGACAGGGTCTCCTGGGGACGAAGGATGAGGTAGATGAGCAGGCCCAAAGGCCCAAAGATCAAGACCACCAGAGTGGCGAGGAGCTGGGCGAAGATGTCCCTCGACCGCAGGCGCATGTCACGGAAGGTCCAAATGATCAAGCTCATCCAAAAGGCCGCCGTGAAAGCGCTGATGAAAGCGACGATAGCTAACAAAATTTTCCCGATATCCTCAAGTTGTGGAATATCCATATCTGCTCCTTTGAAGTCGCGCATTTTCGTTCGCCGAAGGTCGTGGAGGTTTCCCGCGACCAAGGCGAGGCAGGGCTCGGTTGGGAGACCGTGGAGGAGGACTTCCCGCGCCCAACGTAGATGCGAATATTATACCACTTTCTTACTTTTTTGTCACCTGGCAACTTTTCCCGTACGTCATCCTCTCCAGATAGATTAGCAGAATTGAGATGTCAGTTGGGTTGACGCCTGATAGACGGGAAGCCTGACTGACGGTAGCCGGACGGAACCTCCTCAGCTTCTCCCGAGCCTCGTTGCTCAAACCTACCAGCTCATCGTAGTCAAAACTGTCTGGGATCGGACGCTCCTCCAACCGCTTCACCCGCTCCACTTCCCGCTGCTGCTTTTCGATGTAGCCCGCGTACTTGGCCTCAATACTCACTTGCTCAATGGCCCCGGGGAGCAACGGTTGAGGGCTGGGGATGAGAGCTTCTATCAGCTCGTAAGTCACCTCCGGACGGCGAAGGAATTGCAGAGCGTTGACACCATCGTCCAGGGGATCGAAGCCGCACGCGATCAGTTTCTCGTTGACTTCCTCTGAAGGCGCTAACCACGTCTTCTTAAGCCGTTTCAACTCGCCCTCTACAGCCTCCCTTTTCTTCTCCACCGCCTCATACCTCTCCCACGGCAGCAGTCCGACTTCGTAGCCGATGGGCGAGAGGCGCAGGCCAGCGTTGTCTTGGCGCAGCAGCAGCCGGTACTCGGCACGCGAAGTCATTATGCGGTAGGGCTCAGTGATCTCCTTGGTCACCAAGTCATCAATGAGGACGCCGATGTAGGCTTGGTTGCGCCTCAGGATAATTGGCTCTTGGCCCTGCACTTTGCGGGCAGCGTTAATGCCGGCCATTATTCCCTGGGCAGCGGCCTCTTCATAGCCCGACGTGCCGTTGATCTGGCCGGCGTGAAATAGCCCTTCCACCCGTTTGGTCTCTAACGAGGCCTTGATCTGATCGGGGTACACGAAATCGTATTCGACAGCGTAGCCCGGCCGCACGATCTCAGCCTCCCGCAGGGCGGGGATGCTGTGCAGCATGGCAAGCTGGACATCGTAGGGCATGGCGGTATACAGCCCCTGTACGTAGACCTCGGTGGTGCGCCACCCTTCAGGCTCCAGGAAAAGCTGGTGGGAGTCCTTGTGAGCAAAGCGCACGATTTTTTCCTCGAAAGAGGGGCAATAGCGCGGCCCTACCCCCTCGATGAAACCCGAAGCGATGGGCGAACGATGGAGGTTTTCGCGCACGATCTGGTGTGTCCCCTGATTGGTGTAAACCAGGTAACACGGTAGCTGAGGCCGCCAATCGGTTTGGCGAGCGATGGGATATATGGGATTAGGCTCCGGATGCTGGAAGCTAGAAGTTGGCTGACGGAAGCTGAAATACAGCGGGGTCTCGCTGCCCGATTGCGGGATAGTCTGGGAGAAGTCTATGGTGCGGGCATTGATGCGAGGCGGGGTATTAGTCTGCAGGCGGCCCAAAGTGAAGCCCAGTTCTCGCAGCGAGGCCGAGAGGCCAGTGGCTGGGAACTCACCAGCCCGCCCAGCGGAAAAAGTGACCCCGCCCGTCATGATCTTGGCTCCCAAAAACGTGCCCGTGGCGAGAACCACCGTCTGGCCCTGCCACTCAACGCCCAGATTAGTTGCTACGCCCTTGACCTGATCACCCTCCACCAGGAGCTTTTCAACCAGGCCCTGTTTGAGATCGAGATTCGGAACCATCTCCAATGCATCCCTCATGGCCCGGGAATAAAGTCTTTTGTCAGCCTGAGCGCGGGGGGCGCGCACTGCCGGCCCCTTTGACAGGTTGAGCATGCGGATCTGGATGAAGGTCTGGTCAAGGTTGTGGGCCATCTCACCGCCCACAGCGTCAATCTCTTTAACCAAGTGCCCTTTAGCGGGCCCTCCAACGCCAGGGTTGCAAGGCATAGTGGCGATCAAATCAAGATTCATCGTTACCAACAACGTTCGGCAGCCCATCCGCGCTGCTGCCAAAGCCGCCTCGCAGCCGGCGTGCCCTGCCCCAACGACGATCACATAGTACATAGACACCCTCCCTTTCCAAAATCTGTCTAAGTATAATACACCTGGCCTTCTTTGGCAAGAATGAGCTGGATCCTAGCGACCCGGCGAGAGCAAACAAAGAACTTAACATAGTCACATATTAACTTGACATAGTAGAATTGGGGCTTGACATATTGAAAACAAACATGGTATATATAGCATGGAATAATAGAAAATGCATTGAAATAGACTGAATCGGCTTGAAACACCCAGTCTTAGGAAAGCTAGCCAATCTCTACAGCGAAAGGAGTTAACCTCTGGGTGAATGCCTTACTTCTCTCCTTGACAAGCGTGAAAATCTCGGTTATAGTCTAATATGAATGCGGCCTTTGTGTGACAAGGGCAAACCCGGCGAAAGCCGGGGGCGCAAAGCTACGGGTCTAAGTCAGTAGTAGCTGATAGGACGACCGAACTGCCGAAGAAGGCGTGCAGTAACGTGTTTTTCGGAAGCAAGCCATCTGGGAAGCACGTTCTTCACTTTAAGCAGTGAAACCCCTGGCCGGGCCGCAGAGATACCATACAAGAGAGGAGAGAAACAGAAACATGAATACGAAGACCGCACTTGAATACCACCCTACTATCAAAGACTTGCCTGCCGGAGAACGACCACGGGAGAGACTGAAGAAATACGGAGCTGGCTCCCTCTCCAACGCTGAGCTTCTAGCCATCATACTGCGCACTGGAGTGGGCGGGGAGAATGTCCTCAACTTGGCTGCACGGCTTCTGGCTAAATTCGGCGGCCTAATAGGTCTGGCCCGAGCCGGCTTCAGCGAGCTTTGTGGGGAGAAAGGAATAGGGGTGGCCAAAGCAGCCCAGCTAAAAGCGGCGATGGAACTAGGGCGAAGACTACTTATCGCCTCCCCTGAGGAGCGCCTTCAGGTAAAGTCACCAGCCGACGCGGCCAACCTGATGATGATAGAGATGAGCATGCTGGAACAAGAACATATGCGTCTCATCCTCTTGGATAGCAAGAACTACATCCTGGATACCCCCACCATGTACATCGGCAGTTTAAATACATCCGTCATCCGTGTTGGCGAGCTATTCCGGGAGGCAATCAAACAAAACTCCGCAGCCATCATCGTCATCCACAACCATCCCAGCGGTGACCCCACCCCCTCCCCTGAGGACATCGCGGTAACGGAACTCATCACCCAGGCTGGCCAGCTACTGGACATTGATGTACTGGATCACCTGATTATCGGCCAGCAGCGGTACGTTAGTTTGAAAGAAAGGGGGTTAGGATTCAAATGATTTCCGAGAAATGCAACCTGATGAGCAAAACACGGTCGTTATCCGCCCTTGCTCGGCTCTGAAAA